>Ga0070741_10021369_pt1 | contig 10077 bp, 9 predicted proteins | sample Coa_R1_4_FD_66440 | JGI IMG/M metagenome (GOLD analysis project Ga0070741, IMG submission 66440) | Surface soil microbial communities from Centralia Pennsylvania, which are recovering from an underground coalmine fire - Coalmine... | ecosystem: Environmental > Terrestrial > Soil > Unclassified ...
GTTTTCTCGACGCCGGTACGGACCCCGCTGGCGAGGATGATCAACGGGAACGTTTGCGTGCTCTGGGAAAGTATCGGTTCGTCTTGCACCGAGGCGTCCTGAGATTCGGGGGGGCGATGTTTTTCTGCTTCGTGCTTACCAATTTGCGAAGTGATCTGCACTCTGCCAAATTGCTGCACGAACCGGCGGGAAGCTACTTGCTCGGCTCTTGGCTGGCCGCTCTAGTATTTTCTGCCTGCATCGGCTGTCTCGTTGGCATTCTTGCCTGGCGACGAATCACCTCAGAAGTGTGGCCGGGTTCCCGCCCTGACCCAGAATCTACAATCATCACGCTAGGTCCGCTTTCCTGAAGCAAAAAAAGGCCGCCCTGCCTGGCAGGGCGGCCCATTGGCGAAGTCCTCCGGGGAGGAGGGAACTTACATCGAAGGCGGCGCTGAGCCGGCGGTCGGAGCGCCCGAACTGGGCTGCTGCTGGCCCTCGACGGTGTTGGTCATCAGCCGGATACCCACGCGGCGGTTGGCGGCGCGCCCTTCACGGGTCTTGTTGTCCTCGATCGGCTTGTCCTTGCCCAGACCGATCAAGTAGATCTTGTGGGCCGGAATGTTGTATTTCGATCCGAGATACTGGATGACCGAGTTGGCGCGGCGTTCGCTCAGGTCATAGTTGTAATCGGCGGGGCCGGTGGAATCGGTGCCGCCCTCTACGGTAATGATGTACCCCTTGGTATTGGGAACGTTGGCCGCCAGCTTGTCCAGCTCTTCTTTGGCCTGTTTGGTCAAGAAGTCCTTGTCGAAGCCAAAGTGGACTGCGGTCTCGCTCACCACGCGATAGTTGTCAAGATTGGCCACGGCGTTCGAGAGCACGTCAACGCGGTGCACGGCGTTGTCCGCCGATTGCTGCGCCTGCGAGGCCTGCTGACCGGCGGCCTGCGCCTTCTGGTCGGCCGCAGTTGCAGCCTGCATCACCTGCTGAATGCCAGCCTGAGCGCGCGCGTCCACATCCTTAATAGCTTTAGTGTTCTGCGCGGTCAGGTCGTCGAGTTCATTGGTCTTGTTGATAATCGGCGTGGTCTGCTGTTTGACGTAATTCTTGCTGGCGCAGCCGACCGTCGCCACCATGCTTGCTGCCAGCGCAATGACTAAAGAAGCGCGATTCATCTTGAGAGGACTCCTTCCTCGATTTAAAACCTGGGCAACAGGAGTTGAATTTCTGTCACCTGGGGGTGACACGCACCTGCGTGCCGCACAAATCCTGGGTCTGACTTCCCAGCCGGTTGTTCCACCCTGCCGTTCTTTCCGGGATGGACGCCGCGGGCGGCTTGCTCAGCCACTCTCGACTTGAGCACGGAGGATGCCAACTCGATCGGGCCTCGTTCCAACCCGTAACCTACTCAACCGGCAAGGCTTAGATGCGGCTCCAGTATACTCCCGATGCTTCTGCTAAGGCCCCGGTTGAGGAAAATTTATATAGTGCGGGGAAAAGCAGCGGGCGGTGGCAGTGACCAGTGACCAAAACACGTCCATGGTGCCGCATGTACCCGGGCACGGCTTCAGCCGGGCCGTGTCCTAAAATAAGACCAGCAAAGGCCTCGAAGTGCTTCCGATGGACCTCCAGCAGAAAATACGCTCCATCCCGGCCTCCCCTGGCGTGTACCTGTACAAGAATGCGGAGGGTGAGGTGATCTATGTGGGCAAAGCCAAGAGCCTGCGGCACCGGGTGAGCTCCTATTTCCACGAGGGGCGGATCGCCGACGCCAAGACCGGAACCCTGCTGCGCGAAGCCGTGGACGTGGACTACATCGTTGTCGCGAACAATAAGGAGGCCCTGGCCCTCGAGAACCACCTTATCAAGCAGAAGAAGCCGCGCTTCAACATTCTGTTGCGGGACGACAAGACCTATCCTTACGTGAAACTCACGTTAGAAGAGCGTTATCCCCGGGTTTACGTGACCCGCCGTCTGAAAAAGGATGGCAGCGTTTATTACGGCCCATTCTTTCCCGCCAACCTGGCTTACCGGATCGTGGACCTGATCCATCGCAATTTTCTGGTCCCATCCTGCAATGTGGACCTTACCCGCTATCACCCGCGGCCGTGCCTGCAGTACTACATCGGGCGCTGTCTGGGGCCGTGTGTCCAGGGACTGACTACGCCGGAAATTTATCAGGAGGCGGTCCGCGACGTGAAGCTGTTCCTGGATGGCCGTCAGGACGACCTGGCGAAGTCTCTTCGGGCGCGCATGGCCCGGGCTGCCGAGGCCCAGGAGTTCGAGCGTGCCGCCAAGTACCGGGACCTGATTTCCACGGTCGAGCAGCTGCAGGAGAAACAGCGGATTGCCGCCGCCGAGGGGGATGACGCCGACGTTTTCGGGTACCACTACGAAAATGGGATGCTGGCGGTGAACTTGTTCCACATGCGCGGCGGGCGGGTCCTGGACCGGCGCGAGTTCTTCTGGGAGGACCTGCCGGAATTTGACCCCGCCGTCGAACATGCAGGGGCGGACGCCCTTGTCCGCCAGGCCGAGCGAAGCTCGACAGCCTTTAATCCCGAAGAGTTCTTCTCTTCGCTCCTCAAGCAGCTCTACATCGGCCAGCCTTATGTTCCGGGAAACATCTACATTCCGGTGGATTTCGAAGATCGCGAGATGCTGGAGGAGTTGCTGTCGGAGCAGGTGCCGGATAAGAATGTCCGGCCCACACGTGTGCATATCGTGGTTCCGCAGCGGGGAGACAAGCGCTCGCTCATTGACCTCGCCGCCAGCAACGCCAAGCAGCTTTATGACCAGCGCTTCCGGGTGATGAAGCCCAACGCCCGCGCGATCCAGGAAGCCCTGCGGGACGCTCTTGGGCTGCCCGAACTGCCGCGCCGGATTGAATGTTTCGACATTTCCCACATTCAAGGTGCGGAGACGGTTGCATCCATGGTTGTCTGGGAAGACGGCCGGATGAAGAAGTCCGACTACCGCAAGTTCATCATCCGCACCGTGGGCGGCGTGGACGATTTTGCCGCCATGCGCGAAGTGGTCGCCAGGCGCTACAAGCGTGTTCAGGAGGAGAAGAGGGAGATGCCCAGCCTGGTGCTGATTGACGGCGGCCTGGGCCAGCTTCATGCCGCCGCCGAGGCGCTCTCGTCGCTGCAGATCATCAACCAGCCGCTGGCATCAATCGCCAAGCGGGAAGAGATCATCTACGTTTGCGGACAGGAAGATGATCCGGTTGTTCTCGACCACCACAACCCGGTGCTGCACCTGGTACAACTCATCCGCGATGAAGCCCACCGCTTCGCCGTCACCTTCCACCGCAAGCGCCGCCAGATTCGCGATCGATCTACGGAACTGATGCAGATTCCGGGCGTGGGCGAGCGGACGACGCGCAGATTGCTCGAACACTTCGGCAGCCTGCTGGCGGTGAAACAGGCGGACGTGGCGGCGCTCTCGGCCGTAGTGACGAAGAGCCAGGCGGAGGCGATCCTGCAGCACTTTGCTGGCGGGGAGCGCTTGACATCATGATGCCTGATCAGATAGCATCATGATGTGCGAACCACCCTCACGCTGGACGACGATGTGGCGCGTCTCCTGGAGCAGGAGGCCCGCCGCACCGGCGGTTCCTTCAAGGCGACACTGAACCGGATTCTGCGCCTCGGGCTCATGGCGGAGAAACAGCCGTTGCGCAAGCGCTTCCGTGTAGTCCCGCGCAGGATGGCAGCAAGCGGAATGAACTACGACAATGTCGCGGAATTGATCGAGAGGCTTGAGGGCCCGCTGCACAGGTGATCGTTCTCGACGCCAACATCCTTTTGTACGCCTATCATGAGGAGTCTGCGCGCCACGCCCGCGCGCGTGCCTTCCTGGAAGATATTTTTTCCGGCAGTGAACTGATCGGCTTGCCATGGCAGTGTGTGATTGCGTTTCTGCGCATCACCACCAACCCCGCCTTTCCCGGAAAACGTCTCCATCAACAGGAAGCGGTTGAAATCGTCGAAACCTGGATGGAACAGCCCCGGGTCGTTCTCCTGGCCCCGGAAGAACGTCACTGGCCGCTGTTACGCAGCGCGATTCTGGGGGGCCAGGCGTCGGGCACGCTGGTTTCAGACGCCCATCTCGCGGCATTGACGATTGAGCACGGCGGCGTCCTCTACACCAGCGATCGCGATTTCACCCGATTTCCAGGGCTGCGTTGGAAAAACCCCCTCTCAGACTAAAGTGACTGAGCAGAGACCAGAGCTGGCGAGTTCAAGCTATCCGCATCGGGCCCTGCACCATCAGCAAGAGACTCAACCGATACTACTTCGAATTCGAATGGCGATGCTTACTAAGCCTCCGTGGCTACATGAGATCTATACCCGCGGAGATATGACGTCTTCGTCTGCAGGAGATCGCCACTCTAGCCGCCGGTCCCTTGACCTCTCTCTTGCTCGGTCTAACCTTTCTCGCATTAAAGGCGCACACTGAGAACGGTGATGTTGCCTCATTTATATTTCGCTGGGACGCATTTTTGTTTTTCTTTTTCTCGCGGGTGCCCGAACTGATCACTCTCTAGATACCTTCATCGTTTATTGCTGATCTCTAGCGGAGTTTCCCACTACGCTGGTCTCATCCATGGGCCTTGACCGCCTCGATCTTGCGATCATCGCGCTCTACCTCGTCGGCATCACCCTGTTCGGGCTGCGCTTCCGCAAGCGGCAGCGCACGCTGCGCGACTACTTTCTGGCCGGGCGCGACATTCCCTGGTGGGCGATTGCCCTCTCCATCGTTGCGGCCGAAACCAGCACGCTGACCATCATCAGCATTCCCGGCCTGGCCTACGACACCAATCTGACCTTCCTGCAAGTGGTGCTCGGATATCTGGCCGGCCGGGTCATCATCAGCTTCGTGCTCCTGCCCCACTATTTTCGCGGCGATCTCTACACCGCTTACGAACTGATTGAAAAGCGTTTTGGATCGAAACTGCGGAGCGTAACCTCGGGGTTGTTTCTGCTGACCCGTGCTGCAGCCGAAGGGGTGCGGGTTTATGCAATTTCCATTGTGGTTTCGATCGCGCTGGGCACGGGCGAGGTGGCCTCGATTGCGATCATCACTCTGCTGACGCTGATCTACACCTTCGAAGGCGGGCTCGCGGCGGTGATCTGGACCGATGTGGTGCAGACCGTAATCTATATTGGCGGCACCATCATTGGGGTCGCGACCATTATTCACTTCGTCCCCGGCGGCTGGGCGCACATTCACGAGATCGCCGCCGCCGCGGACAAATTCCGCATCTTCGATTTCACTCCCAGCTTCTGGAAGCCGTACACCTTCTGGGCGGGATTCGTCGGCGGTACGTTCCTGACGACCGCCGGCCATGGAACTGAGCAGCTGTTTGTGCAGCGGCTGCTGGCCGCGCGCAATCTGAGCCAGTCGCGCGCGGCGCTGCTGGCCAGCGGCGGGGCGATCCTGCTGCAGTTTGCCTTGTTTCTGACCCTTGGCGTGATGCTGTTCGCGTATTACCAGGCGCCCTCGCAACAGTTCGGGAGCCCCGACCGCATCTACCCCACATTCATCGTTACTCACATGCCGCACGGGATTTCCGGGCTGCTGATTGCCGCCATTCTGGCGGCGGCCATGTCGAACCTGAGCGCGGCGCTCAACTCGCTTTCGTCGAGCACGGTACTGGATTTCTATCTGCGGTGGAGGCCCCAGGTGGATGAGCGCGGGCGCATGCAGCTGTCACGGGTGGCAACCCTGATGTGGGCGGTGGTGCTGTTTGCCCTGGCCGTGCTCAGCCTGCACCGCGTGGCGCGAGTGGTGGAAGTGGGCTTGCAGATCGCGTCCATTTCTTACGGGGCCCTGTTAGGAGTGTTCCTGCTAGGGGTGCTGACCAGGCGGACCACGCCGGCGGGAGCGATGGCTGGCATGCTTTGCGGATTTGCGACCGAAGTCTATCTCTGGCAGTTCACCCCTGTGCCCTGGACCTGGTACGTGGCGATTGGAACCGCCGTGACCTTTGCGGCCGGCTGGGCGATAAGCCGAGGCCCTTCGCCCGCAGAGTTTGCAGGCAAGACGTGAAATATAGAACCCTTGTCGGCCGCTTCGCCTACTTCGGTTCGTGATTACCCAAGGTTCCGGAGAGCACCGGCTCGCGCCGCTCGGTCTTTCCGTTCTGGCTCCATCCTGGTAGTTTGGCATCGCCGGTGATCAGCCTGGCCCCGCGCTCGTAAGTGATGTACGACCACGCCCACTGGATGAGTACGATCAGCCGGTTGCGGAATCCGATCAGAAAGAAGATGTGCACGAACAGCCAGGCCAGCCAGGCGAAATATCCGGAGATATGAAGCCTTCTGATCTGGGCGACGGCAGCCGCCCTGCCTATCGTGGCCAGGCTGCCTTTGTCGAAGTAATGGAAGTCCTGCCGCGGCTCGCCTCGCAGATCGCGGGCAATGGTCTTCGCCACCGCACGTCCCTCCTGCATGGCCACTGGCGCCACTCCGGGCAGCAAGCTGCCGGTTTCATCTTTCAAGGCCGCAAGGTCGCCAATCACGAACACCTCGGTATGTCCGGGGAGGCTGAGATCGCGATTGACCAGGACCCGGCCGGCGCGATCGGTAGGGGCGCCAAGCTTCTTACCTAGATCGGAAGCTTGCACGCCGGCTGCCCACAAGATGACTGCAGCCGGGATGCGTTCTTCACCGACCCACACCGCGGAAGGCTCAATGCGCGTCACCAGGGCGGAAGTGCGCACTTCCACCCCCAGCTTCTGGAGCTGCCGTACAGCGCTCTCTGAAAGATCAGGAGCATAGGCGGGAAGCACGCGCGGGCCGCCTTCCAGCAGGATGATCCGCGTGCGCCGTGGATCAATGGAGGCAAACTCGTGGCTCAAGACGTTGTTTGCGATTTCGGCCAGCGTTCCGGCAAGTTCAACCCCGGTGGGTCCGGCGCCCACGATAACGAAGTTCAGAGCGGGCTCCGGCTCGCCTGCCAGCTTCTGCTTCTCGGCCAGTTCGAACGCCAGCAGCACGCGGCGGCGGATCTCCAGCGCATCTTCGACCGTCTTCAAGCCCGGCGCGAATGGTTCCCACTCGTCGTGTCCGAAATAGGAGTGCCGCGCCCCAGCGGCGACGATCAGATAGTCGTAAGCAATCTCCAGATCTGGGAGCTTCACCATTCTGCGTGCGAGGTCGAAATCCACTACTTCGCCGAGCAGTACTTCCACGTTCTTGCGCCCGCGCAGAATCCAGCGAATGGGCGCGGCAATTTCGCCCGGAGAGATACCAGCGGTAGCGACCTGATAAAGCAGAGGCTGGAAGGTGTGGTGGTTCTTCCGGTCAATAACGGTGATCTGCACCGGCAGCTTGGCCAGCTTCCGCGCCGCCTCCAGTCCGCCGAACCCGGCTCCCACGACCACGACACGAGGTTTAGTCTCGCGCATAAGCCGCTCCCGTCAGGTCCGGGCGCCGTCTCCATTGCGCCCGGCATCTGAACGTTATATAGATTCGGTTATGGCCGCGAAGTCGGAAGTTATTTCCTCTATAGAATGCAACCAGTTAGAGCCAGCGCCAAGTGCTCACTTTTCCGCCCGCTGGCGGGATCTCGCTGAAATTGCCGTGGTCTTCGGCTTTATTCTCGCGGCAGTCTGGACGCCGCAGGGAAAGCTGAACGCATTCTTTTCTCTGACGGCAGCCGCATGCGTGGTGGGACTTGCAGCGACGGGGAACTGGGGAATTTCTCAGTTCGGCCTGATGCGTCCCACCCAGGGCGCCGGCCTCGTGTTGTTGCTTGGAGCGCTGTTGTGTATGGCAGTCGCATTGATCGGAATCCCGCTCCGATCGTTCGGCCCGGGCTGGCTGGTGCCAATGCACCGGGCGTGGCAGTACGTGGTCTGGGCCCTGGCACAGGAGTTCATTCTGCAGGGGATCTTCTTTGTCAGGCTGGAAAGCATCCTGGGCTCCCGCCGGGCAGTGCTTGTTTCTGCGGCTCTCTTTGCGACCGCTCATTTCCCCAGCCTGCTTTTGACCGCACTGTCGTTTTGCGGAGGACTTGTGTTCTGCGAATTTTTCCCTCGCTGGAGGAACCTCTATCCGATTGGGATTATTCACGGCGCCCTGGGTTTGACCATCGCCGCCAGCCTGCCGGATCACTGGCTGCATCATATGCGGGTAGGGATTGGTTATTTGACGGTGCATTCGTGACCCGCTATGCGCACCGAACAAGACGATGTAGGTCAAAGAGGCGCAGGTAGAAGACGGCGCGCCGATTGGCGGTATGGCCGTTACCCTAAAGCATGGCTACACCATTCAGGCCGTGAAGGATTGGCGCCAATGCGTGCCTCACTGGGAACTGAAGATGAGCCGATTAGCATTTCCGAATTGGTGCGGCTTCACAAATTGGACCAGAAACGTCCCTGGGAGTACGTCTATGAACGATGCGATGTATGCGGAGGTACTGGAACGGTCTTCACTCACCACTAGCCACTGACCACAGCTTCCGTGCTATTCTGCGCTCAACTCTCGTTCCGGGACAGCCCGTGCTCCTCGAATTGCGGCTTGAGAACTACGCGGTCATAGATCACGTTGCGGTCGAGTTTGCGCCGGGACTGAACCTGCTGACCGGCGAGACCGGCGCCGGCAAATCCATTCTCATTGACGCGCTCGCCTTGCTCATGGGCGACAAAGCCTCTCCCGATGTGGTTCGTTTCGGCGCCGACCGGGCCATCATCTCCGCTGTGTTTGAGGTGGAAGCCGGGGCCGAGAAGCGGGTGGCACGCATTCTGGAAGACAACGGCATTGATCCTGACGAAAGCGGATTGATCCTGCGAAGAGAGATCGGCGCCAAGGGCCGCGTCTTCGTCAATAATCAGCCTGCCGCAGTTGCGGTCCTCAGGCAGCTTGGGCCGCATCTCGCCAGTATCCACGCACAGAACGAGGCGCTGGTCTCATTCGATGGAGAGAGCCGCCTTGCCCTGCTGGACAGCTACGCGGGTACGCAGCTCGAACCAGTCCGCGAGGCCTTCGAAAGCTGGAAGCAGATTAGCGACCGGATCGCAGAACTCGAGCAGGGCGAGCAGGACCAGCTTCGGCTGGCGGACCTCTGGACATTTCAGAAGCGGGAGATTGAGGACGCCAAGGTTCAGGCGGGCGAAGACGAGCGCCTGGAAATTGAGAAGCGCGTCCTGGCTAATGCGGAGAAGATTTACAGCTCCGCGATGCGGGCGTTTGATCTTCTGTACGAAGGCTCATCTTCTACTTCGGCCACGCTGCGCTCCGCGCAGAAGCACCTCGAAGAACTCATCCGCTATGAGCCGAAATTTCAGGAAGCTCTGGCCTCGCTCGAAACCGCCCGCATCAGCGTGGAAGACGTGGGCGCCACGCTCCGCGACTATGCCGGTGGAATTGAGGCTTCCCCCGAGCGCCTGGCGCAGATTGAAGACCGGCTCGCTTTGCTGGACCGGCTCAAGCGCAAGTACGGGCCAACCCTGGATGACGTGATCAAGTTGGGCGACGAAGTCACGCGCAAGCTGTCGGAGATCGACCACAAGGATGAGATCCTTGCTCAACTGCGCAAGCACCTCTCGTCGGCTGCCGGGCAGTATCTGCAGGCAGCCAGGGCAGCGTCGAAGAAGAGATATGAGGCCGCCAAGAAGCTGGAGAAGCTGGTCGAGGCCGAGATCAGCGAACTGGCCATGAAGTCGCAATTCCGCATCGAAATCAGCGGCACAGACGAAGAGGGAAACTGGACGGCCACAGGTTTCGATCAGGCGGAGTACATGATTTCCACCAACCCCGGCCACCCAATGCACCCGCTGGACCAGATCGCTTCCGGCGGCGAACTCTCGCGCGTGATGCTGGCGCTGAAGGCGTGCGTCGAAACGGGATCGCGCCAGAAAGCTGCGGGCGCGCAGCGCACGCTGATCTTCGATGAAATTGATACCGGAATCGGCGGCCGGGCGGCGGAAGCTGTGGGAAAGAAGCTGAAAGCTTTGTCCCGCGCGAACCAGGTCCTCTGCGTGACGCACCTGCCGCAGATCGCCACATTTGCCGATCACCACTATGTGATCGAAAAGAAGACCAGCGGGGATCGCACCCGCACCAGCGTGCGGGAAGTTGCCGG
>Ga0070741_10021370_pt1 | contig 10077 bp, 5 predicted proteins | sample Coa_R1_4_FD_66440 | JGI IMG/M metagenome (GOLD analysis project Ga0070741, IMG submission 66440) | Surface soil microbial communities from Centralia Pennsylvania, which are recovering from an underground coalmine fire - Coalmine... | ecosystem: Environmental > Terrestrial > Soil > Unclassified ...
GCTCGCGGGACAGCGGGAGAGCTCACTCTCGGCCGCATATCGGCAGCACGGCGATCTTGGCGCAGTAGCCGCAGCCGTACTCCCCGAGCGGGACGTCGCTGGCTTAACCCTGCAGCAGGTTGAACAATCATTCCGTCAAATCGCGCAGGCGCGAGGGCCCGCGGCGAAGAACGCGATCGTCCGCAACCTTCTTACTCAGGCTTCTCCATTGGCAGCCAAGTACATCATTAAGATCATGACCGGGGACCTTCGCATCGGGCTGAAGGAAAGCCTGGTGGAGGACGCCATTGCGAAGGCATATAACGGTACTCTGCCCGAAGTCCAGCGCGCGAACATGTTGCTTGGCGACATCGGCGAAACCCTCCGCTTGGCTGCAGAACACAAACTGACCGAAGCGACGATGCGCTTGTTTCACCCCCTGGGATTCATGCTCGCTAGCGCCGTCGAATCTCCAGAGGAGGGCCTTTCGTATTTCTCTGAGGCGGCTGTGGAAGATAAGTACGACGGCATCCGCGCTCAGGCGCACGTGTCAAACGGGGTGGTGAAGATCTTCTCCCGAACCCGCGACGAAATCACCGAGTCTTTTCCTGAATTGCCTCCGGCGCTGGCGGCGCTGCCAAGCGACGCCGTTCTGGATGGCGAAATTGTGGCATGGGAGTATCCCAAAGACTTGAATGCCACCCGCGCGCTGGTTGATGAACCTGTTTCCGACGAAAGTGAGGAGAAGGCGCAGAATCTAGGCCGTGCGCGTCCATTCAGTGTTCTGCAGCAGAGACTTGGCAGAAAAAAAGTCAGCGAAAAGATGTTGCGGGAAGCCCCGGTTGCATTGCTCGTGTTCGATATTCTTTACTCGAACGGCAATCTCACGATCGATCTGCCCTTGCGCGAGCGCGCTCGGCAGTTGGACGAACTGTTTTCCGCGGAACGGGTGGCGCGCCCGCATGTCTCGTCCAACTCAGCCTTGCAAGGGCAATTTGCCTTCGAACATCCCCTAGAGACGTTGTCGGTCGAGATCATTCGGGCACCCGTTTTTCGGGCGAACTCGCCCGAGGAACTTGATCGTCTCTTCGTGGCCGCGCGAGCCCGGGGCAACGAGGGACTCATGATCAAGGATCTCCATTCCGCCTATTCTCCCGGCAAGCGTGGCAAATCGTGGCTGAAGATGAAGCGGGAGCTCGCGACGCTCGACGTGGTCGTCACCGCCGTCGAATACGGACATGGCAAGCGTATTGGAGTCTTAAGCGACTACACGTTTGCGGTCTGGAATGAAGGCCGCCTAGTCAACATCGGCAAAGCATACTCCGGCCTGACCGACGTCGAGATTGCCGAGATGACCAAATGGTTTCTGGAACATATCGTCGAGGATGAGGGATTGCGGCTTTCCGTCGAACCGAAAATTGTTCTGGAGGTCGCATTCAACAACATGATGAAATCGGAGCGGCACGAGAGCGGCTACGCCTTGCGATTTCCACGAATCGTCCGGCTGCGTCCGGACAAGTCGGCCGAGGATGCCGACACGCTCGATCGCGCTCGTGAAATCTACGAACAACAACAGCTTTAAGAGGTGTAGATCAATGGCTGTGATGGTGTTCGTGTTCCTCAAGAACCGGAATCACGCAGCCGTGCGCCGTTTCGCATAGCGCATGCTCGAACTGAATCGTGGTGTGATCGATGCGAAAATCGTGCAGCAATCTTTCCTTTACATCGCGAAGAATCCGTTCGCTCACTGATGGCGGGATGTCGGCAATCGAGATATGACATGAAAGAGCATGCGTTTCCGAGCCAATGCTCCAGACATGCAGATCATGCACGTCGTTTACCCCTGACACGGAACGGATCGCTCCCTCGATTTTCTCCAGCTTCATGCCACGCGGCGTTCCCTCCAGCAAAATGTTCAGCGTCTCTCGCACAATTCCGAATCCCGACCAGAGGATCAGAACGCCGATCGCCACCGAAAGCACAGGGTCGATCCAATAGTGGCCGGTTGCCAGGATCGCCCACCCACCGGCAATGACGGCCCCGGTCGACAACGTATCGCCCAGTTCGTGGATCAACGTGCTGCGAATATTCACATCCCCGCCAGAGCGATACAGCAGCAGCGCGATCACCGCGTTCATCACGACGCCAGCGGCCGCTACCCACATCATGAGTCCCGCGTGGACGGGTTCGGGGTGCTGCAACCTTCGGAATGCCTCGTAAAAAATGAAGATCGCTACCGCGACCAGGGAACTGGCATTCACCAGAGCGGCCAGAACTCCGGCCCTGTGGTACCCGTAAGTCTTTGTAGAACTCGCCGGTCGCGATTGGAGATAAACCGCTACCAGCGACAGCGCCAGCGCAAGCAGGTCCGAAAGGTTATGTCCGGCCTCAGATAAGAGAGCAAGGGAGTGAGCCCGAACGCCCGCCACCACCAGCAATACGATGTAGACCAGCGTTACGCCCAGAGAAAATTTAAGGACACCTTTGGCACCGTTGCCATGAGCGTGAACATGCATCTCTATAAGTCTACGGGCGTCGGGGGCGGGCATCAAGCCAGCCGAAAGGTGGCCGCCCACACTTTGGTCTATCCCTGAACCGCACTTCTTAAGTTGTTCGATCATCTGCCGATCACAACCTAGGCTCTCGCACTCACAGACACGACCCTTGGTTCGATGCGATACCACGAATCGGCCCGGGACCTGCTTGGGCTTGAATGAAGGTTGGCCAAACGGCAAATTATGGATGAAATTGTTAAAGATTTTCTAATCGAAAGCAGAGAGAACCTCGATCGGCTGGATCAGGAACTCGTGAAACTGGAGTCTTCCCCCTCGTCAAAGGAATTGCTGGCGAGCGTCTTCCGGACGATCCATACGATTAAGGGCAGCTGCGGGTTTCTCGGTTTCGTGCGTCTGGAAAAGCTGGCCCATGCCGGGGAAAACCTTCTTTCCAAGTTGAGGGACGGCGAACTCACGCTCACCTCTGAGGTGACGAGCGGTCTGCTCGCGATGGTTGACGCGGTGCGCCAGATGCTTGCCGCGATTGAAACAACCTCGCGAGATGGTGAGGAAGATTACAAGGAACTCATTGAGCATCTCGCGGTTCTTCAGGTCTCACCATCAGCGTCCTCCAAAGGTATAGGAGCCGGCGCCGCCGTGCAGGACGCGACTTCCAAGTCACCAGATGCGCCTGACGCTATCCAGAAGGCATTGGCCGATCCCGCCAGGATCGGAGGCGTGCTGCTGGAACGCGGACATGTGAGCCCTGAGGATCTGGCATCCGCCCTTGAGCAGCAAGAACTCGGGCGTAAGAAGCTTGGCGAGATTCTGATTGAAAAAGGAGTCGCTCGTCCGGAAGACGTACTCGCAGCCCAAAAAACCGTGGAGGCTCGTAATCCGGATGCCGCCATCGAAACGATCCGGGTTGGCGTGAACCTGCTCGACCGCTTGATGAACCTTGTCGGAGAGCTGGTCTTGGCCCGCAATCAACTGTTGCAGTTTTCCAGTACGCGCCAGGATGCGGGTTTTCAGGCGGTTTCCCAGCGCATGAATCTGATTGCCACCGAACTGCAGGAAGAGGTCATGAAAACCCGCATGCAGCCCATCGGCAATGTCTGGGACAAATTCCCCCGCACGGTCCGCGATCTGGCGTTGAGCTGCGGCCGCGAAGTCCGGCTTGAGATGGAGGGCCAGGACACGGAGTTGGACCGGACCATCATCGAAGCAATCAAAGATCCGCTTACTCATCTGGTGCGCAACTCCATCGATCATGGGATCGAGCCGCCCACGGTCCGGGAACAAGCAGGAAAGAATGCTGCGGGCATTCTGAGACTGCGGGCTTTCCATGAAGGGGGCCAGGTCAATATCGAAGTCAGCGATGATGGAGCCGGGTTGAATGCGGAGCGCATCCGGCAGAAGGCGATCGAGCGCGGAGTCATCTCGGCCCAGCAAGCCTCTCGCATGTCGGACCGCGACGTTTTCAACCTGATCTTCCTGCCCGGATTTTCCACCGCCCAGAAAGTCACGAATGTCTCTGGACGCGGCGTGGGCATGGACGTGGTGAAAACGAACGTGGAGAAGATTGGCGGAACGGTGGATGTTCAGTCCAGCGCGGGAAAAGGCACGACCGTCAAAATCAAGATTCCACTCACCCTCGCAATCATCCCGGCGCTCATGATCACTTCGGGCGGAGAGCGGTTCGCCATACCCCAAGTCAGTCTTCTGGAGTTGGTGCGGATGGACGCGAGCGAGGCCGGCAAAGGAATCGAAATGGTTCACGGTGCTCCTGTTTATCGGCTCCGTGGGCGCCTGTTGCCGCTCGTATACCTGAACCGGGAATTGCAGCTTGCACCGAAGAGCCCGGTTGATGCGAAGGAAGACTCCACCGCGAACGTTGTCGTCGTCCAGGCTGACGGGCGTGAATTCGGCGTCGTCGTCGACGAGATCACCGATACGGAAGAGATTGTAGTCAAGCCGCTCGGCCAGCAATTGAAGGGCATCACCACGTACTCAGGTGCGACGATCATGGGGGACGGCCGCGTCGCGCTGATTCTCGACATTCTCGGACTGGCGCAGATGGCTCAAGTCATTTCTGCGCAGGATTCGGCTCTGGAAAAAGAAGAGCAGAAGGTGGCGAGAGTCGAGGCCACCAGTGGATCGCAAACTTTGCTGGTGGTGCAGTGTGGAGAGCGCGCACGAATGGCGATTCCACTTTCTCTAGTGGCGCGGCTGGAAGAGTTTTCTTCTTCTTCCATCGAAATGGCAGGCGATCAGGAGGTCATGCAGTATCGCGGCCAGATCATGCCTCTGCTGCGGTTGTCCCGGGTCGCGACCTCTGAAGTAGCCGCTCCCGTGAAGACAGATGGAGACTCCCGCTTGCAGGTTGTCGTCTACTCCGAAGCGGGCCGCAGCGTGGGACTGGTCGTTGATCGCATCGTCGATATTGTGGACGAGAAACTTCTCGTTCAGACTCCGGCGCAACGGCAAGGAGTCCTTGGATCATCCGTGGTGCAGAAGCGCGTAACGGACATCCTCAACGTTCCCAGTGTCGTTCGCAACCTGATTCCAGGATTCTCGGAGTCGTCCTCAGCAACTTAGGAGAGCCTATGGCGTCCACGCAACAGTTTTGCACTTTTTTTCTTGAAGGCCACGTCTTCGGCACGCCAGTCCCTAAGGTGCAGGAAGTGATTCAGCATCAGGAAATGACTCGTGTTCCGCTCTCGCCGTCGGTAGTGAGCGGCCTGATCAATCTCCGCGGCCAGATCGTATCAGCAATTGATTTGCGGCGTCGCCTCGGTCTTCAGGAACGGCCCGCCGGGCAGTTGCCCATGAACGTGGTGGTTCGTACCTCCGAGGGAGCGGTCAGTCTTCTGGTCGACGAAATCGGAGATGTGATCGAAGTGGAAGAAGAGACCCTTGAGCCACCTCCCGAAACGCTGCAGGGATTTGCGCGGGAAGTGGTAAGCGGCGTGTACAAGCTTTCCGGACGGTTGCTGCTGGCGCTCGATATTGACCGGGTCGTGGACTTGAGCGACCAGATCAAGACCAAGGCCACGCGTGAGTTTTAGTCGGTTCAGATTTGTCTCCGCCCGAGCGGGGAAAACATCAAGGAGAATGGCATGAAAAGCGTGCGGAGAAAAACATCGAAGTCCAGCGAGCAGTTCAACGAGTACCAGGCCCAGATTTTCGCGATTAACAAGGCCCAGCCGGTCATCCGGTACGACATGAATGGCATCATTCTGGACGCGAATAGCAACTTCGAGGCACTGGCCGGATTCAGCCGGGAAGAACTGGTTGGAAAACATATCAGCATCTTCGTCGACGAGGTCACCCGGCAGAGCGCCGAATACAAAGCAGAGAGCCAGAAAATTGGTGAAACACTACGATCCGGTGAGTGTATCAACGGAGAAGGGAAGAGAACACTTCGCGGCAAGGACCTCTGGGTCGAATTCTCATACACGCCGGTTCTCGATCGGGAGGGCAAGCCGTATGAGGTGATCAATGTTCTTCGGGATATAACGAAACGAATACTTGCCTCTGCCGACCACCAGGGACAGATCGATGCCATCAGCAAGTCGCAGGCGGTGATCGAATTCAACATGGATGGAACGGTCCGGGCAGCCAATGACAACTTTCTGAATGCGCTCGGCTACACCCTCGATGAAATCAAAGGCAAACATCACAGCATGTTTGTTGAGGAAAGTTTTAAAAACAGCATTGCCTATACTGAATTCTGGGCGAAGCTCAACCGGGGCGAATACGACGCCGCCGAGTACAAGCGCATTGGAAAAGGTGGGCGCGAGGTCTGGATTCAAGCTTCCTATAACCCGATCTTTGACCTGAACGGAAAGCCATTCAAGGTCGTGAAATATGCGACCGATGTCACCCGGCAGAAACTGCAAAATGCGGACTATCGGGGCCAGATTGACGCCATCAGCAAAGCGCAAGCGGTGATCGAATTCAACATGGACGGGACGGTCCTCACTGCCAACGAGAATTTCCTGAATGCGCTGGGTTACACGCTGGACGAGATCAAAGGCCGTCATCACAGCATGTTTGTGGACGAAGCTTACCGCAAGACCTCGGATTACAAGGAGTTCTGGGCTAAGCTCAACCGGGGAGAGTATCAGGCTGCGGAATACAAGCGCATCGGAAAAGGCGGGCGTGAAGTTTGGATCCAGGCTTCCTATAACCCGATCTTCGATCTCAACCGAAAGCCATTCAAGGTCGTCAAGTATGCGACGGATATAACAACGCAAAAGAACGCAATCGATGCCATGATGAAAGACACCATGACGCTCTCTAAGGCGGCCGTGGAAGGCAGATTAGCAACCCGCGCCGATGCCAGCAAGCACCAGGGGGACTATCGAAAAGTTGTTGAAGGTGTCAACGCCACGCTCGACGCCGTCATTGGTCCGCTCAACGTAGCCGCAAAATATGTGGACGACATCTCTGCCGGTCTCGTCGAAGCCAGCACAGTCCTTCAGGCGATGGCTGACAACGACTATACGCGCCGCGTTGCCGACTCCACCAAGCGGGTAAAGATCACCGACAACTACAATGGTGACTTCAATACCATCAAGAACAACCTGAATGCCTGCGTGGACGCACTGGCACGAGTGGGCGCGGCAACCAACAGCACCGCGGATACCCTACAAACCAGCATGCAATCCATTGCGCAGAATGCACAGTCCCTGTCGAGTTCTTCCCATCAACTGGCCGCGACCAGCCAGCAAATGAGCAGCAATGCCGAAGAGACGTCGGCTCAGGCCAGCACTGTCGCAACCGCCACTCAGCAGGTCACAACGAATCTGAACAGCGTAGCGACCGGCGCCGAGGAGATGACTTCGACGGTACAGAGCATTTCCAGTAATGCCAGTGAAGCAGCCAAGGTAGCAGGCGAGGCCGTGAAGACTGCAACTTCCGCGAATGAAACCGTGGCGAAACTAGGAGAATCCAGCGCCGAGATCGGCCAGGTGATCAAGGTGATCACCTCTATTGCGCAACAGACTAACCTGCTGGCCCTTAATGCGACGATCGAGGCCGCTCGTGCCGGAGAAGCCGGGAAGGGGTTCGCTGTTGTGGCCAACGAGGTCAAGGAACTGGCGAAGCAAACGGCGAAAGCTACCGAGGATATCAGCCAGAAAATTACCGCGATCCAGGACGATACCAAGCGGGCCGTTGATTCGATTGGCAGCATCACATCCATCATTCACCAGATCAACGATATCTCCGGAACGATCGCTACGGCGGTGGAAGAGCAAAGCGCGACGACGAACGAAATGTCGCGCAACGTGCAGGAAGCTGCTAAGGGCTCCGGGGAAATTTCACATAACATCCAAGGAGTCGCTGCCGCGGCAGAAAGCACTACGCGGGGCGCGCAGGATACGCTCAAGGCCGCCCAGCAACTTACCGAGATGGCTGCGCAATTGCAAACCCTGGTCGATAAATTCAAGCTGACCGCCAGCGCGATTCCGTCCAGTCCCGTAAATGCTCGGGCAGCGAAGGCGTCGGCCTAGAAACCTACAGACTGCAGCGCCCGTCGCTGCAGTCTGTACTTCGTGGTAACAGGGAACTTCAGCAGTGTCCAAGAAACGCGTATTGCTCGTCGATGATGCCGCAGTCGTTCGGAAAGTCCTAAGCCGGGAGATTGCCAAGTGCCCGGATATTGAGGTTGCCGCGACAGCTTCCAACGGCCGGATCGCACTCGCAAAGTTTCCTTCGGTGAAACCGGATATTATCCTGCTCGACATTGAGATGCCCGAGATGGACGGCCTCGAAACGGTTCGGGAACTGCGTAAGCTGGATTCATCCGTTCCCATCATCATGTTCAGCACGCTTACCGAGCGTGGTGCTTCGGTAACTCTCGAAGCTCTTTCCTCGGGAGCCACCGACTATGTCACCAAGCCCAGCAACCTCGATCCAAACTCTTCCGATGTCATCACTCGCGACCTGATTCCAAAGATTCGGGGTCTTTGCCAACTTGGAGCTGCACCGGTCGTTACGGCTCCTGAACTCGCTCCGCAAACAGTTCTCCTTCACGCAACTCCCAGGCTTCTTGCTCCAGCGCGGATCGTTGTCATTGGCGTTTCAACCGGCGGACCTGACGCGCTTGCCCGGGTGCTGCCCTTGCTTCCCGCACCATTTCCGGTGCCGGTGCTGATTGCGCAACACATGCCGCCCATTTTCACCGCCATGCTTGCAGCCCGGCTTAGCAGCAAGTCCCAGGTACCAGTGCGGGAGTGCGTTTCTGGCGAACCCTTAGCCCCGCGGGGCGCTGTGCTGGCACCAGGCGACTATCACATGATCGTTGCCCCGTCTGGACAATCGTTAGTGCTTAAGACTCACCAGGCTCCGAAAGAAAATTTCTGTCGCCCGTCGGTCGACGTGCTCTTTCGATCGGTAGCCGAGGCGTTCGGCGAACGCACGCTGGCCGTCATTCTCACCGGGATGGGCCAGGACGGTCTGAAAGGTTGTGAACTGCTTCGCTCCAAGGGCGCCCGTATCTATGTTCAGGACGAAGCTAGCAGCGTGGTATGGGGTATGCCCGGCCTGGTCGCTCGGGCTGGACTAGCGGACAAAGTTCTTCCGTTGAACCTGATTGCTTCCGAAATCGTTCGGGCCACAACTCTACAGGTTGCTGCCAGTGCCACGTCTTGACCTTTTCCCGCGGCTAAGGCTTGGCCAGGCTGTCCAGGTAACGGTTGTTGTAGAAGGTCGTAGTTTTCTGGACGAATTCCAGGATGCGGAACATCCGTTCCCGGGCCTCTCGATTCATTTCGCGGAACTGCACGGCCACTCCGCTTCCCGGATCCAGTCTTGCAACCGTTCCGGAAATCCGTAGATTCGGGTCGTCCATAGAAAAAGCCAAACCGATATTGCTGCCCGCTGAAATGATCGTGCTGGTCTCGATGTAGCATCCGCCCATGCTGATGTCCGTGAGGTTAGCAAAGACCGGCACACCGGCCTCCCCGGCTTGAAGTTCAATGGTGACCCGGCATTTCATCCGCGGATGCGAACGCCGGTCTTTATAGGCCATCTGCTTTTGCTTTTCCAAATACATGCGGCGGTCGGCCTCAGCGAGGAGCTGCTCGGCGTCGTTCCCGTCTTCTGGAAAAACTGCACGGCCCACGCTCAACGACAGGATTTCTTCTCCGCAAACCTCGCTTCCCGCGTGTCGCGCCAGAGTTCGCATCTGCTCTGATTTCTTGCTGGCAGCCTCAACACCGAGTCCAGGAGCGATCACCACGAATTCGTCGCCACCCATGCGTGCAACGTAGTCATACTCGCGGCAGCTATCTTTGAGTGCCTGCGCAAACAAGCGAAGCGTGCGATTTCCTTCCAGATGACCGAAGCGGTCATTGATCTGCTTGAAACCATCCATATCCGAGACCATAACGGTCAAGGTTGAATTGTCCCGCTTGCAGCGTGCCAGCTCACGATCCAACTGAAGGAACAGCGACCGCGCATTGGGAAGGCCGGTCAGATAGTCCGTTGTGGCGGAATTCTCAGCCTGCTGGTATTTGAGCGCGTTCTCAATCGCGAGCGCCATTTTTCCGCTGACCGCCAGCAGGATTCGAAGGTGATCGGAAGTGAACGCGTC
>Ga0070741_10021371_pt1 | contig 10077 bp, 9 predicted proteins | sample Coa_R1_4_FD_66440 | JGI IMG/M metagenome (GOLD analysis project Ga0070741, IMG submission 66440) | Surface soil microbial communities from Centralia Pennsylvania, which are recovering from an underground coalmine fire - Coalmine... | ecosystem: Environmental > Terrestrial > Soil > Unclassified ...
CCCGGAAGCAGCACCAGTACGAGCACGGGCAACAGGAACAGCCACGCCAGCGACGACGCGAACCAGTACAGGTACGCGTACATGCCCGCGAACGACGCCGCACCGACGCGCGCCTCGAAGTGCTGCTCGAAGAAGGCGACGCTGCCGAAGCTCTGGAACGAGACGATGATCGCCGCGCCGCCGATCGCGATCGCCGCGACGATGGGGTCGATGCGCAGGCGCGCGAGCTCGCGCTCAACCGCCGCGTGCAACGACGCCAGAAGAGGCGAGGCCCCGGCGGGCGTTACGAGCGCAGGCGCGGCCTGAAAGCCCGCGCCGTGATGCACGGCTGACGGCACGCCCGCGGCGCGGCCGAGCGCGGGTGCGTCGTCGACGTACGCGGCAGCGTCCTCGGTCGGTCGCATCGCCCGTAGCCTACGGCGCGCGGGCAGTCCGATTCCAGCCGCGGTATCATCGCGGCACCGCCGGAGGGCCGATGGCGCTCGAGATCCGTCCCTATACCCAGGAGGAGGCCGAGGCGTTCCGCCGCGTCCCGGCGATCGTCTTCGGCAACTACCGCGAGCCGTTGCCGCCCGCCGAGCAGGACGGCATCGGCATCATCCCCGAATGGTCGCTCTGCGCCTTCGAGGATGGCGTCCTCGCGACGACCTACGGCGCGTTCCCGCTCGTCGTGCGCCTCAACGGGCGCAAGGCGCCGATGGCCGGCGTGACGTTCGTCGGCACGCTGCCCGAGTTCCGGCGGCGCGGCCACCTGCGCCAGATCATCGAGACGGACTTCAAGCGCCGCTACGAGCAGCGCATGGAGCCGATCGCTGGCCTCCTCGCCTCGATCGCGGCCATCTACCAGCGCTACGGCTACGCCGTATGCTCGACGTCCTTGCGCGCGTCCATCGATCCACGCTGGGTGCGCTTCGTCCCGTCGCTGCCGGAGGCGCGCGGCCGCTGGCGCGAGGCGTCGCCCGACGACCTGCCGTTGCTCGGGCGCATCTACCGGCAGTTCAGCGGCCCGCGCAACGGCTACCTCCACCGCGCCCCCGTGATCTGGTCCGGGCAGGTGCTGGCCCGAGGCGGCAACCTGTTCGGCGGCTTCGACGTCGGCCCAAGCCTGCTCGCGGTCTACGAGGAGGACGGCGAGCCGCGCGGCTACATCGCCTGGGGCGCGCGGCACTTCGACGCGCCGCCCTTCAACGACGGCGGCGGCCCCGGCCAGCGCGTCTCCGTCCGCGACTACGCCTGGCTGACGCCGACCGCGTACCGGGCGATCTGGGAGTACCTGCGCAACTTCGACCTCGCGGCCCGCATCTGGATCAACGCGATGCCGCCCGACGACCCGGCGCCGCACGTCCTGCTCGACCCGCGCGAGCTGTACCTGACCGCGCGCGACCACCTGCTCTGCCGCATCATCGACGTCGAGCGCGCGCTGCCGCTGCGGCCGTACGGCGAGGAGGGGCGCATCGTGCTCGACGTGCGCGACGAGATGTGTCCGTGGAACGCCGGGCGCTGGGCACTGGAGGCAGGCAAGGACGGCGCGACCGTCGCGCGCACAACCGAGTCGCCGCAACTGTCGCTCGATGTGTCGGCGCTCGCGCAGCTGCTGTTCGGCCAGGTCTCGCCGACGCGCGCTGTCCGCTACGGGCGCGCCGAGGCCTCGCCCGGTGCGCCACTGGCGCGCTTCGATGCGATGTTCAGGACGGAGTACGCGCCGTTCTGCCCGGATATGTTCTAGCGATCGAGTGACGGAGGGACGACTATGGCGAAACAGATGGCGGTGATCCCGGCGTCGCCCGAGGACCTCACGGCGGCATGGATGACGGACGCATTGCGCTCGACGGGCGTGATCAAGACGGCCGCCGTCAAGGCGATCGACGTGCGCCGCATCGGCGAGGGCAGCGGCTTCATCGGCCAGATCGCACAGGTCGCGCTCACCTACGACGCGCCCGAGACGGGGGCGCCGGCGTCGCTGATCGCGAAGTTCCCCGGCGCCAGCCCCGCCGGCCGCGAGATCGGCAACCTGTTCGACTTTTACCACCGGGAGCTGCGGTTCTACCGCGAGGTCGCTCCGAAGGTCGAACTCCGCACGCCGGCACTCCTGTACTCCGACATGGACCGTGATCGGCAGGAGTACATCCTCCTGCTCGAAGACATGGCGCCGGCGCAGGTGGGCGACCACCTCCACGGCCTCAGCGCGGAACACACCGAGCTGGCGATCCGCGAGATCGGCCGCTTCCATGCGACCTGGTGGGAGAGCGCCGAGCTCGAGTCCTTCGCCGAGTGGATGCCGGTCGTCGACGCGCCGGTGCACCGTTCCGCCGAGCAGTCCTACGCGCAGGCGTGGGAGCCGTTCATCGCGAACTTCGGCACGCGCCTCTCGCCAAAGATGCGCGAGACGGCCGAGCGCATCGGCAGGAACGTCATCAACCTCCAATCGTCGATCGCCGACCGCCCGCACACCATCGTCCACGCCGACTTCCGCGCCGACAACATGTTCTTCGCCACGCCCGAGGGCGGCGAGCCGTTCGCCATCGCCGACTGGCAGATCGCCTGCCGCGGCCGCGGCATCTTCGATGTCGCCTATCTGCTGTGCGGCGGCATGGAGCCCGAGGAGCGGGCGCGCGAGGAAGAGCGGCTCGTGCGCCTGTATCACGATACGCTCGTCCAGAACGGCGTAACGGGCTATCCATGGGAGCAGGCCTGGCGCGAATACCGGCGCATGGCGCTCTACGTGCTCGTCTACGTCGTCATCTCCCTGGGGACGCTCGACTTCGCGAACGAGCGCGGCCTCGCGCTCTTCGACGCCTGGCTGCGACGCGCGACGGCGGCCATCGAGCACCTCGACGCCGCCGAGGAGATGCCGTCGTGACGGCGGCACGTATCGACGTGGAGCAGCGCCGTGCGTGAGGGACGCTTCCGCGGTTTTGAGCTGACGATGCATCACCCGGGCATCGCCCTGATCACGTTCAACCAGCCCGACCGCCTCAACGGCATGACGCAGGGCATGAAGCGTGACCTCATCGAGACGCTCCTGCAGGCGCAGATGGACGACGGCGTGCGCATCGTCATCTTCACTGGCTCCGGCCGCGCCTTCTCCGCCGGCGACGACATTAGCGGCCACCGCCCGCCGCCGGGCGACGGCGCCGAGGCGCTCGTGCCGCCGATTCCCGGCGGCCATCGCACGCCGATCGGCACCTACGACGGCCTCCGCGCGCTCTCGCAGCCGCTCAACCTCGCCATCCGCAACCTCGACAAAGTCTCGATCGCCGCGATTAATGGTGTCGCCATCCAGACCGGCTTCTCGCTCGCCCTCTCGTGCGACTTCCGCATCGCCTCGCGCGATGCGCGCATGGGCAGCGCCACGCTGCGCTTCGGGTTGCTGCCCGACGAGGGCGGGCACTTCCTGCTCGTGCAGCTCCTGGGCGTCGGACGGACGATCGACTTCCTCCTGCGCAACCGCATCGTGATGGCCGACGAAGCGCTCGCGCTCGGCCTCGTGCACGAGGTGGTCGATGCCGGCGAGCTCCTGCCGCGGGCGATGGAGCTGGCGCGCGAGCTGGCGCACGGCCCGCAAGTCTCGATGCGGCTGCTGAAGCGCGCCGTCTACAACGCGGCGGAGATGTCGTTCGCGCACGCACTCGACGACATCGCCACGAAGACGGCGATCTCGGACCATCATCCGGACGCCCGCGAGGGCGTCGCCGCGTTCCAGCAGAAACGGAAACCGACGTTCAACGCCTGGCTCGAGGCCGGCGACCCGTAGCGCCCGGGACGACGAGGCGCGCTGCACGCAGGCGATCGAGCTTCGGTAACCCCCCGCGCGCGCGCGACGCCATCCAGGTCGAGGCTCGCCTCGAGCTCGAGGCCGGTGTCGGGAGCGCAGGCTCCCACCCGCCGCGCCCCACCGCGCAATTCCGCGCGCATCACGCCCGCGCTACGCTGTGCGCCGTATGAGCGTGCTGCCGATACGCATCGCCGGCGATCCTGTCCTTCGCCAGAAAGCGAAAAAGGTCCGCACGATCGACGACGACCTGCGGCGCCTGATCGACGACATGGTCGACACCATGCACAACGCGCCGGGCGTCGGCCTCGCGGCGCCGCAGGTCGACGTCTCGCTGCGCGTCGTCGTGATAGAGACGCCTGACGAGGGACTGATGGCGCTGATCAACCCGGAAATCGTGAAGAAGTCCGGCGTCCGCCACCTCACCGAAGGCTGCCTCTCCGTCCCCGGCTTCCAGGGCGTCGTGCCGCGCTCGAAGCAGGTGACCGTGAAGGCGCTCGACCGCGACGGCAAGGAAGTCCGCATCAAGGCGGTCGATTCGCTCCTCGCGCAGGCGCTCGAGCACGAGATCGACCACATCAACGGCATCCTTTACATCGACCACCTCGCCCCCGGCGACGAGCTCATCCCCACCCGGCCGTCGGTCGACGACCCGGAGCCTGCCGACGCCGAGGTCGCGCCCGCCGAGCGCTAGCGCGGGCAGCGGCGAGCCCGCCGGGTACGGTCTCGCGGCGGCGAGCCGGCGAGGCGCGGCCCTCCGGCCGCCAGGCCCCTCGCGATGTCAGCCCGAGGATTCTGGGTTGACTCCCGCCTGCGGGCGTGATAGTTAGGAGTCCTAACAAACCCGCAGGAGGTGCTATGCAGGCGGCAGTCATCCCCGGTTACGCATATGGAAACGTGGGCCGTTCCCCGCTGGGCACGGGCGACCTCGCGCTGCTCGAACAGGCGGTCCTCTTCGGGCCGGACGACGAGAAGGCCCTCCGCATGGCGGGTGAGGTCCTCGCCGACCAGGTCGAGGACGTCCTCGACGTCTGGTACGGCTTCGTTGCGTCTCACCCGCACCTCGTCCGTTACTTCGCCGGCCAGGACGGGCAACCCATCCCGGACTACCTGGACGCCGTGCGGAAGCGATTCGGGCAGTGGATCCTCGATACCTGCAACCGGCCGTACGACCAGGATTGGCTCGACTACCAGCATGAGATCGGCTTGCGACACAACGCGGCGAAAAAGAACCAGACCGACGGCGTCGACGCCGAGCCGAACATCCCGCTGCGCTACCTGATCGCCTTCATCTACCCCATCACCGCCACCATCAGGCCGTTCCTGGCGAAGCGCGGACACAGTTCCGGGGACGTGGACCGCATGCATCAGGCGTGGTTCAAGTCGGTTACGCTGCAGGTAGCCCTCTGGGCGGCACCCTATGTGAAGGACGGCCAGCACTGACCGGGTGAATCGGCAAGAAGAAGACGACGCGGTCGACGAGCGGATCACCGCCGCCCTCGAGCGTCTGGCGCGGGCCCAGCAGGTCGCCCTGCGGCGCGCCGCCGGGCGGCACGGGCTCAGCGCCATCCAGGCGCAGACGCTCCTGCACCTCCGCCCTGGAGGCGGGCCGCCCGGGCGCGCGCGCGTCAGCCACCTCGCCCGCGAGTTTGACGTCACCAAGGCGACGGTGAGCGACGCCGTCGCCTCGCTGGTTGCGAAGGGCCTCCTGCGCCGCGAGACAGCACGCGATGGACGCGTCGCCACGCTGGTGCTGACGCCGCAGGGCTTGCGCCTTGCCTCGCAGCTCGCGGACTGGGCGGCCCCGTTCACCGCGGCCCTCGGCTCGCTTCCCGAAGGCTCACAGGAGCCACTGCTATCGTCGCTCATGTCCCTCATCGAAGCGCTCCAGCAACTGGGCGTCATCACCGTGGCGCGGATGTGCACGACCTGCCGCTTCTTCGAGCGGGACCGCTACGATGACCCGCTCGCGCCGCACCGCTGTGCGCTGCTCCGGAAACGCCTCGCGACCGCCTCGCTGCGCGTCGATTGTCCGGAACATGAACCTGCCACGAGCGCATCTCGCTAGCGGGCCGTCCGTGGCGGCCCGTTAGCCTGTGCTGATGACCGCTGCGCGCTTCGAGCCACCGTCGTCCCTCGCCGCCCTCCTTGCGCGCGTCGCGGAGGTCGCGGCCCAAAGCGGCGCCGACGATGTCCACATCGTCGGTGGCACGGTGCGTGACGTCCTGCTCGCCCGCCCGGTGCGCGATCTCGACCTCGTCGTCGCCGGCCATGCCGCAGCGCTCGCGCGCGCCCTCGCCGATGCCCTCCGCGGACACTTCGTCCGGCTCGATGACGAGCGCGACGTCGCCCGCGTCGTCCTCGATGCCGGCGACGTGCGCACCGTCGACGTCGCCGCCTGCCAGGGCTCGATGGAGGACGACCTGCGGCGCCGCGACTTCACCGTCGACGCGCTTGCCGTCCCGCTCCGCTCGCACGAAGTGGTCGATGTCGTTGGCGGCCTCGCCGACCTTCGGGCGGGCGTGATCCGCGCCGTCGCGCCGGAGCGTTTCGACGACGACCCGCTGCGCCTGTTGCGCGCCGCCCGCCTCGCCTCCGAGCTGGGCTTCGCGGTCGAGCCGGCGACGCGCGAGGCGGTCCTGAGCCGCGCGCCACGCCTCACCGAAGCGGCGCCCGAGCGCCAGCGCGATGAGCTCGCGCGCATCTTCGCGCTCGACGCCGCCTACGCCGGGCTGCGGCTGCTCGAGGAGCTGCGCCTGCTCTCGGTGCTGATCCCCGAGCTCGATGCCGGCCGCGGCGTCGGACAGCCCGGCGCCTTCCACACCTACGACGTCTTCGAGCACAACCTGCGCACCGTCGAGGCGCTTGACGCGATGCTCGCCGGCGCCGGCTGGCTCGGCGAGACGCTCTGGCAGGCGTTCGCCTGGTGCGAGGGCGACCTGCGCCGCTACCTCTCCCAGGCGCTCGGCGAAGGACGGCCGCGCGTCGCGTTCTTGCGCATCGGCGGCGTCCTGCACGACGTTGCCAAGCCCGTCACCCGCGAGGAGCTGCCGGATGGCCGGGTGCGCTTCTTCGGCCACGACGACGTCGGCGCCCGTATCGCCGGGGAGGTCATGCGGCGCCTGCGCTTCGCGGCCGCCGAAGCCCGCTTCGTGCAGACGCTCGTAGCCGAGCACCTGCGGCCGGTGCAGCTCGCGCAGGTCGGCGAGGTGCCGACGCTGCGGGCCCTCTACCGCTTCGCGCGCGACGCGGGCGACGCCCTCCCGGCCGTGCTGCTGCTCGCGCTCGCCGACGCCGCCGCGGCCCGCGGCCCGTCGCTGACGCGCGAGGGCTGGGCGCGGCACGTCGCGTACATGAACAGCCTCCTCGTGCGCACCTTCGGCGAGGCGGATAGAATGCATCCGCCCCGGCTCCTGACAGGGCGCGACATCATGAGCCGCTTCGGGGTGCCCGAGGGGCCGCGCGTCGGCCGGCTGCTCGAAGCCGTCCGCGAGGCGCAGGCGGCGGGCGAGGTCGCAGACGTCGCGGGCGCGGAGGCCTACGTGCGCCGCCTGCTCGCCGAAGAGGGTACCGCCATCACCGACCAGGCCGAGGCCCATCCATCATGAACGCCGCCGAGATCGGCTTCGTCGTCATCCTCGGCATCATCGTCGCCTTCTACCTGATCGTCCTGCGGCCGCAGCAGGTCGAGCAGACGAAGCAGCAGAAGGACATCCAGAACCTCCAGGTGGGCGACGAGGTCCTGACGACGTCGGGCTTCCTCGGCACCGTGCGCGAGGTGTACATCCCGGAGTCTGGGCCGGTGCAAGTGGTGATCGACTTCGGTAACGGAGTGGTGATCAATGCGCTCGCGACGGCGATCGCCCAGCGGGTCGCCGCCGGCCAGACGCTATACTCTCGGTCGCTCCATAACACCGACGGACAAGGAAGCTGATGCGTCGCTGGTCGAACTGGCTCTCGTTGCTCGCTATCCTCGCGATCGCGGCCGGCGCCATCTACGCCGTCTGGCCCGACGAACCCGACCGCTACCTGCCCGACGCCATCCCCTGGCCCTCCGGCCGCGGCGTGCCGGGCAAGATCGGCCCGCTCGAGCTCCCCTGCCACACCACCGACACCTCGCAGACCAACCCCGCTGCCGACTGCAAGGGCATGACGCTGGGGCTCGACCTCCAGGGCGGCTCGCGCATCACGCTGCAGGCGGACCTGTCCGGCCTGAGCGTCAGCGACGAGGACCTGAACGACGGCCTCAACGCCGCCAAGGACATCATCGAGAGCCGCATCAACCCCTTCGGCGTGTCCGAGTCGATCGTCCAGCGCTCCGGCAAGGACCGCCTGATCGTCGAACTGCCCGGCGTCAGCGCCCAGACGGCAAAGGACATCACGCGCCCCGCTGTCCTCATGTTCTGCGAGGGCCTCCAGCATGGCGCCGCCTCCGGCGAGATCACCGGCGGCCAGACCGGCGGCTCGACCCCCATTGCCGTCGTCCCCGGGCAGGGACGGCAAGTCGTGTACAAGACGGGCACATGCGAGCCGGACATCGACGCCAACGGTGATGTGCTGGTCAGAAACGATGACGGCACGACCTCACGGGTCACGCCGCAGTACATCGCCGCCGACACGGCCCAGGCGGCGTACGTCGACGACATCGTCTGGACGCCCGCCAAGGGCGAGTTGAATGGCGCGCCGACCGTCATGACGGGCGCCTTCCTCAAGTCGAACGCCAGCGTGCAGTTCGACTCGCTCGGCCGGCCGATCCTCGTGTTCAACATGACCAGCGACGGCGCGAAGGTCTTCGGCTCGCTGTCGAACCGCCTCATCGGGCTGCCGCTCGCAACGTTCCTGGACGGCGAGCCGATCCGCGGCGCCGACGGCCACATCATCGCCCCGACGATCCGCGACCAGATCACCAGCACCGGCTCGACGAGCGGCCTCACGCTGAGCGACGCGAAGAAGCTCAAGACGTTCCTCAACAACGGCGCCTTCCCCATCCCGCTGAAGGTGATCCAGCAGCAGGACGTCGACGCCACCCTCGGCGACCAGGCCGTGCGCCACTCCGTGCAGGCGGGCATCGTGGCGCTGCTGCTGATCATGGGCTACATGATCCTCTACTACCGCCTGCCGGGCGTCATCGCGGCGATGGCGCTCGTCGTCTACACGGCGGTCGTGCTGGCGATCTTCAAGATCGGCATCCCCGGCTCGGGCCCCGTCACCCTGACGCTCGCTGGCATCGCCGCCTTCGTGCTCAGCGTCGGCATGGCGGTCGACGCGAACATCCTCATCTTCGAGCGCACGAAGGAGGAGCTGCGCAACGGCCGCAGCCTCATCCCCTCGGTCGAGGCCGGCTTCGACCGCGCCTGGTCGTCGATCCGCGACAGCAACATCTCGACCCTGATCACGTGCGGCATCCTCTACTGGATGGGCAGCCAGTTCGGCTCCAGCCTGATCAAGGGCTTCGCGCTGACGCTGGCCATCGGCGTCGTCGTCAGCCTCTTCTCCGCCATCACCGTCACGCGCTCGTTCCTGCGCGTCGCCATGGCGACGCCGCTGGCGCGGCCGCTCTGGCTCTGGACGGACGACAAGCCGGACGCCGAGACGCCGATGTCCACCCGCGGGGTGCCGGGGGCGGAGCCTGCCGATGCTTAACCTCGTCGCGAAGCGGAACTGGTTCTACCTCTTCTCCGCGCTATTACTCGTCCCCGGCATCATCTCGCTGATGATCCCGCCGCGCCTGAAGCCCGGCATCGAGTTCACCTCCGGTACGACGTTCTCCTTCCGCTACGCCGAGCCCACGACGACCGAGCAGGTGAAGTCCGACCTGGCGAAGCTCGGCTACGGCGACGCGCGCGTCCAGCGCACCGGCGAGAACCAGTTCCTCGTCCAGACGAAGGAGATCGAGGGCTCGGCGACGACGCCGCCGGTCGGCCCATCGCTTCCGTCGGAGCGCGAGGAGCTGGAGCTGGCGCTCAGTAAGCTGCACGGCGGCTTCCTCGATACGCAGGGCAACCAGACGACGCAGTTCACGGAGTTCTCCTCCGTGTCCGCCGCCGTCTCGCGGCAGATCGGCCGAAACTCCGCATTGGCCGTCATCGCTGCCTCGCTGTTCATCATGCTCTACATCGCCTACGCCTTCCGGAACGTGCCGAACCCGCTCCGCTACGGCGTCTCCGCGATCGTCGCGCTGCTGCACGACGTGCTGCTCGTGATCGGCGCCTTTTCGCTGCTCGGGAAGTTCTTCGACGTCGAGGTGGACACGTTCTTCATCACCGGCATCCTCACCGTCGTCGGCTTCTCCGTCCACGACTCGA
>Ga0070741_10021372_pt1 | contig 10076 bp, 7 predicted proteins | sample Coa_R1_4_FD_66440 | JGI IMG/M metagenome (GOLD analysis project Ga0070741, IMG submission 66440) | Surface soil microbial communities from Centralia Pennsylvania, which are recovering from an underground coalmine fire - Coalmine... | ecosystem: Environmental > Terrestrial > Soil > Unclassified ...
CGATGCGAGGGCGAGAAGCGGGACGTGTCGACGCCGCGAGACCAGATCGCGGTGTGGATCACGCCGTGCGCTTCGAGCTCTTTTCGGGTGGCTTCGGTCGGCGCGTAGGTGCGATCGCCGCTGTTGTGGAACCAGCGGAGATACCGCCACGCGAAATCGCTGAGAAAGCCGAGGCCATAGAACTTCGTGTACGCGCTCCAGCTCGTGTGATACGACGACACGAACGGAATGCCGAGCGCGCGAGAGGCGCGGCGGGCGGCGAGTCCGAGCCCGAATGGACTGGCGGCGTGCACGATCGTCGGATGCCACTCCTCGAGCTCGCGCCGAATGCTCGCCTGGGTCGGCAGCGCGAGCCGATGTTCCGGATAGAGCCAGAAGGGCACGCTCGGCCACCGGCGAATCTCCGGATCGAACGTCGCGTGCGGATCGGTCGTGGTGTAGACGCGCACCGCGCCACCGCGATCATGCACCGCGTTGACGAGTCGTTCCAGCAACAGCGACACGCCGTTCAGCTGCGGCAGGTAGCTGTCGCAGAAAAGCGCGAGCCTCAGGTCCATCTCGATCACAGATGTAAGATATCGAGGGCCGCGAGACCGGTCACGACCTGCCACGCGAAGAGGAGCGCGACAGGGGCCAGTATCAGCAGGCTCGTTTCGGGACTTCCCAACCCAACCAGTCCGCCCGCCGCGGCGATCCAGGCGAGCATAGCGGATGTGCGTCGTGTCGGACGTTCGGCGGCCCCGAGCGCGAGCGCCCCGAGCGCCACGATGAAGTTGCCGAATTTGGCGTACATCAAGCCAACGTCATGCATGGCATCGAACATGGGAGCGCTGGTCCCGTCGCCCGTGGCGTACGCCGCCGCGAGTCGAGTCCCGGCCCGCGCCATGAACGCGATGTCGTAGGCGTTGAGCGCCAATCCCAGATCGATGAGGGCGAACGCGATGCCAAATCGCACGCCTTCGCCCGGCTCACAGTCGAGTGCACGCACCCACACGCCTGTCATAATCAGTGCCGACCCGGCGAGCATGGCCAGGTGAATCGCTCGGAAATGCGACGAAGCCGCGATCTTCGTGAGCTCGGCCGCGGCATCGCCCATGAGCATGGGATGCAGCAACGAGCCTGTACCTAAGAACACGGTCCCACCGAGCAGGAAGAGCGCGAGCGTCTTTTGCACCGCCTTACAAGGCCGGGCAGGCTCAAGCTAGTTCCAGACCAGGCTGTTACCCCGAGTTCGCCTCACGCAGGAGTCGGGGCAAGTGACCTATATGATAGTCGTGCCGTCCGTTGGGCATGCCAGCACGGCCGGTCGGCGTTGTACTCCTGACAATGGTATTGGCCGGATGCTCCAGCGCCCCCGCCGCAACACTCAGTGGGGGCGCTGATAGCCTGTACGTCGGCGCCGCGTTCGCCAGAGATAGCGGCATCGACACCCGCGGTTACGCGTATGGCGTGAAGCTGGCGCTCGACAAATACAACACGATCCGACCCCACGGCGCGCGGCCGCTGGCGGTTCGGTACCCGCCCGGCGGCGCCAGCGATGTGCTCATCGCCGCGACGTTCCGCGATGACCCCAAAGTGATCGCCGTGGTCGGACACACGGGCAGCGCCGCGACCCTCGCGGCGGCGCCCATTTACGCCGACGCCGAGCACAACGGTCGCCATGCGCTCATTGCGATTACGCCGACCGCGACCAATCCCCGCGTCACCAAGACGACGCGCTGGGTCTTCCGTGTGTGCCCAACGGACGATGACGCCGCTCGGGCGCTGGCGCGGTTCGCGGCCGAGTCCTTACACGCGAAACGCGTGGGCATCATCTATCGCGATGATCTCTTCGGGCGCGGATATACCGCCGCGTTCCAGAGCGAGCTCGCGAATCATCACGTGCCGCTCGTCGAGCGCGACCCATATCTCCGCGGCGTCGCCGGCTACGAGGCCTATGCCATCCGGCTCACGCAGCGCGGCGTCGATGCGTTGGTGCTCGCGGGTGGCGCCAACGAGGCGGTCGATATTCTGCGGGCGGTGAGAAAGGCTGGAAGCCGGGCCAAATTCCTCGGCAGCGACGACCTCGCGAGCTTCAGCGCGGATCCGGTGTTCGCTCGGGAGTTCGACGGCCTCCGATACACCGCGTTTTATGACCCGGAGCATCAGGTGCCCGCGGCCCGGGAGTTCGCGGCCGCGTATCAAAAAGAGTTCGGCGCGCCGGCCGATCAGAAGGGAGCGCTGGCCTACGATGCGGCGACGCTGATCGCCGAGGCGGTGTACGCCGTCGGTCCCGACCGCGCGAGTATCCGCAATTGGGTCGCGCGTGCCCCGGAGCTGAATGGCGTGACCGGCACCATTCGCTTCAGTGGCGCGAGCGGCGATCCGATAGAGAAGCAGGTGGCGATCGGAGCCGTGCACCCGTGAGCGCGGTCCGTGACCGGCTGGTCTGGGGTTTTGGATCCGTCACGCTGACGCTGTTGGCGTGTGGCGGACTGGGCATCACGGCACTCGAAGTCGTGCACTCCGATCTCAAGAAGAGCGTGCATCAGGCCACGGAAGTCAGCGGCCGACTCTCGCTCGTGCGCGATGCGACCCTGCGCTTCGTCACCGTCTCGCAAGCGAGCCTCATGGCGGCGGGCGCATCGCGCGAGGACTCGTTGCGGTTGGAGCTGCTCGATACGCTCAGCATGCAGGCCGCCGCCCAACATGATGCCCTGATGCAGACGGCGTCTCTCGGCACTGAGGAGCGGGTCACGCTCGAACGGCTCGCCGAGTTGCAGGGCGATCTCGAGGTGCGATTCGCGGTGGCGCGCGCGTACCGGGATATCGGCCGGCCGGCCGATGCGTTCCGCGAAGGCACGATCGCCACGCGCGCGGTCGATACGTTGTTCGACGAGGCGGCGGTCATCGCGCGCGCCCAGGACTCGCGCACGTCGACGACCCTGTCGCATGTCGAAGGCCTCGTCACCGGTTGGCGCGGGGGACTCATCACGTTGCTGGTGATCGGGCTGGTCGCGACGATCGTCTTCACGAGGATGACGGTCCGGGCCGTGACGCATCCGCTCGACCAACTCACGAGCGCGGCCCGCACGCTCGGCGACGGCGATCTGCGGACGACGATCGCGCCGGACGGACTGGACTCGGAGTACGCCGCGTTCGCGCGGGCGTTCGCGGATACGGCCGCCCGTCTGCGCAAGGCGATCGCCGAAGTGCAGCAAGAAGCGCAGGAAGTCGCGGACTCGGCGTCGTCACTGACGGCCGCATCCTCCGCGACCGCGGCGTCGACGGGCGAGATCAGCGATGCCGTGTCGCAGGTGGCGAGCGGCGTGAGCGCGCAGCGTGAGGCGCTCGCGGGTTCGAATGCGGCCATCCACGATGTGACGCGCTCGACCGAAGGGCTGGCCGACGCGGCCGCACGGGCGAAGAGCATGGGTGACCGCGTACGCGAGGGTGCCACGCGGATTCGGGATGGCCTCGAAGAAGCGGTGAAGACGTTCGAGCGCGCGGAAGCCGTCATCAACATGTCGGGTGACAGTGTCGACGGGCTCCGGTCGACAGCCGAGACGGTGCAACAGTTCGTCGATCGCGTGCGCGAGATCGCCGAGCAGTCGAATCTGCTCGCGCTCAATGCGGCGATCGAGGCCGCGCGTGCCGGCGACCATGGCCGCGGGTTCGGCGTCGTCGCCAGCGAGGTCCGTCAGCTCGCGACCCAAAGCTCGGCCGCCGCGAGTGAGGCCGCGCGGATCGTGAACGGTATGCGTGATCAGTTCGCGACGGCGTCGAAGAACTACCGCACGAGTGTCGCGGAGCTTGGCGATGTCGGTCGCGTCTCTCAAGCGACCGCCGACGCGCTTCAGGCGATCGATGGCGCGGTCGACGGCACCGCCACGATTGCCGTCGCCGTCGCCTCAGCCGCCGACACGAGCCGCCAGGCGGTGGAGCAGCTGATCACCCGGGTGCAGTCCACCGCGAAGCAAGCCGACGAGCAGGGTGCGCGTGCCGAGGGCGCTGCCGCCGCGGCCGAGCAAACCGCCGCCACCGCGCAAGAGGTGGCGGCTACGGCGTCTCACCTCGCCGACTCGGCGCTTCGGCTTCGCACGGTGGCCAGCCGATTCAAGGTCTGATCGCGAGTTGCGCCCAGTAGGTCGCTGCGCGACAGCATGCCGATAACCGTCCGTGGGTGATCGCGCGTAACGACCGGGAGCCGTCCAACGTCCTCCCGCACCATATGATTGGCGGCCTCGCGGGCTGAGTTGTCATCGAAGATGACGACGGGTGGTCGTTTGACCAGATCGGCCACGATGGCCGTCATCGGCAGCTCGAGATCGAGCAAATCGCGTCGAGTGACGACGCCGACGATCTGACCCTTCGCGTCAATCACCGGGAACCCCTGATGCGTCGACCCGGGAGCCCGACCGACCATCCAGTCGCGCACTTCCTCGACCGCGTCCTCGGCGCGCAACATCACCGGGGATTTGGACGCAATGTCGCGCACCAGAATCCGCTCGAGGAGATCGGCGTGCATCTCGCCGCGAATGCGCGTGCCGCGCCGTGCCAGCTTCTCGGTCATGATGGAGTGCGGCATGAGCCGCAAGGACACGAGATAGGCGGTCGCGCATCCCGCGAGGACGGGTAGCAGGCCGTTCGGCTGTCGCGTCGCCTCGAACGCGAACACCGCGGAGGCCAGGACCGCGTGCGACGCGCCCGCGAACATCGCGGCCATGCCGACCAGGGCGGCCATGCGCGGGTCGACGTGGACCAGGGTGCCGATGAGCGCTCCGAAGCCTCCGCCGATCGTCATGAGTGGCGCCAGGGTGCCGCCCGATGTGCCGCTCGCCAGCGCGATCTCCCAGGAGATCAGTTTGCCGATCACGAGTAGGAGCAGCGACCAGCCGACGATCTGTCCGCCCAGGATGCGATCGATGTTGTCGTAGCCGACGCCCAAGCTGTGGGGCGAGAAGTAGCCCATGATGCCGACAGCCACGGCGCCGATCGCCGGCCACCACATCCAATGCATCGGGAGCCGCTCGAACGCATCCTCGATGGCGAACAGGGTGCGCGTGATGACGACGGCGGCGAGGCCGATCACGAATCCGAGTCCCACGTACACGGCGATGTCGACGCCACTGGGTGGCGCCACGGTGGGCATCGCGAAGATCGGCGTCCAGCCATTGAACGCCGCGCGGATGCCGGTTGCCGTGACGGAGGCGAGCGACACGGGGATGATGGCTCTTGGGCTGTACTCGAACAGCAGCAGCTCGATCGCCAGCAGGACGGCCGATACCGGTGTGCCGAACGTGGCGGCCATACCGGCGGCGGCGCCGGCGGCGAGCAGGATTTTTCGCTCGATGGCGGTCGTGCGCCGGATCTGTCCGATGAGGGAGCCGAGCGCGCCACCTGTGGCGATGATCGGGCCCTCGGCGCCGAACGGGCCACCCGTGCCGATCGCGATGGCGGCCGAGACCGGTTTCAAGAATGTGATGCGGGGCGGGATGCGGCTCTCGTTGAGCAGCACCTGCTCCATGGCTTCAGGGATACCGTGGCCGCGGATGGCGGAGGAGCCGAACCGAGCCATGAGGCCGACGATCAGCGCGCCGATGATCGGCACGAAGATCACGGACAGGCCCAAGTGATTGTCAGCCGGTGAGCTGAAGGCGAATGAGAAGCGCGAGTAGAACGCCAGGTTCGTGATGAAGCCGATCAGGCGGACCAGGATCTGGGCGGCGAGGGCGGCGAGGAGGGCGATGCCGACCGCGAGTCCGGACAGTGCCAGGATCCGGTCGGGTGGCCCGGCGGATGGCGTGCGAACTTCGACGGGTTCGACCGTTCCGAGTAGTTCTGGCGATTCCATTGGACTCAATCTAATTCGCCTATGACCCAATAGCCGGAGTCGCCCGTTACGTCATAGTCCTGCACAACGTGACACTATCGTGACGAGTGGGTACTGTCCACCTTACTACACATGAACTCGTTACGGTGGGGAGTCTTCGCCCTCGCCGCAGCCTCGGTCGGCTGCGCTACTGCGGGCAGCCGCGCGCCAGAGGCAATGACGCCTGCCCGCGTCGCCATTTTCTATACGCCATTGGGCGTCTGCTCCTCGTTCTCGACGACGTCGGGATACGCCAACGAAGAGAACGCGCCGACGATGATCTTCGTCGTCGCCCGCATCGACTCGGTGCTCACGAACGAGGACTTTGCGTTCGATCCAGGGCGTGTCTACGTGAACAGTCCCGGCCAGACCGAGCATGGCGGCGCGTTCGACCGGCAGTTCACGACGGTCGAGCGGACCGACGTGCCGCCCGGCGGGCTCGGGCATCCTCTGGGCGACGTCGCCGTCGGCTATCGAACGGCTGCGTCGACTATGGTGTATGACGCGCACTCGTTTCCCCTTCGGTACGACGAGCGCGGCGTCATCGTCCGGCAGAGTCACGCGGACTCCCGCGCTTCGACGCGCGGCTCCTGCGGCGAGACCGCGGTCTTCACCGGCGGCGAATAAAGGCTCCTTTAACGCAGCACGCTTCGCGGCTGCGTAAAGTTCGCTGTGAGGAGGCAGGCGACATTATTGCTTGCCTGCCTCCATCAACAGCGGTTCTAGCAACAGCGGTTCTAGCAACGGCGGGTTTAGCAACGCCATTCTAGGCAACGGCGGTTCTAGCACTGCGGTTCTAGCACTGCGGTTCTAGCACTGCGGTTCTAGCACTGCGGTTTTAGCAACGCGGTTCTAGCACTGCGGTTTTAGCAACGCGGTTTTAGCAACGCTGTTTTAGCAGTGCTGTTCTAGCATGGCTGTGCCAAGCAGCGACGGTTCTAGTTCGGGGCTCCTAGTTTGTTTTGACCCCTTGCGTGCCGATGGGTCGCGCACCTATCGTCGAGCTCATGGCTGATCTCGACGTTAGTCTCACGCGCGGCACGCTCGATCTCCTGATCCTCAAAGCCCTGAGCTGGGGCCCAAGGCATGGCTATGCCGTCGCGGAGTGGATCGAGCAAGCGACCAGCGCCGCGCTGCTGGTGGGCGAAGGCACGCTGTACCCGGCGCTGCATCGGCTCGAGCGCCAGCGGCTCGTTGACGCCGACTGGGGCCTCTCGGATAACAACCGCCACGCCAAGTTCTATCGCCTCAGCGCTGCTGGTCGGCAGCGGCTGACCACCGGCACGTCGGCCTGGCACGAGTTCGTGGAGGCCGCCAGTCGCGCGCTTCGCGCGACGGCGCCGGTCCCGGCATGACTCGACGTCCGTTTCGACTGAATCGCGTCGAGAAAGACGTCGACGAAGAGATCGCCTTTCACATCGCCGAGCGAGAGAAGAAGCTCATCGCGGCGGGGGCGAGCCCTGACGAGGCCCACGCGCGCGCCATGGCGCAATTTGGAGATATACGAGCCGTGCGAACGGAAATGCTCACGATCGACCAAGACAAGAAGCGCGCGGACTTCTGGAGCAATCTGCGCCAGGATGCGACCTACGCCGTCCGCACGCTGGCGCACAACGCCGGCTTCACGACGATCGTCCTGCTGATCCTCGGCCTCGGGATCGGCGCCAACACGTCGATCTTTTCGCTGATCGATGCGCTGATGCTCCGCCCGCTCCCCGTGCCGCAGCCGGAGCAGCTCGTCGCGATCGGCGACCCGCGCAATACGCAGCGGGTCTCGGAAGGGACGCCACAGGCGGATGTTCTCTCGTATCCGCTCTACGAGGACCTGCGCGATCAGAACCACGTCCTGTCGGGTGCTTACGCCTCAGGTCGTGCAGGACGTCTCGATGTCCTGTTCGACAAAGGCGCCGAGCCAGACCATCCACGTGGCCGCTTCGTGACGGGCAACTTCTTCACGGTGCTGCGGTTACCGGCGGCGGCCGGCCGCGTGTTCACGAACGACGATGAACCGGTCGCGGTGATCGGCGACGGGTACTGGCATCGCCGGCTGGGCGGCTCGCGCGATATCATCGGCCGCACCATCACCGTCAACAACGTCCCGGTCACGATCATCGGCATCGCGCCAGCAGAGTTTGCGGGCGATGCGGTGGGGCAGCCCACCGACATCTGGTTGCCGATCAAGCTGCATCCCCAGATCGTCGCGCACTCGCTGTGGCTCAAAGATCGCGCCACGTCTTGGCTCCTCATGATGGGCCGCCTCGCGCCCGGCGTGTCGATGGCGCAGGCGCGCACCGAGATCCAGGCGCTCGCCAAGACGTCACTCATCGACCACGCCAACGCCCAGGACCGCGGCGGCATCGAGCGCGTGCTGGGCCGGCACCCCATGCCCGTGGGGTCCGGCGCCATGGGATTCTCGTACTTCCGCGACGCCTACGCGCAGGCGCTCTTCACGCTCATGGTGGCGGTCGGGCTGGTCCTGCTCGTGGTCTGCGCGAACATCGCGAACTTACTCCTTGCCCGCGCCGCCGGTCGCTCGCGAGAGATCAGCGTGCGGATCGCGCTCGGTGCCGGACGCATGCGCCTCGTGCAGCAGCTGCTGACCGAGAGCATGATCCTGGCCATCGGTGGCGCGGTGCTTGGCCTCGTCGCCGCGCTTGCCGGCAGCGCGGCGCTGCTTCGTATCGTCGGCGGCGTGTCGCTCACCGTGCACATCGACCACCGCGTCCTCGCGTTCACGGCCGTGCTCTCCATCCTGACGGCCGTTCTCTTTGGTCTCATCCCGGCGCTGCGCGCGACCGGCCTCGACGTGTCCTCGGCGCTCCGCACGCAAGGACGCGGGATCGCCGGCGCGGGCAAGATGGCGATCGGCAGATGGCTCGTCATCGCGCAGGTCGCGCTGTCGATGCTCTTGCTCGTCGGCGCCGGTATGCTGGCCCGCAGCACCATGGCGCTCGCGAACGCCGACATCGGCGTCGCGCGCGATCATCTCATCATCGCCGAGATCGACGCGCAGCGGAGCGGGTATGAGGGGGCGCGCATGATCGCGCTGCTTCGCGATCTCACGGACCGCATGAAGCAGATCCCCGGTGTGGTCGCCGTGACCTCGTCCGAGAACGGGATTTTCAGCGGCACGGAGTCGGGGTCGACCCTGCAAGCCGAGGGGTTCGTCGCCCGGGCGGACAGCGATACGCTCGTCGCGTCGGACGTGGTCGGCGCGGACTATTTCCGGTCGACCGGCGCGCACATTTTGCAGGGGCGCGACATCGAAGCGCGCGACAATGAGACCTCGCCCAAGGTCGCGGTCGTGAATGAGACGGCGGCGCGGTACTTCTTCCAGAACGGCGAGGCGATCGGGCGCCATCTGCAGATGGACAGCGTGTCGTGGGAGATCGTGGGCATCGTCAGCGACATCGAGCAGACCGGGGTGCGGCAGCCTCCGGTGCGGCGCATCTATGGGCCGATCGTCCAGCAGAAGAATACGCCGCTCGAGTTCAAGCTGGAGATTCGCGTGGCGGGCGACCCGGGGCGGCTCGTGACGCCCGTGCGTCAGGCGTTGCTCGCGGCGGATCCTTCGCTCGCGATTTTCAGCGTCGATCCGCTCAATGAGCTGATTCGCGATTCGATCGCGAAGGATCGACTGGTCGCGACGCTCGTCTCGGCGTTCGGGATCCTGACGCTGATTCTCGCGGCGCTGGGACTGTACGGCGTCATGGCGTACGCCACCGCGCGTCGCACCGGCGAGTTCGGGCTTCGCATGGCGCTCGGCGCGGCACCGAGCGCGGTCGAGCGTATGGTGCTGCGGGAGGCCATCCTGCTGACGGGATTCGGTATGGCGATCGGGTTGCCCGTCGCACTCGCTGCTACGCGTCTCGTGCGCGGGCAACTCTTCGGCATCAGCTTCTTTGATCCGCCATCGATCGGGCTCGCGACGGTGGTGCTCAGTGTCAGCGCCGCCCTCGCGGCATTTATTCCCGCCTTGAGGGCATCACGCGTGGCGCCGTTGGAGGCGATCCGGGCTGACTAGCGGTGATCGTAGACGCTGGTGCCTGACGCGCTGAGGGCGAGCACATCGTAGTGATCGGCCGCACCCGGCGATTCCATGCCCGGTGCGCCGTTTGGCATCCCCGGTACGGCGAGTCCCGTGATGCCCTTTGGATGATCGTGAAGCAGCTTTTTCACGTCCTCCGGCGGCACGTGCCCCTCGATGACGTACCCGTCGACGACC
>Ga0070741_10021373_pt1 | contig 10076 bp, 6 predicted proteins | sample Coa_R1_4_FD_66440 | JGI IMG/M metagenome (GOLD analysis project Ga0070741, IMG submission 66440) | Surface soil microbial communities from Centralia Pennsylvania, which are recovering from an underground coalmine fire - Coalmine... | ecosystem: Environmental > Terrestrial > Soil > Unclassified ...
CGTGTGGGCAGCCGCCATCAATCTAATGTACTGCTCGATCTCTCTCAATGAACTCACGCCGGGGCGCATGCGCGCATACGGACCGCTTTCTCCTGAGGCCGCCGATAAATTGGACCGTATCCGTGCGGAGTTGGATGGGCTCGTAGCCAAGCTGCGAACTTATTTGGGCCGAGGTGCCGGTGGCGATCTGCAACAGCGGCTTCAGCAATTCGGAAAAACGAGCTACGAAATTCGACTGTTGAGCGAAATCGAGAGGATCGTAACCGCGCACGGTCTCGTAGAATTTCGAGGCACGCTCGGCATGCTGCTCGACCGAATGGAATCGGCAGCGTTTGAGGTCGGAGTTTTTGGTAGAGTGAGTTCCGGTAAGTCGTCACTGCTTAATTACATCTTGCAAACGGACGTTTTGCCGATTGGCGTTACGCCCGTCACCGCAATCCCAACACGGATCAGCAACGGACCTGTTGCGGAAGCTGGAATCGAATTTGCCGAAGCGCAGCCGCGGATCATTCCATTATCGGAGCTGCCAGAATTCGCGACAGAACAGAAAAATCCAGGGAACAAGAAACATGTCACGCGCATCTTCGTTAAACTGCCGTCTGACCGTCTTGCCGAGGGCGTTACATTCGTTGATACGCCTGGGCTGGGCTCCCTGGCGGTTGCAGGCGCACAGGAGACAATCGCCTATCTGCCGCGGTGCGATCTTGGCATCGTGTTGATCGACGCTAGTGCTGGTCTTACCCAGGACGATCTCGTCGTCGTGCAGGCGCTTTACCAAGCTGGCGCCAGCGCGATGGTCCTCATCAGTAAGGCCGATCTATTTAGCGCCACCGAGCGTGAACAAATGATTTCATACGTAAGGACGAACTTGCTCGATCAACTTCACATCGAACCACCGGTACACGCGGTCAGCGTATTGGGTGCGGAATCGGGGTTGTGTGATCGCTGGTTCGAAACCGAACTGCGGCCCTTTCTGACGCGACATCAAGAACTCGCCATCACCTCGCAAAAGCGCAAGGTCGGTGCGCTGCGTGAGGCCGTCATCGGTGCCTTGGACCGGCGGGTGCAATCGAGCTCGGAGACGGCTTCGGTTGGCAACGTCGGTTTACCTAAAAAGGCGGCCGAGGCATTGCGTGAAGGCGACCGCGTGTTGGAGCGCGCACAAGGCGAATCGTTTTTTTTAACGCGGAAAATCGCAAAGATGCCGCGCGCGATCATTGATGTCGCCGCGGAACGGATCGCAGCTGCGTTGATCGAGTCAGGAAACGCGAATGTTGGCTCAATCTTCACCGATACACTCAAAAGCCTTATTGCTGAACCTGTCGCTGCCACTCTCCGGTCGATAGAGCAGACGCGCTCGGAGCTTGGAAAGGCCTTGGAAATCGCTGCATCGGCTTCCGAATGGGCAGCTCCTGATGAATTGCCAAGCCCGGCCGGCATGCCCATGCTGGATGTGAACGAGATTTCCCAAAAGATCGTAATTGAAAAGCCAGGCGTGCTTTCATTGTTTGGCGGGAGTGCAGTAGCGTCTTACGTTCGACACAGATTAGAAAACGGATACGATCGCATCCTGCTGGAGTTTCTGAGTCTCTACGCAAACCGCCTGCGTCGCTGGATGGAGCAGAGTATCAACGCATTGCGCAATGCGTTTCATGAGTTGTCTGATATGCATCGCACGCATTTTGAAACCCCTCCGGCGGCGGCGGATGCGTCAAAGGAGATCCAAAAGGATCTGTGTATTTTGCGTGAATGGGGAACGAGTGACGAAGTGCCCTCGTGATCTGGTGAATCCTTGCACGGTTACATCGGACTTACGATTCAACGGGTTCAAGATTTAGCGTGGCGGAGCATTGGAAATTACGCGCTATTCACGCTAGAAGTTAATCCTCATGGCGGAACGACGCGGGACTCAGACGATCACCTCTCCAAGCGATCAGCGGAAAAGCGTCCCGGTTGTGACGGTCGACAGCTTTTACAATTGGCACGCCGACAAGTTGCAGATGAAGCTGGAAGGGCCGCGGGTTGGGTTCCATCGGAAAATTCGCGAGCCAACCATCAATCGCCCCGGGCTTGCTCTCTCGGGGTTCTACACTTATTTCGCCGAGAAACGGGTGCAGGTTCTGGGTGCGGCCGAGCATTCCTATCTCAAAAGCTTGCCTTCAAGGCTGCGTATCAGGCGATTTCAAAAATTATGCGAGCGCAAAATCCCGTGTCTGGTGATGTCGCGGGGATTTCATCTTGCGCCGGAGTTGCTGTCGGTTACAGCAAAAGCACAAATCGCGGTCTTTCGCACCCCCATGATTACCATGAAGTTCATTAATGCGGCAACGATCGCGCTGGAGATGGATTTTTCTCCCACGGTCACCGAGTTTGGCAGCATGGTGGATATCCTTGGTGTAGGCGTTTTGATTCGCGGTGCGAGCGGAATTGGCAAAAGCGAATGCGTTCTGGGACTGATCGAGCGCGGTTACAGTCTCGTGGCCGACGACGTGACCCGAATCACTTCGCTCGAAGGACGGGAACTGATGGCAACAGCTCCCGAATTGACTCGCAATCACATGGAGGTGCGCGGTATTGGCATTATCGATGTGGCCAAGATTTTCGGCATCGGCAGCATTCGAGTCGAGAAGCGTCTCGACCTCGTGGTCACGCTCAAGGATTGGCACGAGGTGGACGAGGTTGATCGGATCGGGCTGGATCGCGAATTTTATGAAATTCTTGGGCTTCAGGTGCCGCATGTGACTATTCCGGTGCGGCCCGGCCGTGACATGGCGCGCTTGATTGAAGTTGCGGCGATGGACGAAAAATTGAAAGGCCTGGGCCAAAACAGCGCGGTCGACTTCAATGCCAGGCTGCTCAGTTTGATGGAGCGCCCGGCTTCGGTCCCCGCGGCGACCTCCGGCGTGGGAGGTAAGGGAGCTGGCTGATGGGTTTGCTGTATAGGAAAGCGGGCCGCGCCGAGCCTCACCGGAAGATTGAAAAAGATCTTTCGATTACCAATCGGCTGGGACTTCACGCACGACCGGCGGCCATGTTCGTGCGAATAGCGAGTCGTTACCGCTCGGAAATCTGGGTATCGAAAGAGGGGGAAGTGGTAAATGGCAAAAGCATCATGGGTCTGATGATGCTTGCCGCTGGACAGGGGTCCAAGCTCCTTATCTGCTGCGAAGGTCCGGACGCCGACAAGGCAATGGAAGAACTTGAGGGGTTGATCAAGGCTGGCTTTAACGAGGATTGAGTACGGTCGGGGCGCCGGGTCGACCGGACGCCGCACTACGGCGTCCCTGCCAACCCAACCGGGTTCTGGCATTGTTTGACATCTGCTTTACTCTGGCAGGTGCATGAGCGACAGCGCGCGTCAGGAAATCCGGTTTGAAGGAGTAGGCGTCTCTCCGGGAGTGGCCTGTGGTAAGATCCATGTCGTGCGCGATGACTCGGATGACGTCGTGCGTTATCGCATCGCGCCTTCCCAGATCCCGGACGAAATCGGGCGTTTCGAGACGGCGCTTATTCAAACGCGCATGCAGATTCTGGAAATGCAGCAACGCATTGCGGAATCGATCGGAGCGAAAGATGCAGCTATTTTCGATGCGCATCTGCTCGTGGTCGAGGACCGCACGTTGATCGACGAAGTGCTGCGCAAACTGGAAACAGATCTTTGCAATGTTGAGTGGGTTTTTCAGGAAGTCGCCACCCGTTACGCCGAGACCCTGAACAAGATCGACGATCCCTATCTGCGAGAACGAGCGCTCGATATTCAGGACGTGACGAAACGCGTGATTCACAATCTACAGGGCAAGGCTCCCAAGACATTTCTCGCGCTAAGCAAGCCGCACATTCTTGTTGCGCACAATCTCACTCCTTCGGATACCGCAAGCATCAACCGGGCGAACGTGCTTGCAATCGCGACAGACCTGGGCAGTCGCACGTCGCATGCAGCGATTCTGGCGCGGTCGCTCAATATCCCGGCGGTAGTCGGACTGCACGATATCACCGCAAAACTCGAGACGGGCCAAGACGTGCTGGTTGATGGAAGCGATGGCCTGCTGTGCATCAATCCGACCCCAGAAACGATTGCTCACTACGCCGAGATTGAATCAAGGAGGGCCAGAGTTGCCGCGCAACTAAAGGAGTTGCGCACGACAACGTCGACCACGCGCGACGGCCGTCACATTGTGCTGTCAGCAAATATCGAACTCCCGGAAGACGTTAAGGCCGTTGCGGCCAACGGTGCAGAGGGGATCGGACTCTATCGCACGGAGTTCCTTTATCTGAATCGCAGTACCCTGCCAACGGAACACGAACAATTGGAAACGTATCGAAAAGTCGCGGAGCGCGTCCGGCCCGATCCGCTGATTATCCGAACACTTGATCTTGGGGGCGACAAACTCGCGCCAGGCACAGTGGATATCACCGACGAGTTGAACCCTTTCCTTGGCTGGCGTGCTATCCGTCTTTGCCTTGAGAACATCGACCTCTTCAAAACGCAATTGCGCGCCATTCTCCGCGCCAGCACAGTCGGCAACATAAAAATCATGTTTCCCATGATCTCTGGCCTGGAGGAGTTACGGAGTGCCAAGGCCGTGCTTGCCGAGTGTTACGAAGAATTGCGCCGGTCAGGCGTTCCTCTGGCGGAAAAGATTGAAGTTGGCGCGATGATCGAAATTCCGAGCGCGGCCATCTGCGCCAACGCGCTCGCACCCGAGGTGGATTTCTTCAGTATTGGAACGAACGATCTGATTCAGTACGTGCTCGCAGTCGATCGAGTGAACGAAAAGCTCGCGTACCTTTATGAACCGACCCACCCTGCAGTACTGCGCTTGCTCAAAATGATCGCCGAGGCGGCGCATGCCAACAACATCTGGGTGGGCGTTTGCGGAGAAATGGCAGGAGATGTCGCCCTTGTCCCGCTTTTGCTGGGTCTCGGCGTGGATGAGCTCAGCGCGGGCGCGACGCGGGTCCCGCGAGTTAAACGAGCGGTGCAAAGTCTGGCGATACCAGAATGCCAGGAGCTCGTCGAGGAAACGCTCAAGCTTAATACGGCTTCGGAGATTCTGGCGCGCTGCCTGGAATTGGCGGACAAACGCTACGGCGATTTACTCGGCTGATGTCCACGTTAAAGGTTGGAGGGTCGAAGCGGAAACGGAATCGTCATTCGGAGCGGGCGAAGAATCTCTGGAAATTCTTAGGCGCCCAGAGTGAGAGTCAGAGATGTTTCGCTTCGCTCAACATGACAAAGCGGGACTTGCCCGCTTCAACGCTTTAACGGTTCAACGAGCGCGACCGCGGATCGCGCTACTCTTCCGCTTCGGGGTCGGGCTTTAGCCCTTCTTCTTCCATCTTGCGCAAGACGTCGCTCATATCGTCCACTTCATCCCAGACATCCTGACTCACATAAATGGGTGCCTTCTGCTGAGTGGCCATAGCAATGCAATCGCTTGGCCGTCCGTCGAGTTCGATGATCTTTTTCTGATGCAATTCGTTTTCAACTCGAATGATCGCGCGGGCGTAATAGGTGGCATTTTTCAGGTCATTGATAATGACTCGCTCGATCTTTGCACCCAGCGCCGTCAACAAATGGGCCATCAGGTCGTGTGTGAGAGGACGTTCCTTGGTGATCTGGCGCATGAACATGGTGATTGCACTGCCCACGGTTTGATCGACGTAAATGATGAACACCTTGTCGTTGTTGCCGAGGAACACTGCGCACCCGCCGCTTGTCGGCAAAACTGCCCGAACCTGCACTTCGATCACCGTCTTGTTCACAACCGAACGTTATCCGCAGGGAAGCGAAAAACAAGCGGTGTGCACCCGTGCGTCGCGTTTCTCTCATGGGGAACATGCGGATAAAAGCCGAATGAAAATTTTGATTCTGCAGGCTTGCATGTTGAACACCCTGATTGAATATGCGTTTTATGGCGTTCATTCGCCGCACGATCTGATCAAATGAAAAACGAGTGGGACGTTGATGCAGCGATCGCGACCTACAACGTCGATGGCTGGGGCGGCGGATATTTCACCATCAATCCATCCGGCAACGTAGTGGCCCGACCTCTGCAGGAAAACGGCGGTACGATCGATATTCTGGCAGTCGTAAATGAAGCGCGCAATCGCGGTTTAAGTTTTCCGCTCGTCATCCGATTTCAGGATTTGCTTCGACACCGCGTCGAAGCGGTAAACCGCGCATTTAAAGAGGCGATGGCGGAGTTCGGTTACAAGAACGAGTATCGCGGCGTTTTTCCGATCAAGGTCAATCAGTTGCGCGAGGTCATCGAGGAAATTGTCGATGCCGGCCAGCAATTTCATTTTGGCCTCGAAGCTGGAAGCAAACCGGAACTGGTCGCCGCGCTGGCGATGCATCAGGACCCCGAAAGTCTCATCATTTGCAATGGTTACAAAGACGCGGCGTTCATCCGTATCGCGTTGCTCGGCTGCAAGCTTGGCAAAAAAGTGGTCATCGTCGCCGAAAAGCTCGAAGAGCTGGAGCAAACAATCCGCGCCGCGAAGGAAGTTGGCGTGGAACCGCATATTGGTATTCGGGTACGTCTTTACAGCAAAGGTGCCGGTAAATGGGCACCCAGCGGCGGCGAGAACGCAAAATTCGGCCTCGATACTACAAGTCTCGTAGCCGCCAGCGGAATGTTGAAGGCCGCGGGCCTCGCGCATTGCCTCAAACTCATCCACTTTCACGTTGGTTCGCAGGTCCCGGATATTTCCACCATCAAACGCGCCGTGCGTGAAGGCGCCCGTTATTACGCAAAGATTGCAAAGCTGGGACATGAGCTCGGATATCTGGATGTCGGCGGCGGGCTTGGCGTCGATTATGACGGTTCGCGCAGCGATTTCGATAGCTCGGCAAATTATTCGCTCCAGGAATACGCCAACGACATCGTCTGGAACATCATGGAAGTTTGCGATTCGGAAGGCGTCCCGCATCCGGCGATCGTGAATGAAGGCGGCCGCGCGATCGTCGCGCATCATTCGGTGCTGGTGATTGAAGCGTTCAGCTCCATCGAGAAAACGGCGCCGAAGTTGCGAGTGATCGCAAGTGAGAAAGATCACAAGCTGGTAGGCGACATTCTCGACGTGAAACAACGCCTCAAGCGTGGCAATCGCCTTGAGAGCTTGCACGACATCCGGCAGATCAAGGAAGAAGCGCAGCAAACGTTCCATCTGGGCCTGCTTGATCTCGAATCGAAAGCCAAGATCGACACGATTTACTGGCAGCTCGCGCAGCAGATCGTGAACATGCATCGCGGCTTGCGTTTTATTCCCGAAGAAGTCAAGCAGCTCGAAACAACGCTGGGTGATCAGTACATCTGCAATTTTTCCGTTTTCCAATCACTGCTCGATCACTGGGCGCTGGGCCAGTTGTTTCCGATCATGCCGATCCATCGTCTTAACACGCCGCCCGATCGCCACGGAATGATCGTGGATATCACGTGCGATTCCGACGGCAAGATCTCAAAGTTTACAGATTTGCAGGATGTGCGCGACACGATCCCGCTGCATCGCATTGTGCCGGGCGAATTGTATTACCTCGGAGTCTTCATGGTCGGCGCGTATCAGGACATCATGGGTGACCTGCACAATTTATTTGGGCGCGTGACCGAGGTGCACGTTTTCCTCGATCCGGACGAGGAATCCGGCTGGTATATCGAAGAAGTGATTGAAGGCAGCACGATCGGCGAAGTACTTGCCATGACTCAGTGGGACAAGGTCGAGCTGATGAGGCTGCTCAAGGCGCAGGTTGACGACGCCATCAAAACCGACCGCCTCAAGCCCAACGACGCCATGAGACTGCTGGACGATTACGAACGTCTTTTGCAGGAATACACCTATCTCTCGCTTAACGGCGCTAAACCGCCGCCGCAATCAGGGGGTTGGCTTCCACTAAGCTGAGATCGATCGATCTCTTGATCGGCCGCGCCAAGCTCCTCGATGAGAAGGGCCTCGCTTACGCCAGGAATTTAGCATCGCGCACCCCGGTTGGTCCGATTCCATCCCACGCGCGAGCCGCTGGGCGAAGGACGACCTAATGGAAGGCTCGTGACCAAACGGCTCCGCTGCAAGGAGGTTTGGTTTTTGGCTGGTCGCGCTTACGACTTGCCGTGACTGAAAGGAGCGCCTAAAAATTCCTCCTCGTATGCTGGCGCAGACTAGCTGTCCCGATTTGTGGCTTCGCGCCATCACAGTTTGTCATGCTTTTTAATTCGCTCACGTTTATCGTCTTTTTCGCAGTCGTCGTCGCTCTCTACTGGAACATCCGGGGTTGGACGCTGCGCAAAAATCTGCTCGTGGCCGCGAGCTACATTTTTTACGGCGCGTGGAACCCGCCTTTTGCCGCGCTGCTGTTTTCCACAACCGCGATGGATTTCTGGCTCGGCCGGCAAATTGCCAAGGCCCGGGAAGGACATGCAAAGCGCCGCTGGCTCGTGGCCAGCGTGTGCATGAATCTGAGCATGCTCGGATTCTTCAAGTACGGGAATTTTCTTCTCCAAAATTTTCAATGGCTCCTCGAGCGCGTCAGCATCATTTATCGTCCGCCGCACCTGGACATTTTGCTGCCGGTCGGGATTTCGTTTTACACTTTCCATTCGCTCTCTTACACGCTGGATATTTATCGGGGGGTGCTGCGACCGACGCGATCGCTGCGCGATTTCGTCCTCGCCGTTTCGTTTTTTCCGCAACTTGTAGCCGGACCAATTGTTCGGGCGGGCGATTTTCTCCCGCAACTCGTTAGGCCGCCGCGGTTGAAAACCGGACAATTTTGCTGGGGTCTGCTGCTGATGACGCTCGGCCTTTTCGAGAAGGTCGTCCTCGCGGACACGCTGCTGTCCGGTTCGGCCGACCACGTTTTTGGTTATCCCGGTCCGCTCGTGGCGCTGGATTCGTGGGTCGGGGTGATGGCCTTTGCCGGACAGATCTTCTTCGATTTCGCCGGCTACTCAGCATGCGCAATTGGCGCGGCATTGTGTTTGGGATTCCATCTCAAGGATAATTTTCGATTTCCGTACGCCGCGATCGGTTTTTCCGATTTCTGGCGCCGGTGGCACATTTCACTTTCCACCTTCCTGCGCGATTACCTTTACATTCCCCTCGGCGGCAACCAGGTGCGGCCGGTGCGCGCGGCTTCCAACCTTGTCATCGTCATGTTTCTTGGAGGTCTGTGGCACGGCGCAGCGTGGACGTTTGTGGTCTGGGGCCTGCTTCACGGCTCGTATCTGGTCATTGAACGCGTGGTGAGGATTTGTTGCGCCGAGCGTAGGTGGCTTAACAATCCGATCGGCTGGGCAATAGGTGGAGGCGCCACCTTTGTCGCCGTGTGCATCGCCTGGGTTTTCTTTCGCGCGCCGGATTTTACAGTCGCAAGCCGCATGTTGAGCGGAATGTTCGGTGGCCACGCGAAGGGCGACGAGATTCTTTCCACGCGCGAGGTACTGCAAGTGGGGTGTGTAGTTTGTGGAATGATTGCAACACACTGGGTGCTGCGCGACAGCAGCATAGAGGTCGCTGTCACGCGATTGCCGCGGTGGGTAGTCACCGCGGTGTGGGCACTGATGGCCTGCGCCATCATTTTTAATCAGGGACATGGCAATGCGTTCATCTATTTCCAATTTTAAGAAACGCCTCCGTCTGCCGCGGTTGTTTTTCCGAAAACCGTCGCGCGAGGAACAAATTCACGGCGGGCCACCGCTGGAATTTGTACGGCCGATCCCGCCGCTGCCCTGGCGCGGCATCACGGTCATGGTTGTACTAATTGTGCTCGGTGCGACAATGACGTGGGAACTTTATTGCCGATCAATCGGCTACGGCCCGACTCTGAGTGATAACGAAGACATCTGGACATTGCGCCGCCGCCACGTTGAACCGGAATCGCTCGTGGTCATCGGCGATTCGCGCGGTTTATATGACGTGGATCTCGATGAACTCCAAAAAGGTCTGGGCAAACGCCCAATTCAGATCGCCATGGCTGGCAGTTGCGCCTATCCGGTCCTCCAAGACTTGGCTAACGACCAGACGTTTCATGGCACGATCATTTGCAGTTTCGTTCCGCGTTTGTTTCTCGCACCGCC
>Ga0070741_10021374_pt1 | contig 10076 bp, 9 predicted proteins | sample Coa_R1_4_FD_66440 | JGI IMG/M metagenome (GOLD analysis project Ga0070741, IMG submission 66440) | Surface soil microbial communities from Centralia Pennsylvania, which are recovering from an underground coalmine fire - Coalmine... | ecosystem: Environmental > Terrestrial > Soil > Unclassified ...
GCCGACGCCGCCGAACGTCACCTACACGTCGAAGCTGGTTCTGCACAAAGGCCCGCGCGAAATCCAGCTTCTCTTCCTCGGCCGCGGGCACACCGCCGGCGACACCGTCGTCTTCCTGCCGAAGGAGCGTATTGTATGCACCGGCGACCTGATGGAGAGCCAACTCGCCTACATGGGCGACGCCTACTTCGATGAATGGGTGGCCACGCTCGAAGCCCTCAAGAAGCTCGATTTCGATTTAGTGCTTCCGGGCCACGGCACGCCCTTCCGCGACAAAGGGCACATCACCGCATTCCAGAGTTACCTCACCGACGTAACCGCACAAGTCGCGAAGCTGCGGCAGCAAGGAGTCTCCGCGGAAGACGCCGCCCAGCGCGTCGACCTCACCTCACACCAGAAGGACTTTCCGCAGATCCGCGGTCCCGGCGCGGATCTGCGAGGTGTCCGGCGAATCTATCAGTGGATGGACGAGCGGGCCAACTAAGCGCCGGCTTTGCGCGGCGCGGCGGTGTGTGTTTCCAGAAACGCCAGGGTCAGCGGCCAAGCCTGCGCCGCGGCGGCCGGATTATAGCTGGCTCGCGCATCGCAGAAGAACCCATGGTCGGCTTCCGAGAACACGGCATTGACGTACGGCTTTCCTGCCGCGCGCATGGCATCTTCCACGGCGATGACTGCGTCGTGCCCGATATGCCCGTCCTTGCCGCCCCAGAAATACAGCATCGGCGCCTTCAGGTCTTTGAGCCGGTCGGTAAGAGGAGGGAACATCCCACCCGGCGCGATGCCGCCGCCATAATAAGAAACCGCGCAGGCTAACGGATTGGTGATGGCAGCGAGACAAGCCGTGCGTCCGCCCATGCAGTAGCCGGTTGCGGCAAGCGGGAGCCCTTTCGCCTCTTTTTGCAGCCAGTCGAATGTCGCACGCGCGTCGGCGGTCAGCCCGTCATCGGTTAACGCCTTCATGTGGGGCACCACCACGGAAAAATCCGTGTATCCCGTTTCGAAACCCGGAGCGGTGCGGTGGAACAACTCGGGTGACACCGCGAGATACCCTTGGCCGGCGAAACGTTCAGTGAGATCGCGGATGTGCGCGTTCACGCCAAAAGCTTCCTGGAAGACGATCAGTCCGGCGCGTGCTTGTCCCGCCGGACGCGCGACGTACGCACGCATCTGCGTGCCGTCGCTCACAGACAAGGTGATGAACTCAGTTTTTGCGCTCATAGGAATCTAGTGTCCCATGAACGCGTGCGGGGCAGGTCAGAGTTTATCTGCTCCGGGACCTGCCCCACTTGGCGAACTACTGAACTACTGTGCTTGCGTCTGCTTCAGCTTCTCGCGCTGCTCTTTGAGCACCGCTTTGCGGCTGAGTTTGATTTTGTTGCCTTCGAGCGCCAGCACCTTTACCAGGATCTGGTCGCCTTCTTTCAACTCATCGCGCACGTCGCGGATGCGGTTCTCGGCGATCTCGCTGATGTGCAGCAGACCGTCGGTGCCCGGGAAGATCTCGACGAACGCGCCGAAATCCACCAGCCGCACGACTTTGCCCAGATACGTCTTGCCGATTTCCGCCGTGGCCGTGATGTCGGTGATGATCTGGATCGCTTTGTTGGCGGAAGCTTCGTCGGCCGATGCCACATGCACCGTGCCGTCGTCTTCCACATCGATCTTGACGCCGGTCTGCTCGATGATCCCACGGATCACCTTGCCGCCTGGTCCGATGACGTCTCGGATTTTATCGGTCGGAATATGCAGCGTGTAAATACGCGGCGCGTACTGCGAGATGGCGGTCTTCGGTTTGGGCAGTGCCTGCTCCATCTTGTCGATGATGTGCAGCCGGCCGCGCCGCGCCTGCTCCAGCGCTTCCTTCAAAATCGCCGTCGTCACGCTCGGAACCTTGATATCCATCTGCAGTCCCGTGATGCCGTCGCGCGTTCCGGCGACCTTGAAATCCATGTCGCCGTAATGATCTTCGGCGCCGGCGATATCGGTCAGGACGGCATAATCCTTGCCCTCCATGACCAGGCCCATCGCGATGCCGCCGACGTGAGCCGCGAGCGGCGCGCCCGCGTCCATCAACGCCAGCGAAGCGCCGCAGACCGTCGCCTGCGAGCTGGAACCGTTCGATTCCAGGATGTCGCTCACGACTCGCATGGTGTATGGGAAAACGTCTTCGCTCGGGATCAGCGCCTTGAGCGAGCGTTCGGCCAGCGCGCCGTGCCCGATTTCGCGGCGGCCGGGGCCGCGCATGAATCCGACTTCGCCCACGCTAAACGGCGGGAAATTGTAATGCAGCATGAAGCGCTTGGTTGCTTCGCCCGGCTCCAACAGTTCAATGCGCTGCTCGTCTTCCTTGGTCCCCAGCGTCACAGTGACCAGAGCCTGCGTTTCACCGCGCGTGAACAGCGCCGAACCATGGACTCGCGGCAGCACGCCCGTTTCGATGGTGATCTGCCGGACCTCGTCGAACGCGCGGCCGTCCGGACGCCGATGATTCTTGAGCATCTCGTCGCGGAACACGCGCTCCTTGAGCGCGTTGAAGCACTTCCCGGCTTCATCCTGCTTCTCTTCCGGCTGCGCTTCCTTGATCTTCTTTTTGAGCGCATCGACGCGCGCGTAACTGTCGATCTTGTCGTATTTCTGCGTATTCAACGCGTCGGTCAGCTCAATGCGGGCCTGCCGGGTAACTTCCTGGTACAGCACCGGGTCGAGCGCCGGCGACGTGAACTCGCGCTTCTTCTTGCCGGCCACCTTCACCAACTCACGGATGCCTGCGGCAATTTTCTTGCAGCACTCGTGACCGAACTCGATGGCGCCAAGAACCTCGGCTTCGGAAACCTGCTGCGCGCCGGCCTCTACCATCACGATGCCTTCCTCGGTCCCGGCCACCACGATGTTCAACTTGGATTCGCGGCCTTCGGTGTAAGTCGGGTTCGCGATGTACTTGCCGTCCTTCATGCCGACACGCACGCCGGCCAGCACGTAGGGAAACGGCAGATCCGAGATCGCCAGCGCCGCTCCAGCGCCCGCGATGGCGAGCGAATTCGGATCCTGTTCCGGATCGGCTGAAAGCACCATGGCGATTACTTGTGTTTCATGGAGAAAGCCTTCGGGGAACAGCGGACGGATCGGCCGGTCGATCAAGCGGCTGGTCAGAATCTCTTTTTCCGAGGGACGCCCCTCGCGTTTGATAAAGCCGCCTGGAATCTTTCCAGCGGCATACGTATATTCACGATAATCGACGGTGAGCGGGAAAAACCCGGCTCCCGGTTTGGCCTCATCGGCCATACATGCGGAGACGAGGACTACCGAGTCCCCGGAACGAACGACGACCGCGCCGTTCGCCTGTTTGGCCACTTTGCCCGTTTCGAGCGTGATGATTCGGCCGCCCAGGTCAACTTCAACTTTGTGAGACATTTTCTTTCTAAACCTCCAACCTCGCCGGAGAGAGCCGCAACGGCGCATCCGGCCAGTCAGGGATCGGCATCCGTAAGGGAGCCGTTTGAGACTGGAGTTGACAAGATGGGCAGGGCCGCGAAACCCAAAGCACTGCGCTCCGGCCGCCAGGGCCGGTATGGAATGAATTCGGAAACATCGGTTTCCGAAGAATGGACTAACGTCGAATACCGAGCCGCTGTAGAACCACTTTGTAACGTTCCGGGTCGGTGTCGCGAAGGTAGGTCAGAAGCCGGCGACGCTTGGCAACCAGGGTCAACAGCCCCTTGCGGGAACCATTGTCTTTCTTGTGCGTCTGGAAATGCGACTGCAGCAGCGCCAGGCGCTGGCTCAGCAGGGCAATCTGTACTTCCGGCGACCCGGTGTCGGTCCTGTGGCGTTGATTCGCCGAGAGAACCTGCCGCTTGGTGTCTGTCGCCAGTGCCATTCTAAAGGATCATGCTCCTTGTCTTCTCTTAATCTCGTTTTGGTACTGAAATAGAATAACACAATCCGGCGGGCGGCTGCGGGCTCAGTAAACCTGAAAGCAGAATACCTGGTTGGAGCCGTCCGGAGAGAGCGAATATTCACCCTTATCCAGGCTGCCATTGACCTCGATCTGGTAGAGGTTGTCGTTGCTAATCCGGGTGACGTCGGTGCGGATGGGCATGGCCGTCTGCTTCTTTTTGTGCGAGAACAGGATCTCGCGCCGGCCGTTTTTGGATTCGAGCTTGAACAGCTGCAACTTGTCGGGGGTGAGCTTGTCCGACTGGAAGAGCAGGATCGGTGAGGCCAGCGGCGTTTTGACCGTCGAAGAAGCGCCCGAGACAACATAGAGGACATCGTCTTTGTGGTGCTCCTCGGTCGCTTCGGCGACTTCGGTGGCGAGCAAGCTATCGGCGTGCCTGAGATAAGGAAGATCCGGCTTGGCGGGACGCGGCCCATCATACTTCTGTGCGAACAAACCGGCGGCTGCGGCGAACAGCAGCAGGAGAACTCTGCGCGGCATACGGGATCTATCTTAACGCCTGGATTGACCGCAAGAAAGATCAAGACGCGAGCCTCGCTTTCCGGTAAACTACGGCATTCATGAACGCGAGCTTGAGGCGATTGCAGCCGGTCCTGGCGTACGCGGCGGGGCATCTCGATGAGGACGTCTCGCTCCGCGCGCTAGCCCAGTATGCCGGTCTGTCGCCGTTTCATCTGCATCGCCTGTTCCTGGCCGCGGCGCGAGAAACACCCAAATAACTGACCGCGCGATTACGGCTGGCGCGTGCGGCGGCGATCCTGCTGACCCGCAACGATTCGGTGCTTGAGGTGGCGCTCGCTTGCGGGTTCGCGAGCCACGAAGTCTTTTGCCGCGCGTTTCGCCGCCGCTTCGGAATCACGCCGCGAGCCTACCGGGAGCGCGGCTTCGCCGAAACCATCAACCGGGCGCAGATGGCCGGGCACGCTTCGCTGGTCAACCGGATCGGCCCGTGCGTCGGGTTTTATCGCATGAGCGAGGGAAGCTTACCGAGGGACGAAATGGCATATTCCATCAAGACGAAAGAACTACAGCCGCAACCGGTGTTGGTGACTGAGCGGCGGATGAAACAATCGGAGATCGCCACGCTGCTGGGCGAGATGTTCGGGCGCGTGTTTCAATACGCGCAGCAGAACGGGATTGCGCTGGCCGGCGCGCCCTTCGCGCGGTACCTGGAAATGGGGCCGGGGCTGATGACGGTCCAGGCGGGATTGCCGGTGGCGGCGGCGCCGGCGTCCGGCGGTGACGGTGTGACCGCGAACACGCTACCAGGCGGGCTTACGGCAGTAGCGCTGCACGCGGGCGCCTACGACCAGCTGCGCGATGCACATGCCGCTGTCCAGGAATGGATCGAAGCTCAGGGCCTTACGCCGGCGGGCGCGCCGTGGGAATCGTATGTGACGGATCCGGCCGAGTATCCGGACCCGAAGGACTGGAAGACCGAAGTGTACTGGCCGGTGCGGAAGTAAGCTTATTGCGCGGGCTCGATGCGTAGAACGGCTCCCGGTTTTTCGTCGGTGAGCACGTACAGCAAACCGTCGGGGCCCTGGCGCACGTCGCGGATGCGCTGGCGCAATTCGGTGAGCAATGACTCGCGGCGCAGTTCCTCCATTTTCTCGTTGAAGAGGATCCGCTCCAGGTGGCCGGTGCCGGGGATTTCGCCGGTGCGCAGCGAGCCGACGAAAACATCGCCTTTCCACTTGGGCAGCTTGTCTCCGGTGTAGAAGGTCATGCCGGAGACGGCGATCGCGGGCATCCAGTAGACGACGGGCGGCTCGAAGCCGTCGTGACGCGGGCGCTCGGATTGCCAGGGGCCTTGATAAGAGCGGCCCAGGCTCACAATGGGCCAGCCATAGTTTCTACCGGCCTTAAGGATGTTGATCTCGTCGCCGCCGTTGGGGCCGTTCTCGTTCTGCCACATCTCGCCGGTTCCCGGATCGAGCGCCAGGCCGAGTGAATTGCGGTGGCCGAGGGTGTAGACCTCGGGCTTGTGGCCGGGTTTGCCGACGAACGGATTGTCATCGGGGATGCTGCCGTCATCGCGCAGGCGGAGCACCTTGCCGCCCTCGGAGTCGGGGTTCTGAGAATCTTCCGGTTTGCTGCCGCTTACGGTCATAAAGATTGTGCCGTCTCGACCGAACGCGATCCGAGAAGGGCCGGAGCCCTCGGCCACGAAGATGTCTTTCACCCCGGTGAGGGCGTGGCCGTCCCAGACCGCGCGGGCCAGCGCTGCGACGCGCCGCTTTTCATCGAGCGGTTTGGTGTACGTCAGATAAATGAAATGGTTCTCGGCGAAGCGGGGATGGAGGGCGACATCCATGTAGCCGTGGACAGCGCCGGGCAGGCCCGAGTCGCCGGCGAAATAAGCTACGGGGCCGCCGGCTACGGGCTTGGGATCGAGCACGCCATTGCGGATGATGCGCAGGCGGCCGGCGCGTTCGGTCACCAGCATCGCGCCGTCCGGAAGGAAGGCGGCGCTCCAGGGATATTCGAGCTCGCGCGTGACCGCGACGACGCGGATGCGCATGCCTTCACCGGTGTCGAATTCCATCGGCAGTTTAGGCAAAAGGCGGCCGGCCAGGCCGTGCGGTGCAACCGGGATGCCGTTTTGAAAAGGGACGTGTTGTTGGCCAGCGGCGACCACTGCGAGGGCGACAACGAAAAGCGGGGTTCTCATAACGATCAACAATCTTACATGAATCGGCGTAGGGCAGGCCGCGGAGCGGATAGACTCGGGCGTGCGCAAGCGGCTACCGCGGGCCGCCGGCCCATCTCGGCATGCCGTAGCAGCGGTGATTCGTTACATGGATCACGTTTTCGGAACGGAAGCTTCCAGGCTATAATTCGTCCAGACGTTCATGAGAAAACTGCTCTTATTCGCGCTAGGTACCGTCTGCGCTTCGGCGCAACCGTTCACATTGGGAGTCAAGCTGGGGATGCCGGCCAATGACTTCCTCAACACGGTGCAAAGCTCGAACTTTAACTTCCACAGTTATACGAACAGGTACATCGTGGGCGCAACCGGGGAACTGCGGCTGCCCTTCGGCCTGGGCGTGGAACTGGATGCGCTATACCGCCATTACAATTTCCAGACCGCGGGGACGCTTCTGCCTGCCGGCACTACGATGACGGTCAACGGCAGCACTGGGGCCTGGGAGTTTCCACTATTGGCCAAGTACCGGTTTCCGAGCCGGATCGTGCGGCCGTTTGTGGATGCGGGAGTGGCGTGGGATACCCTGCAAGGGTTTAAGCAGGCGATCAGTGTCGTCAGCCCTGTCCCGATAGCGGCGCCCAGCAACTTTAATCAGCCGGCCCACAGCACGACGACCGGGTTCGTGATCGGCGGGGGCTTGGATATTCATGTGCCGTTCGTCCACGTGTCGCCTGAAGTGCGCTACACGCATTGGGGGACGGAACACTTTACGGCGAGCACCATCACGAGCGGCATCTTTTCCGCGAATAGCGGCTATTCCAGTAACCAGGATCAGGTGGAGGTCCTGGTGGGAATCACGTTTTAGCGCGTGATACAATCACTCCTGTTCTGACCAGGAGGACTCATGCATAAGCTTCGCTGGATGATTGCGGGCGGAGTGCTCTCTGCGGCTGCGGGCTTGCTGATACACGCGGCGGGAGTGAAGATCGATCCGAAGGATCTGCAAACGTTCGCGGACGCACAGACGCTCAAGCCGGGGACATTTCATAAGATCACGGTGAGTGAGTTGCCGAAGCCGTTCGCGACCAAATCGGCCGCGAATTTCGGGCGGCTCGCGCCACGGCCGGAAGGCGTGGTGCCGCAGGCTCCTCCGGGATTCAAAGTCGAACTCTATGCGACCGGTCTGAGCACACCGCGGCAGATTCGCACGGCGCCCAACGGGGACCTGTTCGTGGTCGAGAGCTATCCCGCATCTGCGAACGCGTTTGGCGGTCCGGTAGGCGCTAACGGAGACATCAAAATCTTCCGCGGAAACAAGGACGGAAAGCCGGAGCAGGTTTCCGTATTTGCGGGCGGGCTAACGAGGCCGTTCGGCATCAATTTTTATCCGCCCGGGCCGAACCCGCAGTGGGTGTACGTCGGCAACACGGGGTCAGTGGTGCGGTACCCGTACAAGAACGGCGACTTGAAAGCAAGCGGGGCGGCCGAAACGCTGGTTTCCGATCTCAAGCCGAATGGGAATCACTGGACACGCGACGTGGTGTTTTCCAAAGACGGCAAGCGCATGTTCGTGGCCGTCGGCTCGAACGACAACATCGACGCCAAAGGCGACAACCAGATGCGCGCCAACATCCTCGAATTCACGCCCGAAGGAAAGTTCGTGAAGATCTACGCCTCGGGCATTCGCAATCCCGTAGGTCTGGGCGTCAATCCGACGACGGGCGAAGTCTGGTGCTCGGTGAATGAGCGCGACGAACTAGGCGACAACCTGGTTCCTGACTACATCACTTCGGTTAAGGAAGGCGGCTTCTACGGCTGGCCGTACTTTTACATCGGCAACAACCCGGACCCGCGCAAGAAGAATCCTCCGGCCGATCTGGTTGGCAAAGCGATTGTTCCCGATGTCCTGATCCAGCCGCACAGCGCGTCACTCGGACTGACCTTTTATGAGGGCAACCAATTCCCGAAAGAATATCAGGGCGATCTGTTCGCCGCCGAGCACGGATCGTGGAACCGGGCCGCAATGTCGGGCCACGAAGTAGTGCGCGTCCCGCTGGACAAAGGCAAGGCCAGCGGCGTGTACGAAGATTTCCTGACCGGGTTCGTGACGCCGGAGGGTCAGGCCTGGGGACGGCCAGTCGGCGTTACGGTTGCGAAGGACGGTTCGATGTACGTGACCGATGACGGCACGAACTCGATCTGGCATGTGAGCTACGGAAAGTAACGAACCCCGCCGAGCGGGGTAATATATGAGCGCGACTCGATCTCCGTCGATCCCGGCCGCCGCCGCTACCGATCATCGGGCAGCCGTCATGGCGGGTTTTTTTGGCTGGACGCTCGACGCGTTCGATTACTTCCTGGTGGTCTACTGTCTCACCGCGATCGGACACGATTTCCATGTGTCCGATGCAGCGATGGCGCTTTCCCTGACGTTAACTTTGGCATTGCGTCCGGTGGGAGCATTCCTGTTCGGATTGATGGCAGACCGCTACGGCCGGCGCGTGCCTCTCATGCTGAACCTGGTCTTCTATTCCATTGTGGAAGTGCTCTCGGGATTAGCGCCGAACTACACCACGTTCATGCTCCTGCGCGCGCTGTTCGGAATCGGCATGGGAGGGCAGTGGGGCGTCGGGGCCTCACTCGCTATGGAAAAAGTGCCGCCACGGATTCGCGGGCTGCTGTCGGGCGTGCTCCAGCAAGGGTACGCGGCGGGCAACCTGCTCGCGGGCATCTGTTACTTCTTCCTGTTTGACCGAATCGGCTGGCGCCCGCTATTCTTCCTCGGTGGATTGCCGGCGCTGCTGGCGGTCTTCGTGTGGTACCGCGTGAAAGAATCCGAGGTATGGGAGAAGACGCGCAGCGAAAGCTGGAGCCATCTTTTCCGGGCCATCCTTTCCCACTGGAAAGTCCTGGTGTTTTTCGTCGTGTTGATGACCTGCTTCAATTTCGTATCTCACGGCACGCAGGATATGTACCCCACGTTCCTGAGACGCCAGTGGAACTTCTCTTCGAAGACGATCGCGGTGATGACCAGTATTTCGGCGATCGGCGCGATTTTCGGCGGTACGCTGTTCGGTATGCTGTCGGACCGCCTGGGACGCCGTCGTGCGATGATCACCGCGCTGCTGGCGGCGGTGCTGGTGATCCCGTTGTGGGCGTTCGCCCCATCCATGGGCCTCCTGGTGGCCGGCGCCTTCCTGATGCAGTTCATGGTGCAGGGAGCGTGGGGCGTGATACCGGCTCACCTTTCGGAGCTGTCGCCCGATTCCGTGCGTGGGTTCCTACCGGGGTTCGGATATCAGTGCGGCGTGTTGATCGCGGGAACGGTTGCCTATATCGAAGCGGTGTTCGCGGGCCACACGAGCTATTCAGTGGCGATGGCCGCCACCGCTGCGACGGTCTGCGTCCTGGCCGCGCTCGCCTCCTATTTCAGTGGCGAGCAGCGTGGAATGAAGTTCGGCGAGTAGG
>Ga0070741_10021375_pt1 | contig 10075 bp, 6 predicted proteins | sample Coa_R1_4_FD_66440 | JGI IMG/M metagenome (GOLD analysis project Ga0070741, IMG submission 66440) | Surface soil microbial communities from Centralia Pennsylvania, which are recovering from an underground coalmine fire - Coalmine... | ecosystem: Environmental > Terrestrial > Soil > Unclassified ...
TCAGAACATCCTGTGATTACTGAAGAGCAACGCGCGCCCATTGCACGTTACAGCAACGGAGCTCTGGGCTGGTGCGTGCCATGCGTTTTGCCTCAACGTCCCTCGCCCGTCTGTGCGACGCCGGGCAGCACCAATTCTGAGGAAAGATTCAGGAATGCTTCAGGGAAAAGATCTGGTGTCTGTGGGGAGAACGTCAGAGAATAGCAGTACTCCTTGCGAGATGCTCGTGTTCATAACGGATTTTATCCACTCAGCTTCCTTCTTGCATCCACGCACCATAAAGTGACAATACCGTTTCTGCCGCGCCTCACGGTAACTTCTTAATCTGCAGATTCCGGAACTGCGTCCTCGACAGGAAATCGTGCGCCTGTAGTGCAATATAGCCCGTCTGCTGACGCGTACTTTGATAGTCGTTAACGAGTTGCCCATTGAGTGTGACTCGGATCCGCGATCCGTTCGCTTCGATAAGAAAGTTGTTCCACACCCCGATTTGCACCTGTGTCGACGCGGACGGTGCTTGCAGATCATATATGGCAGCGGTGATTTTCAGCGGATGACCTTCCGTATTTGTGGTCGAATCATACCCGCGCTGATCGATCTGGATTTCGTGTCCCTTGTTGTCGGCCTCCTGCAACGCGTTCGCCACGTTAGGCGCGGGAATGCGGATATAGACCCCGGAATTTTCTTCGCGTCGGCTGATACGCCAATCCAGTGAGAGCACGAAGTTCGTGAACCGCTCCTTCATGTACCAAGAGAGTCCGTACCACCCAACCGTCTCCAAGACCGAGCCGTAGTGGATCATTGATGCAGGACTATTAGGCTGCTTCACCATTTGCCAGTCCGACGGCGCCAGCGAGAGCGGCACGAACCCAGCAGAAGGGGTCGGGGTACCGGCAGACACAATCACGTTCGCCGTGCGCCGAGTGAGCGACAGGGCGGTCAGCGATGGATTCGCCGATCCCAAGGTAGGAAATACTGCTGGCCCGGCCACGTAGACGTTAGCCTGGCCGTGGAATTTGCCGTTTGTATCTGTAAGCGACGAGCCGGGATTGCCCATAAAGAGCGTGCCGGCTTCATGATGAGTCGTGCCGAGAAGGTCCTGCCAAAACCCACCCCCGTTGGCGTCTGGTTGCGGTTGCGCCGCCTGCCATTGGCTGGTAGGCGCATTCCAATATTGGATGTTCGCAGGATCGTTTCCGGCCAGAGCCAGTGCTAGGTCAAAGGCCGATTTATCCATTGCCGCCCACAGTTTACGGTCATTTTGGGTCGCCACCAGATTCACATAGGCCCGACGCATGCCCCACTGGTCGGTCTCCTGACTTAAATCTATCCAGCTTCTCGCCGGGTCGCTGTTGTCGACCACACGCTGATCTTGCATCTCGCCGATGCCGCGGAACGTGATCGACACCCAATTTTGGTCCTGATTGGCCAGCAGGCCCCCGATGACGTCGATATCGGGGACCATGCTCCACATGTTTGATTCCGGATTTGGCCCCGCGATGTCCGCCGCCGTGATCTGGTGGTGAAATTGCCGACCCAGTGCGCTGCCTCGCACAAGAAGGGCCACGGTCTCAAGATCTGTCGGCAGACCTGCCAAGCCGAGAGCCTGACGCTTGATCCTGACCGTAATGTTGCTGCGCAGGTGGCCCATCAGGTTAGCGACGCGCGGTGAGCCAAACTGCTGAGAGCCGATGCCAAGAGATTCAAGGGCGAGCCGCGTGGCTTCAATCGTGCCGTTGGCTAAGACAACCGCACACCCTGGCGCGAGCTGTAGTGGAGGTTGGAGACGAACGCCAGCCACGCTCATGTCAATTGACGTAACTGCATTACCGGTGACGTTGAGACGATGCACCTGGGTCCGCGGCACAAGGAAAATCCGACGACTCGCATCGCCATATCTCGGCGAATTGACGGCCACGTCGTTGCGAATCGCGTCCATCAGGAACGGGGCGCTGCTGAACTTATCGAAGGCGAACAGACCTGAGCGAGGCGCCGAGCCTTGCACGGCGAGCGGTGCCTCGCTCACCTCGGTGATACCGTCCAGCGGAATGGCTCCGCTGATCGCATTGAGCAGCGCAGTGTACAGCGCGGTGTGCGTGATGAAATCCGTCGTGGTGGCAGTACCGATTTCATTCGCAGTGTATGTGTAGCCTACGGCACTCTTGAGAAAGGTCACGGCATCAGGAGCATCTTGTGACCAGTTCGCAAGGTCCGGAGCTGTGAGCGGTGGTGACCATCCTCCCCAGAACAGGGATCTGCCGCCGACACAATACGCGAGCCCCGGAAACGGCTCATTGCTGATCCACGGCATACCCCAGATCACATTCTGTGCTCCGCTGGCGTCGTCACGCATCCGTAGGTAATTGGGCCCTCCCACTTTCCCCCCCAACTGTTGCGGAAGATTCTGGATGTGGGACTGGAGCAGAAACTCGCCGCCATCCAGCACCAGAATGCGCAGAGCCGAAGGCCCGCCAGCCCGGTAGAGTTTTTCGGCGCAGTACGCGCCGTACATCCCTGCCCCAATGACAACGACATCAAAGGGATAGGAGCCGGGCCCTAGTGCTGCTGTAATTTCCTGCCAGTTGTTACATATGTAACGGCCGACCACATCGGCGCTGAAGGCCGTCTGTTGCACATCGTCCCGTGCCGGATTCGGACTTGGAACCAACTCTTGGATAGGCATGTGAAACCTCTTTCCCGTTCGATGCAGCCGAGTTCATGATTGGAAGTTATGGCGACCAGGATGAAAAAACTGAGGGGTTTTGCGGAAGTTGTCCCTATACATCATCTGGCCAGGAAGCTCTAGGTAGAGCTGACCATATTCAGCTGGCCGTACGCTGCTTTTTACCATGTTGAATAGCCACGACATGTGTGCGAGCCACACCGGGCAGAGCAGGACATGACTCATAGTAGCCATAGAAGTAGTTAGAAGTATTTGCTTAATCACAAGCTCTGGCGAAAATTCCATCTATGAATGAGGGTCGAGAGGTGGGAGCTGGGCCTCTCCTGGATGTGAACACGACCTAGCGATTCTGACAAAAAATTCAGGAATTCTTCAGAAAGAAAATCTAGTGTCCGCGGCGCGAACGTCGGATAATAGCACTACCCTCACGAGGTGCTCGTCGTTCACACTGAAGCTGAGAACATACGAGCACGAGAGCGGGGGTGCGAGTAGGAAAGAGGAAGGAGAAGAGAAAGCTAACGTCTGGCGCTGGCAAAGCTGAGAGGAGGATCACGGTATGAGATCTCCACGACGAGCGCGAATAATGGGGCTGCTCGTTTCATGTCTTGTCGGTGGGGTATTGTTGTTCCTTCCGAGCTGTACGGAACCCGTCCACGTTGCCTGGAATGACAACCAAGCAGTGATCGAGCCCCAGATTCCCCCTCCGCAGGGAGAACTTGTCGTCTATAGCGAAAGCTACATCATGTACGATGCCGATGTGCCGCGCACCACTCGCCGTCCGGTCGATGTCTATAGCGTTGATGGACAGTTAGTGGCGAGTGAACACCATCCTTTCGGCGACGGCCCCCTGCGCTTTGACCTCACGCCGGGGCAGTACGTGATCGTGTCTGAGAGTCACTTGCGGGGACGACAAGTACAAGTAGACGTTCAGGATGGACACACGACCATCGTGCCTGAGTCGCTGCTCGAACACGCTGCTCTCGTTTCAGCTGCAGGATAAGAAAGACTGAGCGTCAGAGGAGGGCGTGCAGAGGAGGGACACTATGAGAGGCTCGCAGTACGGAAGCTCATCGAGGAAGACTCACCTCGTGCGATTCCTGTACTGTTGTGCCGTCTCTTTTCTGCAGCCCGTTGTTCTCCATGCACAGGAGTTACCATCACAGCCCTTGACCCTCAATGCCGCGGTGGAGCTGGCATTGGGAAACTACCCCGCTATCCGTGCCGCCCAAGCGCAGGTGATGGCGGCGCGGGCTGGCATTGCGGTAGCCCGCACAGAGTACCTGCCTCGCACCGATCTGCTCTGGCAAGAGAATCGGGCAAGCAGAAATAATGTGTTCGGCCTCCTGCTTCCCCAATCAGTTGTCCCGTCTATCTCCGGGCCTGTGCTTGGCACCAAATCCTCTGCGAGCGCCTGGGGGAGTGCGGGGGGAGTCTTGTTCTCCTGGGAGCCCTTCGACTTTGGACTGCGCCGCGCCACTGTCGAGCTGGCACGTACGGCGATGAATCAAGCGAGTGCAAGTGTCGAGGTCACGCGACTTGACGTTGCCACGGCGGCGGCGGACGCCTTCTTAGCGGTTCTCGCCGCGGAGCAGGCAGTCCGGGCAGCACAGGCCAACGTGGAGCGCTTACACGTCTTCACGCAGTCTGTACAGGTTTTGGTCCAGCAACAACTCCGCCCCGGTGCTGATGCCTCACGCGCAGAGGCTGAGCTGGCAGGTGCGCGAACCCAACTCATCCAGACACAGCAGACCACCGCACTCACGCAGGCGACGCTTGCCGAAGCGCTGGGCCTTGCAGGGACGTCCGTCAGCCTTGATCCAGGCCCGCTGCTTGCTCTGCCACCGGCAACGGCTTTACCAGGTCCTGATGTTAACGCTCACCCACTGGCACGTGCGCAGGCAGCCGCCGTGGAAACGGTACGTGCCCGAGAGCACGTCTTAGATCGTACCTACTTCCCGCGTGTCCACTTGCAGGCCGCTTTCTCGGGGCGTGGAACTGGTGCGCAACTGGATGGAGGACTGAGAGAAGGGAAAGGGCTGCTCCCTGATACCCCGAACTGGGCGGCTGGCATATCGGTCAGTTTCCCGCTCTTGGACATTTTTGCCCTCCGTGCGCGCCGCGAAGCAGAAGCCAGCAATGAAACGGCAGAGCGGGCGCGCTATGAACAGACCATCCAGAGCTTGATTGCCCAGGATGCCCGCGCACGCGCCCAGCTTGAGGCCGCGCAGCGTATCGCCGAGAATACACCTCTGCAACTGACTGCTGCCCACGAGGCAGAAACGCAAGTGCGGACCCGATACCAGTTTGGGTTGGCGACGGTCACGGACGTTGCCGATGTCCAGCGGCTGCTCGCGCAAGCTGAAACAGATAACGCGCTAGCGCGCGTAGGGGTTTGGCGTGCGCTGCTCGCGGCGGCACGAAATCACGGCGACCTCCATCCTTTTCTCCAGCAAGTCGCCGATGCCCACGGAGCAAAAGGCAACTAAGTATGTGGCTCATTAACACCGCTCTCCGCCGTCCGTTCACTCTTTTGGTCGCGGTCATCGGCATGGCCTTGTGCGCCATCCTCGCGTTGCTGCGTATGCCGGTGGATATTTTCCCCACTCTGAACCTGCCGGTGATTTATGTCGCCCAACCGTATGGCGGAATGGATCCGGCCCAGATGGAAGGGTATTTCGTGTCGTATTATGAGTACCACTTCCTCTACATTACCGGCATTGAGCACGTCGAATCGAAATCCATCCAAAACGTCGGCCTGATCAAGCTCTACTTTCACCCAGGAACGGATATGAGTCAGGCCCTGGCACAGACGATTTCCTACGTCGAGCGCTCCCGTGCCTTTATGCCGCCTGGGACCGTGTCCCCGTTTGTCGTACGCTTTGACGCCGGCAGCGTGCCCGTGGGTCAGCTGGTCTTTTCCAGCGAGACACGCAGTGTGGGGGAAATCCAAGACCTCGCGTTGTTCCGCGTCAGACCCATGTTCGCCACTCTCCCGGGCGTGTCCGCACCGCCGCCGTTCGGCGGCAACCAGCGCACGGTCATTGTTCGTGTGGACCCGGACCGGCTCCGCGCCTATCACCTCTCGCCCGAAGAGGTGATCAAGGCCGTGGCGACAGGCAATACCATCCTCCCGGCCGGCAATGTCAGGACCGGCGATCTGAATCGTCTTGCACCGCTGAATACAGTCGTGCCGCGCATCCAAGAACTGGGCGGTTTGCCGATCAGAATTGGCGCGGGGCCCACTGTCTTTGTGCGCGACATCGGCACGGTCGAGAACGGGAGCGATATCTTAACCGGCTATGCGCTCGTCAATGGTCGTCGGACCGTATATATCCCGGTGACGAAGCGGGCGGACGCCTCGACACTTGAGGTTGTGAACCGGGTGAAGGCGGCACTGCCGCGTATGCAAGAGCTGATTCCGGAAGATATGAAAATCAGCTTCGAGTTTGATCAGTCGACGTATGTCAAGCGTGCGCTACGCGGCCTGGTCACAGAGGGTGCGCTGGGCGCGCTCCTCACAGGAGTGATGGTCTGGCTGTTCCTGAGGGATGTGCGTAGCGCGGTGATCGTGGTGGTGACCATCCCCTTCGCGCTGCTGGCGTCGTTGGTCGGGTTGTGGTTGAGCGGACAGACGGTGAATATCATGACCCTGGGTGGGCTGGCGCTCGCCATCGGCATTCTCGTGGATGAGGCGACCGTTGCCATCGAGAACATCCATACCCATCTGGCGCGCGGAGAATCCCGTGCCCACGCGGTACTGCAGGCCGCACGCGAGACCGCGATCCCCCGTCTGTTGGCGATGCTCTCGATCCTCGTCGTCTTTGTTCCCTCCTTCTTCATGGTTGGCGTTGCGCACGCACTGTTTGTTCCCCTGGCGTTGGCCGTCGGCTTTGCGATGCTGGCTTCCTATACCTTATCCAGCACGCTGGTCCCCGTGCTCTCCGCGTGGCTGCTGCGTGAGGGAGAGGAAGGAGAGCGGGGTCACGCATTCTTTCAGCGAGCGCGGCAGCAGTATGAACAGTTGACAGAGCGCGGACTGCGGGCGCGATGGCTTATCGTGGCCGGCTATGTAGTGCTCGCAGGTGCAGGTATCCTCCTGGTCGGTCGCCGACTCGGCACGGATATTTTCCCTGCTGTTGACACCGGCCAGTTTCAACTGCGGCTGCGTGCACCGACTGGGACGCGGGTGGAGCGCACGGAGGTCCTCGCCCTCAAGGCGCTCGATGCCATCTGGGCCGAGGTGGGGCCGGAGCACATGGCCATCACCCTCGGGTTTGTCGGTGCACAACCGCCGAGTTATCCGATTAATACGATCTATCTGTGGACGAGTGGGCCGCAAGAAGCTGTCCTGTTAGTCGCCTTGCGCTCCCACTCGTCTATGCACCTCGAAGCGTTGAAAGAGCGGCTGCGGCACACGTTGCCCGCCGTTCTGCCGACGGGCACGACCCTTTCCTTTGAAGCGGGCGACATCGTCAGCCAGATTATGAACTTTGGCGCACCGACCCCGATTGAAGTCGCTCTGAATGGCCCCAACCTCGTCGCCAACCGGGCGTTCGCTGAGAAAGTCTTAGGGGAGATGCAGCAGATTACTGCCTTACGCGATCTCCAATTCGGACAACCGCTGGACTACCCGACGATTGATATCGATATCGACCGTGAGCGTGCGGGTCAGCTCGGTGTCACGGTCGACCAAGTCGGCCGCTCCCTCCTGGCAGCAACCTCTTCCAGTCGGTTCGTGCAGCCGAATTACTGGTTGGATCGTTCGAGCGGCACTGCCTATCAGGTCCAAGTCGAGATCCCGCAATCGCGGATGAGTTCCATCGAGGAAGTCAAGAGCGTGCCAACGATGCCTGACGGCGCGTCGCACCCCCTCGTACGAGATCTCGCGCAGGTCAGCTACGGCGCCATGCCCGGCGAGTATGATCGCTACAATCAGCAGCGGATGATCACCATCACTGCCAATATCGCGGGAGAAGACTTAGGGAACGTTGCTAGCGAGGTGGCCGCAGCAGTCCGACGTGCGGGCGACCCGCCGCGTGGAGTGGCGGTCAATATCCGCGGGCAGATTCCACCCATGAATCAAACGCGGTCAGGACTCGAACTGGGGCTCGGGCTCGCGGTCGCTGCCATCTTCTTGCTCCTCACTGCCAATTTCCAATCCCTGCGCTTAGCCTGTGTCGTGCTCTCGCCCTCTCCAGCAGTCGTGCTGGGCGTCATGGTCGCCTTATGGGTGACGGGGACCACACTGAATGTGCAGTCCTTTATGGGCGCGATCATGGCAATTGGGGTTTCGGTCGCCAATGCCATCCTGCTTGTGACGTTTGCTGAGAACAGTCGGCGTGACGGCCAGTCTGCAGAGGCGGCGGCGAGAGAGGGAGCCACCAGCAGACTCCGTCCGATCTTAATGACGAGCCTAGCGATGATCGCTGGCATGATTCCGATGGCCTTGGCGCTTGGCGAAGGGGGAGAGCAGACTGCCCCTCTGGGCCGGGCGGTGATCGGCGGGCTGGTGGCCTCTACCCTGGCGGTCCTTATTGTCCTGCCAGCAGTCTTTGCGATCGTGCAGCAGCGGGCCAGTCGCGCTTCCGCCTCGCTTCACCCTGACGATGTGGAGGGTGGAGTGGCAGAGGCTCACTAACCCCAGAGCGATGCTGAAGGGGCAGGAGTGCTATCTCATCTGCTGCTTGGAAAGATAACGCTAGATGACTCATAGAAAGCTCATCATGGGAATAAGCGCGGGAAGTGTGGCGCTGGTGATCATTGCCTGGAACCTTGTCAGAAGCGACGCACCCGAGAAACGACCCCAGGAAGTGCGATCAACGGCGGACAACACCACTCCGACGCCAATACCAACAGTCTTGGTTGCGCCAGTTGTGTCCCAACAGTTCCATAGTCAGACGTTGTTGCCGGGTGAACTCCAAGCCTATCAAGATGTGATGCTCTATCCAAAGGTGCAAGGCTTCGTGGAGTGGCTTGAGGTGGATCGCGGCTCGGTGGTGAAAGAGGGCCAGCTGCTCGTCCGCTTGATCGCTCCTGAGCTGACCGCGCACCGCAAAGAAGCCGCGGCCAAGGTCCAGGCCGCACAAGCACAGCGCTTGGAGGCAGAGGCGAAACTGGCAGCCGATGAAGCAACCTATAAGCGGCTCAAAGCCGCCTCAGCAACGCCCGGTGTGATCACTGGGAACGATGTGGACGTCGCCCAAAAGACAGTCGAGGCGGATCGCGCACGCGTACACGCAGGGCAGGAGACTGAGAACGCAGCCGTGCAAGCTGCTCATTCCTTGCAAGATATCGAATCCTATCTCCACATCACCGCCCCGTTTGACGGGATTATTACTGAGCGCAATGTGCACAAAGGGAGCCTCGTAGGTCCAACCGCGGGGCCTCTTGCTCCCCCCTTGTTACGGATTCAACAGGTCTCTTCTTTGCGCCTGCTCGTGGCGGTTCCCGAGATGAATATAGCGGGGATTGAGCCAGGCATAGAGATGAAATTTACCGTGCCGGCGTTTCCTGGCGAGACCTTTGCCGGTATCGTCCGGCGCGTTGCTCACGCGGTGGAGGTGAAGACGCGGACAATGCCTGTGGAATTAGATGTGGAGAATCGTACCGGACGGCTAGCCCCGGGCATGTATGCTGAGGTGGTGTGGCTGACACACCGGCCGCAGCCCTCCTTGTTTGTCCCGTCCTCGGCAGTGGCAAGAACGACGGAACGGACCTTCGTCATTCGTGTGCGGGACGGGGTCACAGAGTGGGTCGACGTGCAACGTGGCGCGGTGATGGGCGAGATGGTCGAAGTCTTTGGCAATCTGCAGCAGGGAGATCACGTAGCGGTGCGTGGGACAGACGAATTACGTGCTGGCGCGCATGTCACGGCGAAACAAAGCTCTGCAAACTCTTGACTCGGTGTCGCTGCCCAAAGGAGGCTCTTGGTGAACAGAGGACCGTCTGGATGGATACTCGTCTGGGCCGTGGTTGCAGGGGTAGGAGGCGGCGCCGTGTCGCATGCCATCTTGCCGGGGTCTCTGCTGTCTCCGAAACAGGCGCTGCAACACGCAGAGGTGATACAGGCAGAGCGAGTGGAGATCATGGATAAGGAGGGAAGACGTCGTGCCTGGTTTGGTCTCGCGCCCGCCGGAAACGTGGGGTTAGGACTCTATGATCGGGACGGACAGGTCAGTGTGGCGCTGAGTGTGACGCCTGACAGAACAATGGGACTCGTGTTTGCAGATAAAGAAGGAAGGCATCGTGCCGGTCTGCTCGTGAGTGCCGAGAATGAGCCTGCCTTAGAGCTGTACGATCAAGCAAAGAACTGCCGCCTCAAGATAGCTGTGGCGGCGGATGGAGAGCCACAACTGTGGTTATATGATGCGCAGGGGCAACCTCGTATCGCTG
>Ga0070741_10021376_pt1 | contig 10075 bp, 10 predicted proteins | sample Coa_R1_4_FD_66440 | JGI IMG/M metagenome (GOLD analysis project Ga0070741, IMG submission 66440) | Surface soil microbial communities from Centralia Pennsylvania, which are recovering from an underground coalmine fire - Coalmine... | ecosystem: Environmental > Terrestrial > Soil > Unclassified ...
TGTACCCGGCCGGGTTGCCCAGGTCGTGGCGCCCGCCCCGGTGCACCACCACGTGCACGGGATGGCCCTCCTTGATGAGCAGCGCCACCGCGTCGGTCAGCTGGAGCTCGCCACCCGCACCGGGGGTGATCCGGCCGAGCGCCTCGAAGATCGAACGGTCGAGCAGGTAACGGCCGGCGGTCGCGTAGGTCGACGGGGCGTCCTCGGCGGCGGGCTTCTCCACCATGTCGCGCACGATCTTGACGTCGGGATCGGCCGTGTCCTCCACGTCGAAGACGCCGTAGGCGCTGATCTCCTCGCGGGGCACGTCGAAGGCGCACAGCACGCTGCCCCCGTACTCCGCCCGGACGGCGGCCATCCGGGTGAGCACGCCGGCGGGCAGCACCAGGTCGTCGGGCAGCAGCACGGCGACCGCGTCCTCGTCGTCCTCGAGCGCGTCGGCCGCGCACCCGACCGCGTGACCGAGGCCCTTCGGCTCGTGCTGGGTGACGGTGCTCACGGCGATCAGCTCGGCGCCCCGGCGCACCTTGGCGGCCAGATCGCCCTTGCCCCGCTCCTCCAGCGTCCGCTCCAGATCGGGCTGCGGGAGGAAGTGCGCGGCGACCGCGTCCTTGCCCGGTGAGGTGACGATCAGCAACCGCGTGGCGCCCGCCTCGGCGGCCTCGGCGGCCACCATCTCGATCCCGGGGGTGTCGATGACCGGCAGCAGCTCCTTCGGGACGCTCTTGGTGGTGGGCAGAAACCGGGTGCCCATGCCGGCGGCCGGCACGATGGCGGTACGGAATGGTCGAGAACCCTGCATGGGGCGCGAGCCTAATGCGTCAGGCAGCCTAGCGACGTGCGGTGATCGGCGCGTCGGATTCCGGAGCGCCCGGTCCCCTCGCCGCGGCGACCGACGGACCCGCCGGGGTGGCACTACCGTCGGTCCGTGGTGTCCGAGATCCCCGAACCCCCGCCGTCCGGCCCACCTCCGGCCGGCGGGCCGGACAAGGTGCGCCGCCGCGCGGCGCTGCTCGCCCGCCGACGCTCGCTGCCGGCGCGGTTGTGGGAGGCCGAGGCCCTTCAGCTCGCTGATCGGATGTCGGGGGCGTGCGCGCTGGCCGGGGGGCCGGGGATGCCCGGGGACGCGACGGTGTGCGCGTACGTGCCGGTGCCCACCGAACCCGGGTCGACCGCGATGCTCGACGCGCTGCGGGCCGGCGGGCGGCGGGTGCTGCTGCCGGTCGTACCCGAACGGTCGGGCGACGTCGGCGGTCCGGGCGAGCTGGGCTGGGCGGAGTACCTCGGGCCCGGTTCCCTGGTCGCCGGGCCGCTCGGGATCCGCCGGCCGGTGGGGCCCGACCTCGGACCGTCCGCGATCGGCGAGGCCGCGCTCGTCCTGGTGCCGGCCCTGGCGGTGGACGTGCGCGGCGTGCGCCTGGGCCGGGGCGGCGGCTGGTACGACCGCAGCCTGCCGCTGGCCCGGGCCGGCGTCGCGTCGCTGGCGGTGGTGCGCGACGAGGAGGTCGTCGACGAGCTGCCGTGGGAGCCGCATGACGTGCCGGTCACCGGCGTGGTGACGCCAACAGCCGGTGCTCGACTCTTTCGGCCACGACTGGACTAGACTGGCACTCAGCAGGTGTGAGTGCCAGTCTTTGCGGAGGTATTGCTGTGCCGACCTACCAGTACGCGTGCACGGCCTGTGGCCACCGGTTCGAAGCCGTGCAGTCGTTCAGCGATTCCACGCTGACGGAGTGCCCCGAGTGCACCGGTCGCTTGCGCAAGGTGTTCTCCTCGGTGGGCATCGTCTTCAAGGGCAGCGGTTTCTACCGCACCGACAGCCGCTCCGGCGGCCGGGTCGACGCCGCCGCCTCGTCGGACAGCTCCGGCTCGGGCGACTCCTCGAGCTCCTCCGGTTCCTCGGACTCGGGCTCGTCGTCCAAGACCTCGTCGTCGGAGTCCTCGGGTCCCTCGAGCTCCTCGACCAAGAGCTCGACGACGAAGAGCTCGACCACCGCCGCCAAGGCCTCCTGAGCACGCTCCTGTCCACGGGGTGGTCGTCCACAAGGCTGGTCGTGCATAAGGCTGGTTGTCCACAAGGGTCTGGCTTGTCCACAGGGCTGATGAACGGACCGGGACGGTCGGGGCGGCGGCACTAACGTCGCCGGGGTGACCGAATCTTCGCTGGCCTCCACCGTCACCGAGCGGCTCACCGCCGTCCTGCGCGGGCCGGGGTGGCGTCGCGCCGCTCTCGCCCGGCGTTGGCTGGCCGGGCTGCTCGCGCTGGCCGCTGTGGCGCTCGCGGTGAGGGGCCAGTTCGGGGCCGCCGGTAGCGTGCCCGTGCTGGTCGCCGCGCGCGATCTGGCACCAGGCGGCGTGCTCTCCGCCGCCGACACCCGGGTCGCACGGTGGCCCCCCGAGCTCGTGCCTGCCGGAGCCTTGAGCTCCAACGCCGACGCCGAGGGCCGGGTGATCGCCGGGGCGGCGAACCGGGGTGAGCCCCTCACCGCGCCCAGGCTGGCGGGGCCCGAGCTCGCCCGGCGCGCGATGGGCTCCTCAGATGCCGCCAGCGTCCCGATCCGGCTCGCCGATGCCGGTGTGGCGGGCCTGCTCGGTCCGGGGCGGCAGGTCGACGTCGTGACGCTGGGCGAACGCACGGACCAGCCCACGGTGCTGGCCACCGGCGCGACCGTTCTCACAGTGTTACCGCCGGAGCAGAAACCCGGTGTTCAGGGGCGATTGGTGCTGGTGGCGGTTCCCCGCTCGGCCGCTACCCGGCTCGCCGCGGCCACCCTGGCCCGGGAGGTGGCCGTTACCCTGCGATGACCGCACTCCACCGGACGGGAGCGCCACATGCTCAAGGGTTTCAAGGATTTCCTGCTTCGCGGCAACGTGATCGACCTGGCCGTGGCCGTGGTCATCGGGTCGGCGTTCAGTGGCGTGGTGACGTCTTTCACCGACAAGATCATCAGGCCGTTGCTGAACGCCATCACCCCGCCGACCAGCGAGGGCCTGGGGATCCGGCTCATGCCGGGCAAGGACAGCTCCTACATGGACTTCTCCGCCGTCATCACGGCCGCGATCAACTTCGTGATGGTGGCGACCGTCGTCTACTTCGCCATCGTGCTGCCGCTCAAGGCGGTCCAGCAGCGGCGCAAGCGCGGCGAGGAGTCCGGGCCGGCCGAGCCGACGGATGTCGAGCTGCTCAAGCAGATCCGCGACCTGCTCCAGATCCAGGCGGGCGTCGACACCGCCATGACCAAGTCCGAGATCGCCGATGAGGAGGAGATGGCCGATCAGGAAATGGCCGGGAACGCTCCGGCCAGTGACGCCGTCACGACCGACATCAGGCGCTGATACGGGCCCTGCCGCCGACCGAGGCCGCGATCCGGGCCAGCTCACGCAGGTCGGGGCCGGTGAGCGGGCGCCTGCGCGGCATCGGCAGACCGGGCTCGCCGAAGCGAGCTCCCGCGCCCGCCACGATCCGGTCGAGGTCGGCCGGCACGCCCGCCCCGCCCACGATCGCCGATGCGCACGCGAGCCCCTGGGCCATCGCCCGCGCCACGCCGTCACCGGCATCCGGATCGGCCGGGCCGCGGGCATCCCCCACGGCCACCAGTCCCGGTAGCGGTGCGGCGGCCGCCGGGGAAGAAGGTCGGCGAGCCGCGGCCGGAGACCCGCCGGCACCCGGAGAGCGCCGCTCCCGAAGCACCGCGATGCCGGTGAGCGGATCGGCCGACCTGGGGTCGACCCAGTCCGAGATCAGCGGGAGGCGCTCGGCCGCGGCCTGGAATCCGTCCGGCATCCGCAGCGCGGAAATTGCCGCACCGGGGTCGTTGGCCGGCTCTTCGGTCGGATCGTCGGCGTGGTCGTCGCCCGCGTCCGGGATCCCGAAGGTGACCGTGAACGTGTTGTTGTCCCCCGGCGCCGCGCGGCAGGTGTAGCCGTCGAAGCCACCTCCGGCGGGCACGCGGAAGTCCACCGGTCCCGGTTGCTCCGGCCAGCGGACCGCGTAGCAACGGCTGTAGTACGTCGTGGTGGGGCGCCGGTCCGCGCGGTCGGCGTGCGTTCCGTAGCCGAGGTCGGCCAGCCAGCCCGCTGTACGGGTACCGCTCCCGGTGGCGTCGACGGCCAGATCGGTCGACAGCACGCCGCCGCCGACCACGATCCCGGTCAGCCGGGAACCGTCGGTCCGCAGGCTCGTCACCGACGTGCCGCAGTGCACCCGCACCCCGGGCTCGCGCTCGGCCACCCGCCGCAGCACCCAGTCCAGCAACGGCCGCCGCATCGCCAGCGTGAGCCGGGTGCCGGCCACGTCTCCGGCCGGAACCTCGCGCGCCCCCGCCGCGAGCAGCAAGGCGAGGACATCGGGCAGCTCGGAAGCCAGCAGCTGGTGGAAGTCGGAGCCGAACACGTGCGCGTGCTGCACCTGCGGGGCGCCGTCACGAACCCAGGTCGCCGCCGTACGCCGCCCGAGCGGCGCCGCGGCACGGTCGCGTTCCAGCACGTCCACCGGGACACCGCCCCGCGCGAGCGCCAGAGCCGTGGTCAGACCGGCCACACCGGCGCCGAGGATCACCACTCGACCCGTCATCTGATCACCCCGGTTCAGCTGCTCCGGTGCCACGGTCCCGCCGTGGCCACCTGCCCAGCACACGCGAGATTTGTTTCGGACGTGTGACATCGCGGAGAACCAGATGTATCCGCCGTGAACGGATCGAAACCACGGGACTGCTGAGACTCAAGGGGCTGGTGGGGTCGCGGGCTGGTGGGGTCGCGGGCTGGTGGGGTCGCGGGCTGGTGAGGTCGCGGGCTGGTGGGGTCCTAGGCTCGGCCGCCGCGTGCCGGCCAAACGCATCCGGACTCTCACGGCTGGGAGGAGGTCCGCCAGAGCGGCACACGGCACGCATGAAAAACATGCACAGCGCATGAAAAACATGCCAGGCGCATGCGAAACATGCACTTGGTGTGCCGATTCTCCACTAGGACCTGGGACCGGGGACCGGACACCTGGTGGGGACCTGGACCCGGGCCTGGGACTTGGACCTGCACTGAGACCTGAACCTGGACCACCGGCCCGCAGGCGGGCGCCCGCCGCACCCGGTCAGGGGTCGGGCTGGGCTCCGGCCGCCTTATTACCGGGCGTCGTGATGTGGCGGGCGGTTCTCGGTGTACCAGGTGTCGTCCCCGCCCCGTTCCGCCGGCGGGTCGCGGTCGTCACCGGTCGAGTCCGGCAGCACGTCCCCGAAGATCTCGGCCAACCGCCTCGCCGCATCGACCCGCGCCGCAGCTTCCCTCGCCGCACCACCCCGTGCCGCGCCAGTGCTGCCCGCGTTCGAGGGGGACGCCGGTCGCGGCGACGATGCGGGACCCGGCTCGGGAGCCGACCCCGGCTCCGGAGCCGACCCCGGCTCGGGAGCCGACCCCGGCTCCGACCCCGAGGCCGACTGCTGCGGGGACAACGCCTACCTCAGCCCTCGTCCAGCCCGGACAGCTCCTCGATCACGTGGGGCACCAGCGGCGTCAGCGTCGCCATGCCGTCGCGGATGGCCGCGCGCGACGACGCCAGGTTCACCACGAGGGTGCTGCCGGACACTCCCACGAGCCCGCGGGACAGGCCCGCGTCGACCGCACCGGCGGCCAGGCCGGATGCCCTGATCGCCTCGGCGATACCGGGGATGGGCCGGTCCAGCACGCCGGCGGTGGCATCGGAGGTCACGTCGCGGGGGGACACACCGGTGCCGCCCACGGTGACCACGAGGTCGACCCCGCCGATGACGGCCGTGTTGAGTGCGTTCCGGATCGCGACCGCCTCACCGGGCACCGTGACCACTGCATCGACGACGAATCCCCCCTCGTCGAGCAGCTCGGTGACCAACGGGCCGATCGTGTCCTGGTGCTCGGCGTGCGCCGCCCGGTCGTCCACGATGACCACCAGGGCCCGCCCGATCCGGGGTGGTGCCATTTCCATGCCATTACCGTAGCCGGTGCCGGCGCCACCGCTGGACGAGCACGCTCTAGCGTTGTCCACATGCGCATCCTGGTCACCGGCGGAGCCGGGTTCATCGGCTCGCACGTGGCCGACCTGCTCGCCGGGCGGGGCCACCGGCCGATCCTGCTGGACGCCCTGTTGCCCCAGGCCCACGGCTCACCGGAGCCTCCCGAGTGGTCGAAACGCCATGAGCTGGTGATCGGCGACGTGCGTGACGCGGAGCTGCTCGGGCGGCTGCTGCCCGGTGTGGACGCGGTGTGTCACCAGTCCGCGATGGTCGGGCACGGCGTCGATCCCTCCGACGCCCCGGAGTACGCGAGCCACAACGACTACGGGACCGCCGTGCTGCTGGCCGCCATGTACGGGGCCGGTATCGAGCGGCTGGTGCTGGCCGGTTCGATGGTGGTCTATGGCGAGGGCCGGTACGAGTGCCCGGTGCACGGGGTGGTGCGCCCCGGTGCCCGCCGACCCGAGGACATCGAGGCCGGCCGGTTCGAGCCGCCCTGCCCCCGGTGCGCACGCCCACTCGCCGACCGCCTGGTGCCCGAGGACGCGCCGCTCGAACCGCGCAGCACCTACGCCGCCACCAAGCTCGCCCAGGAGCATCTGGCGGCCGCCTGGGCCCGCCAGATCGGCGGCAGCGTGTGGTCGTTGCGCTACCACAACGTGTACGGCCCGAGGATGCCCCGCGACACCCCGTACGCCGGCGTCGCCTCGATCTTCCGGTCTGCGTTGACCAGGGGCGAGGCGCCGCGGGTGCTGGAGGACGGGCGCCAGCGCCGCGACTTCGTGCACGTCACCGACGTGGCGGCGGCGAACCTGCTGGCTCTGGAGGCGGCGTGCGGTCGGGCCGGGACGGGCACGCTGGAGGCGGTCAACGTCTGCTCGGGCGAGCCGCACACCGTCGGTGAGCTGGCCACCACGCTGGCCGAGGTGATGGGCGGGCCGGCGCCGGTGGTCGTCGGCGGCGCGCGGGCCGCCGATGTCCGTCACGTGGTGGCCGACCCGGCGAAGGCCCGCGAGCTGCTCGGATTCCGGGCGGCGACGAGCTTCGAGGACGGGGTGGCGGCGTTCGCCACCGACGAGCTGCGGGACCCGGCGGGCCTCCAGACCTGAGCGCTCAGCGGCGGCGGGCCGCGTGCCGTGCGGCGTTCACGAGCGCGACCAGCGCCGACACCGCGAACATGATCGCGCACAACAGCAGCCACCGCGCCAGATACGGCTCCTGGGTCAGCCCGGTCGCGGCCAGATAGGTGTCGGCGCCCTGCCGCACGATCCCCGGCCAGAACAGCGCGAACGTCAGAGCCGACCCCAGCAGGGGGATCCGCACGTAGTTCACCCCTCGGGCCCCGAACGTTCCGACCAGCAGCCGGTCGGCCGAGGCGTAGGCCGGGAAGAGCACGAGGTCGTGGGCCACCAGCGCGACCGCGAACCAGATCGCCATGAGCATCCAGCCCGGGTTGACCCGCGTACCGAGGGCGGCGTGGCCGGCCAGGGCCAGGCACCCGAGGACGACGACCAGGTGCAGCGGGTGGGCGCCGTAGAGCCGTCTGAGGTATCGCATCACGTCCGCCGGAACTCGATCGAGCTGACCCACTTCGTGCAGTGCACCCCGGGCAGCGCCGGGGCGATGATCCGGGCCGGTGCACCGTGCGCCAGGCTCAACGGCTCCCCGTTGACCGCGGTCGCCAGCAGCGAGTCCGGGTCGAGCACCTGACCGGCGTTCAGCGTCGCCTGCCCGAACGCGCCGTTCCGTTCGAACGACCGCACGTGCGCGGACGCCGGTTCCGGTATGCCGGCCAGCGCCGCGAGGTCGCGGAGCCGCACGCCCGTCCAGGTCTGCACGGTCGACCAGCCCTCCACGCAGGCCAGCGGGAGCTCGGCGGTGTGCTGCGGCATCGCGGCCAGGCTCGCGACGTCCAGGACGGTCGGCACCGGCCGGCCCGACAGCAGGGTCAACCGCCAGCCATCGCCGGCCATCTCGGGGGTGATACCCGCCGCGACCGGGGTCCGGTTGATCTGGAAGTCGTTGGGCCCGTCGCCGTAGCTGCGCCCGCGCGGCAGCAGGACCGCGGCCGGGCGCAGCACCCCGCCGATCGTCTGGCCCGCGCTGAGCACCGCGACCAGCAGGGACCCGCCGCCCACGATCGCCAGCGCGCCGCGACGGGAGACCGTGGGGGCCGCCGGATCCAGGGCGACCAGGGTCTCGGTGTCGGCGGGGTCGGCGGGCTCCGGCACGGTCTCGGACAGCGGGATGCGCAGCTCGGCCCGTAGCGAGCGTGACCGCAGGCCCTGGAGCATGTGCGGCAGCTTGAGCGCGGCGTGCGTGACGAACCCGGCGATGAACACCCAGGCACCGAAGTAGTGGGCGGTGTAGAAGTCGAAGCCGAATACGTAGTCGTACTGGATGTTCAGCACGCCGGTGACGATCTCGAACAGGATCCCGCCGACCAGGGCCAGCAGGGACAGCCGCTCGAGCGCCTGGGCAGCCGACCGCACCGGCGGCCAGGCGAACAGCCGGGGCACGACCGACCAGAGCTTGGCCGCGACCACAGGGACCAGCACCAGGCCCAGGCCCACGTGCAACCCCTGGGTCAGCCGGAACAGCCACGACGGGCGGGTCGGCCAGTCGAACTGGGGCAACCGCAGGCCGCCGGTGTGCACCGGGAACGCCTGCCCGAACTGGGGGCCGTAGGCGAGGTAGTCGAGCAGCCCGGTGAGGATCACCAGCGGCAGCGAGACCAGCAGCACGACGCCGAAGACCGAGGTCAGCCAGCGTCCGCGGATCGGGCTGCGCCACGCCCGGGTGCGGCCCATGCCCGGCGGGCGCATCCGCGCCAACGCGCGCCACAGCGGCTCCGGGAACCCGTAGGCGGCCTCCTCCGGGGCGCGCCCCCGGACCGTGCGCGTCACCGGTGCCCCGTCAGGGTCGAGTCGGCCAGCGGGAGCCGGACCTCGAAGCGGCAGCCCGCGCCGTGGTTGCGAGCCTCGATCTCCCCATCGTGGGCCTCCACCAGTCCCCGGGCGATCGCCAGGCCGAGCCCGGCGCCGGCGTCCCCGTCGTCGTGCGGCGAGCGGGCCACGCTGCCCCGGAAGGCGACCTCGAAGACCCGCTCCAGGTCGTCCTCGGGGATGCCGCCGCAACCGTCCTCCACGCCCAGCCAGGCGTGGCCGTCCCGGGTGCCGGCGGCCAGCATCACGGTGCCGTCGGGCGGGGTGTGGCGCACCGCGTTCGACACCAGGTTGCGGACCACCCTGGCCAGCTCCGGGTCGCTGCCCAGCACCACGGGCCACACCACGTCGTCGGCGGCGGTCAACCGGACGCCCTTGCGGGCCGCCCTGGCCGACTCCGCCGCGACCGCCTCGGACACCACCTCACCCAGCGGGACCGCCGACAGGGTCAGCCGCAGCGCGCCGGAGGTGATCCGGGACAGCTGGAACAGGTCGTCGACCATCCCGGCCATCCGCTCGGTCTCCCGGCCGATGCGGCGGGCGTACTCGCCGGCCTCCGCCGCATCGGAGACCACGCCGTCGGCCAGCGCCTCGGCCATCGCCCGGATCCCGGCCAGCGGGGTGCGCAGGTCGTGGCTCATCCAGGTCACCAGCTCCCGGCGGGCGGACTCGGCCGCGCGCTCCCGGCGACGGGCCTCCCGCTCCCACACGCTGTCACGGGCCAGCCCCCTCCCGAGCACCAGGCCCGCCGGCACCGACACCGCCGCGACCACCAGGCAGACCGCGAGCATCCGGTTGAGCTGCGGGTCGAGCATGAACCCGCTGACCCCGAGCACCCCGACCAGCGAGGCGACCACCGGGATGAGCACCAGTACGGTGACGGCGGCGGTGATCGAGCGCCGCCGCATGCTCTGCAGCAGCAGGGCGCCGCCCAGCGCCACGGGCAGCGTGAAGGCCAGTGCCAGGCCCCAGATGCGGCCGAGGTCAGACCACACCGGTGGCTCCGTTCCCGCGCCCGGTGCCGGCCGCCGGCCCGAGCTGCCCGACCGGGTCGTAGCGGTACCCGACCCCCCAGACGGTGCATATCCGGCGCGGCACGGTGGGGTCGTCCTCCACCTTCTCCCGCAGCCGGCGCACGTGGACGGTCACGGT
>Ga0070741_10021378_pt1 | contig 10073 bp, 10 predicted proteins | sample Coa_R1_4_FD_66440 | JGI IMG/M metagenome (GOLD analysis project Ga0070741, IMG submission 66440) | Surface soil microbial communities from Centralia Pennsylvania, which are recovering from an underground coalmine fire - Coalmine... | ecosystem: Environmental > Terrestrial > Soil > Unclassified ...
GGCATGACGGGTGCGTGTAGTGGGTTTCACGCCACCTTAGCACGCACCGTGGATACTCGGCGAGACAGGGGGCCGCCATGCGTGGTTGCTGCAAAGTGTTTTTGTATACACTCGCTTGCGCGGGGCTGCCGGCGCAGGCGGCCGATCGGATCTTCGCCGACGAATTCGAGAATCCGGTGTTTCGCGGAACGAACCTCGTCGGCATGGAAATGGCCTACTTCGCCTACGATCCGGCCACAGGTCCCGTCGCGGACACGAACTATCCCGTGTACGACACGCGAGTCGTCGACTATTTCGCCGGCAAACGCGTGACGGCGTTTCGTTTCCTGTTTTCCTGGGAAGCGATGCAGGCCGCGCTCTACGGCCCGATCCCGACGCCGGACACGCCCGCCAGCGGCACGAATTACGCCGATTACTTCGCCAACTACAAGCGGATCGTCGACTACGCGACGCACGAGCGCGGCATCCGCGTGATCGTCGAACCCTGGCAAGCCAACGGTGGCGGCGGTGCGGGCGGCGCGATGTTCCGCGGCGAACTCGTCGGCTCGGCCGACGTTCCGACGGCCGCCTTCGCGGATTTCTGGGGCAAGATGGCTGCGCAGTTCAAGGACAACCCGCTCGTCGCCTACGGACTCGTCAACGAGCCCAACAACATGTCGACCTACGGCTGGTTCGTGTCGGCGCAGGCCGCGATCGATGCGATCCGCGGTACCGGGGCCGCGCAACGCATCTACGTGCCGGGCAACGGCTACACGGCGGCGAGCGCCTGGACGTCGAATTTTTACGACACCGACGCACCCGCGCACTCGAACGCCGACGGCTGGTTGCACGCCAACGGCGGCCAGCCGCTCAGCGATCCGCTCGACGATCTCGCCGTCGAGGTGCACACGTACGTCGATACGCAAGAAGGCGGGCTCGACGACAGCATCACGTCGGTCACTGCGGCGCGCGACCACGTCTCGGTCACGCTGGATTGGGCGAACGCCAATGGCTACAAAGTATACCTAGGAGAGATCGGCATGTACGCCGGCGCCGCGGGTAACGGTTTTACGGCGGCCGATGCATGGTCCGATTTCGTCTCGTATTTCGACGCGAACCAAGGGCCGCTCGTCGGCTATACGTGGTGGGCGGGCGGCATGCCGGACTGGTGGCACGATCTGCATGGCCCGCATTTTGCGATCTCGCCGACCGACGACGTGCAGTTCACGGGCGACACGGTCAACATGACGATGATCGAGAACGATTTCTGACGAAGTCGGGATTGCACCGGGAATTGCCAGGTCAGCGGTATTTCTCGGGTGCCGGATTGACGTGTCCGCAGGCTTTGCACGTGCGCGCCTCGAGCGAGCGGTAGAAGCGGTCGAATACCGCGGGAAAGTCCGTTTCGATATTGCGGAGTACGAAGAACTCTTCGTAGAGCTTGTGGTTGCAGCGCTCGCAGAACCACAGCAAGCCGTCCTTCTCGCCGGGCAGCCGCTTGCGTTCGATGACGAGACCTACCGAATTCGGCATGCGCTGCGGCGAGTGCGGAACGCGCGGCGGCAGGTAGAAGATCTCGCCGGCGCGGATCGGGATATCGCGCGCGCGGCCCTCGTCTTGCACCTTGAGCACCATCTCGCCTTCGAGCTGGTAGAAGAATTCGGGGCCTTCGTCCCAGTGGTAGTCGGTGCGCGCGTTCGGCCCGCCGACGATCATGACGATGAAATCGCCGTCGACGATGCATTTGTTGCCGACCGGCGGTTTGAGCAGGTGCCGATGTTCGTCGATCCATTTCCGGAAATCGATGGGCGGCGTCAGCATGTCAGCTTCCTTCGCGGAGCGCGGCGATGCATTTCAGTTCGATCGCGATCGGCGTCGGCAAGGCGGTGATGCCGAGTGTCGTGCGGCACGGCTGCGCGTCGGCGAAATGCTCGGCGTAAAGTTTGTTGTACGCCGGAAAATCGCGCTCCATGTCGGTGAGATACACCGTGACGTCGACGAGATCCTGCCAGCGCGCTCCGCTGGCTTCGAGGATCGTGCGCACGTTGGCGAACACGGAGCGGCACTGGGCTTCGATGTCGTAGCTCAGGAGCCGCCCGTCCTCCCCGTAGGCGTTCCCGGGAATCGCGTTCGTCGCCGGGTCGCGAGGTCCGACCCCGGACAGGAACAGCAGATTGCCGACGCGCCGCGCGTGCGGATAGGCGCCGACGGGCTTCGGGGCGCGTTCGCTGCGGATGATGTCGCTCATGGCGCGCCGCCGCCGCCGATCTCGACTTCGCGCGCATAGAGCAGGCGGTTGCTCGTGTCCGTGGCGGTGATGCGGTACTTGCCCGGACGCAGGAACAGGCGGCTCGACACTTCGCCATGGCCGGCGATGACGCGCTGCTGTGGCGTCGCATCGTCGTTCACGACGTTGAGCACGGCGCGGTCGGCAGCGACCGCGTCGTCTCGCTCGTCGGCGCAACGCGCCTCGATCAGGCACGGAAACTGGTTGTGGCAGAGCTCGCTGCCGACGGGATACGCCGCGCGCAAGCCGCCGAGCGTGAGCCAGTCCGGGCGCTGTTTGACGTTCTCGAATTGCGGGAAGAACACGCTCATGTCGTACTGGCCGGGCTTGAGCGTCCAGGGCTTGCCGTCGGCTGCGACGAACACGACGGGCTGCTGCGGATGCAGGGCCGCCATGACCGCGAGATAGTACGGATGATCCTGGTCGGGACGCGCATGCTGGATCAGCATCGTCTGCTCGATCGTGAGCGGGTCGATGCCGGAGATCTGCCGGAAGAACTCGCCCATGCTGCTGCCGCCCAGGTACTTGCCGGTCTTTTGCACGTGGGCGAAGCCGGCGTTGACGACGAGGCGCGCGTTCGGGTCCTTCTTGAACACTTGCGTATACAATTTCTCGGCGCCGGCTTTTTCGCGCGCGTCGCCGGCGCCCGCGTTCTCGACGTCGTAGGGCACCACTTTGTAGCCGAGCTTGAGCGCGGTGCGCACCATCTCGCCGTAGATCGGCTCGTCGACGTAGAAACCGCTCTTCGGCGTGGGATAGCCGCGCTTCTGCAAATCGTGGTCGGTGTCGTAGAGGGTTTCGGCCGCGAAGTAGTTGTAACCTTGCTCGCGGAGCTTCGCCAAGAGCTCGACGGTGAGGCTGCGCGTGATCGGCTCGTTGTGCGCCTCGTTGAAGAACACGGCCTTGCGATCCTTGGCACGGGCGAGGATCACGTCCGCGGCGGATTCTGCCTTGAGGCCTTGCGAAAGCGGCGAGGGTGCATCGTCGGGCTGCGCCGGCTGCGCGATCGAGAAGCTCGTCATCCCACCGTTGTAATCGCCGACGAAGGTTTGATACCACGACAGGTACTGGCCGAAGATGACCTGGAACGCGCGTTCGTGATCGAGATCGTAGGCGCGCTGCATGTACTCGTATTGTGCGAGCAGGCCCGGCTGCTTCTGCGCGTCGCGCATGATGCGGTCGGATTTGTCGGCCGCGACGAGTTGCAGTCGCCGCCATTCCGACGGCGACATCTCGCCGCTCGACGGCGTGCTCGAAGTGCCGTTGCCGGGGTTCGCGGGATCGGCGAACGCGGCAGCGCTCAGCAAAGCGAAACCAAAAACGATCGCAAGGCGCTCGGGCATGGTCGGTCCGCTCGTCGTTTTCTTCATCTTCGGGGTTTCCTCGATGTGCGTCACCGGTCTTTAGTCACGCGTCCGGAGAGCAAGTCGAGCGCGTGGCGATAGCGCTCGACGAGCATATCGCGGCTGCTCACGGCCATGCCGAGATCGCGCAAGCGGCCGTCGTGCAGGCCGTAGACCCAGCCGTGCACGGTCAAATTCTGCCCGCGTTCCCAGGCGTCTTGCACGATCGTCGTCTGGCAGACGTTGAGCGCCTGTTCGACGGCGTTGAGTTCGCACAGGCGCGCGTGGCGCAGCGTTTCGAGCTCGAGGCCGGCGAGCATGCCCTCGTGCTTCTGCGCGACATCCGCGACGTGGCGCAGCCAATTGTCGATGAGGCCGAGCCGCGCCCCGGTCAGCGCCGCCTGCACGCCGCCGCAGCCGTAGTGGCCGACGACCATGATGTGTTCGACCTTGAGCACGTCCACGGCGAACTGCACGACCGAAAGGCAGTTCAGGTCCGCGTGGACGACGACGTTGGCGACGTTGCGGTGCACGAACACCTCGCCGGGCGCCATGTCGACGATCTGGTTCGCGGGAACGCGCGAATCCGAACAGCCGATCCACAGGTATTTCGGCGCCTGCTGCTGCGAGAGGCGTTTGAAGAACTGCGCGTCCTGCGCGCGTACGCGTTCGGCCCAGGCGCGGTTGCGGTCGAGGAGGTCGGTCAGCACGTGGTCTCCCAAGAGTCTCTCAAGAAGAGTGCAATTGTATACAAACGTTCTTGGGCTCGGTAAAGAATTTCAACGCGTCGAAGCCGCCTTCGCGGCCGACACCGGAGTGCTTCACGCCGCCGAACGGCGTACGCAGATCGCGCCGCATCCAGCAGTTGATCCAGACGATCCCCGATTCGAGCTTCGCCGCCACGCGATGCGCGCGCGCGAGGTTCATGGTCCATACGGACGCGGCGAGGCCGTAATCCGTCGCATTCGCCATCGCGATCGCGTCGTCCTCGCTGTCGAACGGTATCAGCGTTGCCACGGGACCGAAGATCTCCTCGCGATTCGTACGGCAGGTCGCCGAGAGGCCCTCGATCACGGTAGGCGCGACGAACCAGCCGCCGGCGCAGCGGCCGGGCACCGCGACGGCTTCGCCGCCGCAGAGGATCGTGCCGCCTTCCTCCCGAGCAAGCGCGATGTGGCCCATGACTTTGTCGAAATGGGCGCGCGAGACCACGGCGCCGAGGTGGGTCGCGGCGTCGCTCGGATCGCCGACGCGAAGCGCACGCACTTTGTCCACGAGGCGATTCTTGAACTCCGGATAGATCGACCGCTCGACCAGGATCCGCGAGCCGCACAGGCAGATCTGGCCCTGGTTGGCGAATGCCGAGCGCACGAGCGTCGCCCAGTTCGCCTCGGTCGGTTCCCAGTCGGCGAAGACGAGCGTCGGATTCTTGCCACCCATCTCGAGCGAGACCTTGCGGAAACGCGGTGCCGCAGCCGCGGCGATCGCCGCGCCCGTGCGCGTGGAACCCGTGAACGAGATCGCCTTGATATTCGCGTGTTCGACCAGCGCCAGGCCGGCGGCCGGCCCGCTGCCGTGCACGATGTTGAGAACTCCCGCAGGCAGGCCCGCTTCGATGCACACGTCGGCGAACATCGTGGCCGTGAGCGGCGTCACTTCGGAGGGTTTCGCGACGACGGCGTTGCCGGCGGCGAGCGCCGGCGCGATCTTCCACGTGAAGAGATACAGCGGCAGGTTCCACGGCGAGATGCAGCCGACCACGCCGAGCGGTTGCCGCAAAGTATAATTTATCGCCTCCTCGCCCATGACGTGCGCTTCGCTGGCGAATTGCGTGATCGCCGCGGCGAAGAAGCGCAGGTTCACGACCGCGCGTGGAATGTCGACCGAACGCGCCACCGATACCGGTTTGCCGGAATCGCGCGATTCGGCGGCGGCGAACTCGTCGAGGCGCGCCTCGAGCAGCGCTGCGATGCGATCGAGCAAGCGCGCACGTTCGCCTGCCTGCATTGCGGCCCACGCCGGAAATGCGTCGCGCGCGGCCGCGACGGCGGCATCGATGTCCTCGGCGCCGGAGTCGGGGCAGCGCGCGTAGACAGCGCCCGTCGCCGGTTCGTAGACGTCGAGGTAGCGTCCGGTTCGCGGCGCGCATTTTTGGCCGCCGATGTAGTTGTCGAGCGTCAGCGCGGATTCGGTTCCCATCCCGCTAGCTTAGCAGGTGAGCCACTGCCGCTGATCGAACACGGACGAGACGGAACCACAGCGCCATCCTTCATGGTTCAATCCTTATGGAGCCGAGCGGCTACAGCGACAGCGTGCGCCCGCCGTCGACGGGCACGTTGACGCCGTTGATGTAGCCCGCCGCCGGCGAGGCGAGGAAGGCGATGACGCTGCCGATCTCGCCCGGATCGGCGAAGCGGCCGAGCGGCACGCTCGCGAGCATGGTCGTGGCGACGGCGTCCTCGCTCTGGCCCGTGTTCCTGGCGCGGTCTCCCAGGATTTGTTCGAGGCGCCGCGTGCGCGTGTAGCCCGGCAGCACATTGTTGACGGTAATGCCGAAAGGTCCGAGTTCCGTCGCGAGCGTCTTGGCCCAATTGGCGACGGCGCCGCGGATGGTGTTCGACACGCCGAGGTTCTTGATGGGTTCCTTGACCGAGGTCGAGATCACGTTGATCACGCGGCCGTAGCCCGAGCCGCGCATGCCGGGCAACACGGCGGCGAGTACGGTCTGGTTCGCGACGAGATGCTGGTTGAACGCTGCGATATACTCTTCCACTTTTGCACTATGCGCCGGTCCTCCGGGCGGGCCGCCCGTATTGTTGACGAGGATTTGCACGGGACGCGCCGAGACCAGCGCTTCGATCTTGGCGGCGAGCGCGGCGTGGTCGGCCATGTCGACGGCGATCGTGGCGTGGCCCTGCTCGCTGTCGCGCACGGGCAGCGTCGCGAGCGCTGCGGTGAGCGCCTCGGCCGAGCGCGCGAGCAGCGTGACGCTGGCGCCGAGCGCTGCGAGCTCGATCGCCGCCGCTCGGCCGATGCCCTGCGAGGCGCCGCAGACGAGCGCGTGCTTGCCGCCGAGATCGAGTTTCATCAGGCGCGGCCCCGCACGAGCTTTTCGGTCATCTGCGGCAACAGATCGGCGTCGTGCTCGGCTTCGGGCGGCGAAATCGAATCGAGCTCGAAACCGAGCTGAGCCGCGTCCTCGTCGTCGAGGCCGTCGAACGCGCGGAACTCCGCGTCGAGCAATGCGGCGTGCGCGCTGTCTTCGTCGTCGTAGCGCAGCGTCTCGCCCTCGGCGTCGAAGACTTCGGCTGCGCCGGATTCGAGCACGCGTAGGCGCGCCCATACGAGCGTGTCGCCTAGCGAGGCCACCCACCATTGTTCTTCGCCGTAGCGCATACGGCGATTGTAGCCGCAGCGGGCGCGCCATGACACCGGCGCGCCGCTGGCGGTGTAAGCGAGCGATCAGAACAGTGGCGTGATGAGTTCAGGCGCCGAGTAGGGGGCGCCGTGGACGGCATTCGGGTTCTCGATCCAAGTCTCTGTAAGACCAGGCTTCAGGTAGGTAGCGAGCGTGTGGACCTCGGATTGCTGAAAAAAGGCGTCAGCGCTCAAGCCTACGACCTTGAGATTGCGGTTGGTCCAAAGTCCTCCGTGCACGCCAATTCGCGGGACGGCATTCGTGGTCGTGCCCGTAGGGTCGAGGCCAGCAATATTGGCCGCTGCGGCATACGGCTCGGGCTTGTTGATCGCAATTGCGTCGATAGCGTCCGGCGCACCCGGGACAATTTGCCCCGCCGAAGTGAACTTGAGCGCGATGAAGTCGGTATATGGCGTCGCCACATATTTGCCGATAGCGTCGAGCTTGGAGTCGACAAGATACTGCTGAGAGATCAATTGTCTCGCATAGCCCTGCTCGAGCCAGGAGATGCCGCCCGGCAGATCGCTTGCGATCAAGACGGTATTTTGGATGCCGTACTTGGCCAGCAGATCCGACGATTGCCCAACGAGCCAATCCTGCAGCAACTGGATGGCAAGGCCGCCAATGCTGTGCCCGGCGATCGTCTTGAGCTTGTGGCTCGCGTGCAGCGAGACCAGCACTCGATCGAGGATGCTCGCGTACTCTCCGACGCCGATTTGCTGCAGCGACGTCGGAGTGGGAGGGGGAAGGAAACCACCGCTTGAGGAAGAACCGCTGCTGCTCGTCGAGTAGGCGCGCTGGCGCGGATCGGGTGTCGCTACGTCGAGCGTGCTCGGCCCGCGCATCGACGGCATGTCGACGATGAAGACCTCGTCGGCTTGGCCATTGGCGATGAGTTGATCGGCGAGTTTGTCGAAGATGTGTCCGCTATCGCCGAAACCGGGGACGAGGACGATGCCTCCGATACTCGTGGCCGGCGGCGTCGACGGAGACACCGTAGTGACGTGGATTCGGTATTCCGGGATGAATTGTCGAAAAAGGCCGGTATCCCATTCCAGACCTGCGTTGATGTAGATGTCGTTGCGAAGCGGGGTGGCGTGAGCTGCGGACGCGAGCGCTGCCAGGGGGAGCAGCGCCAGAATTTTGTTGAATCCCATGGGGTGTTCTCCGAGTGTGGTGGCGAGTCCCGATCGGTAGGACACGAGGCGACGCGGGCAGGTAGCCGCGTCGGTTCTCGATACGCTCCGCGTCGGAGAAACCCGCCTGCGCCCGTGCGGCGCAGGCTCGGAGCAAGGAGGCGTCTTCCGGTTCAGCCAGGCGGCCGCATCGCCGCCGGCTCCAGAAAATAGAAACCGATGGCGAGCAGAATGAGATACGCGAGCAGCGCGAGCGTCCAGCCCATGTTGTGGCGGATCACTTCGCCTTCCTTGCGCACGAATTTGCTCGTCGAGACGCCGACGCTCGCCGTCTGCGGCGCTACGGGCTTGCCGATTTCGGCGCCGACCGAGTTGAACGTCGGCAGCAACAGCAAAGGCATGCCGAGCTGTGCGCCGACGAGTGCCTGGAACTTGCCGAACATCGCGTTCGTCGAGGTATTGGAGCCCGAGAGCGCGACGCCGATGAAGCCGAGGATCGGCGCCACGACGATGAACGCCGTGCCCATCGACGAGAAACCTTTCGCGAGCGAAGAGGCCATACCCGAATAATTGAAGGTGTAGGCCAGCCCGAAGATGAACACGCCGACGAGCAGTGCGCCCCACATTTGATGGAACGTACGGCGGAACACTTCGCCGATCTGCGCGACCCTGAGCTTGCCCATCGCGACGAGCAGCACGGCAACGATGATCCACGACGCGAGGATCGCGCTGCCGCCGACGTAGGGCGCGAAATTGAATACGGCGCTGACATCGGGTTTGGCCGGATCGCACGTCGCGGCGAGCGAAGAACACGCGACGGCGCTCGTCTTGAACCAGCTTATTTTCGGCAACGGCGACCAAGGTCCGGTCCAGGCCGCCACGACGGCGAGCAACACGATGAACGGCATCCAGGCCTGCGCCACCTCGGCCGCCGTGAGGCCATGGCCGCGCGTCTCGCGCGCCTTCGCCGCGTCGACCGGTACGCCGCCGTAACCGAGTACGGTGGCCGGTTGCCAGAACTTGAGCAGCACGAGCAGGGCGACGAAGCAGACGATCGAACCCGTCACGTCGGGCAGGTACGGACCGAGATACACGGCGACCGGATACTGGCCGGCGATGTAACCGAGCGAGCCCACGAGAGCGAGCGGCCAGCCGCCCTTCAAGCCCTCCTTGCCCGAGACGAGGTACAGCAGCACCCATGGGGGCAGCAGCGCGAGCACGGCGACCACGGTGCCGACGGAACCCGAAAGCGCAAGCAGCGGATAGCCCGTTACGGCGGCGAGCGCGATAATCGGCGCGCCGAGCGCGCCATAGGACACCGGCGCATTGTTGGCGATCGCGGCGACGCGGATCGCATTCAAGTCCGATATGCCGAGCGAGATCAGGATCGGGGCCACGACGGCCCAGGGGTAGCCGAACCCGACGAGCCCCTCGAGCAGGGCGCCGAACGCCCATGCGAACAGCATGGTCTGCACGCGCACGTCGAGGCTGCCCTGGGCGATGAGCCAGCGGCGGAAATTTTCGAACACACCGCTCACCGACAACGTGTTGAACAGGATGAGGCCCCAGAATGTAATCCAATCGACGTTCCAGACGCCGGTCGCCGATCCATAGAGGTAGGCGTGCGCGCCCTCGTCGAACGGCATGTGCCAGACGAGCGCGGCGAGCGCGAACGTGACCAGCGAGCCGAGCAGTGTGGCGAGCCACGCCGGCAGGCGGAATACCGCGAGCAACAGCAGCAGGAACACGACGGGAATCAGCGCGACGAGGCAGGTGAGCGTCAGATTGCCGAGCGGATCGATGACTTGCGTGAACATGGACCCCTCCCTTTTCGATGGCCGGTCGGTTCACGCGAAGCGCGCCGACTTCTCTGGCCGACGGACACGCGCTGCCGACCACGGGCACGGCGG
>Ga0070741_10021379_pt1 | contig 10072 bp, 8 predicted proteins | sample Coa_R1_4_FD_66440 | JGI IMG/M metagenome (GOLD analysis project Ga0070741, IMG submission 66440) | Surface soil microbial communities from Centralia Pennsylvania, which are recovering from an underground coalmine fire - Coalmine... | ecosystem: Environmental > Terrestrial > Soil > Unclassified ...
ATCAGCGCTTGGAGTACTGCGGGGCCTTGCGTGCCTTCTTCAGGCCGTACTTCTTGCGCTCGGTCGCCCGCGGGTCACGGGTGAGGAAGCCGGCCTTCTTCAGTGCGGGCCGGTCCTCGGGCTGCACGAGAATCAGCGCACGGGCGATGGCCAGACGAAGCGCGCCCGCCTGGCCGGAGGGTCCGCCGCCGTCAAGGTGCGCGTAGATGTCGAAGCTGTCGACCCGGTCGACGGTTACCAGCGGCGCCTTGATCAGCTGCTGATGCACCTTGTTCGGGAAGTAGCCCTCGAGCGTGCGTCCGTCGAGGTGGAACTGGCCCGTGCCAGGCACGAGCCGCACCCGAACGACGGCTTCTTTGCGGCGGCCCACGGTCTGGATCGGGCGGTCGATGACGACAGGCACGCGCGGCGTGGGTGCCTCTGCAGTCTCGGGGGCCTGCGACGTGTCGGTGCTTTCGACGTTCTCGACGGCGTCGGCGGTTTCGGTCGTCTCGGTGGTTTCGGTGGTCTCGGTAGTTTCGGTGGTCTCGGTCACTGGCTCACCTGCTTGATCTCGTACGGAACCGGCTGCTGCGCTGTGTGCGGATGCTCGGGCCCGGCGTAGACCCGCAGCTTGCGCGCGATCTGCTTGCCGAGGCGGTTCTTGGGCAGCATGCCGATGATGGCCTTCTCGACCACGCGGTCGGGATGCTTTTTCATCAGGTCGCCGATCGAACGCGCCCGCAGACCTCCGGGATACCCCGAGTGGCGGTACTCGAACTTGTTCCGCAGCTTGTCGCCACTGATCGCGACTTTTTCGGCGTTGATGACGACGACGAAGTCGCCGCCGTCGACATTGGGCGTGAACGTCGGCTTGTGCTTGCCGCGCAGCAGTGTGGCCGCCGCGACGGCAAGGCGGCCGAGCACGACGTCCGTGGCGTCGATGACGTACCACGTGCGCGTGGTGTCACCGGCCTTCGGCGTGTACGTGGGCACAGCGCTTACCTATTCTTTCTCGGGTCTCCCCGGGGTGCGGATCCCGGCGCGAACCGGGTGCCGGTCAGACGTCGACGGCGGGGATCTTCTCGGCGACCGACATTGACCCGAGTCCCTTTGGCGTGCCGTTACGCCAACCCGTGCAGCTTACGGTCTCCGTTATCGCAGGTCAAAATGCGTGCCGTCCGGATACGATGTGCCGAACCACGCCCCCAGCCGAGGACGGCCCCCCATGCGATACAACCCACCACCCCAATGGCCGCTTGAGCCGGGGTTCAACCCGCCTCCCGGCTGGACCCCCGACCCGTCGTGGCAGCCGGCGCCGCCGGGATGGCAATTCTGGGTCGATGATGCGCCGGTGACAGGTCCCGTCGCGGCGGCGCAGTGGCCGCAGCAGCCAGGGCCGTTCCCTGGGATGCCATACGCACCGCCGCCGTCTCACAAGATGCGCAACATCCTCATCGCAATCGGCGCCGTGGTCGTCGTCGTGATCGTGGCCATTGTGATCGCCGTGTTGGTCTGGCCCAGCCCCAAAGAGTCGGACAGCGATCAGATCAAAGACGTCGTGCACGCGATGCAGAACTCATTCAACAACGGCGACTACAGCACATTCCAGTCCAAGATCTGCGGCAAGGAACAACCCGCGAAGGGCAACTTCGACGACGAGCGGCAGACATTGGGAACGCTCACACTCAACGTCGGGTCCGTGAACGTCACCGGCGATACCGCCACGGCACCGATTTCCGTCAAGTCGAGCACGAAGGCATCGGTCTCGAACGTCACGTGGAATTTCGACAAGGAGGGCGGGAGCTGGAAGATGTGCGGCAAGGTCGACTGACGCTGTCAGTTTTGCGGCCGCCGCCCGGCACCAGGACGCCAGGTCGCCCCATTCGTCGAGCTCGTCGATCGGTTGCTCGTCATAAGCGGCGTAACTCGCGTCTATCCGGCGCCGACGCCCCAGCGAATAGTGCGCAGAGAGAAGCCTGTGCGGGTCCGACGCCCCCTCCGTCGGACCCGCACAGAAGTCCTCCGTGCTCACCGACCCCAGGCGCTGGCCGCGCGACGATCCGTCGCCGCCACGTCGTCGGCGCCGTCTCGCACCGCGTTGCCGAGCCGGTACAGGATGTCGTTGAGCGCGGCCGCCGACTGGTCCCAGTTCGTCTGCTCGACGTGGTACGCCTCCGCGGCTTCGCGCGTCCAGATCGCACGCAGCGGCGCGATTTGGGACCGCAAGTCGTCCAGCGCGGAGTTCAACCGGCCCGACGTCGCGTGGATGTCTTGGCGAACCGAAAACTCTATTTCGGCAAAGTTGTAGGACAGCACCGGATCCATGACTCTCCTTCGGTCTATTCGGGTTTCGAGGGACTACAGGTTCTGGGCGACCGCACCGATCTGCTGCGAGTGCGTTTCCCCGGACTGGCGCAACGCCTGTTCGTTGGCGCGAATGGTGTCCGCAATGCCGGTCAATGCCTGCTGAAGCTTCATCGATTCGGCGTTCCAACGGTCGACTACGCCCCTGAATGCGGTGGCGGCGTTTCCGCCCCAGACCGACGGCGGCACACTGGTCATCCGTCCGATGAACCCTTGCAGCATTGTTCGAATCTCGTCGTTGCGGCCGTCGATCTTGGATGCGACGCTGCGCATCAAGTCGAAGTCGGTGGTCAGGCTGCCCGCCCCGGGTGAGGTCATGTCGGTCCTTTCGATACGTGATGTCTTGTTGGACTAGCGCTGCGCCCCAACGGTTCCCGCAAATTCGCCGACGTCGCGCACCGATGCGATCGCCTGGGCGCACACCGCCGCTACCGTGTCCTCTCTACCCCGGCCCGTCTGGCAACCGACACTGATTCGCAGCCCGCCGTCGAGCAGCACCGTCCACCGGACGTCGTGATCTGCCCGAACCTCCCGGTACGTCACTGCGGGGCGCGAACCCCGGCGGTCGTCGGCGTTGAAGTCGACGAAGACGTCGGGTGGTTGCGCCTTCATGGCCCGCCGCAACGTGTCAGCAGTCATTTCCAGAGTCTCACCGCGCGCCGCCGCAGACTGCGTCACGTGCACCGCGGCCTGCGAATCATCTGGCGAACTCACTTGCAGCCGAGGCGATCCCGGCCCTGCGGTGATGCGTCTCGCTTTCCACGACGCTGGCACCTCGACGGCAACTCTCCCCTCGATGAGCAACGTCGTCCGCGGTGCCGACGACCTCGTTCCCGACGCCGCGACCACGGCAACCACCACCAATCCCAGCGCCGCGGCGGTGCCCGCCACGGTGAGCTTCCTCGCCGCACGCCGCCAGGTGCTGCATCGCGTGTAGGGTGCCGGTAACTCGTTGGTGGCCTTCACATCTGGTTCAGCAGCCAGAAGCAACCGGTCGTCGTCGACGATGACGACCGTGCGTCCGTCGGATCGCAGGCGGTCGTGGAGCAACGCCGCAACCTCGGCAGCCCCGCTGAGTCCATCGGGACGGTCGACGACCACCGATCCACTGCCGATCGGCGGCAGCTGCCGGACGATGTCGTCGACGACCGCAACAGGTTCATTGCGCATTGGCACCGTATGGACCGGAAGCAGATCCGGCGAGGGGGCGACGGTGACGAATGACTCGGCAACCTCGACAACGATGGACGGTTGGCGCACCGCCGTCGACGCCAGCAGCGGCGCCCGCCGGACAACTGTCACCTCGTCGATTGCCGCCTGCGCAGCTTCAGCCACCGCATCGACGCGCCGGTCCGACCACCACGACGGGCACACCAGCACCACCGAGCCGCGGTCACGCAATGATTCAAACAGCCCCCGCCACAGGGCGGCCGCGGCGACAGGCTGGTCGTCGACGAACGCAAACTCGTCGTCGATGTTCGTCAATGCCGCTGTTGCCCAGTCGGTTACATCGCTGATGGCACCGCAGGAGGACCGCACGCTGGCCGGCCCGACGATGACCGCGACGCCGGTCACTGACACGGCGGCACCCAGGCGAGTTGCACGACTCGCTCATTGGCACGGGTGATGAAGCGTGCGCGGCCCGGCGGCAGGGGGCCCGGACGCGCGGCGCCGAGTAACACGCCTTCGTCGGGACTCGCGCTCATCATCAACCCGGCGCAACCCATCTCGCGCACTCGGGCCAGCAGCGGTTCGAAAAGCGCACGACCGGCGCCTCCGGAGCGGCGAGCAAGGATCACATGCAGCCCGAGATCCTTTGCGTGCGGGAGCAACTCGAGCACCGGAAGGAGAGGATTGCCCGCCGCGGTGGCGACGAGGTCGTAGTCGTCGACAATGAGATATAGATGCGGACCCGACCACCACGACCGAGCCCTCAACTGCCGCTGGTCGACATCGGCGCCCGGAATACGCGCCTTCAGCCGGTCCAGGAACGCCGGCAGCTGAGCGTCGAGCACCGCGGCGGACATGGCGTAACCGGCAAGATGCTCGGATTCGACGACCCCCAACAATGTGCGCCGGTAGTCCACGATCATCAGCTGTGCCTGTTGCGGACTTGCGGAGCGCAAGAGTTCGGTGCACAGCAGCCGCAGCATCGCCGTCTTGCCGCACTCGTTGTCGCCAAGAATCACAAGATGCTGTTGTTCATGGAGATCGATTGCGACAGGGGCGAGTTCGTCTTCGTCGACACCCAGCATCACTTTGTTCCCGGGGTTCCCCGCGATCATTTCGGCGTGGTCAACCCGGTCTGGCAGCAGGCGCACCCGTGGTGCGGCCCGCTCGCCGAACCGTCCGCGGATCGTCGCCGCGGCGTCGGCGATTGCCGGCGACAGGCCGGTGTTGGCAGGCTTGCCGTCCAACCGGGGCAGCGCGACGAGCATATGCTGACCCGCCCGCGTGATACCCCGGCCCGGACACGCGAGCGGAACATGCTGGGCGGCCTTGCGATTCAGCTCCGAATCGGCTGCGTCACCAAGGCGCAACTCGATCCGAGTACCGATCTGGTCCTTCAATGCGGGCCGGATCTCGGCCCAGCGTGAGGCTGCCAACACCACGTGGACGCCAAACGACAGACCTTGCGCGGCCATCGCGGTGATCGACGCTTCGAGGGCCTCGAACTCCTCGCGCAGGCTTGCCCATCCGTCGACGACAAGAAAGACGTCGCCGAACGGATCGGCGACCGCGTCGGGATCGCCGACGCCCCGCCGACGTCGGTATTCCTCCATCGAGTCGACACCGAGGCGACGAAACGCGGCTTCGCGCGAGCGCAGAACCGCCGCGACTTCGGCGACGCTGCGGCGCACGAGGTCTGCGTCGCCGCGGCCGGCGACCGCACCGACGTGTGGCACGGCGGCCAGCGACGACAGGCTGCCTCCCCCGAAATCCAGGCAGTAGAACTGCACCTGGTCCGGTGAGTGCGTTGCCGAAAGCGCGAGGACGAGGGTGCGCATGGTGGTCGACTTGCCGGACTGCGGGGCGCCGACGACGGCCACGTTTCCTGCCGAGCCGGCCAGCCCGACGAGCAGCGGATCGCGCCGCTGCTCGAACGGCTTGTCGGTGACACCGATCGGCACTGTCAGTTCGCGTAGACCGCCCGCGGCGGTTAGCAACGCGTCAAGTGTCGGCGACTCGGCCAGCGGTGGCAGCCAGACTCGATGCGCCGCGGGGCCGCGCTCCGCCAGCCGGTCGAGCACCGTCGCCACGACCGTGCGCCCGGTTCTGACAGGCGCTTCCGTCAGTGTCGGCCCGCTGGGTGCTGACGTAAAGCGCTGGACGCGAGCTACTTTCGTACTTGTGTTATCGCGATGATCAGCGATGTAAGAGGCGGAAGCGTACGCGGTCTGAAACGCGACCGGCTCGTCCGAGCCTACCCGTAGATACGCCGCACCGGGTCGCGTCGGCAGATGAAAGGCGTCGGCGACACCGATCACCGCGCGCGATTCACTGGCCGAGAAGGTCTTCAGGCAGATCCGGTAGGACAGGTGCGACTCCAGTCCGCGCAGCCGCCCTTCGTCGAGTCTTTGGGTCGCGAGCAACAGATGTATCCGCAGCGACCGACCGAGCCGCCCGATCGCGACGAACATCTCGGTGAAATCCGGGTGCTGATCCAGCAATTCGGAGAACTCGTCGACGATGACGACCAGCGCGGGAAGTGGTGCCAATTTCGCACCCCCTGCTCTCGCCCGTTCGTAGTCGGCGACGCTGGAGAACCGCCCGGCCCGCAGCAGTTCCTGACGCCGGGTCAGTTCGCCGGCCAGCGCGTCCTTCATTCGTGCAACCAAGTGGGCTTCGCCGGAGAGGTTGGTGATCAGCGCCGCGACATGGCGGGCCCGCTCGAAACCGAAAAACGTTGCACCACCTTTGAAGTCGACGAGAATGAGGTTCAGCGCGTCCGGCGGGTGCGTGGCGACCAAGCCCAGCGTGAGTGTCCGCAGAAACTCAGACTTTCCCGAACCCGTCGCGCCCACGCAGAGCCCGTGCGGTCCCATCCCGCTTTCGGCGGCCTCTTTGAGGTCGAGTTCGACTGTGGAGCCGTCTGCTGAAACGCCGATCGGGACCCGCAGACGGCGTTGCGGGCCACGGCGATGCCACGCGATCGTGGGCTCAAGCGTCGCGGGGTCACCGACACCGAGCAGATCGGCCCACCCACCGTCGACGCGCACGTCGGACCGCTGCGCCAGCGGACCGTAGCGGGCCAGCCGCCGGGCACACGCGTCGGCCTGCGCAACGGTGAGGATGTCTGGCCGGGCGAATACTTCGTCGACATCGCCGACTACCGCCAGCTCGTCGCGGGAAATTTTGAGCCGCAAGGTTGTTCGCTCTGCTGGTCCAGACGATCCACGAGTGAGAATCGTGACATCGTCGCGGCCTGTCAGACGATTGGCAACGTCGATCTCTCCGCCGTCAACAACCACCACCGTGTGAGCGTGCGAACCGTCGACCACGGGCGCCGCATCGGCCAATCGGCGGTACTGCATCCGGGCCGTGCCGGCGGCGTCGACAAGTCGTCGATGCTGGTGGTGCGGAAGCCACTTGAGCCAATCCCAGACATCGCCTGCTGCTTCGTCGGTGACCGCGACGATCGCGACCGACGCCGGCCCGTGCAGCATCGCGAGCTGACAGAGCATGGCTCGCAGCAGTCCGCTGGCGAGGACATCATCGCCGTCCACCTCGACCACCGCGAATCGCGCCAGCGCCAGCGCGATCGGCAGATCGCCGACCGTGGAATGGGCGCGCAAGAAGTCGCGCAGCGCCGCCGCACCCACCGGCTCGAGTTGATCGATCGGGCCCAGTTCCGGTAACACGAGTCGTGTCGCCGCTCGCTGGCTGCCCAGTCCGACGCGAACGTGGCAGAAGTCGGAGTCAGCGCGGTCGCGCTCCCACATGCGTGCTGTGCCTGCGAGGGTCCACAGGGCAGCCGGGTCCGGGTGCTGCCACAGCACCGAGTCACGTTGGCGGCCTGCATCTTTGACAACATCGTCTCGCAGCCGGAGCAGATACCGCAGATAGTCCTTACGGCTTTCGTCGACGTCGGCGGTGCGCGCTCCTCGACCGCCGTAGGCCATCATGCCGATCGACGACATCACCATCATCGCCGGGAACAGCAGAGTCGCCGGGTTGCGTGCGCCCGCGGCCCCCGAGCGCACAAAGAGCACCGTCATGCCGACGACCGCGACGAGCATGAGGACAGGCAGCAATCGCATCATCGGGTTCGGCGGGATCGCACGAGGAACGTCTGGCGGTGCCTCGACGACGACTTCGGCGCCCGAAATCGCGGGCCCGGCGACGCGCGGCCCGGGCTGCCACTGCGGCATGCGGTTACCGTCGCGCGTTCACGTTTGTGCCGCAAGCGGCTATCCACAGGTCCGGCGGTTCTCCACAAGCGGTCCACAGCTCCGCTCCGACTGCGGTTACCGTCGGCTGGGTTGCTGCCGGACGGAGGGGAAGCGTATGTCATCGAAGCTTGCTTCTGACATTTGCCGGGTTGCCGTGCAGACCGAGGCAGGCAGATTAGACCTGGTTCTTCCAGCCAATATCGTTGTTGCCGCGCTGATTCCGCCGCTCGTCGACCTGATCAGCCCCACCGCGCAGGGACGTGCCGCGGCGGATTGGCAGTTGTCGCGCATAGGAGATGGCCCGATTTCTGCGCGACATTCCTTGGCCGACAACGATGTTCACGATGGCGACCTCTTGCTGCTGCAGGCCGGCAGCGGTGCGGTCGCACCCAAGCCGCAAGGCGATGTCATCGTCGGCATACCGGGATCGTTGGACAGGTTTCCGCGCTGGGACACAACGGCCCGTCGCGCAGCCGGCTTGATCATCTCCGTGTGCTCGAGTGGCTTTACCGCTTTCGCGCTACTTCAAGGAGACCGACACGTAGGGGCGCTTCTTGCGGCTGCAGTGGCCGTCGCCGCGTTCAGCGGCGCCGTGGCGTGTGGTCGGGTCTACCGCGAACGTCTGTCCGCGGTAGCGCTGGGAGTGTGCGCCGTTGTCACCGCGGCGGTTGCCGGTTATTTGGTGGTGCCAGGACAGGAGTTGGCCCCTAAAGCGATGCTCGCGGCCGCAGCAGCCGCGACTATATCCGTAGTCGCCGCTCGTGGTATCGGCAGCGGCACAACCGTTTTCACCGCGATTGCGTCGCTCGGATTGCTGACGGCCCTGTGCGCAGGGATATCCGCATTCCTGCCCGTCGGCGTAGACGGCGCGGGCGCACTACTCGCCGCGATCGCACTGGGTGCGCTCGGACTGGCTGCGCGCGTGGCGTTGCGGATCAGCAGGCCCGGTGCCGACGGCGACGCCGATCGCACTTCGGAAATCGTCACCGGCTTAACGGGTGGATCCACCGCGGCGGCGGTGCTCGGCGCCGGGCTCGTCCTCGTTGGAGGCGGCTTTCTTGGCGCGGGTTTGACCGCCGTGGTCGGCGCCGCGCTTGTGCTGAGGTCAGGCACCCACGTCGACCTCGCGCAGGCGAGCGCGCTGATTGCCGGCGGCGCAGCCTGTTTGGCGGCGGCCTTCGTCTGGGCTGTCACACACCACGCGCAGAGCGCCCACTGGCTCAGTCTTGTCGCCGCCGGACTCATGGCGGGCGGCGCAGCATTGTCCGCCGCAGCGCTTCGGATCAGCCCGTCTCCCTTCACCCGCCGGTGCGTCGAGTGGACCGAGTACGCGGCACTCGCGGCGGTTGTTCCGCTGGCGTGCTGGATCTCCGGCGTCTTCACCGCGGTGCGCGCTCTGTGATGAGCACAGTCGCGCGGCTCGTCCCCGTCATCACGTTCACTGTCGCACTGTCGGCGGTCGCTCCGCCGCCCGCAGCATCGGCCGACAAACCACCGGCTATCGACAACACGTTGCTGCCCCCTGCGGCAACGCCGAAGCCGCCCGAACCCACAGAGCGCGACGCAGAATGCGCGGTCTTCACCTTCGACCCCCACCTGAACGCGAGCACACAGCTGGCGTCGATCAACTTGCCTGCCCTCTGGGCATTGAGCACAGGGGAAGGTCAGAAGGTCGCAGTCATCGACACCGGCGTGTCGGCGCATCCGCAACTGCCCCGGCTCATCGCGGGCGGCGACTATGTGTTCACCGGTGACGACGGTCGCGAGGATTGCGACGGCCATGGCACCGCCGTCGCTGGAATCGTCGCCGCCACACCGGATCCTGGCGCCGACGTGAAGTTCGCTGGAATTGCGCCGGCCGCGTCGATCATCGCGATCCGGCAATCCAGTGAGTACTACCGCCCGTTCGCACGCAAAGCGTCAGGGATGGGCGACGTCGACACGATGGCAATGGCAGTGCGAAGGGCGGCAGACCTCGGCGCCACGGTCATCAACATTTCGACGGTGGCGTGCAACGCGGGCGCCGGGCTTCGTGACCGCGCGCTAGGGGCCGCCGTGGCGTACGCGGTCGACGTGAAGGACGCGGTGGTGATCGTCGCGGCGGGGAACGTCGGGCCGGGCGGACGATGCCCGCAACAGAATCCGCCACCGAACCCCGCGCACCCGAACGAACCCGATTGGGAGAGTGCAGTAGTGGCCGTCAGTCCGGGCTGGTACGACGATTACGTCCTGACGGTCGGCTCGGTCACCGTCGACGGGTCGGTGTCGTCGTTCAGCCTCGCCGGGCCGTGGGTCGATGTCGCCGCCCCCGGTGAAGCCGTCGTGTCGTTGAA
>Ga0070741_10021380_pt1 | contig 10072 bp, 13 predicted proteins | sample Coa_R1_4_FD_66440 | JGI IMG/M metagenome (GOLD analysis project Ga0070741, IMG submission 66440) | Surface soil microbial communities from Centralia Pennsylvania, which are recovering from an underground coalmine fire - Coalmine... | ecosystem: Environmental > Terrestrial > Soil > Unclassified ...
GCCGCACTCCATAGGGATTCCGGAATCGGTAACCGCCCGGTATGCGATTTCCGCCATCGTGCGAAGCGTCCGTGAATCCCTCGCATGCCGTCCGGAACATCAGGAGCCGCTCTGCCCATCACCAATCCTCCTTGCGCCCGCCCGGGCGCAAGACTGACGGTACCAGCTACGACCTGGTCGCGTCACGCATGGTTACCGAAACCTCACGCTAATACTGATTCCGCGACACATTTGGAGGCAGGGGCGCGACGGGCCGTGGCGAGGACAGGAAGAAAGGCGGATCCCGAGCCGTCAAACAAATTCAGTTCGCGTAGGCGCTTCGCAAGAGCTTTGTCGACATCCTCCACCTGTTGGATAGCGTTGAGACGCTGCTCCGCGGACCCACAAAAGAGTTGGGTTAGGAACACGGCGAAGGCAGATTTGCCAACACCATATGGCCCGGTTAACGTCCACGCCCCGGATGTGTTGCCGCTCTTCAGCGAATCGACGATGCGGCGCAAAGTATCGCGTGCAGTCGATGTCAGAATATAGCCGCGGTCTTTGGACGCGGCCGCGAAGTCTTTCTCAAGCTGGGTAGAACGCCTGAAACGACCACGCACCTGGACACATTCTGCGAGGGAAAGAGCAGAAACAATCACTTCCGGCTGCCCCCAACGTAATACCGTCCGAGGACTTCGAGTGGATCGAATCGCTTCTTCCGATAGATCTGTTTTAGTCCGGCAGTCTCGTCTAGCATGATGCTGTCACCAATGCTGTCTTCTAGATCTTCGAGATACTGAACAAGGCTGTTCTCGTCCAATTTGAAGACCTGTCCAGGGCTTCCTTCTCCGTACAGGCACTCTTGGACACTCATTGTCTCCGCAGTCGTTCCTCGTCGTTCGAAGTATTCGTGCAAGGCATAGGCGAACACCGCTCCGGACAGCGAGGGTTTCGGACCGATGGCAAAGCGATAGAGCTCCCCGTCAGGAGACACTTGCAGCAGACCCAGCTGCAACAAGGGGCATGAGAAAGACTCCTCGATTACGAGCGGCTTGGTTGAATCAGCACCGCCAACATAAGTTCGCAGCAAGCAGTCTACATCACGACTGAGGACTGAGTCGGCGACGTTGAGGCCGTGCTTTGCGGCGAAATCGGAGACGTAAGCAGTGAATTCCTTTCGTGTGAAATCGGATCGGTTAAAACGAGCGAACAGCAGTTGCCAAACCGTACCGATGTGTTGATTTGTCACGATCAACCAGTGAATCAGCCACAGAGTAGCGTCATCCTCCAAGAATGGATCCCAGCCCTCTGGTTCCGGTCGAAGCAGGCGCCGCGCGAGTTCTGTAGGTGCAAGGTTTCGATTCCCGTTCCGCTGGCCCGGATCTCTAGCGCTGATGAACTGAGCCACTTGGCACCAGTGACGAATGCTGTCAACCATGTTCTTGCCGACCCCAAGTAGAACCAAGGCGTCGTCGCGCGAGAAAAGGTCGGGATGCTGCTCGATCCTCCGAACACCCTTTTCGAGCCATCCATAACGGAAGACGAAGGTCTGGTGCCCGGAAAACCTGAAATTGGTAGCTGCGGTCATAATGGTCGCTGAAGCGGAACGCTCTGCGGGAATACGGACGATCGGATACTGTCCATAGTGTTGTTCTCGTTTAGGACGAAACCAGCAGTTCGGCGACATCTATCGCGCAGATGCGCTCGGCTCCTGGTGCTCTTTAAGCCAGATGTCAATGGCGCTCTTGTGAAAACGCCAGTGTCGGCCCACTTTTTGACATGGCACCTTGCCTTCGCGGACCAGTTTGTACAGCGTCGATTTAGGAACCTTGAGGTACGCTGACAGTTCCTCAATGGTCAATACGGCGGCAGACTCGGATGAATCCAAAATCTCCCTCTCATTCTCGAACTAGTGTTGTCCGTTGCAAGCACGACATTATCAGTTGTTGCTCATTACTGTCAATATGAGCGGGTAGCCGGTAACGCGAGCGGGACAGTTGGCAGGCACGCTAAACCTGTCCCGATGTCCCCGCACCGTCGTCGCGGTGGAGGGGGGCCCCAGCTGGTGTGGAGACGGGCACAACCGCAACTGCCGCGCGACAGTTTGTAGCCCGGTGGCCGGCCTGTGTCAACGCCGGTTGAAAATTTCCTATATCGCCGGCTGATAAATCCCCACCCAAAGATCACTTCCTATTTGCGTTTTCCGCAGGGGCGGACGCAGCGGAGCCCAGCGTCGCCCTTGGGCGACGCGCTTTGGGCGTAGCGGAGTCCGCCCCTGTGGAAAACGCGGCGCCTCCGGCGCCGGCCTCGCTCCCCGGCGTGGCCAGCAGACCGGCACGCCGTCGGTCCTTCAGCCGATAGCTCTCTCCGCGGATGTTGATCGTCGTCGAGTGATGGAGCAGCCGATCCAGGATGGCCGTCGCGATGATCCCGTTGCCGTTCTATCTCAGGTTCACGGGTGGGGATTTTTCGACCGGCGATATGGGGATTTTACGACCGGCGCTGACACCTGTCAGGGCCCGAGCGCTGGACGCTGTCCTGTTAACGATACGTTCGCGACCGATCTCCAAGGACACATTGATCGGAGGACCGAAGGAACGTGCACACGCAAGCCTGAGAAGGCCCGCGCTGAAACTCCATTCGGGGGGTGAGTTCGTGCGCCGGAATGTTAAATCGTATCCGACATCCCGGCGTGGATTGAGACGGCCCTTAAAACCGGATGCCGAGACCGAACTGCACCAGGCGCTGATCAAGGCTGCCTGTCCATGCTTGTGACGGCCCGCTGAGGAGAACGCCGGCAGCCCAGACAAGTGCCGTACTGTTTAGGCCGACAGGGCCGGCGCCGTACGGATCATGTCTTCGTGACATCTCCCAACGGCGCCGATACAGATCTGCCCAGTGCGGCCGCGCCGGCGCCAGCCAGACCGCGATCATCTCCAGAAATCGGCCGGTCCAGCGCGATTACGGTGCCGAGGTATTCCGCCGTCAGGAGACCTGCCGTCGTTTTGGGATGCCATCCAGTTCGTCGGCCTCGGCTGAGGAGCAGAACGGTTCGCCCAAAAAGCACTGATTCACCGCACAATCGCGGTGTAATCGCCTCTTCCAGCATCGGTGGATGGGCAGGCGTGCCCAAAGCTGCCGGCACAGTGGTTGGGCGCCCACCGGATGCAGAGCGCCGGCCAGCCTGGCAACGCCAATAATCCCCACGTTCCGGCCGGATCCAAGTCAATCAAAGCATGCCATCCAACTGTCAGCCCCCTCTAAGAGAGAGCGGGCCGGCCTCCCCAAGTGAATCAAAGCCCATGCCATCCAGCCGCCAGCCCCGGAGGGGCGGACCGTTTCGGCGAGCAGAACGTAAACAGCCCGATTCACCGCAAAATCGCGGTGGAATCGCCGATTTTAGTATCGGTGGACAGAACCTGTCTCAAGCCGCCGCCACCAGTGTGCCGGGCGCCAGCCCGATCCAGCGCGCCAGCCGGACAGGAATCTTCAAGAATACGGCGTTCCGGCCAGACAACGAGCAATCAAAACCCACGATTATCTCCAGAAAATCGCTTATAGGGCGATCACGTTGCGCACGCATGCCTCTCTTCAGAAAACTGCCGGCGACTTTGTGACATTTGCCGGTCGGCAGGACGGGAGGCACGTTCGGGCAGGCTCTGGTTTGCGGGCGGAGCGGGCAGGTCGGCACGTGCAAAGCGCCGATACACCGGCAGAATCGCGGTGAGATGACGTTTGCTTCTGCTGCGACGCCGGTATTATCGCCGTCGCGCTCCAAAGTGGATGATACGACAGCCGAGACAGTCAACTTTTACTTTTGCGGCCGCCAACCGAGACCGAGCCCAGCCGGTGGGCCGGCGCCCGACGATACGAAACGCAGATCTCACCGCAAAATTGCCGGTGAAATGACTCTTTACGCATCCGTATGGGGTAGGCCGCGGGGAGCGGCGAACCCGAAGCTTCCAGACAAGCCCGCGGGCGCCGGACAGATTCCGAGTACTAACGCCCACCAACGGGCGTCCACGGCGAGAAAGAACCACTATGTTCCGGCCCAGCGCGCACACAAAAACGCGATCATCCCCAGAAAATCCGCGGTTACGGGCAAGCAAGCGGCCCCCGCGGATGCCTATCCCGAGAGTCCCCCAATTCAGCCAATAGCGCAGGCTGCTTCAAAAGAAGATGCTCCCAGGGCAGGAAGACTGTGGCTGGCATCCCGGCAATTACAGCAGCCCCTCGCATCATTGCCACCACTACAAAACTACGACTCACCGTGAAATCACCAGTGAGATCGCCGGTTTCCGCATGCGTTAACGGCTCCCACGCGAACACACCTCGGGCCGGCGCCGTACGGATCATGTTTTGATGACATCTCCCAACGGCGCCGATACAGATCTGCCCAGTGCGGCCGGGCCGGCGCCAGCAAAAACGCGGTCATCTCCAGAAATCGCTGGTTCAGCGCGATCGCAGTGCCGATGTAATTCCGTCCTCAGAATACCTGCCATCGTTTTGGGATTGGCATCCAGTTCGTCAGCCCCGGCCGAGGAAGCAGAACGGTTGGCCGCAAAAAGCACTGATTCACCGCAAAATCATGGTGAAATCGCCTCTTCCAGCATCGGTGGCCAGGCATGGCCTGCTCAAAGCTGCCGGCACGAGTGGTTAGGCGCCCACCGGATGCAAAGGGCCGGCCCAGCCTGGCAACGCCAATAATCCCCACGTTCCGATAATCCCCACGTTCCGACCGGACCCAGGTCAATCAAAGCATGCCATCCAGCGGTCAGCCCCGGAAGGGGCAGACGGCTTCGGCAAGCAGAACGTAGACAGTCCGATTCACCGTAAAATCGCGGTGGAATCGCCGATTCTAGCATCGGTGGACAGAACCTGTGCCCAAGCCGCCGCCACGAGTGTGCCGGCGCCAGCCCGATCCAGAGCGTCAGCCGGGCCGCCGACAATAGTCCAACGTTCCGGCCGGCGTCCCCAGTAATTCAAAACTCATGATTATCTACGGATAATGGCCCTTCAGGGCGATCACGTGGCACACGCAACCCCTTCTCCCGAGGACGCGCAAACTTTTTTGTAAAACTTTACAAGTGTAGTCCAGGGAGGCGTTTTCTCGACTCTTTTTCTACGGAGAGACGTAGGTCCAATATCGATGCTTATACTCGGTTTCTGCACCACTCTGCAGAGCCCGTTTTCGGCGATATCAATAATATCGTCGAACTGAAAAAGTCATTGACCGCGGCTCACCGCCGCGGTCGAGGCCAACATCACCCAGATCACCGTGCTGGACAAAACCATAATCCGTCTCGGCAAGCCGTTCCTGCTCGCCAACGGCAAGCTCTACCACTCGTTTGACGGCGGTGTGTACTGGGTGCGCTACTTCGCCGAGAGCCGCTACCGCGAGGAACTGGTGACCCACCAGCCGGCGATGAGCCGGCAGCCGATCACGCGCACTGGCGAGGCGCCGTTGGCGCAGCCTGGCAGCTGGGGCTGGACGCACGGTGTTCTGGACTTGCCCAGCCGGGATGAATACAGAATTCGGTTTACGGCGGATAACCGGTATCAGATCTTGGACGCTTACACGGGGCTGCCGAACGATCCCTGGTACCCGCGGATTCGGTTCAACGTGAATCCCATGCCGCCGGAGTGGTGCCGGATGAACTTCGCTCCGTTCCGGCCGTACATGGTCGCTACGTGGGTGCCGGGCAAGTTGGTGGCGTCGGGCGTGATTGAGTTTGAGAGGAAACGGATCTACTTTGATGGACGCAAATACCCAGACATTCTTGTCTTTGACGCTAATTACAATTGCAAGTTTGCCCTTGATGGCAATCCTGTGGGCTCTCCCGAAACCGAGGGTTATCTCTACCCCTGGGCGAAGAACCGGATTGCTGCTTGTGACGCGCTTAACGGGCGCGTCCAGGTCAGCGCGGAGATCGCTGCGGACGACATAATCTACGGCTTCTACTTTTACGAGGAGCCGGACCTGGTTTACACCGCGCTGGACTCAACCCGTTCTCCAATCCTGCTGTCAAGAACAAGATTGAGTTCGTTTACCGGGCTGACCCGGCCGTGACGGATCGCCACCGGGCGCGCGAACACGTATTTAGCGGCGCACCACTTGTACAAAATAGTTGTACGATGAAGACATGAAGGCGTTAAACGTCTCGGAATTTCGGGAACAATGCCTCGCTCTGCTGGACCATCTGCCCGCTGAGGGCGTGCTGATCACCAAGCGCGGTCAACCAATCGCACGGATCCTGCCTGTAAAGCAGAACAATGCAGACCTGATTGGCAGTTTGGCTGGCGACTTAGAGATCCAGGGTGACATCATGTCCACCGGAGAAAATTGGGATGCTGAATCTTGACACGCACATTCTTCTGTTTGCACTGCAAGATCAGGTTTCACCGGCGGAGAAGGCTGTGCTGTCCAGACACCGTTGGGGCATTTCCGGCATTGTCCTCTGGGAAATAACCAAGCTGCACGCAAAGCAGCGCATCAATCTGGGGCTCGACAGTCCGTTGCTTGTGCAGGCCTTGGCAGAACTGGAGATCTGGCCCATCAGCCGAGAGGTCTGTCTGAACCTGCTGAAACTGGATTTCTCCAGTGACCCCGCCGATGAGTTGATTGCCGCCACCAGTCTGACGTATCGGGTCCCATTACTGACTCGCGACCGCCGGATCCGTGCCTCGAAGGTGGTACGGTTTGCGTGAGCACGCTCCCTGTTCTGCTGATTCAACGGACGCACTGATGCGCAGGCCAAGGTGATCGCAGGGAGCATCGGTAAGATCCAGGCGGGTTCCCAAATATCGTTCGGTGGTCAAAATAGACGCATGGCCGAGTGCCAACTGGATCTGCTCCAGGGCGGCGTGACCTTTGCGCGCCAGGTTGGCGAACGTGCGCCGTAGATCGTGCGGCGCCAGTAAGACGCCAAGCTCAAAACCATAGTTCCGGACCACCTCGAAGACGGCCTGAACGCTCATCGGACTGCTGGTGACGACGTCGCCCTTCTTCATCGCACGCAGGACGGGGCCGCTGGAGAATCCGGAAGTGGCGGCCCAAGCGTCTAGAATCGATTTCGCCCAGGACGGGATTGGCACAGTTCGCACACGGCGTCCCTTTCCTACCAGGTTGACAATCACCCACCGGCCTTCGCGCTGCTGGACCTGCTCAAACGCCAACTCGATAAGTTCATTACGGCGCAGGCCACATCCTATCAACAGGGCAAGAAGAACGCGGTCCCGGATTCCCTTTGTGGTCGTCAAATCAGGAAGTTCCAGAATTGTTTCGGCTTCCTGGAGGGTCAGCCAGCGGCCGGTGCGGACGCCGGCATTCTTCGGGCTCTTGACCCGTGAGATCCCTGCGGCCAGTTCCGGCGCCAGCAATCCGTTGTCCGCGGCCTCCGCGGCCAATCTCCGAACGGCCGTCAAACGCACGTTCACCGATGCCGGCGCTAGGCCGCGGTTCTCCAATTCGGCCCGATACTGCTGGACAGTCGCTTTCGTGAGGCCATTGCATCCGTGGGCCTGATACCACCTGAGAAAATCAGCGATGGCCTTGTGATACGCACGCTTGGAGTTGGGAGAGGAGACGGCATCAAGCACGAGCGCTTCAATACGGTCGAAGCTGGTAGGCGGTACGGGCAAGAGTGCAGACGAGTCAGCCATGGCGATTAATCCGAGAATCTGTGAGTTGTTGGCGTTTGTCGCCGCGCCACCGCCTCCGGCCCGTCGCTCTAAGCGGGCCTGCAGTGGAGCAGGATGATACCAGTCTACACCCGGCGACCTGATTTCGGGGAGACAAAAACGAGTCACGGTCCTACCTTAGTGCCAAGCCCATCAGTACTACTCTGAGGCATAGTGAATACCTGCGCTTTTTAGGGATAAGTGGCGCTTTACCCACTTAACTGGCGAAAATGGCAATTATCGCCAACAAATCTTCAGCTACAACTGCGCGAGTGTGCAGTAACATGGAGGACGCAGGGAGTCAGTTCAGGTGCCGGTCAAGTCTTCATGGTTACAACGAATTCCCGAGATTGCTGACGCACTCGCCGCCATGGATGTGCCCGTCGTCGACCGCGCCACCTGCGAGCTTCTCTTCCGAGTCCGACACGAGTACGTCTATGTCTCCTGAATCCTCAAGAAAAACTCATTCGGCGCCAGAAGGCGTCAAGGTTTACGCAGACGGGTCCTTCTATAAACAGTTCAACCTGGGAGCCTGGGCGTATCGCGTTCCGGTCCTGGGCCTGGCTGAGTCGGGTGTCGGCAGCGGACATTCTTCGAAACACTTTGAATTGCAGGCCGCCGTCCTCGCCATTTCCGCTGCGGATCGGGCCTTGGGAGGTGGATCGGCAATACACTTATTCTCCGACTGTAGTTTCACGATGCGATGGATTGCGGAGTTGAACGAGCGGTTGGCCGGAAAGCGCCATCCGAAGCGTTTTCCGCAAACCGAAGAAGGAATATTAGGTGATCTCTTTGCCATTATGAGACGGCGGCGTGTCCGTTGCCGGCGGGCAAACCCCACCACTCCCGAGCATCTGCGCTGTCACACGGAGGCGCGACGGCACTTGCGCGCCGTCATTAATGAACATCCGGACTTGAGGTTGAAGTACCTGCTAGCTTGCGCCAACGATCAAATGAAGGCCCTGGTCAGGCGCCAAAGAGATCTGACGCGTAGTACAAGCCTTGTTTGACGACCGCAGACGGGCTGAAATAGGCGAACTCGACTGCCGAACACAGTGTACTTGCCGTCGCATACGTGAGATGAACGCCAGCGGATCTAGCATTCGCCCGTTGCAGGGCGATTCTCAGGCGTTCCTGTTCGCTACCTAGCTGCCGTCAACAGGTTTATCGAGGCGCCCTTCGCGGATGCCGTACCGACCTAAGGAATGAACAGGTTTTTGACCGCAACTCAGATATCCGCAGGCGGCTAAGGTGCCGGAAAACAGCCTGGATGGGGCGAACGATGGAGTCGACGGTGTGGGTGGTGAGGCTTGCGCCTCCTCTGGATTCAAACCCGCTACGAGGGAATCCCATTCCATTTGTGGTACGCGCCACATTATCCTGTAGCAGTCGTTGAACCCGTTGAACGTCGTCCACCGGATACCGCGCCCCATGGGCCGACCGAAAAGCCTCGCGGTGCGCGGCTTCCGGTATCAGTGCTTCGGCGTCTTCTTGACCTTCAGAAAGCCAATCGGCATCTCAACGTGCGGGTCTCTGGCCAGGAGTGCGCGTTTCCAGCATTCAACCATTGCGTTGACGGCCTTTTCGGCACGGCGTTGACTAAAGCCTTTCTCCATGGCCGCCTGAACTAATTTGCGTTTTCCGCTGGACCCCTGTCCGAACTTGACCGGTTCGGCTCGTCTTACGGGTGGACGATGCTTGCGAATTCTCATAGGCGACAATTCATCGCCGAGACCTTGGGATGCATTCTGTACACCCGGATCACGAGGGCTATCAATAATTACTTACTCTCTTCAATCAGCGCATCTAGATCGCGTACATCTACGAACACGCGACGGTCCATACGCACGACGGGAAGCCTCCCGCTGCTGATCAAGTGCTGAACGCTCTGCTTGCTCCGCCCCAAGTATTGAGCGGTCCCGTCCACGTCCAGCAGACGAGGACGATTGTTTTTCCCGGCGGAGCCTACCCCGCTGCCGATCTGAGCCAAAACTTTGCTGGCCACGAGTTCGGCAAATCCGTCTAAAAGGTTCTGAAGCGATTTCTGGTCCGACATGGATGTCTTTCTGAGCGCCACGGGGTACAACCGTGTCGTTCATAGGGGGTAATATATATGTCCTCGCGAAATTCCCTCTACGGAGCGCACCGGGCGCCGCTCCCGCTGGTCTGAAATGCCAGGCAACTGCATCATTTTTGGGGGTAATCCACGTTTGTACCGACCGCGACAAGATCAGCGAACCATTCATAATCGCCGGCAACCACTTGGGCCAGCTCATAAAGACGCGCAAGCAACTCCTGGACATTCCCGTAACGGACCGTGAGTTCGCCCGAGCGCAATGCCACACCCATCGGAAGACTGCGTAACGGTATACTCGCTGTTCGGTTGACACCTCGGATTACAACTTGCTTCGCA
>Ga0070741_10021381_pt1 | contig 10072 bp, 8 predicted proteins | sample Coa_R1_4_FD_66440 | JGI IMG/M metagenome (GOLD analysis project Ga0070741, IMG submission 66440) | Surface soil microbial communities from Centralia Pennsylvania, which are recovering from an underground coalmine fire - Coalmine... | ecosystem: Environmental > Terrestrial > Soil > Unclassified ...
CGATGGCACCGGCGCGTTCGCGGCGACGAGACCCTCGCGCTTGAGCTCCTCCCAGAACGCCGCGGGAATCGGCGCGGCACAATGCGCGAGGTTCGTGTGCACCTCGCTCGCGTTGCGCATGCCGGTCACCACACTCGCTACGGCGCGATGCGCCATCGCAAATTGCAGGGCTGCGGCAGCGAGCGCGACGCCGTGGCGCGCGCATACCGCCTCGATGCGCCGCGTGCGCTGCATGATCTCGGCGTCGGCGTCGACGTAGAAGTAGGTCGCGCCGGGCCTGGCGCCTGTGGCCAGGATGCCCGAATTGAACGGCGCCGCCATCAGCACGGAGATGCCGCGCCGCTCGCAATCGGGCATGAAGGTGTCGAGCGCGGAGTGATCCAGCAGCGTGTACCGGCCGGCGAGCATGAAGCAGTCGAAATCGCCGTCGCGCGCGAAGCGAAGCAGGATGCTCCAGTCGTTCACTCCAACCCCGAACGCCTTGATCGCACCGGCCGCGCGCAGCTCGCACAGCGCGCGGTGCGCGCCTTGCATCGCTTCAGCGTAACGCTGCTCGACGAGATCGCCTTGCCAGCGCCGGTTGACGTCGTGGACCAGGACGATGTCGACGGCATTGGTGCCCAGACGCTGGAAGCTGTGCTCGAGCGAGCGCAGCGTGCCTGAATAGCTGTAGTCGTAACGCACCTCGAACGGATACGTGCTGGACGAGGCGCCCGCCTGCGCCGCTCCTTGCAGCGGATCGAGCAGCCTTCCCACCTTGGTCGAGACGACGAGCTCGCGACGATCGACGCCGCGCAGGCACATGCCCAGGCGATGCTCGGCGAGGCCGATGCCGTAGAAGGGTGCCGTATCGAAGTAGCGGAGGCCCGCACCATGCATCGCGCCGAATGCCTCGGCGATGGATGCATCGGTGTCGTGGGCGGCCGTGCTGCCGAACGGCGCCGTTCCGACGCCGAGGAGCGATACCGAAACATCGCGCCGACCGATGCGGCGGCGTGCGGCGGGATCGAAGCTCATGGGCTCGGCATTGCTACATCGACGGGCCGAGTCGGCTCACGACCTCGCTGCCTTCGCCCACGATCTCGCCGAAGGTGAGCGTGCCCGATGCGACGTCCAGCATGCGCTCGAAGGCGCGATCGGTCACCACCTCCAGCGAAACGGCGTCGCTCAGCACCTCGCTTGCAGCGATGTCGATCTGCTCCGGCAAGCGCGCGCACGCGTCGGGATTCGCGCTCATCTTGAGGGTGGGCGCGATCAGGCTGCAATAGCTGTTGCCCGCACCCGTGGTGAAGAGCACGAGCTGTGCACCGGCCGCCACCATCGCGGTGATCGATTCGGGCGAGAAGAACGGTGTGTCCATCAGGAACAATCCCGGCCCTTGCGCATGCTGCGCGGGACGCAACACGCCGCGGATCGGTTGATTGCCGCCCTTCGCGATCGCTCCGAGCGCCTTCTCCTCGAGGGTGGTGATGCCGCCGGCCTTGTTCTGCGGTCCGGGATTCTGGGCGCGCACCTCGCCGCCGGATTCGCGAACCAGGCGCTCGCGCTCGATCACGGCCCGAACGATCGCCTGCGCCACGTCGGCATCGACCGCGCGCTTCGCGAGCAGATGCTCGGCGCCGGTCCATTCGATGGTCTCGCTGAAGATGGCCTGGCCGCCGCCTGCGACGAGCCGCTCCATCATGGACCCTGCGAGCGGATTGCCCACGAGCCCGGAGCTCGCATCGGAGTGGCCGCATTCGACAGCGACGCAAAGCGAGCCGATGTCGCAGGGCTCGCGGCGCAGGGCGGATGCATCGCGTACGAGGCGCGTTGCTGCGCGCGTGCCCGCATCGACCAGCGCGAGCGCATCTTCGTGCACCTGCGGCAGCGAGAGTCCCACCGCGGGCTTCCCTGCCGCGGTGATCGCGTCGAGGTACGGATCGGTGATGTTCTGCGCTGCGGACACCACGAGCACGGCGGCCACGTTCGGATGCGTGGCAAGACCGCACAACGTGTCGAATTGCAGCGCCGCATCCGCCCCGACCTGACCGCGTCCATAGCCGGTGGTCACGCACACCGTACCGCGCACGAGCGACGCGATGCGCGTCGCGGCGGCGGAGGTGAGGCCCGTTGGCGAGAGCACGAGCACGTGATTGCGCACACCGACGCGCCCGTCGGGGCGGCGATAGCCGGCAAACGTGCGCTGCGCCGCGTTCATGCGGTCCTGCGTTGCGCCCCGGTATCGACGTGGAAGCGTGCTGCAGGCAATCCTGCAACGCCCACATCGAGCACCAGCACGCGCCCGGCATCGGGCTCGGCGGCACGTTGGCGTGCATCGAGTCCGCGTGTCGCCGTCGTGACAAAAAGCTCGCGATGATCGCGACCGCCGAACACGCACGCCGTCGGCTTGCTCACCGGCAGGCGAATCACGCGGTCCATGCGGCCGTTCGGATCGTAGCGAATGATGCAGCTGCCGTCGAACTGTGCCGACCACACGAAGCCGTCGACGTCGACGGTCGCGCCATCGGGGCCGCCGGGGAACGCACCGAGATCGGCGAACATGCGCCGGTTGCAGGCGCTTCCCATGCGTGGGTCGAAGTCGTACGCGTAGAGCACGCCGCGTCGCGTGTCGGCGAAGTACATCGTTTCACCGTCCGGGCTCCATGCGAGGCCGTTGGGCGTGAAATAGCGTTCGTCACCGACGCGAGCATACGTGAGATCGCGCTCGAGCACGTACAGCGCACCGTCGGCGGTGCCGGATTCCGGATTCATCGAGCAGCACCAGAAGCGCCCGGCGGGGTCGCACTTGCCGTCGTTCATGCGATTGCCGGGCAGGTGCGGCTCGGGATCGGCGATCGGCTGCAGGCGTCCGCGGGCCGGATCGAAAAAGGCGAATCCCGAGCGCAGGCCCGCGATCAGGGTCGATCGCGACGTGAGGGCAATGGAGCCGATGTCCTCGTCGAGCGGCCAGTGTTGCTCGGCACCGGAGTCGAGATCGAGGCTGTGGATCGCCGGCGTGTCGCGCACGTCGATCCAGTACAGGCGATGCGTCGTCGCGTCGTACACCGGTGTCTCGCCGACGCTGGTACGCGGCGTTCCGATGACCCGCACGGGAACGCTCGCGGGCGCGGACCACGCGTGCTCGTGATCGGCATGGCGTGTCGCACTGGTGGCGAGATTGTGGTCGTGCACCCACGCGCCGGCGCGCACGTTCGCCGTGAGCCGGCCGATGTACTCGCCATATTTGCGCACGCGCATGCCTTCCCCGAGATCGCGCACCGCGAACTTGTGGCCGAGCGCGACGTCTTCGACGAGATCCACCTCGCGCACGACCTCGCCGCAGGTGAGGCGCAAACGTTCTCCGCGGGCGAGGTCGCGCAGTGCCGTCGCGACATCGTCGTTCGGGCGCAGCAGTGCCGCATCGAGACCCATCGCCCGAGGCCTAGAGCAGGTTCGTGACGATCGCCTTGTCGAGATCCGGCGCGGTCTTGATCTGGCCCTGGTCCATGAAGAACTTGACCTGGTACTCGAGGTTGGCGCGAAAGTCGTCGCGGGTCATGAGCGCCTTCGCCGTCTTGCGATCGTAAAAGCCGCTGTCGTCCATGATGCGCGTCATCGTGGCGGCATCGGTCGGGTTCTTCTGCTCCTTGTTGACGTACTCGGTGATCGTCCGCAATGCCTCGGGTCGGGTCGCGGGATTCATGAGATAGGGCACGCCCTTGTCGTGATACGCGGCCAGAAATGCCTGCAACGCCGCGCGATCGCGGCCCAGGGTCTGCTCGGTGGTGACGAAGAGATCGTAATTGAGGAAAGGCGTCAGCGATCCCGGCGGCCTGGTGAAGTCGGCATAGGTGAAGATCTCGCGCGCATCCTTCTTGGTGCTCATGATCGAGAAGCGGCCATTCACCGACGGCACGACCGCTTCGACGCGCCCGGCCACGAATGCGGCCTGGCCTTCCGCCGCGGGCAGGTTGACGAACTCGATATCGCGCAGGCTCATGCCGTACTTGCTCAGGATGCGCGCCAGGAAATACTGCAGGCCCGTTCCGGCGGTGCACGCGACCCGCTTGCCGGCGAGCTTGGGAATGGCATCGTAGCCGGGCTGCGCCAGCACGGCGAAAAGCTTCGACGGGTCGGTGCAAATGGAGATGAAACGCAGCGGCATCGCGCCGCCGGCCATGCCGAGCAGCGCCGCCGTCGAATTGACGAAGCTCAATCCGATGCTGCCGCCGCCCAGCGCCTGGACGATCTTGGGGCCCGCCGCTTGTGCGAACAGCACGCTGTTGAGCTGCACGCCCGTTTCCCTGAACCATCCGTGCTGCTCGGTGAGATCGACGATCGCCGACGCCGGTGCGCGCAACAAGCCCACCGACAGGCTCTTGGCCGCGGGCTGCGCAAGCGCGGGCGTGAGTGTGGCCGACAGCGTAGCGGCCGCGCCGGCCGCGCCGTACGCGAGGACACGGCGACGATCACGCGAAAAGGGTGGATGGTTCATGCGGTTCTCCTAGGAGGCCACGCGCGAGCGCGGCGACGTGTGAGGGTGAGGGGGAGCCTCTGCGCTTCCCGCCCGCGCTGCCGCAGCGGGCGTGATGTTGGCCGTGCGCGCTGCCTGCATCGCATTCCAGAGCTCGCGCTTCGCCGCGGCGAACGCGTCGCTCATGCGCGTGGCCTCGTTGCGCGGGCGAGCCAGGGGATTGTCGATGGTCGCATGCACGCGCCCGGGGCGGCTGGCGAGCACCACGACCACGTCGGACAGGAACACGGCCTCGTCGAGGTCATGGGTGACGAACACGACAGTCTTCTGAGTGCTCTCCCACAGCCCGAGCACCGCTTCCTGCATGCTCGCCTTGGTCTGCACATCGAGCGCGGCAAAAGGCTCGTCCATCAACAGCACGTCCGGTGAATTGGCATATGCGCGCGCGAGGTCGACACGCTTGCGCATTCCGCCGGAGAGCTGCTTGGGATAGGCCTTGCGGAAGGCCTCGAGCCCCACGGCCCGGCACCAGTGATCGACGAGCCGCTCGCGCTCCGGCGCGGGAACACCGCGCGAACGGGGACCATACGCCACGTTCTTCTCGACGGTGAGCCAGGGAAACACGGCATCCTGCTGGAACACGAACCCGAGCGCCTGGTTCACCCCGCGCACGGCCTTGCCATCGTGCAGCACCTCGCCAGCGCTGGGCTCGAGCAGCCCTGCCATGATGCGCAGCAAGGTCGACTTGCCGCAGCCCGATTCACCGATGAGGCACACGAACCGGCCCCTTGGAATGGCGAGATCGATGTTGTCGAGCGCGACCAGCGGCTCGCGGGCATCATCGATCACGAACGTTTGCGTGACGCCGCGCACCGCGAGCTTGGGCGTGGCGTCGTGCGTCACCGACATCATGGCTCGCGTCTCACATCGCTCCACGCCGTGAGGGCGCGCCCGGCACGATTGGCCATCTGATCGAGGAGCGCACCCAGGAGGCCGATCACGACGATGCCCACGATCGTGACATCGGTGCGGAAATACTGGCCCGCGTTCTGGATCATGAATCCGAGGCCCGAGGGCGCCGCGATCAGCTCCGCGGCGACGAGAGCGAGAAATCCGGTGGACACGCCGGTGCGCATGCCGGCGATGAAATAGGGAATGGCGCTCGGCAGCGCCACCGTCCTGAACACGCGCCAGCGCGATGCGCCGAGGGTGCGCGCCGCATCGACATAGATTTGTGCCACCTCCATCATCCCCGCACGGGCGTTCACCACACACGGCTTGAATACCGCGAGGGCGATGATGATGAGGCGCGACGGCTCGCCGATCCCGACCCACACGATCACGAGCGGGATGTACGCGAGCGCGGGGATGGGTCGCAACGCATCGATGATGGGATTGAGGACGTATCCCCACCAGCGGAACCATCCGGCAAGCGCGCCCAGCACCAGCGCAAGCCCCGCGCCGATGACATAGCCGATCAGCACGCGCTGAATGCTCGCGAGGGTGTTCGCGAGAAGATCGCCGGTGCGCAGCTCCGCGATGAACGTTGCCAGGATCTGCGGCGGAGGCGGCACGAGCCCTGGGTTGGCATCGGGCCGCAGCGCCATGAGCCAGTAGAAGCCGACCACGGCGCCTAGCGACAGCGCGCCGACGATCCACGAGGGCCGCAGCAGGAACCGTCGTGCACCGCGCGATGCAGGTCGAGACATCATGCTCCTCCTTGCGGCCGCGCTCGGCGGTGCGCTCGCGCGCGGCGGCACATCATTGCGGGTTCGGCGCACGTCCGACGTCGAGCGGCGCGATGGGATCGGCCGCGAACACCTCGCTCGCGTCGCCTGCCATCGTGATGCGCCCGAGCTGGCCGCAGCCGGTGACGCGCTTGTGCGCGCCATCCATCAGCGGATCGGCATAGCGCGCAAACCACGCATCCAGCCTGCTGCGCAGCATCGCCACCGTGGCGCGCGAGTCTGCGTCCTCCACGATATTCCTGCGCTCGCCCGGATCGCGCTCGAGGTCGTAGAGCTCGTGCGGGCCGTTCGGATAGCGATGCACGTACTTCCACTCCCGTGTGCGCACCATGCGCACCGGGCCGTATTCGTCGTACACCACGATCGTATGATCGCTGGCACGTGCGCTGCCCGCGAGGATCGGCTCGAAGCTGCGACCGGGCTGCGGCCGTGCCGGCACGTGCGCAAGGCCGAGATACTCGACCAGGGTTGGAAACACGTCGTAGGCACTCACGAGCTCATCGCTCACCGCAGGAGCGATGCGGCCGCGCTGCGCGAAGAGGCATGGCACCTTGACCGAGGTGTCGTACATGTTCTGCGGACGCGTGCCGTTGCCCTTGCCCCAGATGCCGTGATGGCCGCAGTTCATGCCGTTGTCGCTCATGAAGATCACGAGCGTGCTGGAGGTGAGATCGAGCGCATCGAGGTGTGCGAGCATCCGGCCGATGCCGGCGTCCATCGCGGTGGTCGCGGCGAAGTAGCCGGTCAGGCTCTCGCGCGGGCGGCGAAAGCCCTCGTCCGTCGCCGGATTGCCGTAGGCAGTGAAGGGGTGCGGCGGCTCCTGTGGGCAGGACACGAACGCGCAATCGCGATAGAGCTCCGTGTACTCGCGCGGGTGCGAGTCGATCCAGGGATAATGCGGTGCGGTGTAGTTGAGCGCGAGCCAGAACGGCTCGGCGCGCGCGGCCTCCTGGCCGAGAAACGTGATCGCGTGGTCGGTGAGGTCCTCGGTCAGGTAACGCTGGACCGTGACGGGCCTCGTCTCGTCCACCATCGGCGCGTCGTAATACGGGCTCATGCCCGACTGATGCGCATACCAGCGCACATGATCCGGGCGCGGCACATCGCTCGCCCCGAGGTGCCACTTGCCGATGAGCCCGCAGCGATAGCCTGCGCGCGCAGCAACGTCCGTGAGGAGCGTCTGGCCTGCGAGGTAGTCGACCCGCTGGGCGCCGACGTTCCCGGCCCGAATCCAGTCGTGCACCCCGTGCCGAGACGGGATGTCGCCCGTGAGAAGCGATGCGCGCGCCGGCGAGCATACCGGCGAGACGCAGAAGAAGTTGCTGAAACGGATGCCGCTCGCCGCGATCCCGTCCAGCGCAGGCGTGATGATGTCCTCGTTGCCCGCGCAATGCATCGCCCACGCGCCCTGGTCGTCGCTCAGGATGAAAAGCACGTTCGGGCGCTGCGGGTCCTTGCTGGCCATGACGGTATGCGTCGCGGGCGTTGGGAGCGCGGCTACGTCATCACGATGCCGCCATCGACGTTGAACGCCGAGCCGGTCGTGAAGTCGCAATCGTCGGAAGCGATGAAGAGGGCCATGCGCGCCACCTGCTCGACCGTGCCGAGCCGGCCAAGGGGCGAGCGCGAATTCACGCGCGCCATGATCCGGTCGAGGCCGACGCCTTGCACCTTCGCGCCGTCTTCCCATCCCTGCTTGCCGAGGGTGGTCGGGATCGGACCGGGGCAGATCGCATTGACCAGGATGTCGTGCGGGGCCACTTCCAGGGCGAGCGAGCGGGTGAAGCCGATCACGCCGAATTTCGCGGCGCTGTACGCACTCGCGGTGGGCTCCCCCACCTTGCCCGCGATGGAAGCGATGTTGATGATGCGCCCGCCGCGCCCGCCCTCGATCATCGCAGGCAGCACCGCCTTGCTGCACAGAAACGTCGCCTTGAGATTGACGTCGAGCACGGCATCCCACGTCTCTTCCGTCATGTCCTTCACGTACGCCTTGCGAATGATCCCGGCGTTGTTCACCAGGATGTCGATGCGCCCGAAATGCGTGCGCGCCTCGTGTGCCATCGCCTGCACTTCGCCTTCGCGCGTGACATCGACCTCGAACGCGCGTGCGGCGTCGCCCAGGCTGCGCGCGGTCGCGCGCGCCGCTTCGATGTCGCGATCGGCGATCAGCACCCGGGCGCCGGCTGCGACGAACGCCTTGCCGATCGCCGCGCCGATCCCGGCCGCACCACCGGTGATGACAGCCGCGCGACCCTCCAACGTGCGCTTCTCAGGCGAGCTCATGCAGCTTCGGATAATCGATGTTGAGAAGGTAGCGCGGCGGCTCGTCTTCCTCGATCGGCGTGAAGCGCCGCGCATTGCCGCCGAAGCGATTGTCGGTCTTCGGCACCGAGATGGTCGAGATCTCGCCGCCCACCAGGACGTCGCCGCCTTCCTTGGCCCAGAAGCGGTGATAGAGCTTGGGCGTGATGGTGAGGCTGCACCCGTGCGGCACCTCGAACACCTGGCCCGCTTCGAACGTGCGGCGCACGCCGTCGCAATACACGACGCCCGGTGAAGCCTCGTCCATGGTCTCGTCGTCATGCGCGTTGTAGAGCTGCATCATCAGCGTGCCGCCGTGGTAGCTGATGATGTCCTCCGTCTTCTTCCAGTGGAAGTGGTAGGGCAGGCGCTGCCCGGGCTTGAGCACGAAGATCTTCTCGCCGTACGGCGTCCCTTCGCCGGGCCGCTCGACGTTGCCGTTGCGAACGTCGAACATGGTGATGCCGACGCGATCGAAGTCGCCCTGGCCGAAATCGGTGACCGCCCAGCCGAGGCCGTTCAGGGTGACGCGGCCGTACTCGGGTCCCGCGCGCTCCCAATCCTCCGGGCTCCAGTACGCATATTCCGGGAGGCGCACGCCATGCTTGCGCAACGTGGCATGCGCGAGCTCGATGGCGGCGTTGATCTGCGAGCGTTTCATCGTGTCTCCTTGCGGTAAGTCGATTGCGGTCTCAGCCTGAAGTGGTGGCTGCCGCGTGCTCCTGCATGCGAGCCGCGAGCCGCGGATGCGCGGCCACGGCGTTGTCGCCGAAGATGGCGGCACGCTCGCCACGCGTGAGCCGACGCTCGTCGAGGAATGTCTCCACGGCGCGCACCCAGTCGCCATAGGTGGCGAAGCGCAGGAGCATCGGCCAGTCCGATGCGAACAGCAGGCGCTGCGGGCCCAGGATGTCCAGCGCTTCGTCCATGAGCGAATGCGCGGCCGGTGTGCGCCATTGCTCGCCGTGCAGAAACGGCAAGCCCGAAAGCTGAACGTATGAGTTCGGCCGGCGCGCGAATCCGCGCATCAGCGCGCGCCACGAGGCGCGATCCACGTCGGGAAAGGGGAGGCCCAGGTGATTCAAGGTCACCGGTCCGGCCGGCAGGCGTGGAAGAACATCGATCACGTGGTCGTAATGACGCGGTTCAGCGAGCAGCGTCACGTTGAAGCCGCACCGCAGCGCCGCAGCGAGGTTCGCGACCACGTTCGGACGCGTGACGAACGCCGGGTCGGCGATGCGGCGGAGCTGGGCGCGGATGCCGATGACCCGCGGATCTTCGGCGAGCCCGGTGAAGTCCGCGTCAGGGGGATCGAGGTCCATCCACGCGGTGACCCCCAGCACGCGCGGCGTGCGCGCCGCGAGCTCGAGCAGCCAGCGCGTTTCCTCGACCTGCGGGCAGGTCTGCACCAGCAGCACGGCGTCGATGTGGCACGCATCGAGATCGGGCAGCACGTGCTCGGGCAGGAAATCGCGTCGGTACGCGGCGTGATCGGCGATCGGCCGGTTGTCGAATCCGCAGGACGGCTGCCAGAAGTGCAGGTGGGCATCGATGCGCATGGACG
>Ga0070741_10021382_pt1 | contig 10072 bp, 10 predicted proteins | sample Coa_R1_4_FD_66440 | JGI IMG/M metagenome (GOLD analysis project Ga0070741, IMG submission 66440) | Surface soil microbial communities from Centralia Pennsylvania, which are recovering from an underground coalmine fire - Coalmine... | ecosystem: Environmental > Terrestrial > Soil > Unclassified ...
CTGCACGGTGAATTTTCCGCCCGGCATGGTGAACGTGCCGCCATTTCCGCCGATTCCAAAACCCGCGCCGGTCATCGTCAACAATCCGCCGCCGGTGATAAATGTGAACGTTCCGCCGCCGCCGCAATCACAGCCGCCGCAAAATGTTTCGCCGCTGGTTCTCATCGGCACGCACGTGGAAACAAATTGGGATGCATATCATTATGTGCTGACAAATTCGCCCGCGCCAAAGGCGAATGCTATTCCGACTTCAATAAATTCCGCGCCCACAAATGCACCTCAAACAGAAGCTGCAACCAATTCGCTGCCAAAAGAACTCGACGCCAATCTTACGCCGACCAATTCCGTCGCTTCCGGGAATTCGAGCGACGGCCACAACGGCACCCTCGCGCTGGCGGCGGGATTTTTAATTGGCGCAATCGCGCTGGGAATTTTATTTGTCTTTCGTTCACGTCGCGCCGACCAAAGCAGCCTGATTACGCGGACGATGGGCAAAAAATAATTCCGTGACTTTTGGCCGCAGGCATGGAAAATTGCGCGGCCATGAAAACACTTAATTTGATTTTAGCGTTCGGCCTGCTTGCCGCCGTTGTCGCAGCCAAAGCTCAAGACACAAAATCTGCTGCTTACGCCGACCCCGCAAAGCTCACTGAAAAAGCGCCGGAAACTTTCAAAGCGCAATTCGACACGACGAAAGGGAAATTCGTTGTCGAAATCACACGCGCACTCGCGCCAACTGGCGCCGACCGTTTTTATAATTTGGTCAAGTCCGGCTATTTCAAAGACTTGGCATTTTTCCGCGTCGTGCCCGGATTTATGGTTCAATTTGGAATTCACGGCGACCCGAACATTTCCGCGAAATGGCGTGAAGCGAACATTCCTGACGACGCCGTCAAAGGCAGCAATACGCGCGGCACAATTACTTTTGCGACTGCCGGACCAAACACGCGCACGACGCAATTGTTTATCAATTTTGGCAATAATACTTTTCTCGACGGACAAGGTTTTTCGCCGTTCGGCAAAGTTGTTGAAGGAATGGATGTCGTGGACAAAATTAATTCCGAATATGGCGAGACTCCAAACCAAGGCCAAATCCAAATGGAAGGCAACGATTATTTGAAAAAGAATTTTCCGAATTTGGATTACATTAAGTCCGCGACTATCGTCGCAACGGAATTGCCCGCAAAGAACGACAAACAAACTCCATAATCATTTTATGAACGAAGTTGCAATTCTCACCACCAGCGCGGGCGAAATGGTCCTCGAATTTTGGCCGGACGTTGCGCCGGGCCACGTTGAAAATTTTAAAAAACTCGCAAAGCAAGGCTTTTACGACGGCACGTGTTTTCATCGCGTCATCAAAGATTTCATGATTCAAGGCGGCGACCCAAACACCAAAGACGATTCCAAAGAAGGTCTCTGGGGCACGGGCGGGCCAGGCTATCAAATCAAAGCCGAGTTCAACGACAAGCCGCATGTGCGCGGCGTGCTTTCGATGGCGCGTTCGCAAAATCCAAATTCGGCCGGCTCGCAATTTTTTATCTGCCACGGCGACCCGCGCTTTCTCGACCGGCAATACACGGCGTTCGGCAAATTGATTAAAGGCGACGACGTGCTCGAAAAAATCGCAACCACGCCGACGCTTCCCGGCGACCGGCCGAAAACAAAGCAAACGCTCGTCAGCGTGAAAATTGTTTCGGCGGATTCCGTGAAATGATTGTGGAAATTTCCGAACTCGCGAAAATTCTCGCCGCACTCGGCTGTCCGGCGGAAAAATCTTCGGAAATGGCCGCGCAATTGGACAAGCGCGCGAAGCAATTGGCTGAGCAGAAGAAAAAAACTTACGACGAAGCGCTGCAACATTTGCTCGCGCTGATGCGACAAGGTTGGGCGGCGCCAAAGTAAAATGATTCAGCCCTGGAAAAAAATCCGTTCTAAATTGCTTGGCGATTTCCGCATTTTCAAATTGCGTTCGGATTTCAAAATTTCTCCGCGCACGGGTAAGGAGCATGATTTTTTTGTCCTCGATTCCGTTAATTGGGTCAATGTCATCGCGTTAACGCCGGACAAACAAATCGTCATGGTCGAGCAATACCGTCACGGCTCGAACACGGTGGAACTGGAAATTCCCGGCGGCATGATGGACGCGAGTGAAACCGACCCCGTGAAAACTGCCGTGCGCGAATTGCGCGAAGAAACCGGTTATGAAGGTGAAAATGCGCGGCTGCTCGGAAAAATTCATTCCAATCCGGCGATTTTGAACAATTTCACTTACACCGTGCTCGTGGAAAATTGCCAATTGAAGCACAGCGTGGAATTTGACCATGGCGAAGATTTGATTACGCGGCTTGTGCCGGTTTCGGAAATTCCAAAATTGGTCGCGGACGAAAAAATCGGGCACTCGCTCGTCGTCGTCGCGCTTTACCATTTTGATTTGTGGCAGCGCGGAATCAAAAAAATTTAGCGATTGCGGAGCGGCATTAATCCAAAATGCAGCAGCAGCCAAATCGGGACGGCAAATAAAACAATTGCCACAAACCGGTTCCACGTCCAATCCATGCCAATGTGCGCCTGAATCGGAAAAATGGTAATCATAAAATAATTTGCAAATCGCGTGTGGCCGACGAAGCGCAAATGTCTCGGAAATTTTTTGCGCAGACCGCTGATTATTGCAATTACGCCGAGCGCAATTACCAAAAATGTGACGAGCCAATTCACCGGCGTAAGCGCGTTCCATTCGATTTGCGGCGTATCAATTCCATGCGTTTTAAAATACGGCCAAATCCATTGCGCGCCGGCCCAAAGAAAACTGAATCCGGTTTGAATCGCCGTGCGAAAAGTGGATTTGTCGGAAGTCAGTTCGTTTAGCAGCAAACCGAAATATAACGGGACAATTCCCCAAATCAGCGCAGTATTTTCAAACGGCGTTCGAATCAATTCCGCAAACGTTGACCAGTAAACGTGCAGCATTGCGAAATCATTTCACCGCGGCCCAGACGCGATGCACGTCGTCGTGGTCGTCGAGCGATTGCAGAAATTCTCCGACTTCAGCGCGCTGCGCGTCCGTCAATTCCGGAAATTGTTTCGGCAAAAATCCAATTTCGCTAGTCACAACCGTCCAGCCGTTTTGCGAAAGCCATTTGGCAACGGCGGCGACAGCGGTGCGCTCGCAAATAAATTTTGCGCCGGCAGAATTTTCGGGAATGTCGTCATTTTGTTCGTGCGAAAGATTTTCAACTTCATTTGCGCCCGCTTCAATCGCCGCAGCTTCGCGGTCAATGTTCGCGTCCGCGTGAAAGGCTTCGACAATGCCGACGTGGTCGAACAGAAACTTATTGCTGCCAGCCGTGCCGAGTTGGCCTTTATCTTTGAACAGCACGCGGACTTCCGGCGCGGTGCGATTCACGTTGTCGGTATAAACTTCGACGATGACCGGCACATTGTGCGGCGCTTTGCCTTCGAATACGACATGTTCCATCACCAGTTTGTCATCACCGATGCCCGCGCCTTTGTTGATGGCGCGTTGAATGGCGTCTTTGGTGACGCTTTCCTTCTTCGCTTTTTCAATCGCGGTGAAAAGCCGTGCGTTCATCGCCGGGTCGGCGCCGCCCATTTTGGCAGCGACGGAAATTTCGCGCACGAGCTTGCCGGTCGTCCGGCCTTTTTTCAGTCCGGCGACCAATCGTTTAGCATGAAGCCATTGGCGTCCCATGAAAAAAATTTAACAGAAAAAAAATTTTCTGGCGAGTAGCAACCATTTTCCCGACGTCGAAAATTTATTGCGGCGGCGCGGCAGCATTTGTCGTTGCTGCTGGAGTTGCCACGCGATTTGCCGGCACATTTCGTCGCGTGCGTTGCCCCGGATTGAACATCGGAACCAGCCGCACGCCGGCCGGAACGTCATACGTGAAATCATCCGCCGTCAGCGCCGGATTTACTTCGATGGTATTTGCCGTTGACGTGATGACGCCGCGAATTTTTGTCGCCACCGCCGAATGTTTTTTTACTTCAGTTTTAATCATGTTCAGCGTCATTGCCGGAATATTAGTGAATGCGCCGGCAACAACTGAAAATACATCATCAACGTCGGCGTCGCTTAATTGTCCGCCGAGCGTGATTTGCCACTGCGGAATCATGTAAGTCGTTTTGTCCACCCACATCTTTACTTTTTGGCCGAGCACTCTTGCCGTGAGCGTGTAGCAATCAAATCCGTTCACCGATTCGTCAGCGGTTTGTCCGAGGTCTTTGACGATTTTTGAAATGTTCGCCGGGTCGCCAAAATATTTGGCAAAATAATCCTGCATCGCTTTGATTTGTTCCGCGTTCGCAGCGGGCGCGTTGCTGTCGGCCATTTGCCGATACATCGGCGGGATTCCTTTCATGTGCATATCCTGAAACATGAATTGTCCCTGGTCCGATTTCCAAAATGCAAACGTGTTGGAGAAATTCTGGCGGTCCACTTTTGAAATCGCATCGCCGGCGAAATAACTCCAATTCGACGACTTCAACCATTTCATCGAAAACGTTGTATAGTTCGTAATGATTTTGGGCATGCCCGGCGGATGGCGGTTCGGATTTTTTTGCGCGGCGGGCGAAAGTGTATCACTCACATCGGCTTCGGTGATGTTCGATATATCCAAAAATAACTCCACCATGCCGGTGGATTTCACCGTGTTCAAATTCGTGTATGCGTCGCGCACCTTCGTCAAAATGCTTAACGCCTGGATGGTCGCCTGCGCCGTGGGCGTGGCCACTTGCGCGGCGGGATTGGCTTTTGTTCCGCGGCTGGATTTATATTTTGAATATCCGAACCAACCGCCAGCTCCCAGCGCCGCCAACACGACAATCACCGCCGCGATGACCAAAACTGTTTTCAATGCGCCGGATTTTTTCTTCGGCAGCGGCGCACCCGCGCCCGGCGCACCGGAAAATCGTTGCCCAGCAGCCGGAGCTGTTGTGCTGGCGCGTGTGGCAAGCCCCGGAGCCGATGACGGCGGTGGCGGAGGCGTTGCAATTCGCGGAGCAGGCGGCGGCGTGGCGGAGGCCGGCGCTTGCGGCACGACGATGTTTTGTTTGCAGGTCGGGCAATTGATTTGCATGCCGGAATAGCCGGTGTCGCATGCGATGTGCTGGCCGCAGCCGGGACAGGAAAATTTAAAGTCAGCCATAATTTTATTTTCGTCGCAATTTGCCGACGTCTGAATCGGTGATAAACCAGCAAACTCGTTTTTCGGGGAATTTGCAAGCCGAATGCAATCGGTGGGCGAGCGTCCTCGCGAGCCGTTTAATAAAATTACGCGCGTCGTTCTTTGATTGCCGCCAAAATTTCCGCAATCACTTCGCCCTTCGGCTTCGCGCCGACGTTGCCCTTGCCGTGCAAGCGGACGGAAACATTTCCCGCTTCCATGTCGCGCGCGCCGATGACGAGCATCGTGTGGACTTTCGCTTTTTCCGCTTCCTGAATCTTGCCGTTGATTTTGTTCGACGTGAAATCGCTTTCCACGCGCACGAAATTCCCGCGCAATTCATTCACGATTTGCTTCGCGTAATTCAGCAGCGGCTCGTCCTCGCCAATCGTCAGCACGCGCACCTGTTCCGGCGCGAGCCAGAGCGGAAAATTGCCCGCGTAATGCTCGATAAGAAAACCGATGAACCGCTCGTGTGTGCCCAGCGGCGCGCGATGGATGCACAACGGCGTCTGGGTCGAATTGTCGCGGTCGCGATACACGAGGCCGAATTTTTTCGGCACGGCGAAATCCACCTGATTCGTCGCGATGGTGAATTCGCGGCCAATCGCGCTCCAGACCTGCACGTCGATTTTCGGCCCGTAAAACGCCGCCTCGTTCGGCACCTCGACGTAATTGATGCCGGAATTTTTCAATACGTCGCGCACCATGTTTTCCGTCTGAATCCACAACTCCGGCTCGTTGACATATTTTTTGCCGAGACCTTCCTTCGAATGCGTGCTGAAACGCATCTGATATTTTTCAAGGCCGAAAATTTTGAAATACTTCAGATACATTTCGTTGACCGCGCTGAACTCGGCGGCGAATTGTTCTGGCGTGCAATAAATGTGCGCATCGTTCATGTTCAGCGAGCGGACGCGCATGAGGCCGAACAATTCGCCCGACTGCTCGTAACGATAACAAGTGCCGTATTCCGCAAGGCGCAACGGCAAATCGCGATAACTGTGCGGTTCAGCCGCAAAAATGCGGTGATGATGCGGACAGTTCATCGCTTTGAGGTAAAATCTTCCCCGGCTTCGAACTTCCAAAATGCGTTCAAAAATCGAATTCAATTTTGAAGTAGCGGTTTCGAGGTCAGCTTTTTTTGAAGTCACCAATAAACCTGTTAAAAATTTTTGAAGACGAGTAAAAATATTTACGGCCTTTTCAATGTCTTGTGAATCTCCTAATTCTTTGCGCTCTTCATCTGCTAATTTTTTAAGCTCAGCTTCCTTCGCTCCTAGTTCAGTAAGAATTTCATCACGCTCTTTAAGCAATCTAAAAAATTCTTGCTGATCTTCTACATCCAATGGCAATTGCATTGGCGCGAACATTGATTCGGCGTAATACGGCAAATGTCCGCTGGTGCGATACATTTTCTCCTTAGCCAAGTGCGGCGTTTTCACGCGCACATAACCGGCGGCAAATTCTGTTTCTTTCGCCAGCTTTTCCAGTTCTTCCACAATCGCCGTGCCTTTCGGCAGCCACAACGGCATTCCCGGCCCAACAAATTCTGGATCAATTTTGAATAAACCCATTTCTTTGCCAATTTTCCGATGGTCGCGCTTTTTCGCTTCTTCGAGCATCGTGAAATATGCGTCCATCTCGGTCTTGTTCTTGAACGCCGTGCCGTAAATGCGTTGGAGCTGCGGATTCTTTTCGTCGCCTTTGTAATACGCGCTGGCCACGTGCGTGAGCCGGAACGCGCCGATGTTGCCGGTGCGCATCACGTGCGGCCCGGCGCAGAGGTCGAGAAAATCGCCGTTGCGATAAAATGAAATCGGCTCGTCCGCCGGAATGTTTTGGATGATGTCCAATTTGAATTTGGAGACTGCGTCTCTTTCACCAAGGGCAGCCAAGCGACCTTTCTTCGCGTAGTCCAAAGCTTCGTCCCGATTGACGACGACTTTTTCAAAGATGTGGTTCGCCTTGATTTCCTTTTTCATTTCTTCCTCGATGCGCGGGAAATCTTCGGGCGCGATGCGATGCGAGAGTTCGACGTCGTAATAAAATCCGTTTTCGACCGGCGGGCCGGCGGCGAATTGCGCGTCCGGCCAGATTTTCAAAATGGCCGTGGCGAGCACGTGCGCGGCGGAATGCCGGATGCGCTCCAGCTCGGTCATTTTCTGGCGGTCGTCCAGTGTCTTCCGTTCAGATTGCATAGATATCTTTTAACGCAAAGACGCAAAGATATAAAGGCGCAAAGGAATTGAGAACCGTTTTTCTTTTGGCGTCTTTGCAGCTTCGCGCCCTTGCGTTAATTTTTTTGCGCCGTTTTCCAAATCGCCATCAACCCGCCGAATCCGCACAGCAACAATGCGCTCACGGCAATCGCGCCGCTGTTTTGAAATTGCGGCAGGAATTGCAGCGACAGCGCGCCGACGGCCGGGCCGAGGCAATTGCCAAGGCCAATGGTCGCTTCATGAATGCCGCCATGTTCGCCGCGCGTTTCGCCGCCGGCGTCCATCGAATAGAACAGCGACGAGTAATAAATCAGGCCAATCGCGCCGCCGAAAAAGATTTGCGCGATGATGAGCACGATTAAATTCGGCGACATGAGAATTGTCGCAAACGAAAAAATGAGAATCGCAAACGACGCGATGAGCCAGCGTGCGCGATAATGCCAGCCCGTCCAATGCCACAACACTATGAACGCACCGAGCCGCACAAAGCACCACAGCGAGCAGACAAATCCCGCGAGCATCGGCGACAGGTCGAATTTATGCGCGATGCCGGGAACAACGGCGATGAGCGTGTTGATGGCGATGTAGGAGAACGGATTCGAGAGCCACGCCATTTTCAGAAAAATTTTCGCTCGCGGCGACGCAGGGCGATGCGGTTCCGGCGGCAAATCGGTTTTTGGTTTGCTCAACGCTTCGCGCGCCATTTCCGTTGCGTGATGATGCAACCAGAATGTCAGCGCCAGTTGGAAAAGCACGATGCCCAGCGGCAGTGCGAAAATGATTTTGTATCCGAATCTTTCGATGAGTGAGCCGCCGATGAAAAATGCCACGGCGTTCGTCACCGCCCAGACGACATTATAAAGGCCGACGACATTCGGCAATCGTTCGGCGGTTTCACTGTTGCTCACGAGCGCTTCGAGCGTCGGCCAGATGAAACACATTCCGATAGTCAGGCATGAAGCGGAAATGACCTGGCCGGAGATGGATTTCAAAAGCAAACCGGCGACGAGCGAAATCGCCATGATGCTGAAACCGATTTTCAGCGCCGTGAAATAGCCGTGGCGTTGGCCGAATTTCCCCGCCTGCCACGCAGCGGGAACATAAATGACTCCAAGATATGCGGCGAACGCGAGGTTGTGCTTGTTGTCGAAGCCGAACCAGTCGCGCATGAGGAAGTAGAGATAATTAAAATAGAGAATCGTCGCGAAGGAATTCAATCCTTCGAGCGTGAAGCAGGAGAATCTGATTTTCTGGCGCGAGGTCATCGTGCTGCGGAAATTTCTTCGATGGCTTTTCGGCAATACCATTTCACCGCGTCGCTCATCGGTGGCTGCAATTTGTCCAATTCAGCGGCGGAACACCAGCGAATGTCGTGATGTTCTTCGGTGGCGAGTTTTATTTGCGCGGAATTTTTCGGGCGTGCCCAATAAATCATCCCGATGTGTTCGTGCGTCTCGGAAATGCGATGGATATCTAAAAATCGCGGCGCGATGAGCGCACGCGTGCCGGGCGAAGTTGTGGGCGGCCGTTCGCCGAGCAATTCCACATCGAGGCCGCTCTCCTCTTTCGCCTCGCGCAACGCGGCCTGTTCCGGTTCTTCATCCAATTCGATATGCCCGCCGAGCGGCAGCCATTTATCGAGCTTGCGATGATGGATGAGCAGGATTTTTTTGTCGTGAACGACAAAAATCGCGACGGTAAAATCAATTTTTTCGTGAATATGAGCCATAAATAAAAACGCCCCGACTTGCGCCGGGGCTTTGCAAAAATTCTCCGGCAATCATTTCATGCGGTCAAAATTCTTTTGAAGAATCTGCCAATCCTTCAAACCTGTGACTTTGCTCTGGAACGATTTATTGATTTCCGCTTCCTTCGCGTTTTTCGTCGGCTTGTTGACTTTGTAAAAAATTCCGAAGCGCCCCGGAAAATCTTCGCCCGCCAATTTGTAAGCCGCAAGTTCGTCGGTCACGTCGTGGTCTTTCGGCACTTCATTGAAGACGCCGCCTTTGCGCGGATTGCTCGCATCGAATGCGCCTTCGTAAAATTCCACGCATTCGCTCAAGCATTCGATGAAGCTGAAACCGTCGTGGTCCATCGCGGCTTCCATCATTTGCAAAACGTGATTCGGATTCGTGTGCGTCGTGCGCGCGACGAAGGTTGCGCCCGCGGCAATCGCCTGCTTCATCGGATTAATCGGATAATCCACCGCGCCCCACTGGTCGGTCTTACTTTTAAAACCGAGCGGCGATGTCGGCGAAGTCTGTTTTTTCGTCAAACCGTAAACCCAATTGTCCATGACGCAATACGTCATCTTGATATTTTTGCGCGCGGTGTGATTGAAATGATTTCCGCCGATGGAAAATGCGTCGCCGTCGCCGCCGAAAACAAAAACGTGTAAATCAGGTCGCGAAAGCGAAATACCGCTCGCAAATGGCAGCGCGCGTCCGTGAATAAAATGTGCGCCGTGCGCCTGCACGAAATACGGAAAACGGCTGGAGCAGCCGATGCCCGCGACGGTCGTGATTTTTTCGTGCCACATCTTGCGCTTTTCAATCAGCTTGAAATAAAGCGCGAGCACGGAAAAATCGCCGCACCCCGGACACCACGTCGGATGGTCGGCGGCGATTTCTTTTTTCGTCAGCCCTTTGCGTTCTTCGGGCATAG
>Ga0070741_10021383_pt1 | contig 10072 bp, 9 predicted proteins | sample Coa_R1_4_FD_66440 | JGI IMG/M metagenome (GOLD analysis project Ga0070741, IMG submission 66440) | Surface soil microbial communities from Centralia Pennsylvania, which are recovering from an underground coalmine fire - Coalmine... | ecosystem: Environmental > Terrestrial > Soil > Unclassified ...
AGAGCGCGGGCACGTCGAGCGGCCTGCGTACCTTAATGTCGGCGTCGGCCAGCCGTGCGCAGATATCGGTCAGTTCACGCACCATGATGACGCAGAGGCCGTGGTCGGGGTCCGCGCCTCCGGCCATCACTCGCGCCTCGTTGGCCAGCTCGCGGGTGTAGGGCATCGACGCGGTGAGGTACGCGCGGTGCTGCTCGCTGGAGGTGGAGACCATCGAGAGCAGATGGTCGTACGAGTCACGCAGCCACTGGGCCGCCTCGGGATTTCCGCGCTTGAGCACGTCCTTGGCATGCGCGTCCGGGTCGGCCGGGAGGGTCCGGGCGAGCATCTGAAGCCGGGTCACGAAGCCGTCGCCGTTGGCCACGTGCCGCAGCAGCGTGCCGAACCGGTCGACCAGCGCCTCTTGGTCCTCGGCATCGCGCGACCCGACGCCGGGTCCCTCGATCTCCAGCGTGCAGGTGACCATGCTGCGGTCCAGGTGCATCAGCACCGCGAGCTTGTCCGGGCCGAAGTTGGCGGTCAGCCAGCGCACCCGGCCGATGCCGGGCGGGGTCGGGATCGGCAGTTCCAGGCCGCCGAGCCGGGTCCCCGCCTCGACTGCGGCCGAGGCGTACCGCGCGCTGCCGGAGCGCAGCAGGCGCCGGTAGCTGCGGTCGATCTCGAACCAGCGGTACAGCGTGCGCTTGCGGTACGGCAGGAAGATCACCGCTGCGCCGGCGGCCGGCAGTCCGATGATCATCAGAATCTTGAGGAAGAGGGTGGGGACCACGAAGGCCGCGATCATCGCCAGCGCGCAAGCGACCACGAGCACGGCCAGCTCGCCGGTCTCCCGGTTGCGCCCGACGATCGCGTTCGGCTTGGCCTTGCCGATCAGGAACGAGCGACGGCGTTCGAAGCCCTCTGCCGTCACGCCGATCCTCCGCGTCCGCCGTCAGCGCCGCGGGCACCTCGTACCGCATCCGCACCGCGCCCGCCGCCGTCGCGCGGCAACGCGGGCGCGGGTGGCGGCGGAGAGGGCGGAGGAGGCACCGGCGGTGTTCCGCCGCCCGAACCCGCGCCACGTGTGGTCGTGAGCCGTACGGCCGCGCGTGCGCCGTGGGCCGCGACGCCTGCGGTCATGCCGAGGGCTGCGACGGCCGGGCCGGCCATCGGGTTGGCGCCGATCGGGCTGCCGCTACGGCCGGCGTGCGCGGCGATGCCCTGCCGCATCCGCGAGGCCGGGCCGTCCATCGAACCCGCGGCAGCTTCGGCGGGGGCGTCTGCGCCGCGAGCGCTGTTGATCGCCAGCATGTCGTCGCCGAAGTTCGGCACGAAGCGGAAGATCAGGCCGGAGGCGAAGATCGAGAGCAGCATGATGGCCAGGCCGGAGAGCACCGAGCCGAAGGAGCCCTGGCCGGTGTTGCCGCCGGAGATGGCGGTGGCTAATCCGAGCACGATGACGATCACCGGTTTGGCGAGGTCCACTGCGATCATCATCCCGGCCCAGCGCCTGATGTGGTGCCAGAGCGACTTGTCCACCAGCCCCGCGTACACGGCGGCGGCCAGCGCGGCGCCGACGTACAGCATCGCGGCCCGGATCAGCAGCTCGACCCAGAGCACCGCGGCGGCGATCATCGCGATGATGGAGATGAAGATCAGCAGGATCGGGCCGCCGCCGAGGTTCGCGGTCTGCCCGTTCGGCGGATCGAGGGTGTTCGCGAAGGAGGTCAGGAAGTTGTTCGTGTCCTTCGCGGTGCCCGAGCCGATCGCGCTGGTCACCGAGTCGGTCACCCGGACCATGCCGTAGAGGATCACCGGCGTGAACGCGGACGCGCCGACGGCGAGCCAGAGGTAGCCGGTGGCCTGGGACAGCGCCGTCACGATCGACTCGCCGTGCACGGCCCGCTTGACCACCGCGAGCAGCCACAGCACCACGGTCAGGATCGCGGAGGCGGCGAACACGATCGCGTACTGGGTGAGGAACCCGGAGTTGGTGAAGTCGACGTTGGTGACGCCGTCGACCACCCCGGAGACCGCCTTGATGACCGAGGCGGCCGCCTGCGCGCAGTCGTGCGCGATCGAGCCGACCGGGTCGGAGAGCAGCGAGGCGGTCGACGCGCCGCCGGTACCGCCTCCATTGGCATTGCTGCTGGTGCCGCCGGAACCCCCGCCGACCAGGGTGCGGGTGTTCTCGCAGGCCTGTTTCAGCGAGCCGGACAGCAGCGCGCAGGCGTCGCCGGCCGTGTGGATCATCGAGCTAGCGGGCATAGCGCAACCCCCCGAACTGGTTGACTGCCTTCTGCAGATCCTGGCCGCCGGAGACGACCTGCTGGCCGCTGGTCGGCACCGGGCCGTCGGCGGACGCGAACGAGACCCACTTCCAGTCGCCACCGGTCCAGCGCAGGGTGACGGTGATCGTCGACCAGTTCTCGACGACCGGGTGCGTCGACCCCTGACCGGCCAGGCCGGAGAGGGTGACGGTCCACACCGAGACGGTCGCGTCGTTACTGCTGCTCTTGACCAACGTCACGCCGACCGGGGCGCTTCGCTGTACGAAGGTCTGTCCGGAGGGCGGTACGCCGTCCGCGGACAGTCCCAGGCTGTTGTCGACCTGCGTGTACGCCGTATCGAGTTGCGTCTGCAGGTCGGACGCTATGACCGGGTCCGCGATCGCGTCGATCAGTTTGTGCCGCTCCGTCGGGTTGATCATCGCCGAGGACGAGTACGCGACGACGTAGTTGGCCGCGGCCGATTCGGCGCCCCTCGCGGTGTGTGGGTACCCGATCGGCACGCCGTCGGCGGTGTTGCCGGGCAGGCCGCTGCTGTCGAACTGTGAGGTCACCGGGCCGGTGGGGTTCGCTGCGGGGTTCGACGCGTTGGAGGCGGCGGTGGACTGGTCGGCCGTCGGTGAGCCGCCCGAGTGATGGGTGCTGCGGTTGACGATCGTGATGGCAGCGACCAGGGCGACCAGCGCGGCCAACAGGACGAGCGGCCGGCGGCCGCGGCCCGGCCTCGGCTCGTCGTCCCGGTAGGGGTCGGGCGGCAACTTGACACGCGTGCGCGCTTCGGGCGTGCTCTGCGCAGTGTCCAATGCGTATGACCCTCGATCGGCTCGGCTCCAGGGGCGGGCCATCAGGCCTCACCCCTACTGGATATGGAAACCAGTGTCACCGGAACCGGCACCGGTTGAACCGCCATACACGCCAAAGAGACGCCGCGCGTCAGCCGTTGGGACCCTGGACCGATACCTGGGCCGATCCGTGGCCCGGTCGTCGGGCTGGTCCTCGGGCCGATCTGAGCGCTTCCCGCTCGGGCCCGCAGGTGGTCCTTCGCGTGCGTCGCCCACCCCGGCGCCACTCGCCGTGCCGCCCCGGCCGCAGCCGGTTCGGCCCGACGCGCGGGCGCGCGCCGCACCACCGCCTCAGTCACGAGTCAGATCGCCATGCCGTAGACGATGGTGAACAGCGTGCCGAGCGAGCCGATGATGAAGACGCCGGTGAGCCCGGCCACGATCAGGCCCTTGCCCTGCTCCGCGCTGAAGGAGTCGCGCAGCGCGGTCGCGCCGATGCGCTGCTTGGCCGCGCCCCAGATGGCGATGCCGAGGCAGAGCAGGATGGCTGCGGCCATGATGACCTCGATCATCACGCGGGCCTGTTGGCCGACCTTACCGAAGGGGCCCCAGTCCGGAGCAATCCCCCCGATGATCGTATTGATGTTCCCGCCGCTGGCCGCAGGCAGCAGTGTGTGCCACTCGGCGTGGGCGGGCAGTGTCGTAAGAAGAGTCAGCACGCTGCACCCCCGGTCCTCGGGTCGGTCGTTGTCGTCCAGTGTTGCCAGTATGGGGGTGTTTTGTGAACTCGAACAGGAGCACGTGGTTCTGAAGTGCGAAGACTGACGCGCCATCACCACCGCACCTATCATAGGGCTCGCCGCCGCGCCTGTACCTGGGACGCGCCAGCCTGACTGACCTGGGCGCTTTGCGGTGCGATGTGGAGGGGAGGCAAGCCGCGATGCCAGGACGCCGTTGGATCTGGATCCTGACAGGCACGCTGCTGGTTCCCTTCCTGATCGTCGGTGCGGTAGCGATGGTCGCGGTAGGCATCAGCGGCTCGGAACTCCAGGCGGCGCAGGCCTCGCTGGCGACCGGTACGGTGCCCGCCGCGTACGCGTCGCTGATTGAGAGCGCGGGAACGGCTTGCTCCCAGCTGAGCGCGCCACTGCTGGCCGCGCAGCTCTACCAGGAGAGCGCGTTCGACCCCAAGGCGGTCTCGCCCGCGGGCGCGGAAGGCATCGCCCAGTTCATGCCGGGTACCTGGCCGAACTGGTCTTCGCCGCACGATGGTGACGGCAAGCAGGACATCTTCAATCCGGCCGACGCGATCCCGGCCGCGGCCCGCTACGACTGCGCGCTGGCCCGGCAGGTCGCGAAGACGCCGGGTGACCAGATCGACAACATGCTCGCGGCGTACAACGCGGGGCCCGGCGCGGTTCTCGCGGCCGGTGGCGTGCCCTCGATCGCCGAAACGCAGAACTATGTGAAGAATATCCGGATTCTGGAGAAGGCCTTCAGTGCCCCGTCCGGCACCGTGGCGACGAGCGACGTCGCGGTCCGCGCGATCGCCTTCGCATACGACCGGCTCGGTACCCCGTACCTGTGGGGCGGTACCGGCACCGTCGCAGAGCATGGTGAGTTCGACTGTTCCGGCCTGACTCAGGCTGCGTACGCGAGCGTCGGCGTGAAGATCCCACGCGTCGCGGCCGACCAGTGGTATGCGGGCCCGCATGTGCCGCGCAGTCAGTTGCGCCCCGGTGACCTGGTCTTCTTCGCCTACGACGTGAACGATCCCTCGACGATTCATCACGTGGGCATCTACGTCGGCGGCGATGCGATGATCGACGCGCCGCACACCGGCGCGACGATCCGCTTCGACCCGGTCGACAACTTCGGCGGGTACATCGGCGCGGTACGGCCCTACGCGCAGGTACCGCAGTGGCCGGTGGGTCAGAGCACGACGGGTGCGGCCGGCGCTACCTCCTGAGGGCCCGCACCGTCGCGAATGCCGCTTATGCGGACGAATGCGGACCCTGCTCGCGCGCTTCGCGGACCCTCAGTGCACGACCTTGACGGCCGGGGCGAAGCCTTCGGCCAACTCGGTGCGGGCACGCCAGCCGGTCGCGGCGTGGAAGGCGTCTGACGAGATGCGCAGCGAGCGAGCGTTGACCTCGGCCTTCGAGCCGAGTAACGCGCGGGTCAGACCGGAGACGAAGCGCGCCGAGCCGTCCACGCCGGCCGCCGTGGCCAGCGCACGCGCCCACTCGCTCCGGTGCACCGGCTGCGCGGCGACGTTGTAGACACCGGTCGGGGCGGCCAGCGCGGCGACCACCGCGCCCGCAGCGTCCTCGATCGTGATCGGCGAGACGTAGCCCTCCGGGTCTCCAAGCAGCACCGGCTTGCCCTTACGTACCCGGTCAAGCTGCCAGTGGGTGAGGGCGTCGTCGCCGTAGAACGCGCCGAAGCGGAGCACCACCGCGAAGCGGTACTGGTCGGCGAAGCCCATCGCGTTCTCGCCGGCCGTAATCGATGACCGGATCATCGGGTGCTGGTCGAGCGGCGACTGCTCGGTGATCCACTCCTGGCCGGCATCGGCGTACACGTACGCGACAGACTCCTGGATCAGTCTCAGCGCGCCGCAGTCAGCCGCGGCCTTGGCCAAGACGGCGCTGCCTTCCGAGCGGATGCGGTCGTTCTCCCGCCACGACGAGCGCCGCATGAACGCGGTACCGGTAGGGATGTGCGTGGCCAAGTTGCACACGACATCGTGCCCTTCGATGGCCGCGCGCATCGTCTTAGCGTCGAAGAGGTCCACCTCGACCGCGTTGGCGCCGAGCGTGTGCAGGGCTCTGCGCTTGTCGCTGCCTCGAGCTATCCCGGTGACCTCGTGACCACTGGAAACGAGCCGTCGGACCGCCGCGGTTCCGAGCACACCGGTCGCTCCCGCAACGAACACTCGCATCCGTCAGCACCCTCCTGGTCGCGACCGGTTCTTCCGTAACCATCCTCCATCCGGGTCGTTGGGGAGGACGAATCCGGAAACGGATCATCCGTTCGGTCTACATGATGAATCCAGTACCCGAGGTGGCCAGAGTGAACGCAGCGGCGGCAAACGGATGGGGGCGCTCGGCGGCGCTTCGGCTCAGCCTGCTCGCGCTGAGCGCCGGTGCGGTGGCGGGGGCCGCTTCGGCCTGCTCCGCGGCTCCGGTGAGCGTCGCCTCGGACCCGGTCGCGGCGGTGCGTAACGCCGCCGCCGACGCGGCGAAGATTCACAGCGCCAAAGTCGCCACCTCGGTCACCATGAGCGTGGGCGCGGCGAGCCGGCAGTTCACCGGTCTGGGTGAATTCGACTTCGACCGGCAGGTCGGTGCGATCGTGCTGCAGACCCCGCAGAGCCCGACCCCGCTCGACGAGATCATCACCCCCAGCACGCTGTACCTGCGCCTGTCGGGCGGCGACGCCAAGTGGAAGATGGTCGACGCGACCAAGCTGCCCGACGGCGACCTGATCAGCGCGGGCTACACCAGCCCGGTCTTCGACTTCGCGCTGCTGCGCGGGGTGAACAGCGACGCCGTGCACTACGTCGGGGAAGAGACGGTCCGCGACACCAAGGTGACGCACTACGCCGGGACGCTGGACCTCACCGAGTCGGCGAACCAGGCGCAGAACCCGATCAAGGACGAACTGCTCGCCGCGTCGCACTCCTTCTCGGACAAGAGCGTCCCCTTCGACGCCTACCTCGACTCCGCGGGCCGGGTTCGCCGCGTAGTGGCGCACTTTGCGTTCCCCGCCGAGGCTCCGCAGAAGGGCGACGTGCAGATCGCCGCAACCACGGACCTGTTCGATCTGGATCAGCCGGTGACCGTGGCCACCCCGGCAGCGCCGGACCTGGCGGTTACCGCACCGAGCCCGTCCGCGACTCACAAGCGGTCTTAACCGGCGGCTCGCCGCACGCTCGACTCCGGCTTTACCGTGCGGAGCACCTGCGGCCTCCCCTCCCAGGCCATGCGGACGGCCTTACCGAACTAGGTGGGCTACCGCCGGGTATGACCCTTCCGGGCCATGGTCGCCACTCGGGCCCGTCTCTAAGCTGGCAAGGGTCAGCGGAAGACTGCGGGGGACTCCGCCTCGCGGCGATCGCCATGACCATGACGGTAAGGAGGTGACCGGATTGCGTACGGCGCAGCACACCCCCGCTTCCCTGCACGATCCGGCGCCGCGCCGCGAATCGGCGCACAGCCACGGCCACGGTCGGCCGCTGCGCGCCGCCTCTGTCCACGACCGGGTGGCGCTGGACGAGATCGAGCTCTACGCCGAGCTGATCATCGCGGCGCAGCGCAGCGACAAGCCGCTCTCCCGCGCGGACATCGACGCCGCGCTCGGTCTGCAGCCCCCGGGGCCGGCCCGATCCTGTTGACGATCCGGGTCGTCGACCATGTGGGTGCCGCACTCTGAGCGGCCGATAGGCAGATTGACCGAATCAACCGGTTTCGCCCCGGTTTCCCAGGGCTCCAGCTCGCCTGATCAATGCTTTTCGATCACGCAGCGAGATCGCCGGACCACACCCCAGCGCTGAAGCGGCGCGCGGATGGGCGCACACGGCACATCGCGAGCCCGGAGCGTCTAACATCCTTGTGGTCACGGAACCGAGCAGTTCCGGTGCCACTGCTCCAGCCGGTCCGGCTTGATCCGCGTTAGCTGCGGATCTGTGCGCCGACCGGCTTTCGGAGCGGGAAGAACCCGACCCACACCTGCCCGGAGTGCCCAGTGCGCCTGCGTCTGACCCCGAAGGAGACCAGCTTCTACGACCTGTTCGCCAAGGCGGCGGACAACCTGGTCGTCGGAGCCGCTCTGCTTACCGAGCTGCTGGGCACCGACAAATCCGGGCGTGCAGTCATCGCCGAGCGGATGCGCGATGCGGAGCACGCCGGCGATGAGGTTACCCACGCGATCTACCGCCAGTTGAACTCTTCGTTTATCACGCCTTTCGACCGCGAGGACATTTATCAACTCGCCGGCCGGCTCGACGACGTGATGGACGCGATGGAGGCGGCGGTCGACCTGGCCACGCTCTATCAGGTGGAGACGCTGCCACCCGGCGTCGCCGATCAGGTGGACGTGCTGGTGCGCGCGGCGGACCTGACCGCGGAGGCGATGCCGCGGCTGCGCTCCATGAAGGACCTGACCGAGTACTGGATCGAGATCAACCGGCTGGAGAACCAGGCCGACCAGGTCTACCGCAAGCTGCTGGCGCACCTGTTCTCCGGCGAGTACGACGCGATCACGGTGATGAAGCTGCGGGAGATCGTCGAGAACCTGGAAACCGCGGCGGACAACTTCGAGCACGTGGCCAACGCGATCGAGACGATCACGGTCAAGGAGTCCTGAGACCGTGCAGACGCTCGGCCTGATCACGGTCATCGTGGTCGCCCTCGGGTTCGCCTACACCAACGGGTTCCACGACTCGGCCAACGCGATCGCCACCTCGGTCTCCACGCGGGCGCTCACTCCGCGGGTCGCGCTGGTGATGGCGGGGATCATGAACCTGGTCGGCGCCTACGTCGGCCTCCAGCTCGGCGGCGGGGTGACCAAGTCCATCGTCAAGGGCATCATCGGCACGCCGGCGCACGGCACCAACGGCCTGGTGGTGGTCTTCGCGCTGCTGATCGGCGCGATCGCGTGGAACCTGATCACCTGGTACTTCGGCCTGCCGTCCTCCAGCTCGCACGCGCTGATCGGCGGCATGGTGGGCGCGGGCCTCGCGGCCGGTCTCACCGTGCACTGGGACGGGGTGTGGAGCAAAGTCGTGCTGCCGATGCTCATCTCGCCGGTGGTCGGATTCCTGCTGTCCTTCGCCGTGATGATCGGCATCCTGTGGGCGTTCCGGCACCGCCGACCCGGCCCGGTCACCCGCGGGTTCCGCATGGCGCAGACCGTGTCGGCCGCGGGAATGGCGCTGGGACACGGCATCCAGGACGCGCAGAAGACCATGGGCGTGGTGATGCTCGCGCTGATCGCCGGAGGTCACGCGAACAACAACAGCCCGGTGCCGTGGTGGGTGCTGCTCACGGCGGCGCTGTCGATCTCGCTGGGCACCTACGCGGGCGGCTGGCGGGTCATGCGCACGCTCGGCCGCCGCATCATCGAGCTCGACCCGCCGCGCGGCTTCGCATCCGAGACGGTGGCCTCGCTGGTGCTCTACTTCACCGCCTTCATCTATCCCGCGCCGGTCTCCACGACGCACATCATCACCGGCTCGATCATGGGAGCCGGCGCGACCAGCGGGAAGAACGCGGTGCGCTGGGGCGTCGCGAAGAACATCGTCTACGCCTGGTGCATGACGATCCCGGCGGCGGGAGCGTGCGGGGCGCTGGCTTACGAGATCGTGCACGCGATCTTCGGCTAAGCCGCCGATCGGGTGGCAACAGGCTGAGTTGACGTTGTTTCACGTGGATCATGTACTCAGCTGCTGATTCGGTTCGTGTCCGGTTCTTGGGACTGACATCTCATCGGACTGCAGCCGAGGGCAGCGCGAACTCGCACCACACCGACTTGCCGGCGTCCAGCTGCCGCGCGCCCCAGGAGGAGGCGAGCGCGGCGACGATGCCGATACCGCGGCCGTCCTCGTCGGTGTCGTTGGCCAGGCGCCGCCGCGGCAGGTGATCGTCGCCGTCTGAGACGTCCACGATCAGCCTGCGGTCGGTGCGGCGCAGCCGGAGCCGGACCGGCGGCCTGCCGTGGATCGCCGCGTTGGCCACCAGCTCGCTGACCGCAAGCACGCCGGTGTCGCACAGGTCCTCGCCGACATGCCAGCTGCGCAGCACTCCGGAGGCGAAGGCGCGGGCGTGCGCGGCGATCTCGGTGCCGCCGACCAGGTCGATCCCGGCGGAGCGGAACAGCTCGGCGCGCTCGCCCTGCCAGCGCGGCACGTGCACGACCAGCAGCGCCACGTCGTCGTCGTGGTCGGCGGGCAGGTCCATGCCGGCCAGCAGTTCGTCGCGCACCAGGTCCACCGGGCCGATCCGGCGCGGCGTCTGTCGT
>Ga0070741_10021384_pt1 | contig 10072 bp, 7 predicted proteins | sample Coa_R1_4_FD_66440 | JGI IMG/M metagenome (GOLD analysis project Ga0070741, IMG submission 66440) | Surface soil microbial communities from Centralia Pennsylvania, which are recovering from an underground coalmine fire - Coalmine... | ecosystem: Environmental > Terrestrial > Soil > Unclassified ...
AACCGCAACTGCCTGTCGCCCATCCGGAGTGCGTCTATTTCGGGCCGCAGCATGAAAGATATGCCCGCCAGGGCCTATCCATGCCCGGGACCTCATCCTCTCAGCTCTCGTTGAGCGCTCTGACGCAACAGGTCGTGCGGCAACTGCCGCCGCTCTCTTCCGCGACGCGCAGCGGAGCCCTTCAACCGCTCGCCCAAATGGGCCCGATCGACCGGAATTTATTTGCCGCCATGCAGGCGGCCGGCGTCAGCCCGGCCCCTGCGACGACCGATTTTGAGTTCATCCGGCGCGTCACTCTCGATCTGACCGGGCGCATACCGGCGCCTGACCGCGTGATCCGGTTCGTGAACGACCCGTCCCCCACCAAGCGGGAAGCGCTGGTGGAAGAACTGCTGGCCAAGCCGGAATGGGTTGACAAGTGGACCATGTATTTTGGGGACCTGTTTCAGAACAACAGCCGGAATTCGCAGGTGGCGCGCTTTGCCCAAGGCCGGAATGCGTTTTACAACTACATTCACGACTCGCTCGCAGCCAACAAGCCCTATGATCAAATGGCGCGCGAGCTGATAAGCGCCCAGGGAACCGACAGCTTCCAGCAGGGAGAGCTGAACTGGATGGTCGGGGGCGTCGTCACCGGCGGCCCTGTGCAAGACATCATGGACCAGCAGGCCGCGAACATTGCGGACACCTTTTTAGGTATTGCTCATATGAACTGCCTGCTGTGCCACAACGGCCGCGGACACCTGGATCAGCTCAGTCTCTGGGGGAGCCAGGGGACGCGCTATCAGGCGTGGCAATTCGCTTCGTTCGTCTCGCGGACAGTCGTGGCCCGCGTCCCAATGTCAGGTCAGACTAATCTTTATTCCTGGTCGGTGGTGGACAATCCGGCTCGCGCGAACTATCCGTTGAATACGACAACTGGCAACCGGCCGGCGCGTCAGCCGAGCGGCACGCCCAGCGGTACGGAAAAGAACGTGGCCCCGGTCTATTGGTTCACGGGAGCGAAACCGGCGCCGGGACAGAACTATCGCGCCGCCCTGGCGCAATTTATCACCTCCGATTTTCAGTTCGCTCGCGCGGCCGTCAATTACATATGGGCGCAGTTTTTTGGCCGCGGCATTGTGGATCCGCCCGACCAGTTTGACCTGGCCCGGCTTGATCCGAACAATCCGCCGCCGGCTCCCTGGACGTTGCAGCCTTCCAACCCCGCGCTCCTCCAGGAACTGGCTCAGGATTTCGTCAACAGCAAGTTCGACTTGAAGGCGCTGATGCGCGAAATTGTGAACTCCCGAGCCTATCAGCTATCGGCCCGTTACGACGGCCCGTGGGACCCGGCGTGGGAGCCGCTGTTCGCCCGCAAATTAGTCCGGCGGCTGTGGGCCGAGGAAATTCATGACGCGGTGGCGCAATCCAGCAATGTGATTCCCTCCTACACCATCACGCAGAACGGCGCAACCTTCGGCCCGGTGAATTGGGCGATGCAATTTCCCGAAACGGCCGGGATGCCCGCTGGAAACGCAGCCGTCGTCCAGTTTCTCGATGCGTTTCTCCGCGGGAATCGAGACGACCAGCAGCGGCGGGGCGACGGGTCGATCTCCCAAGCCCTCGATTTGATGAACGATAACTTCATCATGAGCCGGATTCGCGCGACCGGATCGGGCGCTTCGGCCAGCCTGCTCGCCAGAAGTCTCAGCCTTCCCGACGATCAGCTGGTGAACAATTTGTTCCTCGCCGTTCTCTCGCGGTATCCGACGCCCGCGGAGATGAGCACGGCGCTGGCGAATTTGCAATCGGGCGACCGGACGCAGGAAGCGCAGAACCTGCTCTGGTCCCTCTACAACAAGGTGGATTTTGTTTTTAACTACTGAGCTGGAGCATCAGATGAAGCCACTGTTCAGAGGGCGAAGCGGCTGCGAGGAGCCGGATGGGCCTCCGGCCTTGTACTTGTCCAACTTTTTGCGCGCTCCCCGCGGCGCCCGGTCGCGCGGCTCGGGGCGGCCCAGAGAGGTCTTGTCATGAACGCACAGGAACGATTCGACCGGTTCATCCAGCGCTATCCCCAGCCCCGGCGATCCTTTCTCGACCGGCCGCATTTCACCCGCCGGCAGTTCTTCCAGATCCTCGGCTGCGGCGTGACCGGGGCGTGCCTGCTGCCCAGTCTGCGCGCGGTTCCTGTCGTCCGGCAGACGCCCGTGCAGACGCAGAACAAGGCTAAGAGCGTAATCTTCATCCTGCTGCAAGGCGCTCCCAGCCACATCGATACGTTTGATTTCAAGACTGTCCCTGGGGTCACGCCCGACAACTTCAATCCGGAGACTATTTCGGGCATCACTTGGCCGACCGGCCTGCTGCCGAATCTGGCCAACAATCTCCCCGACTTGGCGATTGTGCGGTCGATGCGCGCCTGGGCTCTGGTGCACAGCCTTGCACAGCGGTGGACTCAAATCGGCCGCAACCCGGCGGCAGCGCTGGGCGACATCGCGCCCAATATCGGCAGCGTCGTTGCACTCGAAAAAGATTCGGAGCGGACTCCCAACCAGGTATTCCCGACTTTCATCGCCCTTAACTCAAACTCGGCAGCCGGCCCCGGCTACTTCGCCGCCACCTACGCGCCGTTTGAGATCGCGCCGTCGTCGAAAGGTCTCGCTAATACTACAAACCCCGACGGTCAGGCGCTCTCGAACGAGCGGTGGGGACAACTTCACGCGCTGGATGATCCGCTGCGCGTCAACTCGCCCCTCGGAAGACCCCTCGAGGATTACGACAACTTTTATACGGCAGCTCGCAGCTTGATGTACAACCCCACCGTCCAGCAGGCGTTCGCCTTTTCCGCAGCCGATAGCCAGCGCTATGGCAGCTCCAGCTTCGGCAACGCCTGCCTGGTCGCCAAGCAGATCCTCGAGGCGAATCAAGGCACGCGGTTCATTGAGATCACTCTCGGCAGTTGGGACATGCATCAGAATATCTACGGGCAGACGAATCCCAACGGCAACAACCTCTACACGCTTGGCAAGACCTTCGACCTCGGCGCCTCGGCCCTATTATCGGACTTGAAATCGAGCGGCCTTCTGGATGAAACCCTGGTGGTTATGGTAGGCGAGTTCGGACGCACCGTCGGGCCGCTTTCCGCCGCCGGCGGCCGCGATCATTACCCGCAGCAATCAATCGTCTTCGCCGGGGCGGGGGTCAAAGGAGGCCGCGCCATTGGTTCTACTACCGACGACGGCTCCATGACGGCGGATCCGGGATGGTCCAGGGGCCGCGACGTCAAGCCCGAAGACGTCGAAGCCACCATCTATTCAGCCATGGGTATTAATTGGACTACCGTGCGCTACGACGACCCTTTCGGCCGGGGCTTCGAATATGTGCCCTTCTCCGATCAGGATGTGTACGGGCCGATCGACGAGCTGTGGGAGTAGAAGCTGGCGTGACCCCGGACATCTCTGCGCGCTGCCGTTGTTCCGCAGCGCGCAAGGTTTAAAGATTTCAGGCCCGACATCGGCTCCCGGCGGGTGCTACGGGGAATTCAACCCGGTTATCCGCGAGATCACAGCGCGAACCTTCCCGCTCGAATCAGGCGCAATGTCCGGCACGCGCTCGATCTGAAGCGTCAAGCCGTCTCCAAGCGTCGAAGAGAGCACGCTGGCAAAGCGTTTTTCTATGGCGGGCCAATCAGCCCCCTGCGAGCAAACGGCCCGCAGCAAGAACCTTCGCAGCTCTTCTTGCACGATCTGAACCTGAATTACGCCGGGAACGGCTTGAATGCCTTCCAGGGTAGAAAGCGCGTGAATGGAAGAGCCGTCAGGCAGGCGTACGAGGTCGTCGGCGCGCCCTTCAATCCGGTCGATAACCGGCAAGCTTCGCCCGCAGGGACACGGCCCGCTGCCGACAGTGACGATGTCGCCGAGGCAATAATTCAGCAGGACTGTGGCGCGGTTCGTCAGATTCGATATCACGATCTCACCTCGGCCGCCGGGAGCCGCGTCACGCCCGGAGCTGTCGATTACGCGCACCGCGATCTGGTCCAGGCTCAGATGAAGACCCTGCCGGCGTTCGCATTGGAACGCGATGCGCAGCGATTCTGCGGATTGATAAAAGGAAAAAACAAGAATGCCGAGCTTTTCTTCGATTAAAGCCCGGTCCGCGTCGGGCATGCGGTCGGCGCCGTAAAAAATGACCCGAGGCAAATGACCGCCGCTATTTTTCTCAGCCACCCACCGGTAAAAGGCGCCCAGGTGGGAGCCGTAGCCGAAAACCGCATGCGGCTGAAATTCTTCCAGACGTCGGCAGATTTCGGTGTAGCTTTCCGCCGGAGAAATAACGATGCGCTCCAGCTCCACGCGGGATGGGAACCAGGAATGCGTCTCATAAAAGCGCCGGATCTGCGCCGGCAAACCCTCGGGGCGGGCGATGACGGCTTCCCGGTAGCCAGTGGTTCTGCCCAGCACCCGCGCCAGCACGAGCCGCTGGCGGTGGCCGTGCGCCAGCGCGAGAAAAAGCGCCGCGTCGTCATAGTCGATGGTCCGGGCCTTGCCTGAGGTGCCGCTCGAGTGGAGCCGCAAGCTGGCGCGATTCGGGCGCTCAGGCCGGAAGCGCTCAGGATGGCGGCTTACCTCTTCCTTGCGAAGGAGAGGAAGACGCGCCAGGTCGGCGGCGCTGCGGCACTCTTCAGGGCGCAAGCCGGCGGAGCGAAACGCCTCGCGATAGAAGGGAACTTCCCGCGCGGCGAAGGCCGCGATTTCGCGAATCCGCCGCTCCTGCACCGCCAGCACCCGCTCCAGCGGCCAGAAAGGGAGCGAGGACTCGTGCCGCAAGTGCCAGGCGGTAAACGCACTCCAGCGAATCCGTGTCAGCCAGCCCGGCATCACTGTAGGGGCGAAATCACCGGGATCGGCGCGAGAGGGGCGCGCCGCCGCTCTCCACAGTCATCGAACAACCCTCCCAAGCCTCCCGGGCACCCAGAGTTCGATCTCCGCCGGGAGCGGCGCACGCGCATACAAAACACGCGGTCCAGTATTTCCAGGCTGTTTGCTCGAGCCGCTGGGCCCGCAAAATGTTCCGGTGAACAAACCGCGTAAAGGAACGCCAGTTCACCCATCGCGCCGCTGCGGCAACGGTCATCGCCATCAACCGGGGCGTCTGCACGATCCCCGTGGCGTCGAGAACCGAAAAACCGGCGGCCGCCAACTCCTGCCGAAGCTCATGGATGGTGTAGGACCTCCCGAGGTAGTAAGGCGTGATACCGAGCCGCGAGGCGGCGCGCAACAGCCAATCCAGAACATTTTGACGGTTGTCGAGAGTGATGATCAGACGCCCGCCGGGATGAAGCGCGCGGCGGATTTCCTGGAGGCTTCGGCCGAGGTCAGCCGGGTCGCGGAAATGGTCCAGCGTGGAGGGAGAAATCACCAGATCAAAAACGCCATCCGCAAACGGCAAAGCGCGAACATCGGCTGCCGCCAGCCGGGCGGAATCCGGGACCGAACCGACCGAGCGCGCCGTGATGGCCGGGGAAATATCCACCCCGAAAACGCGGCGCCCGCCACAGGCCAAGCCGGGAATGAGCGCATCCCGCCCGTTGGCCTCTTCAAACAGATCGGTTTTCAGAATGCGTGCTCCCGGCGGCATTCCCTGCGTCCAATGCCGAATCAGCCGCAAATGAATTCTGCGCTTGAGCCGGGCCAGGAATGGATCCAGGTACGTATTGCCAGGGAGCAGTTTGATCCCGATGTTGTTCCAGTAGGCCGGCTCAGGTTCCCGAACCCCGCTCCAGCGGACCAGCCGGCGCCACGGGCCCAGCCTGACCACTGCCACCGAGCCAGCAGCGCGATATCCGGTCTTTTGCGCGGTCCGGATGCCCGCCCGGTTGTCAGGATCGACAACCAGCGCGGCCGCCCGAAGTCCCGATTCGCGCAGGCGCCGCAGCATAAAGGCGTCGGCCGCCGCTGCAATGCCGAGCCCGCGCATTTCGGGAAGGGTTAGCGACTCGCAAACATACGCGCAGTCTTTGGCGATCGGCAATTCCACGCCGAGCACTTCGCAGCGCGCCGGCCCGGTGATAATCGCCCATCGCGCATGAACGATGCGGCCCTGCGATCGCGCAACAAAGCACCGGTTCCCCGCCCGCAGGCGCGCGCTGATCTCGCGCGCGGCCGCCTCGGGACGGAACAACAGATAATCCTGAAGCTGGTGGCCGCCCAATTCCTCGAGCGAGACCCGGCATCGGGGGACAATTTGGGGAATCGGCTCCGCCAAGGCGCGCTCGAAGTAGCGCATGCGGCGGAAGACAGTCTCACCGAGAGTTTTCCAAATGAGGCCCCGGAATCCCTGCTCTCGCAAGATGCTTCTTGCTCGTCGGAGAATCCCTGTCCACTGCCGCCCTCCCCTTCGAGGCATCAGGACTATTATCGGGGATGGTTGGAATTTTGACCACAAATTTTCTTCCGAAAAGCCCGTGGGAGAGCGCCAACCGCCGAGTGGAAATTAGTCATACGTACCGCTAGTTTCTAGTACCACCGCCCCCTGAAGAAATAAGTCCCTCACGCGAGAGGGTTCAATACTCCGTTACGCGCAGGGCCGCGGCTATAAGAGGGCTTGAAGAAATAAGTCCCCTCACGCGAGAGGGTTCAAGGCAGGTCTTCGGCCGCCTAATGGAGATATTTTCCTAAATCGCGGAACAGCAGTTCCTTGACCTCGGGTTTTTCGAGGTCGGCCTTGGTGATCACACGGGCGCTGAGGTCCACGCGCTTCGGCGGCGTCCGCCCGTTCAATTTATCCACCAGCGTCTTCACTGCTTCATAACCGATGCGGAACGGATCCTGCACCACCAGGGCGTCGATCGTGCCGGATCTCAGATCCGCCAGCAGCCCGTCGCTGTAATCGAAGCCCACCAGGCGGATCTTGCCGGCGAGACCCCGGCCCTTGAACGCTTGCGCCGCCCCAACGGAATTGGCCTCACTCGAACCGAACAATCCGTCGAGGCCAGGATGCGCGGTTAGGATATTTTCCGCCGCCGCCATGGCCTTGGCGCGATCGGACATGCCGAACTGCCTGGCCACAACCTGTATGCCGGGAAATTCCTTGGTCATGACGTCGTCGAAGGCTTTTTCTCTTTCCATCGTGGAGCCGCTGCCGGGCAGGTGCATCAGCATGGCTACTTTCCCCTTGCCGTGGAGGAGCTGGCCGAGCTCACGCGCAGCCATCTCGCCCGCCTGATAGTTGTTGGTCGCTAGAAAGGTCACATAGTTCGTGGAATCGACGCCGGAATCGAAGACGGCAACGGGGATTCCGGCCGCGGCGGCCCGGTCGAGCGCGCCGTTCAGGGCAATACGGTCGGACGCGGAAACGGCGATCGCATCCACACGCCTGGTGATCATCGAATCCATGATTTGGATCTGCCGGCTGTAATCAGTTTCTTCCGCCGGACCGTTCCAGACGACCTCCACATTCCAGTCATGCCCCGCTGCCAGCGCCCCGGCTTGAATGGATTGCCAAAAGATGTGGATCGTGCCCTTTGGAATAACCGCTATGACTTTCTTGTGAGAGGAACGGCAGGCGCCGAGGACTGCGGCTCCCGCCATGAGGAGAACGAAAACCCGCCAAGGAAAACGGAAAGTTTGCCGCCGCCGCGGCGCCAAGGACGAGCGGCCCGCCGTTTCGTTCGCCGCTGATCTCGGGGACACCGCTTCTATTCCTGTGCTGCAAAAATCTCGCGAAAACGACGCATCGCCTCTGCATCATCGCCGGCGGGAAACGCCTCCAGCCCGATGATGCCATCGTAGCCGGCTTGCATGAGCGCTTTCGCCACGTGAGGATAGTTGATCTCGCCTGTTCCCGGTTCATGCCGTCCCGGGACATCGGCCACATGCACGTAGCCAATGTAGGAGTGAAAATCGCGGATCAGTTGAATGACATTTCCCTCCTGCACCTGAGCATGGTAGACGTCGAAGAGCAGCTTGATCCGCGGGCTTCCGACTTTCTCCACCAGCCGCACGACGTCTTCGACGCGCGGCAGCGGATAGCCGGGATGATCGAGCTTGGTATTCAGCGGCTCCAGGTTGTAGACCACGTCGTGCCGCTCGGCCAATTCTGCGACTTGCGACAGGGTCGTGTAAGCCGTGATCCACATGGTCGCCGGATGCGGCGCGGCAGGATGCCCGCTGGCTCCATTTTCCGCCAGCGCATTGGTCAGCAGATTCAGCTCGCGGCAGCCGAGCCGTTGCGCGAGCGCAAGCCGGCGCTCCACACCTTGCAGAAACGCCGTAACACCGCCGGGATGCATCATGCTCCCCTCGTCGCTGCCGCTCATCGTGCTGACGCGAATCCGCCCGGCGGCGAGTGCTTCCACTTCCGCGCCATCCCGCCGCCAGAACTCGACCAGAAATCCAGCCCGGTTGATGCGCCTGGCCCGCTCGAGAAAAGGCAAGCTGCGAAAAACTGTCTCGGCGCACACAGAAAGGCGAAACATCAACAGCCCCGCCATGCGGCTCGTTTCGAAGCCGACCAGGGAATTGCGGCTGTCCGGCGGCGCCGGCGCGGCGCGGCGCCCGGCGCGGGGCCCGCTGGGGCCATGCGGCCCCGGGCCGCTTCCGTTGTTGTCCAGCCGTTGCCGGCAAATTCCTCCCAGATCATGCTAGCCGCCGTTGGGCTTCACTTCTTCCCAGCAGCCTGTTTCCCAAGACCGGATCATGGCAGCCTGCACATTCGCTACCGCCAGCGCTTCCGCGAAGCCCGGCTGGCCTTGCCGTCCCTCAGCAATGGACTTGACGAATTGCGAAGTCTCGATGGTCTTCAAGTCTTCGTAACCCAGACCCACGCCTGGTCCGGGATTGAATCGGGAGTGAAAGGGATGCTCGGGCCCGCTGAGGATATTCGTAAGCCCGTCCCGCGAGCCGTCCGGTTTCAGCCGAAACAGCTCCAGCTCGTTGAGGCGCTCGAAATCCCAAGCCGCCGCGCCGCTTGTTCCGTTGATCTCGAAAGCCATCTGGCACTGCGGGCCAGTGATGATGCGGCAGGCTTCGAAGGTTCCGCGGGCGCCGTTGGCAAACTGCACGAGCGCGCCGACATAGTCTTCGTTTGTAACTTCTGCGGTGGGCCCCTCCTTGCGGATGCTGAAATGAGTTCCGGCGCCAGGCGCCGCCAGCGGCCGCCTGGGGATGAATGTCTCGCGGGCGGCTGCCACCCGGCCGATAGGACCGGCTATCATATGCGCCATGTCGATGACATGCGACATCAGATCGCCAAGCGTTCCCAGGCCGGCCTTTTCTTTCTGAAACCGCCACGAAAGCACGCCGTAGGGGCTGCTGGCATAACCGGCCAGAAAACGGCCGCGATAGTGCGTCAGCTTGCCCAATGCGCCGTTCTGAATCAGGTCCCGCGCATGCTGCACCAGAGGCGCCCAGCGGTAGTTATAACCCACAAACGTCAGCACTCCGGCCTGCCTCGCCGCCCGCTCAATGAGCGCCGTTTCCTCAGGGCTGCGGCCGACCGGTTTCTCGCAGTAAATGTGCTTCCCCGCCGCAGCCGCCGCCACGGCCGCTTCCAGGTGCAGGTCGTTCGAGGCGGCGATATTGACCGCTTCCACCTCCGGGTGCGCGATGACCTCCTTCCAATCGCGCGTGTACCGCTCAAAGCCGAAACGCTGCTGCCCCTGTTTGGCGCGCTCCTCTACTTCGTCGGCGCAGATGATCAGGCGCGGCTCGATCCCGTAGTCGGGAAAGCGGTCCTGGATCTGGCGATAACAGCGGCTGTGCAGCATACCCATCCAGCCCATCCCGACGACACCGATCCCGAGCTTTCTTGGCAAGTGGAAGCTCCTCCCGACGCGAACGGAGAATCCCGAAAAACCGACATCATATCGGCCCCGGGCCGTTTTGTCGAGCGGCGCACCGGCCAGGGGCCGAACCGCATCCGATCGCCGGCGGATGCGGGCGGAGCTTTTATTCGTATCGAAGCGCTTCGATGGGATCGAGCAAGGCCGCTTTCCGGGCCGGATAATAGCCGAAAAAAACGCCCACTAGGGCTGAAAATAAGAAGGCGAGGACGACCGCCCCCGGACTGATGAGCGTGGACCAGT
>Ga0070741_10021385_pt1 | contig 10071 bp, 4 predicted proteins | sample Coa_R1_4_FD_66440 | JGI IMG/M metagenome (GOLD analysis project Ga0070741, IMG submission 66440) | Surface soil microbial communities from Centralia Pennsylvania, which are recovering from an underground coalmine fire - Coalmine... | ecosystem: Environmental > Terrestrial > Soil > Unclassified ...
AAAAATTCAGTTTGTTGAGCGGACCGGAGAAGGTGATATCGACGTTGATTCCGCGCACGCGCGTGGACAGGTCCATGTTCACCGTGGGCTCGATTCTGGCGGGATTGTTAAACGTGATTTCCCCGCGGTTCATGTTGTAGGTATTGCCGAAGAATTCGATTTGGCCCGAATTGACGGTGAGATGGCCGAGCAATATGGGGCGGTCCGGAGTGCCGCGCACGCGCAGGTCGGCGTCCACCTGGATGTTGCGCGTGAGGGCGGTCTCCACTTCGAGCGTATGCCCGGTAACCACATGCACGTCCAACTGAACGCCGTGCAAATACTGATTGGGAGCGGCGGCCACAGGCGTTGTGGTGGCGGCAAGTAAAGCTCCGACGTCGGTACGGGGACTGAACGCGGCGCGCGCGATGGAGACGGAGCCTGACAGGACGGCGCTGTCGGAAGTTCCTACGAGGGCAAGCGAGCCGTCGGCGGTTAAACTGACACCGTCCAGCGACCGATAGCGGACGTTGCGCGCCGCGGCTTGCAGGCGATAGACCAGCGCAGGCCCGCGGAAGCCGACGAAACTACCGGTCTCGAAGGATATATCACCGCCGCCGCTTTTGCCGCTCAAATTCTGCACGGTGGCGCGATTGCGATCGAACAGGATTAGCCCGTTGGCGTTGTCGATGCCGTTGGGGACGTCGCGCAGAAAGAGCGATGCATTGCGCAGCTCGAGCCGGCCGTTCACCTGCGGCTCCAGCATGGGTCCATGCACCGTGACATTCACCGTAGAGGTCCCGGAGCCGAGCAGATCCGGATTGAAGATCTGCAGAATGGAAAAATTGACGCGGCCTTGCAGGGCCAAATCCCAAGAAGACTTGGAAGCCTTGGGATCGAGAAGCAGGCGGCCGGAAGCATCGAGCGTGGTATCTTTCGCGCTGAAGCTGGCATGTCCGAAATCGATGACACCGGGGCTGGCGACGATGTGCAGGGGCTGCGCATTGCGCAACACCAAATCCTGCAGCAGGACGCCCGAGACGGGGCGCGCGTTGGGACTGGCATTGAGCTGCACGGTGGAGAGGGTGACATCGGCCTGCATAGCGGAAGGCTGGTTGAGCGGCCCCGAAACGAGGGCATCGCCTTCAATGAAGCCGTCAAAGGGCAGCTCGGCGCGGGCGTGTTTGCCGGGCGCAAGATCGTGCAGGGTGGCGAAGGAGATGCGCGGAAATGAGATGTGCGCCTGTCCGCGATAGTCGCCCTCCATGCGCCATTCGCCCGAGCCGCGGACTTGAAAATCCTGGAGGGTGGCAGTGGCCGAAACGGTGAGCATGGGAAGTTTGGTAGCGGCGGTGAGATTGATGCTGCCGTAGGTGCGGCCGTCCAGCGAGGCATTACGGACATTCATCTCGCCGTTGAGAGAGGTGAGGTCGACGACGCCATTGACGATCTTTGCGCCGCCCGCGGCCTTCAGTTCCAGACGGCCGCCCAGGCCACTGGCGTAATCCTGGAGATGCTGGATGGTGGCGAGGTCGACTCCGTTGGATGCGACGTCGAAGCGCAGGGAGCCATCCTTCCAATCGTTGGCTGGGTGATTGTAGCCGCCCGACAGGACGATGCGTCCCGTGCCCGCGCGAATGTCGGCCACGGTAACCTCGACGGCGGTGGTGGTGACGGTAACGGCCGCGTGAGCCTGGGGAAACCGCTCGTCATAAACCGTGAAATTGTCGAGCGTGAGGGCGCCTGACACCACCGGCGATTCGAGCGATCCGGAGACGCGCAGGTTCGCAGAGAGCAAGCCAGTGGCGGGCGGTTGCTGGAGGCGGGCTTCGGCGGCAATGGTTTGGATGTCGGCGCTGTGCAGAGTTGCGGTTGCGGAAATAGGGCTTGCGCCTTCCAGCTTCCAATCGCGCAGGCCGGCGCGGCCACTGCCTTCCATACGCATTTTGCCTTGTTCGATGGCGATGGAATCCAAGACAAGACTGGAGCGGTCCAGGGTGAAGCTGGAGGTGATGCGATCCACTTGCCGCCCATTTGCTTTGAGCTTCTCGGCTTCGGCTTTTCCGAAAATTTTCGGGTCATGGAGAGGGCCGCGGACGGAGCCATCGATACGCGCGACACCGTTCTGGAGCTCTACGGGCCAGTTAGCAGGGGTTTGGGCACCGAGCGCGCGGAGGACGGGGAGAGCGTCGTTCAAATTATGCGAGACGACGTGCAGGTCGAGATTTTCGCCGAGAGTACCTGAGAGATCGGCGTGCGTGGAACCGATGTCCAATTGCGAGTTGCCGAGGCGGAGTTTGCCCGCGCGCTGATCGTAATCCACGGCGAGGGAGCCCTGGACTGGAATGCTTCTTGTCCCTGCCGAGTTGCCTGCGCCCTGCCCAGGCGCGAGACTGAGCATCGCAATGATCCGCGCGGCGGTGATTCCGGAAGGTGTGGCTTCGCCGTCCAATTGGACGGGACCACTCAGGGTGCCGTTCAGTTCGCTAGTAGGATTGCTCGATTTGGGGGCGGTGAGACGTCCGAGTTCGGCGATGGTGAGCCCGCTCATCTCGCCTTTGGCGCTGAGATGCTTGTGCTCGTTCATCTGGGCGATGCCGTGAAAGCGCCCGGCGGAGGACGAGACGTTGAGATCGCGGAGGTTGAATTTATCGGGCGTGATGTCGGCTTGGGAGCTGAGAGCGATGTCGTGAATCGCGATGCCATTGCGAGCAAGGGCCAAGCCGCTGCCGCCGAGCTTGCCTGTGAAGCGGTCGGTTTCCGAACCGCCCGCGGTGACACGACCCTGGAGCCAGAGATCGCCACGCGACTCCAATGGCGTCTGGATCAGGCGGTTCAAATCGCTCAGCGGGAGCGCGGCGGTGACATTGAAATCGGCACGCGGGGAATACAGATTTACGACGTTGCCTTGGGACCGGATCATCATTCCGCCGGATGACAGGTTCATGCTCAGCACCTGAACGGTGCTGCGGCCGAGTTCGACCTGGGTATCCAAACCGAACTGGGCGGGAGTGCGCAATTTGGGCGAGGCGATGCGGAGAAGGGCCGAGGAGATGGCGCACAGGTAGCGAGGATTAGCGGAAGATCCGCCGGGTTGATAGCTCAGGGACGTTTGTAGATTTTCGCCGTTGGCATCGAGCGGCAGACGCCACGAATTGTAGTTGAACTCGCCACGATGGATTTCGACGTGCTGCACCTTGAGATCCAGCAAGTCCTCCACCACGTTCTGGTTGAAGCGGGGTATCCTGGGGCGCGGAATATTAGTAGAGCCGTCGGGCCCGATGGTGATGGAAACGCGGGGAGCGTCGATGAAGAGCTGCGCGATGTCTATCTTTTTCTCCAGAACCGAAATGATTTTGAAGCCGATGCGGATTTTATCGGCCTGGAACAGGGGCGGGGCGGAAGCGGACTCGGTGCCATGGAGGACAAAGGGCGCGACTTCGGCGGTGAGATGATGCCAATCGTAGGAGAAGCTGCCGATCTCGACATGGCCCCCCGTAGCGCGTTCGACGAGGGCGGCAATGCGCAGGCGGATCAGGTCTCGGAACCACGCGGTTTGGATCACAACGAGGCCGGCGATGGCGAGGACTGCGGCGAGAGCGGCCAATCCGGCGAGGCTGAGGGCCGTTATCTTTAATATTTTCCTCATTGCAACTCGCGATCCAGGTAATTGATCGCCACCTGGGCACGCGTATCTTTGATCCACTGGTCCAACGCCTGGTCGATCCGCTTTTGCGTCAAGATCTCCTCGATCTGTTCGCGGGAGTCTTCGAAGGTCGGAACTTTTTCGATTCCCTTCTTCTGCCAGTCGGATAACTGCTGCCGATAATATGCTTGCACATCGGCAGCGGGGATCTGAATTCCGGGACGGAAGCGGTAATCGATGAAGCGGAGGAGAGTCAATTGCCACCACAGGCGGCGGGTGAGCTCATCGACGGTAATGCCGTACTCGTCGAGTGCTTTTTGGAACTCCGCTTGGCTGGGATACATGGCCTTCAAGGACTGGAGCGATTCAGCGGCGTCGGCGAGTTCGGGAAGGGGATAGCGGCTGAGCTCCATCTCGTGGCGGATGAGCGCCTGTTCGATGAGGCGAGCGGCTGCCTGTTTCCTGGCATCGAGGCTCAGGTTGAGCGGATCGCGATTCAAGAAGTCCGTAACACGAATCTCTTCATCGACCTGGGACTCGGTAATGACTTGGCTCGAGACGGTGATAGCAATGCGGTCGATGATTTCCGCCGAGAGGAACGAGGTTGAGAGGAGAACTAGAATCCAGAATTCAGAATTCAGACTCCAGAATGAATTAGGAAGAAGGCGCATTTAAAATGCCTGCCCTAGAGAGAAGTGGAATTGAAAGACATTGATGCGCTGAACGGTCTGGGGCACTGACGATCCCGGGACGCCGCATTGATAGAGCTGCGTGATGGAGCCTTCGCAGCCGAAGAAGCGGGGCGAGTTGGGGCTAAGGGAAAAATCGACGCGCACCGGGCCGAGGGGCGTGCGATAACGAAGGCCGAATCCAAAGCCCTGCACGGCGTAATCGAAATCCTGCAAATTCTGCTGGCGAAAACGCAGGCTGATTTTGTTGACAGCGGAATAGACGTTGCCCAGATCGTTGAAGATAACGCCGCCCAAATTATCGCCGATCAGCGGAAAGCGCAATTCGAAGGTATTGGTGAAGAGCGCGTTTCCGCCGATGGGAAAGCCTGTGAGGAGATCGCGAGGGCCGGCCTGAAAATCCGGGAAGGCGCGATTGGAGAAGGCGCCGCCGGCGAAGAATCGCTCGGCAAGGGGGATGTCGGGAAGGCCAGCGTAGCGCTCGATCAATCCGAAATCGGTGGTGCGCGCCAGAACAACGTCCTTGGCGAGCTGATAGTAGGAAGAGTTGCGCGCTACCACGCGGCCGAAACTGGTTTGAGACCCGAAGACACTGGAGGCAAGCGCCAAATCGATGCTGGTGTAGGTGCCACGATGCGAATCGATGGGATCGTCGCGCTTGTCGCGGATCAAGCTGGTGGAAAAAAAACCGACGCGAACGGGCTGTGAGAGCAGCGGGATCAATTCGGGACTAACGAGCGGAGTGCCGATGACATTTACTTTGCGGTAAGTAAAGCGGTATTGCACGGTATCAGCCTTCGACAATTTCTGGGCGAGCTGAATGGAGCCTTCTTCACGCTGGGCGGAGAAGGTGCGGATGTCGTGCGAATGATCGAATAACCCGGAGATCTGAAGGCTCAGGTTGGGATTACCCAGGTATTGCGGCGCGACGTAGGTGAGCAGGGCGCGCTGTTCGAGGGTGGAAACCAGGGTTTGCAAATTGATGGTGTGGCCCAAGCCGAGGAAGTTGAGGCGGCTGATACCGAAGAGGAAGCGCGGGCTGAAGCCGGTGACACCGGCCGGCGAATCCAGCGAGGTGGTGGCTCCGCCGATGCGCCCGATTTCGGCGCCCACGCCGACATTGATGGAATAGCGGCCGGCCTCCTCGATGGAATACAGCACGTACTTGCTGGGTTCGTTGCCGTCGGGATTTTGGATGGCGGCATCAACGCGGGAGAAGATGCCGAGGTCGTAGAGGCGGCGCTGGCTTCCCGTGATCTGGCTTTGCGAGAGGGGATCGCCGGCACGGAGGCTGATACGGTCGGTTACCACGTCCGGACGGGTGCGCTTCAGCCCATCGACCACCACGTTTCGCACGAAGACGCGCGCGCCGGGTGTAATGACGAAGGTCAGATCCACTTCGTTCGGTTGGGCGGCGGGGACGGTGGTGAAGTCAAACTGAGCGGCAGGATAACCGTTGTTGAAGTAGTAATCGAGGACGTTGTCGCGATCGGTGGCGATGTTGAGATCACTGTACGGCTGGCCCGAAGTGGAATGCAGGAGGCGCAGCAAAGCAGGCCGCGTCGCTTCGGCCACGCCCCGTATGGTGAGCTGGGAGACGAACCACTGCGGGCCTTCGGCGATATCGATGAAGATGGCGATGTCGGCCTGGTGGCCGTTATAGTCGTCCAGCACACGGGAATTCACTTCGACGTTACGAAAGCCATTGTTGCGATACAGCGTGCGGATGGAGTCCAGATCACGATCGAGCGCCTGGCGGCTATAGCGGCCCCAGTGGTAGCGGAGCATCTTGGCGGGCATGACGGTCATGCGTTCGCGGATGGTGCCGGCGTTGAAAAATTTGTTGCCGTGGATTTCGAGTTTGACGAGCTTGTGCCGGACTCCGAGGTCGACTTGGTAATCGATGAGCTGCTCGCCGTTGGCGGGCGTAGCGAACTGGTAGGTGGACTTGGCGTCGAAGTAGCCGCGGGTTTCGAAGTAGGATATCAGGTCGCGATTGCCCTCTTCCAGCAGGTCGCGGTCGACGGCGCGTTCCTCATAAATGGGCAGCAGGCTGCGCAGTTTTCCGGACGAAACCTTGGCGCCGCGGAGGCTGACCAGCACGGGCGGACCAGGATCGATGGCAAGCACGGGAGTAACGGTGTTGGAGCCGGAGTGATAGTCGAGGTTCACAAGATTGACCTGTGCGAGCAGACGGTCATGCTTGGGATACCAGGAGCGGATATTATCGAGCCCGCTCTGCAGGCGCGCTTCGGTGAGTGGATGCCAGCCCAAGAACCACCCGTGGAAGCGCTTCCAGCCGCTGGAGAGGATGATCTTATCGATGGGACGCAAGGTGTCGCCGTTGGCGATCAGGCCGTCGAATTTGGCGCGCGGGCCGGGATCGACATTGTAATCGATGTGAATTTCCTGCGTAGGCTCGCGCCGAGAGGTGGAAGGCTCGATGCCGGCATTGTAGAAACCGTTGCGCTTTAGCAGATCCGTGATGCGCGCGACTGCGGCTGTGGTGTCGCCGGGCACGTAAGGAGCGCCGAGGGCGAGCTTGGTGGCGGCGAGCAGTTGCCCTTCATTGGGCGGTTCAGGGACTCCGGTCACGTCGAAGTAACCGACGAAGTAGGCGGGCTTCGTAATGAACTTAAGATTCACACCCTCTGCGCCGCTGGTGGCATCGACGGCGATGTCGGCATATTCGCCGGTTTGATACAGGCGCTGAATGGAATCGCGCAAATCGGAAGTGCGCAGCGGCTGGCCGACATGCAGGGGGAGCATGGCCATCAATTGATCGAAGGTCAGCGGTTGCGCCGCGGGGTCGAAGGTGACGGCGGCGACGGGCTTACCTTCGTACTCACTAGACGCGGCATTGCACACCGCAGGCGCCTGGAAGCAACAAAGGACGGCGAGCATGGGCGCAACGAGGCATAGGCCCAGCCGGATTGGCACAAGCGACCAGTTTATCGCATCGGCTGGTAACATCTGGTTGTATGAACGCGCGGGATGGCGAACGCTATTCGCGGCAAATCCGGTTTCAAGGCGTCGGCGAACGGGGACAGCAACGTTTGTTGGACGCGCGGGTTGCGGTGGCCGGTTGCGGCGCGTTGGGCAGCTTTCAGGCGGGAGCGCTGGCGCGCGCGGGGGTCGGATTGTTGCGGATCATCGACCGGGATTACGTGGAGCTGAGCAATCTGCAACGGCAGTGGCTGTTCGAAGAGTGCGACGCGGAACAGGGGCTGCCGAAGGCTGTGGCGGCGGCGAGGGAGATTCAACGAATCAATTCCGGCGTGCGCGTGGAGCCGATGGTGACGGATCTAACGGCGTCTAACGTGGAGGAGCTTCTGGATGGCGTGGATCTGATCCTGGACGGCACGGATAACTTTGAAACAAGATACTTGATAAACGATTTTGCGGTGCAGCGCGGCGCGGCGTGGATTTATGGCGCGGCGGTGGGGAGCTATGGGATCACGATGCCGGTGATTCCGGGCAAAACGGCATGTTTGCGGTGTGTTTATCCCGATCCGCCGGCAGGGGCGCAGCCAACGTGCGAGACAGCGGGCGTGCTGGGCAGCATCACGGCGGCAATCGCGAGTTTACAAGTGAGCGAGGCGATCAAGATCCTGTGCGGTTTGGACCCGTCGCGCAAGATTACGACCATAGATGTCTGGAGCGGCGAGATTCGCCAGGTGGTGCAGCCGGATCCGGTGGCGGATTGCCCGGCGTGCGGGCGGCGGGAATTCGTATATTTGACCGGCGAGCGGCGTGCGCCGGTGAGCCTGTGTGGGCATAATGCGGTGCAGATTCACGATCGAACGCGACCTATCGCGCTGCGCGATTTGGCGGCCCAGCTGGCGCCGCTGGGCGCGGTGCGCGCGAACGAATTTGCGCTGCGTTTCGAAGCGCCGCCATACCTTTTGACGGTGTTTCCGGACGGGCGGGCGATCATCAAAGGGACTACCGATATCGGGATCGCGCGCAGCTTATACGCGCGGTATATTGGTGCGTGAGGTAGGCATGCGGCGAATCTTGCCGGTCGTTCTCTCGTGCGCGGTTTATTGCGGTCTGCTGTGCGTTCCAGGGTTCGCACAGCGCGGCGGCGGGCACGGGGGCGGGGGTGGCGGCGGCCATGCCGGTGGCGGGATGCGCGGCGGCGGTTCGTTTGGCGGAGGCCGGGGCTTCTCAGGTGGCGGGTTTCACGGCGGTGGCGGCTATCGCGGGGGCCGCGGTTTCCGAGGCGGTGGCGGTTTCCGAAGCGGCGGATTTCGAGGTGGGTTTCGGGGACGCGGCGGGTTCCGCGGCTTCTATGGTTACGGCTATCCATGGTTCTATGGTGCGGGCTTTTATGGCGGGCTTTGGGATCCGTTCCTGTGGGATTACAGCGACTGGGGCGATTATGGATACCCGAATGCGGGCTACGGTTACGGTTATGCAGCTCCGACGTATTCTCAGCCCAGTCCCAACGTTCTGATCATTTCCAATCAAGTACCAGCTCCTGAACCGGCGCTGATCGTGCAAGGACCTCCCGCGCCGGAAGTTTGGAACGCGCCGCCGAATACACAGGCTCAGAAATATGAAGAGCCGCTATTTCTGCTGGCGATGAAGGACGGGACCATCCGCGCGGTGACGGCGTACTGGGTGGACGGAATGACTGTGCATTACGTCACGATGGATCACGAGCAGAAGCAGACGCCGCTTTCGTCACTGGATCATGGGTTGAGCGAGCGATTGAATCGCGAGCGCAACGTGACGTTTTCATTACCTGGTTAGAGCTCGTAGAGCGCGCTCGAAAATTTCCAAATCCTGTTCGTTGTTGTAGAAGTGCGGGGAGACGCGCAGGTGCCCGCGCCGTGCGGCAACCAAAACGCGCTGCGCTTTGAGCGCTTGGGCCAAGGCCGAGACGTCGTGATTCGGGAACCGGCCGGCGACAATCGAGGAGCGATGTCGGGTGGCTTCCGCGCCCGCCTGGCAGAGGATATGGCGCGTTTTCGATGCCAAATCAAGAACACGCTGTTCGATCACATCCGGACCGATCTCGAGGATCAGATCGAGCGAGGCCTCCATGCCGTACAGCAGGGGAAAACTGAGCCCGCCGCCCTCGTATTTCTGAGCGCTCGAAAGCAGCTCGGGAGCGCCGTGGTACAGGTTATCAACGTTGCGCCAGTCGCGATGGCTGCGCCAGCCGATCACGTTGGGTTGGAGCCGCTCGCGCAATTCTGGCGCGACGTAAAAGAAGCCGGCCCCATTGGGCGAGATCAGCCACTTGTAGCCATGCACCGCCAGCATGTCGGGTTGAACGCTGGGCACGTCGAAGCGCAGCGCGCCGAGGCTTTGGGTTCCATCGACGAATAACAAAGCACCGCGCGCACGGAGGAACTGTGCCACTTCGGCCAGAGGCGGAGCGAAGCCGGTGTTGTAGTTCACGGAGCTGAGGATTGCGAGGCGCGTCCTGGGAGTGACGGATTCGTAGAACCGGTCCCAGGGACAAACGGCGGTCTCAACGCCAAAGCGTTTCAGGAGTTCGGGAGCGTAGAGATTGTTCGGAAATTCGTGCTCGAGCGTGAGGATCTGGTCGCCGGAGCGCCAGTCCAGGCCGGAGAGCAGTAGTCCCAGAGCGGTGGACGCGTTGGGCACGAAGGCCACGTCGTCCGGCTCGCAATGGATCAGTCGGCCGATTTTGGCGCGGATGCGGTCGGCATCGTCGTACCATTCCATGAAGTTGGAGCAGGCGGTTTCGTTGCGATTCGCGAAATGGCGGGAGATGGCATC
>Ga0070741_10021386_pt1 | contig 10071 bp, 10 predicted proteins | sample Coa_R1_4_FD_66440 | JGI IMG/M metagenome (GOLD analysis project Ga0070741, IMG submission 66440) | Surface soil microbial communities from Centralia Pennsylvania, which are recovering from an underground coalmine fire - Coalmine... | ecosystem: Environmental > Terrestrial > Soil > Unclassified ...
TGCAGAGCAATCGGCTCCTTGCTCATCATCGCCGCGGCCTGCACCATTTTTTCCGCGGCTTGAAATTCGCCCTCGGCATTGACGATCTTCGCGCGACGCTCCCGCTCGGCTTCGGCCTGCTTCGCCATCGCGCGCTTCATCGTGTCGGGCAGCGCAACGTCTTTCACCTCGACCGCCGTGACTTTGACTCCCCACGGTTCGGTTTGCCGGTCGATGATCTCCTGCAACTTCTGGTTGATCGACTCGCGCTGCGAAAGCAGGTCGTCCAAGGGGGCCTGACCGAGCACACTGCGCAACGTGGTTTGGGCGATGAGCGAGGTGGCTTTGAGAAAGTTCTCCACTTTCACCACCGCGGCTTGCGGATCGACCACGCGGAAATAAACAACCGCGTCGACCGTCACCGGCACATTGTCACGCGTCATCACCTCCTGCCGCTCAACGTTGATGGTCACGACGCGCAAATCCATTCGCACCATGCGATCGACGATCGGGATGAGAAAAATCAGCCCCGGCCCTTTTGCACCGAGCAGTTTTCCCAGGCGAAAGATAACACCGCGCTCGTATTCGCGCAGGATGCGAACAGCCTGCGGCAGAACAATGATGATGAGAATGATGATCGGGATGGCCCAACTGATCAGTCGCGGCAATGTTTCAATTAATTCCATGGCTATGTTTTCCTTATAGGTTGCAGTTTTACAGTTAACCCTTGCACCCCCGCAATCTCAGCCGGTTCGTCCTTTTCGATAGGCGAATCGCTGACCGCGTTCCAGTATTCGCCTTCGACGAAAATCCTGCCGTTGCGCGAATCAATCGGAGTCAGCGCAGTCACCGTTTTTCCAATGAGCGTTTCCGCCCCCACCTTCACCGGCAACTGTTGCGCGCGCAGGCCCTTTCCAATGACGAAAATGAAGAACGCTGCGGTGACCAATGTCGCCGGAATGATATAATTGAGCGATAACCGAAAGAGCGGATCGGCGCGATTGAAGAGCATCAGCGAACCGATCAGGAACGCAATAATGCCGCCGACGGTCAGGACACCGTGTGTGGTGGCGTAAACGTCAAAGATAAAAAGCATCAACGCGAGCGCGATCAAAACGAGTCCGGTGACGTTGACTGGCAAAACGGCGGCGAGATAAAGCGCGAGGACCAACGCGATCGCTCCAACCACTCCGGGAAGAATCGCGCCGGGCGTGGTCAGCTCGCCGATGATTCCATAAATGGCGATCAGCATAAGAATGAACATCACTTCTGGTCGCCACAGTTTTTGAAAGACGTGTTCCGAGGCCGACATCTTGATCTCCGAAACCTGTGCGCCCGCCGTCTTGAGCGTCTTCCCATCCACCACGCGGCCGTTCAATTTTTGTAACAGATCAGGAATATCGGAGGCAATCAGGTCAATGACTTTTAATTGCAACGCTTTTTCAGCGGTGATCGATGCGCTTTCCTTCACCGCCGATTTGGCCCATTCCACGTTACGCTGGCGTTTGCCAGCGATTGTCTCGATGTAGCTTATGGAAAAATTCTCGATTTTTTGCTTCATCGTTTCGTCCATCTTTTCCTCGCCGCCACCGGGAGCACCGCCTATGGAGACCGGATGCGCCGCGCCAATTGTGGTGGCTGGAGCCATTGCCGCGACACTGGCCGCGATTGTGATGAAACAACCTGCGCTGGTTGCTGTCGCGCCAGTCGGAGCGACATAAACAACAACGGGCACCGGGGAGCCGAGAAAGCTCTGCACAATCTTCTGCGTCGAATCGAGCAAACCTCCCGGGGTATTAAGTTGAATGATCAGACATTGAGCATTCTGCGACCGGGCCTCCTCAATACTACGCGCAATGTAACTGGCCGTCGCCGGCCCAATGGCTCCGTCGATATTAATGAGGGAAACCTTCTCCGCCGCGAAAGCTGTGGGAGTAATTGCCCAAGCGAGCCAGAGAATAAGACCCATGAAGGCATTCGTCATGCCGCCTTTCCCCACGCGCTGCGCGGCGATGCGCAAAGTTATGCTCCTTTCATCGGCTGCAGCTTGATCGCCAGGTCGTGCACCTTTGGCTTCACCATCTTCTCGTAATCGCGATAACTCACTTTAATCGCGTCCGTGTGTGTGCCCGCTTCGAACACAATGTAGTCTTGCTCCGCCAGACTCTGGTCCACATACGTCGGCACACCATAAAGATTGCCAAAGGGGGGCATCCCTCCAATGGCGCAGTCAGGGAAGATCGACTTGAAATCCTGCTCCTTATCCAGCGAGACAGCTTTGCCGACAGCTTTCTCCACCTTCACCAGATCAATATGGTGGTCCGCTGGCAGCACCATCATCAAATGCTGGTCGCCCGACTTGACCATGACCACCTTGGCATGATGCCGACCTTTCACATGCTCCGCTTGGGCGATTCGTTGCGCTGTCACTGCCTCCGGATGACGCAGAACCTCATAGGTGACTTTGTTTTCGTCTAAACACTTGATCAGCTGCTTCGGTATTTCCATGACCGCCTCCGAAGCAAAGTATCACTTTCCCGTGTGATCTCTAATTTCTCAAAGCCAGGTGGACACACCGCCGCAAAGCTTCCGAGGCGCGAAACAATTCTGTATGGCTACATGCGAAGTTTGCGAGAACGAATATGACAAGGCGTTTGAAGTGGTCGTTGCCGGGAAGCATCACACGTTCGATAGCTTCGAATGCGCAATCCACGCGCTGGCACCGGTCTGCCCACACTGCAACTGCCGGATCGTCGGGCACGGGGTGGAAGCCGATGGGGAAATCTATTGCTGCGTCCATTGCGCGCGCACCGCGGGCAAAACGCAATTAAAAGACCGCGTCTGAGCAGTGCAGGCGTCCGGCCAGCGGCGATCGAATTCGACCGCCTCATCTGGGGCCGGAATTGGTAATCTCTACGGCAGTGCCTGCATTTCGGAGACAGGCATCAATGATGGCGGCTACAACAAGATAGCCAGCCATGGCTCCCGGGCGGTTATTTCTGATGCCAGGCGAGCAATACGTTTTTCTTCCGGTCCCTGCAGGTGTCACTGACCAACGTAAAGGTCAGGCTGTTTTCGTTGGGTCGACTAAATTTGTAAACGCCGGGGCCTGTGCAGCCTTTCGGGGTTTTGGCTCCGGTGCCTTGAATTGTCACGGTGTCTCCAGCGACCGTGTAGGTGCCCCAGATATCGCGTTTGCCGTCGTGATTCCTGTCGACTTCAAACGTTCCGTCGGCCTTCATCGTCCAGATGGTGCCGAGTGAGTTGGTCCATGTGCCCGCCAGCGCAGCCGGGCCGGAGCGTGAAGTAGTTGCACAAGCACCGACGAGCGCAACCGCCGCGCCTGCGAAAAGAAGCTGGAGAAAGGATAGTTTTTTCATGGCGGCCATTTTGCCAGGTACTAGTTAGACCCGTCAAGCCTGAAGCGAAGCGGAGACCCCAAGGAGTGACGGTTTCCCAGGCCGTCATGCGCCTTCGACAATTTGGAAGCCGTTGCTCCTTGAAGAGATGATTGCAAAAAGCTTCGCGGGTGAAGTAGAAAGACTTCATGCAGCAGAGCCCACCCGCAGTTTCGCTAACGCCGAGACCCAACTGGTGGAAACGAAATTGGAAATGGTTCGTGCCGGTCGGCTGTCTCGGCACTTTAACATTGCTCGTCGCTTTTGTTGTCTCGGTTGTCTTGATCGTTTTCAGCGCGGTAAAGTCAACGGACGTTTACAAAGAGGCTTTGGCCCGCGCACAGGCGCACCCTTCTGTAATCGAGGCCCTCGGCACCCCGATCAGGGAAGGATTTCTCGTCTCGGGGAACACGAACGTGAACGGAGCGTCCGGGGAAGCGAACCTGTCGATTCCAATTTCTGGCCCAAATGGGAAAGGGACGATTTACGTGGCAGCAAACAAATCGCTTGGCCGATGGAACTATTCGGGTCTCGTCGTAGAGATCGCGAAAACGCATCGGCGGATCGACTTGCTTCAGGCTCCGATACCGGCGACCTCGCCCTGAACACTCCGGTGCAATCAGCGACGAAAAAACTTTCCGTCAGCACAATTCTTTTCGGAATTCTCGCGGGAATTATCGGCATCGCGGCCGGACTATTTCTCGGTTTCGCTTTGGGAGCGGCTCTCGCAGCCACGTTTCACGTCTCTACATTTGAAGGTGGGGCCGGCTATTTTGCCGCTGCGATCGCGCTGCTGGTGACGTGCATCGTGGCTCCAGGGCTGATTCTTCTCACGCTTTACTGGCGCGGCACACGAGGGCTTTATCTTTTTGTCGGGTTGGTCGCCGTTTGTATATCGCTCGTTGTTATTGCGGCGTCCGGTTTCGGAATCTGGTACGCCGGTCAACCGCACGTTCTGAATATCAATGGTCCGACGCCGCTGCTGGAATTTGAGGTGAGACCACCCGGTGGTCAGTCCGTCCAAGGTCTGGCTGAGGTTGAACCGGAGCTCAATACAGACCGAAACGCGATGCCAGGGTACTGGCACACGGACGCGCCTCAAGACTCGAGCGTCCGCGCAGGTTACGTCGAACTTTATTTCCGAACCTCGCAGCGCCTGCTCGTCCTAAAATTTCCCGGCCAGGAAGATAAAATTTTTCGTCTCAAGTTGCCCGCCAATCCAATGAGGGCCAAATATCGCACCTGGTCTGACTGGCAAAACCCGGACTTTGTAGCGAAAGCGGGCCAGCAACCTTCCCGCCCGACTGGCAGAAGCGAGTATCAGATTCGCTATAAAATGGATTATCAAGACCGATAACTCCCAGGCGGAACGCGTTTCCCTAAACGCGTTGGCAAGAAAGTGGCGGCTTCGGCTATCCTTCTGCCATCGTCTTCAGGAGAAGCCGATCCACCCTGACTTCTACGACCGCATGGTTTACCTCCAGCGCGGCGCGCGTAAGGTTCTGATATGTCGATTTCTGAAGAACAGGTGAAGAACGCTTTGAAGTCGGTGAAATATCCCGGCTTTACGCGCGACATTGTTTCGTTCGGCCTTGTGAAATCGGTCCAAATCGAGAGCGGCGAGGTCAAGGTACAGATCGCGCTGGCGACGAACGATCCAAACGTTCCAGCGACCATTAAGAACGATGCCGAACAAGCGCTGCGAGCCATTGAAGGCGTTCAGCGCGCAAAGGTGCTGATCGACATTCATGCGCCGCCCACAGGCGCCGGCGCCGGCATGGGGGCGACCCGGATCCCGGGGATCGGGCATGTCATCGCGGTAGCAAGCGGCAAGGGCGGCGTAGGCAAATCGACGATTGCAGCAAATCTGGCGGTTGCCTTGGAGCAAACCGGGGCACGCGTTGGCTTGTGCGATTGCGACATCTATGGCCCGAGCATGTCACTAATGTTCGGCACACGCGAGCGACCAATGGCGACGGAAGAAAACAAAATCGTCCCGATCGAGCAATACGGATTACGGCTCATGTCGATGGGATTTCTGCTCGACGACACCTCACCAGCGATCTTGCGTGGACCAATGGTAACGCGTTACACCCAGCAATTTCTGAGGCAGGTGGAATGGGGCGAACTGGATTATCTCGTGCTGGACTTGCCTCCGGGCACTGGCGACATTCAGCTCACCATCGTCCAGACCGTGGCGCTTTCCGGCGCAATTGTGGTAACCACGCCTCAGGAAGTTGCGCTCATCGATGCGCGCAAAGCCGCGACGATGTTCGAGAAGGTCAACGTTCCCGTGCTCGGGCTGATTGAAAATATGAGTTACTTCATCTCTCCGTCTGACGGCAAACGCTACCATATCTTTGGAAGTGGCGGTGGCGAACGCGAGGCAAAGCGACTCCGTGTCCCGCTGCTTGGTCAAATTCCCATCGACATCGCCACGCGCGAGTCGGGCGATCGTGGCATCCCAATTGTAGGCGAAGATCCAAAGTCCCCGGTAGCAGTCGAGTTCAAAAGAATTGCCGAAACTCTTCGTAAGACGCTGGTCTAGTAACGAGTCCACAACTGCGATTGGAGTCGAGAGTTAAATAAATAAGGCGATGACCACGTCGAATTCGATTGCGTCGATTTTGTTGACTCGTCCCAGATTTTATGAAAGAGAGTCCTGAGATGCCATTTTCTGAGGAGGATCAATCTCAATTCGTTAAGAATTCGGTCCTGTACAAGGAGTTTCTCGCGGAACGTGCCGAGATCCTGAAACACAAATGGATCGAGAGCGAAAAAGCCGGAAAAGACATCGGCTTCGAAAAGGCCTTGCTCGATTGGATCGTGAAACATCGCTCCAACTGGCGAGAGCGACGAAGAAAGGAGGCGCGCACCGAAAAGTCCGCCTCCTGAATTTTTATTCCTTTAATGCGGTCCTGTGAGGTCGCCAAGGAAACCAATGAAACAAGCAAAACAAAAGAAATCTGGTGCCGCCGTCCCAATCATGGACGCGGAGGCAATTAGTCGAGCGCTTCGACGAATTGCGCACGAAATCATCGAGCGAAATCCGCAACTGACACACGTCGTGCTGGCGGGAATTCCGTCGCGCGGAGTGGAAATCGCCCGTCGCGTCGCGGGTTTTGTTCACGACATCGAAGAGATCAACGTCGAGACGGGTGTTATCGACGTGGCCATGCATCGCGATGACGTGGGTACGCGCTCCGAATTGCCCATGGTGCGTGAATCAAAACTTCCGCTCCCGCTGGAAGAGCGCACCGTCATCATCGTCGACGATGTCCTTTTCACGGGCCGCACTGTTCGCGCCGCCATGGACGCCATCAATTCATTCGGACGGCCCGCGAGAATTCAGCTCGCGGTCCTGATCGACCGCGGCCATCGCGAGCTGCCGATTCGCCCGGATTACGTTGGCAAGAATCTACCTACGTCGGGTGGCGAAAAGGTGCAGGTTCAACTTCAAGAAACGGATAACAAACCAGACGCCGTCTGGTTGGGAAAAGGATGATCATGCCTCGACGCAAATTCGTGCCCCAAAGATGACCGCACACTGGATACGAAAAGATCTGTTAGGCCTGCGCGAACTTTCGGCAGGCGAAATCAATTTTATTCTGGAAACCGCCGACGCATTCAAGCAGGTCGGTACCCGCGAGATCAAGAAGGTCCCGTCGCTGCGCGGAAAAACATTGGTGAATTTTTTCGTCGAGCCGAGCACGCGGACACGCACCTCTTTTGAGCTGGCCGCGCTTCGGCTGAGCGCAGACGTAATCAATCTCTCAGCAATTACTTCCAGTCTGACCAAAGGCGAAACACTCAAAGACACCGCGCGCAATCTGCAGGCATTGCATGCCGATATTCTCGTGCTTCGTCACAGCTCGGCTGGCGCACCACAATTCCTGGCGAATCGGCTGAAAGCGAGCGTGATCAACGCCGGCGACGGGGCGCACGAGCATCCCACTCAGGCATTGCTCGACCTCTACACAATCCGCGAAAAGCGAGGGCAGATCGCCGGGCTGCACGTGGCGATCGTCGGCGATATCTTGTTTAGTCGCGTTGCGCGCTCGAACATTTTTGGTCTGCTCAAGCTCGGCGCACGCGTCACGCTGGTCGGCCCAAGCACATTGGTTCCCCGCGAATTTGCGAAACTTGGGGTCGAAATTTCCCACAAGATCGACGAGGTACTGCCCAAAGCCGATGTGGTAAATCTTTTGCGCATTCAGCACGAACGCCAGCGTAGAGAATATTTTCCCGGAATCGGCGAATACATTCGGTTCTTCGGTCTCACCAAAGAGCGCGCCAAACTGCTAAAACCAGATTGTCTCATCATGCATCCCGGTCCCATCAACCGCGGAGTCGAGATCGACAGCGAGGTCGCCGATGGATTGCACAGCGTCATTCTCGATCAAGTCACCAACGGCCTCGCTGTTCGCATGGCTGTCCTCTATCTATGCGGAGGGATCTCGGCGTGAGCACGACCATCATTCGACACGGCCGCGTGATCGATCCTGCAAACAAGCGAGACGAAATCGCCGACCTTTTGATCGTTGAGGGAAGGATTGCCGCTCAATCCGGAATCCGCGAGCAGTTTACCCGCCGCGGGCGACCTGAAATCGAAGAGATTGACGCGAAAGGTTTGATCGTTGCACCGGGTTTGATCGACATGCATGTCCACCTGCGCGAGCCCGGATTCAGTCACAAGGAAACAATTGAGTCGGGCGCACGCGCGGCAGCAGCGGGTGGATTCACCACGGTTGTCTGCATGCCGAATACTTCGCCAGCTTCGGACAATCCCAGCACGATTGCGTGGATCAAAGATCGCGCGGCGGAAGTGGCATGTGTGAATGTTTTGCCAGCCGGCGCAATTTCAAAAGACCTCGCGGGTGAGGAGCTCGCCTCCATCGGATCTCTCGCGAAGGCAGGCGTTGTGGCGATCACCGATGATGGTCATTGCATTCAAAACCACGAGGTGATGCGACGCGCGGTCGAGTATGCTCGCATGGTTGATTTGCCGGTGCTCGATCATTGTCAGGATTACAATCTGGTCGGCAATGGGGTTATTCACGAGGGCTACTGGAGCACGCTGCTGGGTTTACCCGGCTGGCCTGCTGCAGGCGAAGAAACGATGGTGATGCGCAATATTCTGCTCGCGGAACTTTGCGACCACCCGATCCATTGCCAACACCTCACTGCAGCCGGCAGCGTCCGGCTACTTCGGGAAGCTCGAAAGCGCGGTGTAAAAATAAGCGGGGAGGTTTGTCCGCATCACATCGCGTTAACTGACGAGGCGATCCAGAATTTCGACACGAACTACAAAATGAATCCGCCGCTGCGCTCGCAAACAGATGTCGAGGCATTGCTGGAGGGCATCAGCGATGGGACCGTATCGATCTTGTGTTCCGATCACGCGCCGCACGCGGATTTCGAAAAGGAAGTCGAGTTCGACGTCGCGCCATTTGGTATCATTGGATTGGAGACCGAGCTCGGTCTTTTTATCGATCTGCTCGTGCATAAACACGCCAGCATCGACATCGGGCGTTTGATTGAGATGTACACCATCGAGCCGGCGCGCTTGTTAAAGCTCGATGCGGGCACTTTGTCACCTGGCACCCGCGCCGACGTCACGCTAATCGATCCGGGCCTGAAGTGGACTGTTAACATCGATCGATTTCAATCGGCCTCTCGCAATTCGCCTTTCGACGATTGGAAGCTGAAAGGTCGAGCGGTCCGAACAATCGTCGGCGGCAAGACGGTTTGGAAGCTGTAGGGCGTTTCTGCGAAACGCCGATCTAACTGGGTGGGCGTCTGACACAGACGCCTGCAAATCTACCCCGCAACGTATCCGCCGTGGATGTAATTTTCCAGGTGTGCAATGGCGGCCTGCTGACAGGAAATGACGTGTTTAACGAGGTCACCGATCGAGATCACCCCCACCACCCGATCGCCTTCGACCACGGGCAGATGCCGAATGTGCTTGTCCGTCATCAGCCGCAGACATTTCTCTACTGGTTCGCGCGGATGCGTAACAGTCACATTGGTTGACATGATCTCGGAAACCTTGGTTTCCCGCGAACGTTTGCCGCGGAGGAAAACCTTGCGGGTGTAATCGCGCTCGGAAATGATCCCATTCAATCGATCTCCATCCATCACCAACAACGCACCGACATTTTTTTCATCCATCATTTCAATCGCTTCAAAAACCAATGCGTCGGATCGAATGGAAAAAATATCTTTGCTTTTCTGACTCAGAATCGCGCCGATCGTACCGCTAACATCCATGGCATCCAGAAAATCTTTGCTGCCGAAACAGCAGGAACTTTAACATAAGGCAACACCGGCCTGCGACGCAAAACAAATAAACCAGGAATCATGATGCGGAATGATATCTGCGCGGAGTGAGCCTGGGCGGGCGTTTCCCATTAACAATCGCGCCCGCCATTGTGATGTAGGGAAGCTCCTGCCGATCCATGGCACAGCGTAACATCAACCCGCCACGGCTCATGTCGCCGCGACCAACGAAGTCAACGGGAAATAGGAGCCGGTCGCCAAAACTCGCCAGCAGAACGTTCACATATTTTCCAGTGGCAATACTGCCCAGAAGAATGATCTCGCTCTGACGCGGCAGTTTTCTTGCAAGAACACGGGCGTCTCGCTCAATCGGCTCCCGATACCGCGGATCGTCCTTGTGGATATCGACTGT
>Ga0070741_10021387_pt1 | contig 10070 bp, 6 predicted proteins | sample Coa_R1_4_FD_66440 | JGI IMG/M metagenome (GOLD analysis project Ga0070741, IMG submission 66440) | Surface soil microbial communities from Centralia Pennsylvania, which are recovering from an underground coalmine fire - Coalmine... | ecosystem: Environmental > Terrestrial > Soil > Unclassified ...
GCGAGAAGATCAGCGACAAGGCCTTCGCCGCCATCCCCCTCGAACCACACCACTGGCACGGCGACTGGAACTACACCATCCGACCGGCGTAAACGTTCACACAATCCCGCGGCGGGCCCTATGTCGCCCTTACTGATCTTGTAGCCGACCTGGTCTGTCGGATCAACCACGTAGTGCCGGCCCTCCTTTCTGTACGACCTCAGGTGGGCATTGGCCCTTGAATTCATCTTGGCCCGCCGGAAGGCACTGGGGCGATCCGCCTCCAGGAATTCCTCGTGGCCCTGGATTGTTTCGAGCGGAATCTCCGTGAAGGAACGGACGGCAAGGTTCTTGACATTCGCCGTGCTGGCTGTCTTCGTCGTGTTGTCGGTCCAGTACATCCTCGTAACACGCCGTCCCTCGAGGATGGCGACCAAGAGGCCACCGCCGGTCAGTGGGAGTTGCTTGTAGGTACCGCCGGGGATGTTCGGGAGGAGGAACTGGCCAGCGGCCACGCCGGGTGCGTCGGATCTGAACTGGTCGCCGAGGACAGCGTCCCAGTTTGCCCCTGCCCCAGCCTTTTCGTCCTTCGTGGCCCGGCGGTTCATGAGAGCCTTCTTCTCCTGGTCCTTGAAGTTGGCCACCTTGGCGGGGTCGCCGTGCAGGGCTTGCAGGAAACCGGGAATTGCGGCCAAAGCAGCGCCGGGAACTGCCCTGGCGACGTCGGCCATGGTCGGAACATCGCCTCCCGTGAGGCGGTTGCCCTGGGTTCCGAGTGCGGTCTGCTCCTGCGGTGAACCCTTCGTGTACCCAACGTTGCCGAAACCGTGTGCCTCCAACTTCGTTCCGAGGCTGTCGACATAGGCACTATAAGCCATCTGCCCGCCTTGGATTTCGAGGAACTGAGTGGCGAAGATCTCCTTGGTCTGCGTTCCGTCGCGGAGGACGATGCGGAACTTGAGGGTCCGTGAGGTGTCGCGGTTCGGCTTCTTGAACAGACCCGGGTAATCGCGGAAGCCAATCTTCTGCTTTCCCTTCAGCGTGCCCTTTCGGGCGGCATCAACAGCCTTGAACCATGTCGTCGCACACCCGGCGGCGTCAGTGTCGAACGTCTTGGCATCCGGCTTGAAGGCGTAGATGTCATTCCACGGCTTCACACCAACCTCACCGGCGTTGTCGCTGGGGACGTCGACGTACTCCCAGTACTCCAGCTCGATGCCATAGACACTGTTCGGCGCGTCCACCGGGTTCTTCGGGTTGTCGCCCGGATCGATCTCGATCCAGACGTCCATCGCATGACCCCACTGGTGCCCCCATTGGCTGGCAATGGTGCCTTCAGCGTCTGTCGCGTCGACCCCGAAGTTGGTGATCTTGGCCAGGGTGGCCTCCCGTTCGGTCTTCTTGCGGCGCACCGGAGCAATAGGGCCGCCGTTCTGCTGGAGGACATGGGTCAGCTCATGGGCCAGGAGGTGGCGGCCTCCGGCGCTGTCGAGGCCACCCCGCTCGGGATCGACGAAGACATCGTTCCCATGAGTGAAGGCCTGCGCGTCCACCGACCGGGCCAAGGCTCCGGCCCGTTGGTCGTGATGGACGCGGACGGCGCTGAAGTCGGCCCCGAATCGCTCCTCCATGAAGCTCCGGGTGGAAGGGTTCAGCGGAGCTCCACGGCCGCGCTCCGCGGAGAGATCCTGTTCGAAGCCCTCGGGGGCGGGAACGTCCCCGGTTCCCGTCCGGCCCAGCCGAGTGACTGTCGCGCCCGGCGTGCCTTCCTGCGGCTCGGACGCTACCGGAGCGGGATCAGTCCCCATCACCTGGGCGGCGATCCGGTCGGCTGCCACCTCGCAGGGGTCGGTCGCGCTCCCCACCGCCAGCTTGCGACTCACGAGATGGTTGACCGCCGCGCCGTTTCCTGCAGTCGCCTGCAGTCGCCGCAGGGCCTCGGTCAAGTGCCCGGGGGAGGGGGTGGGAGACTTCACCTTCGGGCTGGGGCCGGCGTCGGTTTCCCGTTGGTTCCGTGTCCGTCGCACAGGAGCAGCCTTTCTCACAGAGGGGAGTGCTCGATCGGGCCGAGGACGTTGCGCCGCCGGGAGTGCAGGCCGCCGGCCAGGCCGGCCAGAGCCAGGCCTCCGCCGACTCCGGCGCCGACGGGGACGACCGGGAACTTCCCGCCGCCGCCGCGCCGGGCGGGGAGGACGGCCACCGTCGGGGGCGGGGGAGCGGTCGTCGGGACGGTGATGGGGACGACGGGGGCGGCCGCGGCCGGGGACGGCGTCGACGGGGGGCTGGTCACGACCGACACGGAGGCGTCCGGCGAGGGTGGAGGGGTGGTGGCGGCCGGACCGGGGAGCGTGGTGGGGGTCGTCTCGACGGGCCCGCCGTTGGAGGCGACGACCGTGATGACGGCGTTGGCGGTGGCGGTGTTGCCGTTGGTGGGATCGGCGATCTTGTAGCCGAACCCGTCGACGCCGCGGTAGCCGGCGGCGGCGGCGTAGAGGAACGACCCGTCCTGGTTCATGAGCAGGGTGCCGTGGGCCGGTTGGCGGACCACGGTCACGGTGAGCTTCGCCGGGTCACCGCCGGGGTCGACGTCGTTGGAGAGCACCCCGGGGGCCGGCACCGTCAGGCTGGCGCCCTCCCGGACCTGGTAGACGTCGTCGGTGGCCACGATCACGTCACCCTGGGGACCGACCAGGACCTTCACCCGGCCGGTGGCGGTCCGGCCGGCTCCGTTCCGCACCGTGTAGGTGAAGAAGTCGGTGTCGTTGAAGCCGCGGTACGGCTGGTACGTGTAGCTCCCGTCCGGCTTGAGATCGAGGGTGCCGTTGCTGGGGGGCGTGCCCGCCTCGGCGGTCAGCTGGCCCTGGTCGGGATCGGTGTCGTTGCCCAGCACGCCCGGAGCGGGCACGGTCAGGAGGGTGTCCTCCGGGGTGAAGGCGGCGTCGTCGCCGACGAGCGGCGCATCGGCCGTGGACCCGACCTCGATGGTCACATGGGCGATCGAGGGTGGCTCCGGGGAGGGGGGCGCCGTCGTGGTCGTCGTCGAGGTCGACGTCGATGTCGACGTCGCACCGGCGGCGGCCAGCGCGTCGCCGGCGGTCTGGCCGACATCGCCGGCCAGCGGGGAGCCGGGCGCGGGCGGGCTCTGCTGTTGCTGCTGCGAAGGAGGTGGCTTGGTCGAGACCACCTCGTAGGTGAACGAATCCGTGCCGTGGAAGTTCGGCTTCGGACGGTAGAGGAACGACCCGTCGTCGTTGAAGGACACCAGCGTGCCGTTCGACGGCGGGTCGAGCGCCTTGGCGACGACCGGGTCGTCCGACTCGTGGAAGTCGTTCTGCAGCACTCCGGCGGGCGGCACCGACAGGTCGGCGTCCTCATCGGTCGTGTACTGGTCGTCGCGGGCCTGGGGTGGGGAGGGCACGCAGGTGACGTCGATGGTCACCCGGGCCGGGGCCGACTCCACGTACCCGTCGAAGGCGACGTAGGTGAAGTAGTCCTGGTGGCAGAAGTTCGGGCCACCGGTGTAGGAGAACGTGCCGTCGTCGTTGAGCGTCAATTCCCCGCTGGTGGGTTGGGTCCGCAGCCGGGCGGTGAGCGGGTCGCGGTCGGGGTCGGTGTCGTTGGCCAGCACGCCCTGGGACCGGTCGGTGATCCGCAGGGTGGTGTGCTCGGCGACCGTGTAGGGATCGGGGTTGGCGGTCGGGCCGCCGTCGTTGACCGAGATCACCGTGATGCTCACGTCGGCCACCCGGACGGAGTCGGTGGTCCCGTCCGACGCCCGGTAGCTGAAGTGGTCGGCGCCGTGGTAGTCCTTGTTCGGGGTGTAGGTGAACGAACCGTCGGGCCGGAGGTCGACCTGGCCGTTGTCCGGACCGGCGTCCTGGCCCGTCTCCTGCGTCACGGTGATCGTGTCGCCGTCGGGGTCGCTGTCGTTGGTCAGCACGTTGGCGTCGAACGGGGTGTCCTCCTCGGTGTTGTAGAAGTCGTCGACCACCACCGGCGGGTCGTTGAAGGCGTAGTGGCGCACGTAGACGTCGCCGTCGTTGCTCGGCCCCTCGAAGGCCACCGTGTAGTCACCGCCGGCGTCGGCGGCCAAAGCCGGGTGCTGCTCTGCGCCGCCCGTGCTGGTGTTCACGGCGAAGGGAGCGGCGGCCGGCTGGAGGCTGACGGAGAAGTTCCACCGACGGGCCTCCACACCCGAGGCGTCGACCGCGCCGTTGCCGTCCCAGGCGACGCAGACGAAGTTGCCCGCCACGGTGATGGCCGGATGGTCCTGGACGCCGTCGGTCACGGTGTTGACCGGCGTTTCGGTGTTGGTGCCCACCTGGGCGAAGAGGATCCCATCGTCGTCGGCGAGGCCCTTTCCGGCCCAGGCGGCCAGGAACCCGCCGCCGGGCTTGGCGGCGATCGCCGGGTTGCCCTGGTGCCCGTCCGTCGTCGTGTTCAGCCGGACGGGGGCGGGGAACGGCGCTTCGGAGGCCGAGGTGGCGAAGACCCCGTCGTCGTCGCCCGGCCCGGCGCCGTCCCAGGCCACGGCGACCGTGGTCCCGTTGACGGCGATCGCCGGGTGCTGCTGCGCACCGTCGGTGGCCGGCCGGTTCACGAGGTATTCGAAGGGGTAGGTCTCGTCGCCGGTGATCCCCATCCAGATGCCGTGGTCGTCGGACGCCGCCGGCGTGCCGAAGGGCGGGGCCTCCTCGCCGGCGCCGGCGAAGGCGACGTCGAACTGGCGGGTGGCCGACACCGCCACCGACGGCTGCGACTGGTCGCCGGTCACCGCGGCGTTGAGCCGCTGCTCCCCCCGCAGGGCCGTGCCGGTCTTGTCGTAGAGCCGGGTGAAGACGTCGGTGCCCCGGTCGGCGACGGGGTCTCCGTTGTTGTCCACGGCCCGGCTCGGGCCGGTCCAGGCGACCAGGAAGTCACCGGCGCCGTCGGCCGCCACCGCCGGCTCGACCTGGTCGCCGTCGGTCGTCTCGTTGACGCGGAACTCATCGCCGAACCCCGTCTGCGGGTCGCGGATGCGGGCGTAAATGCCGCTGTCGTCGTCGGTGCCCTGGCCGGCCCAGACGACGACCACCTTCCCGTCGGGAAGGGCGGCGACCTTCGGCGACTGCTGCGTCCCGTCGGTGGTGGCGTTGGCCACGACCTGCACGCCGTCCCGGGGACCGCCGCTGGCCACCAGCGGAAGCCAGGCGGCGGCGGTGGCCAGCACGACGCAGCCACCGAGCAGCACCGGCCGCCACCGGCGGGGTGGGCGGGGGAAGTCGACGACGATGTCGCCCTCGACGGCGGGCATCACGGCACCTCGGTGGTGAACTGGCCGGGGACGAGGACGGTGATCACGCCGCCGTAGGCGCACAGGCACTGCGACGTGTTGGAGAGGCCCGGCTGGCCGCCCAGCGCCACCGTCGGCGACCCCGGCGCCCACGGCCCGGTGGTGGCCGGCAGGCAGGGCATGGGGGTGAGGACGCCGAGGGCGGCGGCGGTGGCGGCCGCCACCGTGGGGTTGGCCAGGCTGGAACACACCCCGAACGTCGGGATGTTCACCAGGGGTGCGTTGTCGAGGATCGTGGCCGCCGGCCGGCCGCTGACCAGGGGGCGGCCGGGCGGCAGCACGTTCAGCACCGCCGGGGCGGCCCCGAAGCTGCACATGATCTGCGTTCCGCTGCAGAGGAGTTGGCCCACCGCCGCCGATCGTAAGGACGGGTCCGCCAGGACCGGGCGCGGTCTTCGGGGCACGGCCCTCTGCCCCGCCCGGCATCGGACATGGCCGAATGGGCAGGCGTCCGCCCCTCCGGCCATCGGCCGCCGTCCGCTTCGATGTCCGGACGGACGTTGCCGACGGGCAACCGTCCGATGTTCGCTCGGGGCATGACGATTGCCGAGCCAGCAACGGCGGCGCGGGTCTGGGTCGACGACCGCCACCCGGTCTTCCGGCGGGGCCTCACCTCGCTCCTCGCCGCCGACGGCTTCACGGTGGCGGGGGAGAGCGCCGGTTTCGACCCGATCCCCGACCCGGCCGACGTCGACGTGCTCGTCTTCGAAGCGGCGCCGGCGTCGTTCACCCGGGCGCTGGCCTCCGCCCGGTCGGCCGGCGTGCGGTTCGTGGCCGTGCTCCCCGTCCTGCGGGAGCAGCTGGTCTACGAGGCGCTCGACTCCGGAGTGGCGGCCGTGCTGCTGCGCGATGAGCTCCAGCCGGCCGTCCTCCTGGCCACCGTGCGGGCGGTGGCGGCGGGCAACACCACGCTGCCCTCCGACTTCGTACCCTCGCTGCTGGCCCGGGCTGCCCACGAGGCCACGGCCGGGTCCCGGGTGCTCAGCGACCGGGAGCTCGCCGTGCTGCGCCTCCTGTCCGACGGCCACGACACGCTGCAGATCGGCGACACCCTGGGCTACTCGGAGCGGACGGTGAAGAACATCGTCCACGACCTGCTGATGAAGATGAACTGCCGCAACCGGGTCCACGCCGTGGCGCTGGCCACCCGGGAGGGGCTCATCTGATGCTGCATCTCCTCGACGACGGCCTCGAGGCGTTCCTGCGGGCCGAGCTGGGCCCGGCCGCCGCCGGCCTCGACGTCTCCTTCGCCTTGCCCGACAAGGACTGGGCGGCCGGCGTGAACCGCCCGACGCTCAACCTGTTCCTCTATGCGCTCAGTCCGGTCAGCTCAGAGACGGCCGTCGGCCTGGAGGAGCTGGAGCGCGACGGCCAACGGTGCCGCCGGCCCGTCCTGCCCCGCATGGCCTTCTCCTACCTGGTGAGCGCCTGGGTGGCCGACGGGCGCGACGAGCACCGCCTGCTGGGAGCCGTGCTGGCCGTCCTGACCCGGACCCGGCCGCTCGAACCCCCGCACCTCCCCGAGGGGCTGGCGTCGGTGCGGCCCTACCCCAACCTGCAGCTCGACATGAACCCGCCGGACGGTACCGACCTCTGGCCGGCGCTCGGCGGGCGCTACCACCCGTCCCTGTCGCTCGTCGTCAACGCGTCGGTGGACCCCGGCTTCGCCGTGGTGACGGCGCCGCCCCCCGAGGAGATCGGCCTGTCGGTCGTCGACCGGCGCCAGCCCGAACGGCGCGACCGCCGTGACCTCCGGTTGGGCCCAGACCAGGCGGCGACGTCCTCCGCCGCCCGGAGGTGAGTGCCATGCGGATCCGTGTCACGCCCGACCGGCTCGACGTCACCCCCGGAGTGCCGGCGGCCTTCGAGGTCGCCGTCTACAACACCAGCGGCATCATCGAGGGGTTCACCGTCACCCTCGGCGGCCTCGACCGTCCGCTGTCAGTGGTGAGTTCACCGCCCGAGCTGTCCCTCTTCCCCGACACGGAGGGGACGGCGGTCGTCAACTTCACGCTGCCCCGGGACTTTCCGGCCGGGGAGCACTCCGCCCTCGTGCAGGTCGGCGGCGCGGCCGGAGCCGGCGCCCCCGAGGCGGAGCCCCTCGCCCTGCGGGTGGCGCCGGTCTACGACGCCGGCCTGACCCTCGAGCCCCAGTCGGTCACCGGCGGCGGGAAGGCCCGCTTCACGGTCGTGGCCGAGAACCGCGGCAACGTGCCCCTGCACATGACGCTGTCGGCCAGCGACGCCGAAGCAGCGCTGCAGACCCGCTTCGCCGCCACCGAGCTCGAGGTTCCGCCGGGCCGGCGAGTCCGGGCGGCCATGCAGGCCCGGGGGAAGCGGCCGCTGTTGGGCGCCCCCGCACCCCGGATCCTCACCGTGCGGGCCACCGGCGCACCGGCTCCCCCCGCCGAGGCGCTGGCGACGTTCATCCAGAAGCCGCGCATCCCCCGGGCCATGCTGACTCTCGTCGCCATCCTCCTCGCTCTCGGCCTGTGGGGGACCGTCCTGTTCCGGGGCGTCAACCGGGCGGCCAACCAGGTGGCGGCCGAGGTGAAGCCCAAAGGCACCTCCGTCATCGTCGGCCGGGTGACCGATGGCGTTGCTCCGCTCGGCGGCGCCACCGTCGAGGCCAAGGGAAAGGACGGTGAGGCGACGACCACCACCCTGACCCGGGGCGACGTCGGCGCCTTCACGCTGTCGGACCTCGGCGGGCCCGATACCTATCTGGTCACGGTCAAGATGGACGGCTTCGCCACCCAGACGGCGCTGGTGCCGGTGCCGGCCGACGGCGGCTCCGTCGTTCAGGTCGGCGTCCTCGCCCTGGGCAAGGGCAGCGGGTCGGTCACCGGCACGGTGACGGCCGACAAGGGCGGGCCCCTGGGCGGCGTCCAGGTCACGGTGACCAAGGGGGCGGCGACCCTGGCTCGGGCGGTTTCGGCCGGAACGGGGTCCGTCGGGTTCTACTCCGTCGGGGGGCTCGTTCCCCCCGGCCCCTACACCGTGACGTTCGATCTGCCGGGCTACGTGTCGAAGTCCGTCGAGGTCGGGGTGGCCACCGACACGCCGACGGCCCTCGACGCCGCCCTGGTACCCGCCGCCTCGTCGTCGATCACGGGGCTCGTCAGCTACACGCCGGTGCGGGTGCCGGCCTGCGCCCCAGGGCAGTGCCCGCTGGCCGGAGTGACGGTGACCGTGGCCCTCGGCGACACCCAGCACACGGCCACGACCGCCAGCACCCCGGCCGGCGATCTGGGCAAGTACACGGTGGACGGGCTCCCGGCCGGGGAGTACACCGTCTCCTTCGCCAAGGAGGGGTTCGTCACCCAGACCCTGCGGGTGACGTTGGCCGTGGGCCAGCCCGTCACCGTCAACGCCGCACTCCAGGGCCTGCCGGGAACGGTGTCCGGCACCGCCGCCGGCTGTACCGGTGTCGACGCCCGCAAGCGGGACTTGAGCGAGCTCGACCCTCGCCGCCAGGCCGTGCCGGCGGAGGACGGGAGCTACCTCCTCGGCGAACTCCCCACCCCCGGCGAGTACCGCCTGGTGTTCAGAGGACCGCAGCTGCGGACGGTCGACGTGACCCTCGGCCCGGGTGACAAGCAGGCGATCAACGCCTCCTGCGCCGCCGCCACCACCACGACGGCCACGACGGCCAGTACCACCACGACGACCGCCCCGCCGCCGACCAGCTCGACGAGCTCGTCGACGACGACCACCACCCAGAACCAGGAGACGCCGCCCTCGTCGCAGCCCGGTCTGGGGCTCGGGCGCCGGTGAGGGACGACGCCTGGGTCGCTCGAGCTTCAGCGTTGGGAGCCTTGACTCCATCCGCTTCTGCGCCGGCAACACCGCCACCAGCGGCCCCCTCGAAGGCAGCGGCGTCGTAATGCGGATCCGACTCTCAGCCAGTGAAGGAGGCGCTGAGCGGCCGACCTGTGGATGGCGCAGCCATCTCAGCAGCCGAGGGCGTAGTCGACCGCCGTGCAGACCTTCTGCAGGACGTCATCGCTGACCTGACCGACGAGGGTGGTCAGCGATTGCTGGCTCACGGTGTGGATGCCATCGCAGTTGATGACCGAGGGTCGGTCGAGGCCGACCTGGACATGATCGACCTCGACCTCTGCGGCGAGCCCTCGTATTGAGGTACTCACCTCGGCCACCGTGACGAGGGCGCGGACGTCGATCACTTCGGACCGGGTGAGCACCAGGACGGGGCGCTTCTTGCGCCCGACTTCGGCCAGCCACAGCTCCCCTCGTCTCACTGCTCACCCCAGGCTTCAGCTTCGGCCCAGAACGGGTCCGGCCGTTCCGGAAGACGCAGATATGCCTCACGATCGGCTCGTGCCAACGCCGCCCGCACCGCGTCGGCAACGCCTTGGCGGGCCGCAGCCGAAATGTTGATCCCGAGCTCGCGGGCACGCGCCGCGAGTTCATCGTCGAGTGTGAAGGTGGTGCGTGAATTAGCCATACCTAAATGCTATCAGACCAAGCTAGCACGATGAACGAATCCGACCAGGCAAGCGACGCCCCGAGCCTCATCCACCGCGCCGCATTCCGCAGCTCAGAGACGGAAGGGAGCCTGGTGTGGGACCCCAGGTGGCGTAACTGGACGCAGTCGGGTATCGCGCAGGTCACAGGGGTGGTGGTGAGCCGGCCTGTACGCCGGATTCTGTGCCTCGGGCTCCTTGCGAATCCCGAGGTGGCGGCCATCCCTCTCGGCCGGCGGTTGCCCGCCGGCTCTAGCGGCCTACCCGGGGGT
>Ga0070741_10021388_pt1 | contig 10069 bp, 10 predicted proteins | sample Coa_R1_4_FD_66440 | JGI IMG/M metagenome (GOLD analysis project Ga0070741, IMG submission 66440) | Surface soil microbial communities from Centralia Pennsylvania, which are recovering from an underground coalmine fire - Coalmine... | ecosystem: Environmental > Terrestrial > Soil > Unclassified ...
ACGCCGCTCACGGATGTCGAGCTCGCGACGGGCGACGTCACCGACCCGGCGAGCCTGCGCGCTGCGCTCGAGGGCTGCACACACGTCGTCCACCTCGTCGCGATCATCAAGGGCAAGCCTGAGGACTTCGACCGTGTGATGAGGCGGGGCACCGCCAACCTGCTCGCCGCCGCAAAGGACGCGGGCGTCGAGCGCTTCGTGCTGATGAGCGCACTCGGAACGAACGAGCAGACGAAGGAGCTCGTCCCGTACTTCCGCGCGAAGTGGGCGATGGAGCAGGACGTCGCGAGCTCGGGGCTCGAGCATGTGATCTTCCGGCCGAGCTTCGTGTTCGGCCGCGACGGCGGCGTCCTGCCGACGTTCGTGAAGCAGGTGCGTTACGCGCCGGTCGTGAGCGTGATCGGGCCGGGCACGCAGCGGATCCAGCCGGTGTGGGTCGACGACGTCGCCGCCTGCTTCGCGCAAGCGGTCGACCTGCCGGCCGCCGCGAACCGCACGTTCGAGCTCGGCGGCCCCGAAGTCGTCACGTGGGACGGCCTCTACCGGACGATCGCAAAGGTGCTCGGCAAGCGCCGGCCGCTCGTGCACGTCCCGATCACGGTCGCGCGGACCGGAGCACAGCTCACGCAGTGGCTCCCGGGCGCGCCGCTCACGGCCGACCAGGTCGCGATGATCGACGCGGGCGACAATGTCGTCGAAGAGAACGACGCCGCCGAGACCTTCACGCTCGAAGGCGTCCCGCTCGGAGAGCAGATCCGCCGCGCGGCCTGAATCGCGGCGGAGGCTTCCGACTACGGAAAGACGAGAGGCCCCATGCGGGGCCCCTCGATCCGGTCACCAGCTTGGATTTCGTAGAGGCGCTTCCGGCCCCACAAAGGGCGGCGCGTAACGCGAGTCCCCCACGCTGGCTAGACGATTCCCCGTCAGGTCACGGGGACACGCCTCTACGAGCTGGTACCTCCACTGCCCGAACTCGAAGTCTCCAACGCCGGACCACCTCCTTTCCGCGGATGCTCGCACCATAGCGGATAGGTCAGGACGGAGGACGCGAGGCTACGCTTCCTGCCGCAGGGGTCACCGTGAAAGTCACAATCGCCGCAGCCCTCGTCGCGCTCGTCGTCGCTCCGTCCGCTTTCGGACGGGCGCCGGTGCCGTCGCTCACGCCCGCGGCGACACACAGGCTCTGGGTCGCCGAAGTCGCACGTGCGAAGGCGCATCCGCGGCGCACAGCCGACGCGTCGTGCCGCCCTGCGCGCGCCATCTTCTACGCACAGACGGACTGGCTCCGACTCGCGACGACGCTCGCAGCGAACCCGTCGCCGTGCGCGCAGTACTACGTCTCCGTGCCGCCGCTCGCGGCCGACAAGACGCAGCCGCGGGCGAGCCAAGCGTCGCAGATCCGCGCACTCGGCTCGAACTTCCATGCGCTCGACGAGATCAGCTGGAACGGCTGGAGCGCGTGGGTCGCCGCCGGCAACGGCTCGTGGTACGACGCGGGCGTCGCAGCGCGCCAGCGGATGGCGACGGCGGGCTTCGACACGAGCGCCGGCGACACCTGGGCGCTGAACGAGCTCTCGTCGGCCGTTCGCACCGGCACGGGCAGCGCCCGCCAGAACGCGCTCGACTTCATGGGCGGGCTCGCATCCGACGGCGTCAAGGGCGTCGTCTTCGCGGCGGGCGTGCCGCAGACCGGCGATCCATCGGCGTACAAGGTCGCCCTGCAGGGCTGGCTTGCCGACGACGCGTTCTGGACGGCGGCGTCGCAGGACGCGAGCGACTGGGCGCAGGAAGACTACGGCGACGTGCGCGCCTACGCAGTCGCAGGCACGACCGACACCCAACGGCGGGACGCAACGGCCCAGTACCTGGGTCACGAGCTCGCGCTCGCCGCCGCGAACCCGGACACGAGCGCGGTATCGACCCCGTTCCTGCAAGCGGCCTACGTCGCGTTCGGAAACGCAGCCTGGGCCTGGTCGTCCGCGTACGGCTACACGGCGGCGCCCGTCGCGACGATGGAGGACTTCGTGTCGGGCCAGGTGGACGCCGCGCGGACGCTCGGGGCGCCGTCGGGCGTCGACCGGCTGGGCTTCGCATGGGCGCCGAGCAACACGCTCGGCCTCTCGGACTCGGACTTCGCAACACAGACGGGCGAGGTGCTCACGCGCATCGCCGCGGCGATCCACGACACGGGCGTCCCGGCCGACGACCCGGGTGCCGCCGCCTGCGCTCCGGCGTGGTGCACGACGACTGTCGACGGCGCAGCGTTCACGACCGCCTGGCAGAGCTTCGGGGCCTGGTCGCTACCGGGTCTCGTCTTCACGTCTGCGCCGGCAACGTTCGCCGCAGGCTCGTCGGTGCAACTCGGCGTGCAGATCCAGACCGACAGCGTCCCTCAGAATGCGAGCGCCGACGAAAGCGTCACCTTCTCGTCGACGTCACCCACAGGCGGCTTCTCGGCGGGCCCGGGCGGGCCGTGGTCGCCGTCGCTCGCCGTCACGATCCCGGCCGGCTCGTCGACTGCGACCGTCTACTACTCCGACACGGCCGCCGGGCAACCGACCGTCACCGCAGCGGCGTCCGGCCTGGCGCAGGGATCGCAGGCCGAGACGGTCACCGCGGGCGGATCGCCGCCGCCGCCCGCTCCGCCCGCGCCCGGGCCGGCGCCTTTGCCCGTGCCGCCGACGCCGTCTCCCCCGGTGACGTCACCGCCCGTGCCCGCTCCGCAGGCGACACCGGCGCCCCCTGCGCCGACTCTCCGCATCGCATCGGTTCGCCTCACGACGGCGGCACACCATCTCATCGTCACGGTGAAGGTCGTCCGCGGCTCGGCGGCCGCGCGCGGCACGGAGATTCTCCTTCGCGTCCGCAAGGGCTCGAGCGTCGTCGCGGTCGTCCAACTGCGGACGAACGCGCGCGGCCTCGTCGTCTGGCGCAGCCGCAAGCCGCTCCCCGGCGGCCATTACATCGCGCGCGCGACCATCCGCTCGGCCTCGACTGCCTGACGCACCCAGCACTCGGCCAGGTGGTCGTTGACGACGCCGCACGCCTGCATCGCGGCATAGACGGTTGTCGGCCCGACGAAGCGAAAGCCGCGGCGCCGCAGTTCCTTCGCGAGCGCAACCGACTCCGGTGTCGTCGAATGCCACGGCTCGCCGCGGCGCGGCACCGGTGCGTCCTCGGGCTGGTACGACCAGAAGAGCTCGTGCAGCGGCGTCGAGTCGCGCAGCGCGACCGTCGCCTTTGCGTTCGCAATCGCCGCCTCGATCTTGCCGCGGTGACGGACGATCCCGGCGTCTTTGAGGAGCCGGTCGACGTCGCGCTTGCCGTAGCGGGCGACGCGGTCGGGTTCGAAGCCGGCGAATGCCGCGCGAAACCCCTCGCGCTTGCGCAGGATCGTCAGCCACGAGAGCCCCGACTGAAAGCCCTCGAGACAGAGCCGCTCGTAGAGCCCCCGCTCCTCGCGGATCGGCCTGCCCCACTCCTCGTCGTGGTAGACGTCGTAGCTCGGGTCGGCCGACGTCCAGCACCGAACGACCTCCTTCACTCGACCACCTCGACCTGGACGATCCCGTCCTCGACGGTCACCGGGTACGTCGCGACCGGCTCGTAGGCGGGTAGCGACATCGGCGTGCCGGTCTCGAGGTCGAACGCGGAGCCGTGGCGCGGGCAAATCACACGGCAGAGATCCTGGTCCCACTCCCCTTCGCAGAGCGGGCCGTCGTCGTGCGAGCAGCGATCCTCGAGCGCGTAGAGCTTGCCGTTGCAGTTGTAGACGCCGATCGAGGTCCAGCCGACCGTGACGATCTTCGTGGAGCCTGGGCCGAACTCGGCGAGCGGCGCGACGTGGATCTGCGGCACTACTTACTCGAGCGTCAGGTCGTCGCCCATGCCCTGCCACTCCTCTGGCAGCGGCGTTCCCTTCGCCTTGTGCAGGGCGACCTTGAGGACACCCATGCCGAGAATGGCGCACTTCAGGCGAATCGGCGTCAGTGGGATGCCGATCTCGTCGAGCAGGTCGTCCTTCGGCATCGTCGCGACCTCGGAGGCCGTGCGGCCCTTGACGATCTCCGTAAGCATCGACGTCGCGGCCTGCGAGATCGCGCAGCCGCGCCCCTCGAAGGAGATGTCCGAGATGACGTCGCCGTCGAAGCGGACGTAGACCGAGACCTCGTCGCCGCAGAGCGGGTTCTGCCCTTCTGCGTGTGCATCCGCGGGATCGAGCACTCCGTGCGAGCGAGGGTTCTTGTAGTGATCGAGGATCAGCTCGCGATAGAAGGAGTCCTCAGACACCAAACGTCTCTTTCACCTTCATGAGCCCGGCGACGAGCCGCTCGACGTCGTCGGGGATGGAGTAGAGGTAGAAGCTCGCGCGCGTCGTCGCGGCGACGCCGAGCCGGGTCATGAGCGGCTGCGTGCAGTGATGGCCCGCGCGTACGGCGACGCCTTCCCAGTTCAGGATCTGCGCGACGTCGTGCGGATGCACTTGCTCGAGCTCGAAGCTGACGATGCCGGTGCGGCGCTCGGCGGGCGGGCCAAAGATGCGGATGCCCGGAATCTCGGCGAGCGCGTCCATCGTCTGTACGACGAGCTCGTGCTCGTGTGCCTCGATCGCCTCGAGCCCCACGGCCGAGACGTAGTCGATCGCCTGGCCGAACCCGTAGGCCTCCGCGATCGCCGGCGTGCCTGCCTCGAACTTGTACGGAAGCTCGTTCCAGCTCGTGCGGTCGAGCGAGACGGAGCGGATCATCTCGCCGCCGAGATTGAACGGCTGCATCGCCTCCAGCAGCTCGCGCCGTCCCCACAGCGCGCCGACGCCGCTCGGGCCGCAGAGCTTGTGCGACGAGAATGCGAGGAAGTCGCAGCCGAGCGCCTGCACGTCGATGTGCCTGTGCGGCGCCGCCTGCGCCGCGTCGACGACCATGATCGCGCCTTGGGCATGCGCCCACGCTGCGAGCTTCTCGACGGGGTTGATCGTGCCGAGCGTGTTCGAGACGAGGTTGTTGGCGACGACCTTCACGTTGCCGCGCGTCGCGATCTCGTCGAGCGCGTCGAGCTGAAGCTCGCCCAAGTCGTCGATGGGGATGTGGGCGAACTGCGCGCCGGTGCGCTTCGCGATGAACTGCCACGGCACGAAGTTCGCGTGGTGCTCCAGCTCGGTGATCACCACGACGTCGCCGGGGCCGAGGTTGTCGAGCCCCCATGCGTACGCGATGAGGTTCAGTGCCTCGGTGGCACTCCGCGTGAAGATCACCTCGCGGTGGGAGGGAGCGTTGATGTACGCGCGCACCTTCTCGCGTGCGCCTTCGTAGCCGGCCGTCGCGCGTTCGGCGAGCGTGTAGACGCCTCGGTGCACGTTCGCGTAGCTCGTCTCGTAGAACTCGCGCATAGCGTCGAGCACCTGCCGCGGCTTCTGCGTCGACGACGCAGAGTCGAGATACGCGACTGGACGCCCGTTGACGAGCTCGTCGAACACCGCGAAATCGGCGCGCAGGGCCTGCGCATCGAGCTTCGACGAGGTGGTGACGGCCATGCCCGAAGGTTACCGCCCTACCCCGGGCCCACCGCCCGGCGCTATCGTGGCCGCCCGGTGAGCGACTACGTCTTCACGATGTACCGGGCCGACAAGTTCTACGGCCCGGACCGCCAGGTGCTCGCGTCGATCTCGCTCTCGTTCCTGCCCGGCGCCAAGATCGGCGTGCTCGGCCCGAACGGGGCAGGCAAGTCGACGCTGCTGCGGATCATGGCCGGCAAGGAGGAGACGTCTTCGGGGGTCGCAGAGCTCGCGCCGGGAGCGACCGTGGGCCTCTTGGACCAGGAGCCCGAGCTCGACCCGGCGCGCACCGTGCGCGAGAACGTCGAGGACGGCGTGCGCGAGGTGCGCGACCTGCTCGACCGCTTCAACGAGATCTCGGCGAAGTTCGCGGAGCCGGACGCCGACTTCGATGCGCTGCTCGCGGAGCAGGCCACCGTGCAGGATCAGGTCGACCGCCGCGATGCGTGGCAGCTCGATGCGCAGCTCGATCATGCGATGGACGCGCTCCGGCTGCCTGAGGGCGACCGCGACGTGACGTCGCTGTCCGGTGGCGAGCGCCGTCGCGTCGCGCTCTGCCGGCTGCTGCTCTCGGCGCCCGACCTCCTGCTTCTCGACGAGCCGACGAACCACCTCGACGCCGAGTCGGTGCTCTGGCTCGAGCGCTTCCTCGCCGACTACAAGGGCACGGTCGTCGCGGTGACGCACGACCGCTACTTCCTCGACAACGTCGCCGGCTGGATCCTCGAGCTCGACCGCGGCCGCGGCATCCCCTACCAGGGCAACTACTCCGGCTGGCTCGAGCAGAAGGAGGCGCGGCTCGAGCAGGAGGAGAAGCAGAGCTCAGCGCGCCGGCGGACGCTGCAGCGCGAGCTCGAGTGGGTCCGGATGGCGCCGAGGGCGCGCCACGCAAAGTCGAAGGCGCGGCTCGGCGCGTACGAGAAGCTGTACGCCGAAGAGGAGGCGGTGAAGCTCGACCGGGTCGAGATCCACATCCCGCCCGGCCCGCGGCTCGGCGACGTCGTGATCGACGCGAAGGGTGTCGCGAAGGGCTTCGGCGACCACCTGCTCTACGAGGACCTCACGTTTTCGCTGCCGCCGGCCGGCATCGTCGGCGTCGTCGGGCCGAACGGCGCCGGCAAGACGACGCTGTTCCGGATGATCGCCGGCGAGGAGTCGCCGGATGAGGGCGAGCTGCGCATCGGCGACACCGTGCAGCTCGCGTACGTCGACCAGTCGCGCGGCGAGCTCGATCCGAAGAGCACGGTGTGGAAGGAGATCTCCGGAGGCCGGGACACGATCCTGCTCGGGAAGAAGGAGATCAACTCGCGCCAGTACACCTCGTGGTTCAACTTCAAGGGCGGCGACCAGCAGAAGCCGGTGGGAAAGCTGTCGGGCGGTGAGCGCAATCGCGTGCACCTCGCGAAGCTGCTGAAGAGCGGCGGCAACGTGCTGCTGCTCGACGAGCCGACCAACGACCTCGACGTGGACACGCTGCGTGCACTGGAAGAGGCGTTGCTCGACTTCGCCGGTTGCGCGGTCGTGATCACGCACGACCGCTGGTTCCTCGACCGCGTCGCGACGCACATCCTCGCGTTCGAAGGCGACTCGCAAGCGACGTGGTTCGAAGGCAGCTGGGCCGAATACGCGGAGTGGATGAAGGAGACCCGCGGCCCCGAAGCGCTCGAGCCGCATCGCATCAAGTACAAGCCGTTGGTGCGGGCGTAGCCCGCACCAATTAACCTGGTCGTCGGCGAAGCCGAAGCCAGGTTGGAAGTCCTTCTGTTCTCGACTAGCCTCGCCCTATGAGCGACCTTGCAGCGCTGATCTCCGCGTACGACGACGCGTGGAACCGGCACGACCTCGACGCGATCTGCGCCCTGCATGCGCCGGGCATGGTCTTCGAGAACCACAACGCTGGCGAACGAGCAGAGGGCGACGCGGTTCGCGGCCACATCGCGTCGATCTTCGCGAACTGGCCCGATCTTCACTTCGAGGGAAGGAGGACGTACGTGGGACCCGACTTCGTCGTCTCCGAGTGGACCGCCCACGCCACGCACCCCGACGGAGTGCCGCTGACGTGGGAGGGCATCGACGTCTTCCCGATCGAGAACGGCTTGATCCTCCGGAAGGACGTGTACTCGAACGCGTCTCGACGGGTTGCAGAGCAGCTTGCGGAGGCGCGTTCGTGAGCGGGTTCGAGATCGTCCACCGCGACGAGATGGAGATCGCCGGCAACTGGCGGCTCTGCCGTCGCGCCCTCGGTCTCTCGTCGCTCGGCATGGGCCTCGTCGACATCCCGCCGGGCGAGTCGATCCCCGAGCACGACGAAACGGGCCGCGACCAGGAAGAGGTCTTCGTCTTCCTGAGCGGCGAGGCGGAGATGGTGATCGACGGCGTCGAGCACCACGTGCGCGCAGGAAGCTACGTGCGCGTCGACCCGCAGCTCCGGCGCACGGTGCGCAACAGCGGCTCCGAGATCGCGAGCGTCCTGATCGTCTCCGCGCCCACGACGAGCGGGTACGAGCCGATGGAGTGGAACTGACCGCGCACCGGCTTTCGCCTGTCGAGCTGCGCGTGCTCGGTTGCCTGGTCGAGAAGCAGCGGACGACTCCGGAGCAGTACCCGTTGACGCTGAACGCGCTGCGACTCGCGTGCAACCAGACGACGAACCGCGATCCGGTGACCGACTATGACGAATCGGCGGTGCGTGCGGCGGCGCAAAGCCTCGGCACGAAGGGGTACTCACGCCTTGCGACGGGCCCGGGCTCGCGCACCGCGAAGTACCGCCAGCTCTTCCAGGAGGCGCTCGACCTGATGCCGGCCGAGGTCTCGATCCTCGCGGTGCTGATGCTCCGCGGCCCGCAGACCGTCAACGAGCTGAAGACACGCACAGCGCGGCTCGCGCCGATCGACGACGTGCCGACCGAGCTGGCGCGGCTCGAGGCGAAGGAGCTCGTGCAGCTCGTGCCCCGGCAGCCGGGCCAGCGCGAGGAGCGCTGGACGCACCTGCTCGCGGAAGCATCAGTCGAGCCGGGCGACGACGCACCGGCCGGCGCGCCGGCACCGGTCGACCGCCGCGTCGCCCAGCTCGAGCACCGCCTCGACGAGCTCGAACGCGCGCTCGCCGAGCGCGGTCTCCTCGGCTAAAGCTGAGGAATGCGCGCTTCGAGCGCGGCGCCGAGCGCTTCGCGCACCGGCTCGAGCTCGATCCGGTCGAGCACGTCCTGGAAGAAGCCGCGCACGATCAGCCGCTCGGCTTCCGGCCGCGTGAGCCCGCGGGCCATCAGGTAGAAGAGCTGTTCGCGGTCGACGCGGCCAAGGGTCGCGCCGTGCGTGCAGCGCACATCGTTGGCCATGATCTCGAGCCCGGGGATCGAGTCGGCGTGGGCTTCGTCGGAGAGCAGGAGGTTGCGGTTCTCCTGGTAGGCGTTCGTCTTCTGCGCGTCCTCTTCGACGCGGATCATCCCGCGCCAGACTGCGGTCGCGCGCTCGCGCAGCGCGCCCTTGAAGGCAAAGTCGCTCTCGGTGTTCGGCGCCGCGTGCTCCTGGAACGTGTCGTAATCGAGATGCTGGTCGCCGTCGGCGAAGTACGCGCCGGTGACGCGCGACGTCGCGCCGGGGCCCACGAGGTCGTTCTCGATCCACACCTTGCCTCGTTTCGAGCCGAAGCCGCCGAGCACCCAGTCGAGCTCACTGTCGCGCTCGAGCTGGGCCTTGTGGCGGCCGAAGTGCCACGTTTCACGTGAGAGGTTCTGGAGCGAGACGTACTCGATCTTCGCCCCCGGGTCGACGAACAGCTCGACTACGGCATTCGTGTACGCGATCACGTCTTCACCGGCCGAGGAGAGGTCTTCGATCAGCGTGAAGCGCGCACCTTCCTCGGCGCGAACGACCATCCGCCAGTAGAGCGACCCGCCGCTCGACGTGACCTGCACGTAGAGGGGCCGCTCGAGCTGAACACCTTTCGGCACGTGCACGAGCAGCCCGTGCTGCCACCGGGCGAGGTTCTCCACCGCGAACTTGTCGTCGTCGGGGACGATGGAGGCCGGGTAGTCGGCGGGCAGCGGCTCGAAGGTGATGCCTTCGGGCGCCGAGACGATCTCGATCCCCGCCTCGGTGACGACCGCCCTGCCCGCCACGTCGAGGTCGAGCATCGGAGCCGTTCCCACACTTTGTGCCAAGTTGGCACTGGCGCCGTTCGGCTCGAAGCCACGCAGGTCGGTGAAACGCCAGTGCTCGTCGGCCGTCGTCGGCAGCGGCAGCTCGGCGAACCGCTTCGCGGCGTTCTCGCGCGTCAACGTCGGCATCAGCGCGGCGCGTAGCGGCGGTGCAGCATGATCGCGTTCCCGTCCGGGTCGGAGAGGAACGCCATGTGGCACACGCCGGTGTCGAACGTGTCGGCGTTGAACACGACGCCCTTGCTCTCGAGCTCGGCGCGCGCTTCCGCGACGTCCGGGACGCGGAGCGCGATCGACGCGGTGTGCGGCCCCGTGAACTCGGCGCCGACGTTCTCCATCTTCAGCAGGTAAAGGCTGA
>Ga0070741_10021389_pt1 | contig 10069 bp, 9 predicted proteins | sample Coa_R1_4_FD_66440 | JGI IMG/M metagenome (GOLD analysis project Ga0070741, IMG submission 66440) | Surface soil microbial communities from Centralia Pennsylvania, which are recovering from an underground coalmine fire - Coalmine... | ecosystem: Environmental > Terrestrial > Soil > Unclassified ...
ATTCGAAATCAGCCATTTCGATCGAATTTACAGCGCTTTACCATTCGGCTAAGAGGGCGCTCGGTTTTACACCTCGAGGTTGGGATGTATTTGAGGCCGTCCGATTCCGCGCGCTCCCTTGAGCTGCCGACGCAGCGCAAGCGCGACCTCGTGCAGCATTTCGAGGCCAATGGCGACGAACTGCAGCGCTGGCGCGAATTCAACGCGGCCTACCACGAAGACGACTTCAAGTTCATGCGCTTCCTGATCCCGCCGGGCAAGCGGGTGCTCGAACTCGGCTGCGGCCGCGGCGATCTGTTGGCAGCGCTTCAACCCTCCTATGGCGTCGGCATCGATTTCGGCGCCGGGACCATTGCGAAAGCCAACGAGCTGCATCCCGATCTTAATTTCGTGCTCGGCGATGTCGAGGATCCCGCGACGCTGTCCTCGATCGAAGGCCCGTTCGACTACGTCGTGATCGCCGACACCATCGGCATGTTCGAGGACATCGATGCGACCTTGCGGCTGGTGCATCACCTCTGCGCGCCGTCCACACGCCTCATCATCTCCTACTACTCGCATTTGTGGGAGCCGGTGTTGAAGGCTGCGGAAGCGGTCGGCCTGCGGGCGAAGCAGCCGAAGATCAACTTCATCGCCACCGCCGACTTCCTCAACCTGATGGACCTTGCCGACTTCGAGGTCATCAGCGCCGAGCAACGGCAGCTGCTGCCGCAGCGCTGGCTGGGACTGGGTCCGTTCATCAACCGCTTCATCGCGCCGTTGCCGGGAATCCGCAAATTATGCCTGCGGACATATCTGGTCGGTCGGCCGGTCCGGCAGTTTCCGGACCGGAAATTCTCGGCCAGCATCCTCATCCCGTGCCGCAACGAGAGCGGCAACATCGAGAGCGCGATCAAGCGCATGCCGAAGTTCGGTTCCTCGCAGGAAATCCTGTTCGTCGAGGGCAACTCCAGCGACGGCACCTTCGCCGAATGCGAGCGCGTGCGCGACGCCTACAAGGACACGTGGGACATCAAGGTGCTGAAGCAGGACGGCAAGGGCAAGGGCGACGCGGTGCGCAAGGGATTTGCAGCTGCGACCGGCGACGTCCTGATGATCCTCGACGCCGATCTCACCATGCCGCCGGAAGCGCTGCCGAAATTCCACGCGGTGATCGAGACCGGCAAGGCCGAGTTCGTCAACGGCACGCGGCTGGTCTATCCGATGGAGCAGGAGGCGATGCGGCCGCTCAACTTCATCGCCAACCGCTTCTTCGCCTATATGTTCAGCTATCTCGTCAACACGCGCCTCACCGACACGCTGTGCGGCACCAAGGTGCTGCTGCGCCGGGATTACGAGGCGCTCGCGCGCGAGCGCAGCTACTTCGGCAACTTCGATCCGTTCGGCGATTTCGACCTGATCTTCGGCGCGGCGAAACAGAATCTGAAAATCATCGAGACGCCGATCCACTACAAGGCTCGTACCTTCGGCGAGACCCAGATTTCGCGCTTCCGCGACGGTTGGCTGCTGTTGAAGATGGTGTGGTTCGCCTATCGCAAGCTGAAGGCGGTCTAGGCAGGTCCTCACACCGGCTCGGTCCGCTTCGCCTGCGAAGGCCGGCACCTGCGCACAGCCCGCTGCGGTGGACTGGTGGCGAGCGTCGAAGTCGCGCGATCATTGGACATTCACGTCGTCACGATGGAACTTCGCCTCGGCTCCATCCAGATCGGGCACGCACACGCCCAAAAGCCCTTCCTCAGCCTCGAGTTTGAACGTAAGGTCATTTCAACCTGGGGGCTGTTAATGAAGCGGATAGTTGCAATTGTTTTTGTATGGGCGGGTCTGTTTTCTTGCGCGCCCTCCAACGCCGCCGGGCCTTTCGGGACGATACACCTCGGAGGCTGGCATGGCGGGGCCTACACCAACGATGCGGACGGGAGCTTCTCGCACTGCGCGGCCCTTTCGAGCTATGCGAGCGGGATATCGCTCCTTGTCAGCTACAACGTAAAGAACCAATGGCTCTTGGCGTTCGCTAGCTCTAAATTTCACCTGACGAAGGGCGAGACATTTCCGATCGACCTGACCTTTGACGGAGAGTCGCAGGTACGCCTGTTCGGGACGGCGTTATCGGACCAACTCCTCAGCGCGATCATGGTCCCAAATGCGCTACGCGACTTCAAGAAGGCGACCCTGATGGTTGCGGTCGCCAAGGGAGCTACATTTCAGTTCGCCCTGAGCTCCACCGGCCCCTTGCTTCCGGCCCTCTCCAACTGCGTCACAAGGGTAAAAGCGGCCGGCGTCGACCGTGCCGGTGACTTTTCGGTCGCGGCAGCCAACCCTTCCGGGGAAGCCAAGCCGCCAGCAACCAGCGAGCAAAAGGCGGCGGACAGCGCCAAGCCTGACAAGCTGGTTGGCCGAAATGGGACGGGCTTCGTGGTCAGCCAAAGCGGTCACATCGTCACCAACAATCACGTCGTGGACGGATGCGTTGGCGACATTCAGGGCAACCTGAGTGGCGAAGCGCAGGTTCCGCTCAGGGTCGTATCCACAGACAAGAACAACGACCTGGCGCTGCTGCAAGGCCCGGCCGGATCATTCAAGGCAATGGCGTCGATCCGCGACAAGCCCATCAGATCAGGCGACTCGGTGGTGGCCATCGGATATCCGTACCATGGCCTCTTGACCTCTGATTTTACCGTGACAACCGGCATCGTCAGTTCGCTGAGCGGGATATTGAACGACACCCGCTTTTTGCAAATCAGCGCAGCCGTTCAACCGGGGAACAGCGGCGGTCCATTGCTGGACTCGAAGGGACAGGTTGTCGGCATCGTTGCCGCCAAGCTCAATGCGCTGAAATTTGCCAGCGCGACCGGCACCATCCCCGAGAACATCAACTTTGCGATCAAGCCGGGCGCACTGCGGGATTTCCTCGATAACAGTGTTGTGCCCTATCAAACCTCGGACGGCCAAGCGGACCTGGGAACGCCGGATATCGCCAAAAATGCGCGTGACTTTACGCTCCTGATCTCGTGCATGGCTGCGAGTGAAAAATCCAAGAAGTAGCTTGGTCGCATTACGCCGCGCCGACGGCGCTTCCGATGCATGGGCGAACTACCACCGTCGCGACCTTACTCGCCCGGCTCGGGCCATTGCTCATCCTGCCAGTCGGCCAATCGCTTGTATTCGAGCGCCATATGTTCGAGCTCATTCCTTACCGCCGGGCTGGCCGAAAGCCTCGCTTGCTCACGGCACAGCGCTTCGAGCGAACGATATGAGAGATGGGCAAGGGACTCATCCATCGCCCGACACTAAACCGCGGGGGGGGGCGCGCATTCACCTGGGTTAAAGCCGCCTCGTTAAGTTAAGCAGGCTTGCAGATCGTCTCCATTGGGGAACGGCTCCTGGGCTATCGCGCAGCGTTTGTTCGACTGGGAACTTGTTCGTGAAAGACGCGGTGCAGAAATGTCACGTCAAAAGCGGGCCGTAGGGCTGCTGCAAAAATGCCTCAAGCCAGTCATCGTTTCGGTCGGACGCCCGGCAACCATTCACGCCAAGAACAATATGTCGAGTGGAGTAGCGTCCGTGTTGAGTGAACTTCAGACGAAACTAGAGAAATACGAACGCAAGGCCGCGCAATACGAGAAGTCGGCCGAGCAGGCGACCAGCGGGCCGGACCGGGCGTTCTATCAGGGACTCGCGTCTTACTGCGACGACCTCGCTGCGAAATTCCGGCAGGTCATCGCCAAGCGGACGGACACGTCTCAGGCCGCCGAATGATGTTGCGGCGGATGTCCGCTCACGCCCACCGCTTGCCGAACACGGGTGCGTTCGGCTGATCGATCTTCCAGTTGAAGAAATCGTAGTTGCCGGCCCATGCGTGGACTTCGACCCCGCAGACTTCGCAATTGAAGCTGCCGGAATGCTTGGCTGAATGCTGCTCTTTCGTTGCAGCGTAAGACAGTCCGCAATTGGGACAGTCAAAAAATTCGGTGGTCCAGATACTGCCTGCCATGACCGCGATGATGCAACGCATCGAACGGAAGCGCCAGCGCGCTTCTCTCGCATAGTCAACGACCTGCTACCCCGATTGCGGAGACGGGCAAGCTATCCGATAGCGCTTTTTTAACTGATCACGCTCCGACCGCGGGCGTGTGAACGACCTGGCGATTGAGCGGAATCGCGATCGTGCATTGCAGGCCCGATGGATCGTAGTTCAGGGTTGTCTTGCCCTTGAACTCGAACGCCAGCGTCTTTTCCAGCAATTCGGTACCAAAACCCTTGCGCTGGGGCGGCCCGACGCGAGGCCCTCCCCTCTCCCGCCAGTCCAGCACCAATTGGGGTGGATTGGACGACTCGTCGACGCGCCATGACACGTCGACCTTGCCCTTCGGCTGGCTCAGCGCGCCATATTTGATGGCGTTGGTCGCGAGCTCATGGATGGCGAGCGCGAAGGTCTCGGCCGCCTTCGGCTGGAACCGCACGGGCGGTCCGGACACGCGAAGCTGCTCGCCCTCGCGCGCGTTATATCCGAGCATCTCCTCGACCACGAGATATTCGAGATCGACGCCTCCTTCCGGATCGCGCGTGACCATGGCTTGCGTCCGCGCGAATGCGTTCAGCCGGCCGTCGAGATGCGCCGCATAGTCCTCGACGCTGGTCGAGGTTTCGGACGAACGCCGCGCGATCGAGCGAACCACGCCGAGCGTATTGCGAACCCGGTGCTGCAATTCAGCAAGAAGAAGCCGCTGGCGATCTTCGGCCCGGGCAATCGCCGTGACGTCGATGAAGGTGATCACGACGCCGGCGATGAAATTGTCGATCGAGCGATAAGGCAGGATGCGGACGATGTAGCGCGTTCCGCTGTCGGGCGCGGTCAGTTCTCGCTCTGCACTGGCTAGCGTCCGCAGCACACGGCGGACATCGTCATAGAGGTCCTCGATCGGAATACGTGCCTTGATGTGCGCGACGGGACGGCCGACATCGGTTTCGACAAGGTGCAGAACCTGCGTGATCGCCGGCGTGAAGTTCATCACGCGCAGATCGTTATCGAGGAAGACGGTGGCGATCTGCGTGCTTTCAAGGAAATTCTTCAGGTCGCTGGTGGCGCGGGTCAATTCCTGCACCCGATGCGCCAGCTCGCCATTGACGGTCGTCAGTTCCTCGTTGACCGACTGCAACTCCTCGCGCGAGGTTTCCAGCTCTTCATTGGCCGACTGCAGTTCTTCGTTGAGGGACTGGTATTCCTCGTTGGAGGATTTCAGCTCCTCGTTGGTGCTCTCCAGCTCCTCGATGGTGGCCTGCAATCGCTCGCGCGTGGCCCGCAATTCGCTTTCGAGCCGTTCGACATGCTCGGTCCGAACCAGCACATTTGGATTATTCTCGGTGGTCTCGACCACGCGGACCGGGCCGTCCTTGAACAGCACCACGAAATTGCGGTGGCCTGCCGGTCCGTCGAGCACCGGCTCGACCGTGATGTCGACCAGGACGCGATGGCCGTTGAGGCCGAGCTGGACCTGCTCGGCGTGCGCCGGTTCGTTGGTCTCGACCGCACGGCTCAAGGCGGTGCGCAGTTCAAGACGGATGTCGCGGTGAACGAGGCCGAGCAGATCGAGCGTTGCCGTTCCCGCCGTGGGTTCGATGTAACGGCCGGTGCGACCGGAGAAATGCAGGATCTGGAAATTCTCGTCCGTGATCACATAGGCCGGCGCATATCGTTCGGCGATGCGCTGGGCGCGGCGCTCCAGGCCGACATCGGGCCCGAAGGAACGAACCGGGGGTATCTCGACGGCAGCCCGCCCCGCCACTGACGTAATCGGGAATTCCGGTGGCAGCCGCGTGCCCGTTTCAAGCTTCTTGAAGATCCGCGCGCGGCGATCGACCGGCGCAAACAGTTTCGGATGCCGCGTCACGTTCTCCGAGTTACCGAGAAACAGGAAGCGGTTTGGCAACAGCGCGAAATGGAACAGCGGAATCACGCGGTTCTGCAATTCGGCATTCAGATAGATCAGAAGGTTGCGGCAGGAGACGAGATCGAGCTTGGAGAAGGGCGCGTCCTTGATGACGTTGTGCTGGGAGAAGATGCACATTTCGCGCAGCTCCTTGACGATACAATAGGTGTCGCCTTCCCGCACGAACCAGCGCGCCAGCCGCTCGGCCGACATGTCGTCCTCGATCGAGGTGCGGTAGCGGCCGACTCTTGCTGCGGCCAGCGCGCGGCCATCGATGTCGGTGGCAAAGATCTGCACCTGGGGCGCGGTGTCGAGCTTTGCCATATGTTCGCGAAGCAGGATGCCGATCGAGTAGGCCTCCTCTCCCGTGGCGCAGCCAAGCACCCAGATGCGAACCTGCTGGCCCGCGCCCTTGTCTTCGAAAATCTTGGGAATGACCTGGGTCTCGAGCACCTCGAATTCGCGCTTGTCGCGAAAGAACTCGGTCACGCCGATCAAAAGATCGTTGAAGAGATGCAGTCCCTCGTCCTTGTCGTTGCGCAGGAAGTCGACGTAAGCGGCAATCCCGTCGATCTGCACGATCTGCATGCGCCGCTGCACGCGCCGCAGGAAGGTGTTCTGCTTGTAGCCGTGGAAATCGTTGCCGGTCTTGTTGCGCAGAATGTCGGCGATGCGCGAAAGCGAGGTGGCGGCCGCGGCAAGCACCTCGTCAAAGCCCTGCTTTTCCTCCAGCCGGCGCAAGTGACGGGCGTAAACCTGGATGTGTTCGGGAATATCTTCCGGCGTCAGCACAAAGTCTGCGATTGCCGCCGGCGTTGAGCTGTCGACCAGAAGATCGGAGTTTTCGCTCGCGGTCTTCTCGGAGAGCGCCAATCCGCCGTGATCCTTGAGCGTCGCGACCCCCAGCGTTCCATCGCCGCCGGTACCCGCGAGCACCACGCCGATCGACTGCTCGGCGCGCTCTTCGGCCAGCGAGACGAGGAAGCTGTCGATCGTCGCCCGCTCGCCCGGCGCCTGCTGCGCCGGCCTGACGGCGAATTTGTCGTTCTGGATGGTGGTGATCGCATCCGCCGCGCACAGATAGATCGTGCCGCCCTCGATCTCCGCGCCGTCGCGCGGCTCGGCAAGCCGGGTGCCGTCAAGACGCGCGAGCACGCTGCGCAACCAGCCCTCGTCGAAGGCCTCCCGATGCTGCAGGACAAGCACGATCGCCTGCCCGTCATCGAGCGAGAATTTCGAGAAGAACCGCTCGATGCTGCTCATGGTGCCGGCGGACGCGCCAACTCCGATGACGAGCGGTGCTTTCGTCTGACGATTGCTGTCTCCTGTCGGAGACCGGCTGGGTTCATCCATGCCTGGCGGCTTTCTACTTCTTTCCGGGCGATTTGCCTGGATTTTCGTGAATAGCAGATTGCGAGCCCGTTCAACAGATTATCGATGAAAACGGCGGACGGGTTCGCAAGCCTCACGACCGCGATTGTAATGCCGGCGGTGGAAGACCATAGTCGGCCATGGTTCCAAAACCCGCCATTGATTTGTCCGACGAACTTCAGGCGCTGTTCGTTCGTGCCGACCTGGCGAGCGCACAGGCCTGCCGTCTCCTCGACGAGAACGACCGCTGGCGCCGGAGCGTGCTGCAACAATTGGACTACATGTTCGAGCTGGGCGCCGACTTCAGGAAGGCGCGCCGCCCGGCCCCTCCCTAGTGTGGCGGTTCAGAAGTCCGCATCATTTGATGCCGCGGGTACGTCATGCGGACTTCTGAACCAAAGCCACACTAGATCAATAGGTTTGCTAGTGTCCTTTCGATTCCGAAGTTCGAAACGTGGCTCCGAAGAATGCTACGAACTTCGGAAGCGGGACACTAGGCCTTCCGGTCAGGAATGCCGCTCCAGGTAGGATACTCGCTCCTCGATCAGGACCCGATGGCGTTCCCATTCGATCAGCGTCTCGTGCAAAAGCTGAACGAGCCGCTCCGCCTGCCTCGAGTCATGACCGCCGGCCTGCAAGTCCGAAAGCAGCTGCTTCTGGTTGCGCAGCCGCCGCCAGCCGTCCTCGATGTCCTTTTCAGCCTTGAGCAGAAGCGCTTTCTCCGCCCTCAACTCCTCGCCCTGCTCAACAGGAAAGACTGCCATGCTAAGACCTAACTCTCCGCTTTCGGAGCCTTGGTTTTCGGAGCCTGGGTTTGCGGAGCGTTGGGATCGAGCGAATGTAGCATGACGCGCCGGATCATGTCGGCATATTCGCGATATTCCGCCGCGCGCGTGTCATACATCTGTGCCACCGACGCGCGCCCGCTGTGCCGGCCATCTTTCGCCATACGCGTCACCAGTTCGGCTCTTTCCTCGATGATGCGCAGCGCCACGCGCAAGGCCTCATCGACCTTGCTTTCCTGCTCCTTGGCCAGCGTGTCGGCCGTATAGGCATGGCCGACCTGGCAGCGAAAGCGCAGCGGGTGCTCGGGCTTGAGTTCCGAGAGCACCCCGCCGCAACTCGGACAGGTGAGCGGCGCGGGATCGGCGATCCTGGCGAGATTGTCGCTGCCGATGCGCTCGCCGGCGGCGATCTCGACCTCGAGGCGGATCTCCGGCGGGACCGGAAGTCTGGTTCCGGGTTGCTCCCGCGCGAGATCGGACAAGACATCGCCGATCCTGGTGCCCGGCACACAAAGATCGACCGTCGTGGCCTCCAGCGCCCGCAGCGGCATCTCGTCCGCAATCGCATCCATCGGGTCCTGCACGAGGGCGACGCCGCCGCATTGTTTGATGGCGGTGAGACCCGCGGCGCCATCGGACAGCAATCCTGACAGGACCACGCCGATGACGCGCGGGCCATATTGCAGTGCTGCCGAGCGGAAAAGCGCATCGATCGCCGGGCGCACCATGTTTTCCCGCGGACCGCGCCCGAGCATGATGTGGCTTTCGAACAGCAGCAGATGATGATCGGGCGCGCCGAGATAGATGTGGCCGTTCTCGATCACCATGCCGCTTTCGGCCTGAACCACCGGCAGGCGGCTGACCGCACTCGCAACGGTTGAGAGAATGCCGATCCCTTGCGCGGGAATATGCAGGACCACGAACACCGCCGCCGGCAGGTCGGCGGGCAACCGCCCGAGAATCTCCTTCAACGGCGCCGTCGCTCCTGAAGAGCCTCCGATCACAATAATGTCGCGATTGCTCATGGAACCGGCCCTCGAGAGCCCATTGCCGTTTGCATCAAGGCGGCCCTACGGCATATGTTCCTATTGGGAATTGGCCGTTCACGTTGGGCAGCGAAATGACCCCACACACCGAGAGTCCAGGCCCGCTGGCGGGCCGCCGCGTCCTCGTGATCGAGGACGAATATTTTCTCGCCGACGACATCGTTCGGACGCTGACGGCGCTGGGCGCGCGCGTCGTCGGGCCTTTTGGCGACCTCGAGCAGGCAACCGATATCGTCGACCGCGACATCGCCATCGACGCGGCGATCGTCGATATCAATTTGCGCAACGAGATGGCTTTCCCGCTGGCGCGCGTGCTGCGCTCGCGCAAGGTGCCGTTCGTCTTCACCACGGGCTACGACAAGGGCTCGATCGAATCTGAATTCCAGGACGTGCGATTGCTCGGCAAGCCGCTGGACATGAGGGCGATGGCCAGCGAATTGACGAACATGATCAAGGGCAACTGAGATCAGGGTTTCGAAAACGCGCGGTCGAGGCTGGTCTTGAGATCGGCAGATTCGCTTTCGACGCGACGGGATCGACGAATCGTCCGGTCGAGTTCGTTTGCCAGCACCGCTGCCTCGAGGCGTAGCGAGCGTCCCTCTCTCCGCAAACAATGCGATTCCAGAATCGCCTGGTTGGCTTTTGAGATCAGCTCTTGCATCGGCCAATCATGCACGCGATTCTTAGCATGCGCGTTATCGCAAGTTAGTCCGAGGAAAACATGTACATCGCAGGATTCGTGATTCCAGTTCCCGGCGACAAGATGGAGGCCTATCGGAAATGGGCCGAGAACGGCGCGGCTATCTTCAGGGAATATGGTTGCATCGAGATCGTCGAGTCTTGGGAGGACAATGTCCCGACCGGCAAATTGACCGACTTTCGCCGCGCGGTGGATGCGAAGGATGACGAGAAGATCGTTTTCACCTGGCAAGTGTGGCCC
>Ga0070741_10021390_pt1 | contig 10069 bp, 10 predicted proteins | sample Coa_R1_4_FD_66440 | JGI IMG/M metagenome (GOLD analysis project Ga0070741, IMG submission 66440) | Surface soil microbial communities from Centralia Pennsylvania, which are recovering from an underground coalmine fire - Coalmine... | ecosystem: Environmental > Terrestrial > Soil > Unclassified ...
CCCTAGTACGAGAGGACCGGGACGGACGCAGCTCTCGTGTGCCAGTTGTCCTGCCAAGGGCACGGCTGGTTAGCGACCTGCGGAAGGGATAAGCGCTGAAAGCATCTAAGTGCGAAGCTCTTTCCTAGATGAGATCTCCCACAGGACAACCTGGTAAGGCCCGTGGCCAGATGACCACGTTGATAGGCCGGAAGTGTACGCACAGCAATGTGTTCAGCTGACCGGTACTAATCGGCCGAGGGCTTGGATCAATCACGCTCGTGCTCGCTATAGAGGGTTCAAGGTGCGCAGTCGCGCGCGTTGACAACAGATGTTCCGGTGGCCATAGCGGCGGAGTCACACCCGTTCCCATTCCGAACACGGAAGTTAAGCCCGCCAGCGCCGATGGTACTTGGGGCGAGAACCCCTGGGAGAGTAGGTCGCCGCCGGACTTTCGCCATGAGCGGCCCCGCCTTCGGGCGGGGCCGCTTGCCGTTTTGCCCGGTACGTTGGGCGCATGCCTTCCACGCCCTCAGACCGCCCGCGCCCGCCGCGCGGCGGAACCCAGCGAGGGCGTGCTGCATCAGCAGCCCCGCGAGGTGCGCCCGGCGCCCCGTCCGCGCGCCCCGATGCGCGCCGCCGCCCACGCCCGGGCGGGACCCGCGCCGGCCCCTCCGACCGCACGCGCAGCGCCGACCGGTCAACTGGAACGGACCGCCAGCGCTCGCGAGGCTCCGATCGGGACCGGCGCGCCCGGCCCGACCGTGAGGGGTTCTCGGGCGGCGCGCCCGCCGGACCGCGAGGCGCCACGCGCCGGGACGGCCTGCCCTCCGGGCGGCCAGCGCCCGAGCGCGGCGCAGGAGGTCCACGGAGAGGCGACGGCGGGCCACGGGCGGCGCGGGGCTTCCCCGGGGGCCCGAGCACCACGCCGCGCGGCCCGCTGGGCTCACGGACCGGCCAGCGCCCCCCGCAGAGCCAGAGCCCGAGAGCAGGCGCACGCGCCGGCGCGGGGCCCAGGACTGGCCAGCGCACGCCAACGGCAGCCCGGCCGCCCGTTGGCGGACCGCGCCGCTCCGGCTCGGACTTCTCACCAACCAGCCGCCCCAGGCCTGCAAGCCGAGCAGGCGGCCCGTACGCGGATCGCAACGACCGCACCGACCGCCCGGCGAGGCCGCGGGCCGCGTCTCGCGACGACGGCCGGGCTGGGTGGGCGCCTGGCGGCGACAGCCGTCGAGGCCAGCCACCCCGAACGACGGCACGCCGCCCGCCATTCGACGGCGAGCGCCCGCAGCGCCCCCGCCCGGCGGGCCAGGACCAACGAGGCCGCCCGCGCCCAGCCAGCGCCGAGGGCGCGCGCCCCTGGCGAGACGAGGAGGGCCGACCTGGGGGTCGGCCCGTGGGCGACCGGCAAGCGCGGCCCGGTGCGCGGCCCGTGCGCGACGGGCAAGCCCGAGCGGGCGATCGTCGTTCAGCGTCCGGCGGGGCCCCCGGGCGTCGTGATCCCGCCGCTGCCGACCGCGGCGGCACCAGGCGCCCTGCCACGACGACACGCCCTGCCGGGCCGAAGCGCACGCCGTCCGCCCCGCCCCCGAAGACCTGGGGTGGCGTAACCAGACGCGGCGCCGCGGCGGTCGCCGAAGGCTCCGCCTCCGCCGAGTGGCGCCGCGCTGCCTCGCGCGCCAGGCGGGATGTGGAGCGCACGCATGAGCGCGCCCCGGAGGCGTGGGAGCCCGACGTCTGGGTGCGCGATGACGAAGCCCCGGCCGCACCGCGGGTGCGTCCGCGCCCGCGCCGGCGCGACCTCCCCGACGACGTCGTCACCGAGCTCGCACGCGCAGGGACAGGGCGGAGCAACGTGCTCGCGCGCGACCTCGCCGCGGGGGCGAGCGCGTTCGAAAGCGGGCGGTTCCAGGAGGCGTACCGCTACCTCCGGCCGCTCGCCGAACGCGCGCCGACCGTCGCTCCCGTCCGCGAGCTGTACGGGCTCACGCTCTACCGGTTGGGCCGGTGGCGCGTCGCCGCCGCGGAGCTCGAGGCGTTCCGCGAGCTCACCGGCTCGCTCGAGCACGAGCCGGTCGTGGCCGACTGCGAGCGGGCGCTCGGCCACCACACCGCCGTCGAGCGTCGTTGGCAGGAGCTCCGCCAGGCCTCGCCCAGCGCCGAGATCCTCGGCGAAGCGCGCATCGTGATGGCGGGCGACCTCGCCGACCGGGGCGAGCTCGACGCCGCCATCGGGGTGCTCGCCCGCTATGAGGCAGACCGCGCCCGCCCCCGCCCGTGGATGGTGCGCACGTGGTACGCCCTCGCCGACCTGTACGAACGCGCCGGCGACGTGCCGCGCGCCCGCGCCCTGTTCCAGCGCCTCGTGCGCATGGATGCCGAGTGGTTCGACGCCGCTGAACGCCTGGCCGCCCTGCAGTAGCCGGGCCCGCTGCGGAGACTGTCACCGGCCTCCAGTACCCTTACGCCTAGCGCTTCCCCCTCGCTGACTACCGGCGCCGCGCCCTCGCTGCCGACGCCTGGACCGAGGAGGAGACACGTGATGACGAACGTCGTGGTGCTGCGCGGCCGTGTGAACCGGCCGCCTTCGGAGCGGGTCCTGCCGTCGGGCGACCGGTTGACGGCGATCGACATCACCGTGGGGACGGCGCCCGGGGGCGCTGACGGGCCACCGAAGGAAGCCGTGCCGCTCGCCTGGTTCGGTGCCCCGGCGTGGGCGACCGACCTCGAGCCGGGCGACGAGATCGTCGTCGCCGGCCGCGTGCGGCGGCGGTTCTTCCGCGCGCCCAACGGCGTCCAGAGCCGCACTGAGGTCATCGTGACGTCAGCCGCGCCGGCCCGTCACACCTCGCGCGCCGCGGCCGTGCTCCGTCGCGCCGTCGACGAGCTGAGCGCCGAGGTCGCGGAACGGACGGCTCCGTCTGGCGCGAAGAAGACGGGGAATCCGCGGTGACGACCGCTGGGCGGCTCAGGCAGTTGGCCGCTGCTCAGCAGAGGCGGCCGCGCGCGCCAGTCGGTCACCAGCGCACACGCGACACGCACCGCCCCCGCGTGCCACGACGGCCGCGAGGTCGTACGAGCGCTGCGCCCGCCTGCAGTGCACACGGGTCAACACTGGTCATCGAGCGCCCGGAAGACCATGCCGGTCGCCGGCTTCGGCGTGAAGAACGTCGTTTTCGGTGGCATCCGCTCACGCCGGCGCGCCACCTCGGCGATCTGCTCCACCGTCGCAGGGCGCACGAGGATGGCAGCTTCTGCGTCCTCGTTCGCCACCGCGCCGACGGCGGTGGACCAGCCGTGCTGGTAGCGCACGGCCACACCGCGCATCGCGGCGAGGACCACTTCGAGGCGGCTGGAATCGAGCGCCATCTCTGCCGCCTCGTCGAGTGCCGGCCGGGGCCGCAAGAGCCAGGTGCCCGACCGCATGACGAGCGCCATGCCGCCGGCGCTGACGAGCTGGTCAACGATGCCCCCGTCGGGCGCCGTTGTCGGAGACACTTCGAACCACTCGGACAGCGCCTCCGGCGACCAACCAGCGGGCAGGCCCGACAGGAGGCGGTGGATGGGCGCGACAAAGAGCTGGTCCGCGGCCAGTTCCACCACCAACGCCAGGATGGCGTCCTGGGGCCCGCCCGTGCCCTGTTCGCCCTGGTAGGCCTGCCCGACCTCGTAGCGATGGTGACCGTCGGCGATGACGAGCGGCGCGCTGGCGACCGTGTCGGCAATCGCCGAAACGACACCCGGGCTCGCGATGCGCCACAGCCGGTGGTGCACACCCCCCATGTCGGTCGCGCGCGCGTCGGGCGGCCCAGCGGGCTCGCACGCCTGCGTCAGCCCTCGGGCCAGTGACAATCCCCAGATCGGCGACAGGTTGGTGCGCGTCGCCCGCAGGAGGTCGAGGCGGTCCTGCTTGTCCTTCGGCGTGGTGCGCTCGTGCGGCAGGACGTCCCCGCCGGGCGCCTCGATCCCGAGCGCGCCGAGGACACCGGTGGTCTGCCGGGGCCGGCCCGCCTCGTCGCGGAACCCCATCCGGTACACATAGAACGCGGGCCCGTCGTCCACTGCCAACGGGCCGCCGGGCGCCCGCCAATGGCGCAGCAGGTCCGCGGCGGCGCGGTAGCGGTCATGTTCCCCACTCGGCTGTGGCAGCTCGAGGCGCACGCAGTTGGCCTCGTGCTCGGCTTCGAGCGCTCTGCGTTGGGCCTCATCGATGACGTCGTAGGGAGGGCAGATGACGCCCGAGAGGTCGGTGGCGTCCGGGCCGTACCGGAGCCCGACGAAGGGGTCGAAGCGGGGCACGGCCCTGTCGTAGCACCTGCTACACCTGCGTCGTGACCTGGATGCTGGACCTCGACGGCGTGGTGTGGCTGTCGGACCGCCCGATTCCCGGCTCTCCCGAAGCCGTCCGGCGGCTCCGTGAGCACGGCGAACGCGTCGTGGTCGTGACCAACAACTCCTCGCTCACGGTCGCCCAGTACCTCGACAAGCTGCAGCGCCTCGGTGTCCCGACCGCCGCCGAGGACCTCATCACGTCCGCCCAGGTCGCCGCCGGGCTGGTCGCCGGAGGTTCGCGCGCCCTGGTCGTCGGGGGCGACGGCATCCACGAGGCCCTCAGGCAACGGGGGGTCGAGGTGGTCGACGGCGCGGACGCCGCGCCCGAGACCGTCGTTGTCGGGTGGACCCGCGCGTTCGACTACGCCGTGCTGACCGCCGCCATGCGCGCCGTCCGGGCCGGTGCGCGCCTCCTCGGCACCAACCACGACCCCACCTACCCGACGCCAGACGGCCTACTGCCGGGTGGCGGCACCCTCACCACCGCGATCGCGTACGCCTCCGGCGTCGCTGCCGAATTCGCCGGCAAGCCGAACCAGGCAACCGTCGACGCCGCTCGGGAACGGTTCGGCGACATCGCCATCATGGTCGGCGACCAACCATCGACTGACGGCGTGCTGGCACGCCGGCTCGGGGCGACGTGGGCGCTCGTATTGACCGGGGTCACCCGCAAGAGCGACCTCCCCGTCGAGCCAGAACCGGACATCGTCTCCGACTCGCTCGCGGAACTCGTCGCGTCGCACCTCGACGCGTAGACGGAGCGCGGAGCGCGTCAGTACGCTCGCGTTGTGCCCGACACCGACCCGCTCCGCAAGTACATCGATGCCGGGATGCTGTTCACGCAGCTCACGCGCCAACGCGCTGAGGAGATCGTGCGCGACTTGATCAAGAACGGCGAGGTCAACCGTGATCAGGCGGCGCGGTGGGTGGAGGAACTCCTCGAACGGAGCCGCCAGAGCACCGAACTGCTCCTGGGCGTGGTCCGAAAAGAGCTCGACGAGCGGATCGCCCAGCTCAATCTGGTCACGCGCGACGACCTGTCCAACCTGGCGTCGCGCCTCACCGGCGCCACCGCGCGCCGGGGGGGAGCGTCGGCGGGCGCGGAGAAGGCAACGGCGAGTTCCGAAGGCACGACGCCGCCAGCCGCCAAGGCAGCGGGCGCGGCGAAGGCGGGCGCGGCGAAGGCGGGCGCGGCAACGGCAAGCGAGGCAACGGCGGGCCCGGCCAAGGCGACCGCCGCGAGCGCGGGCGCGGTCAAGGCGAGCGCGGCGAAGGCAACCACAACGAAGAGCGCAGGCGCGGCGAAGAAGGCTCCAGCGAAACAGGCGCCAACGAAGCAGGCGACAGCGAAGAAGGCGCCCGCGAAGAGCACCGCCGCTAAGACGCCAGCCGCCGCCAAGCCCACCACACCCCCTCGGAAGGCGTAGCGCCGCGCCGCGCCGCCGGCTCGACCTCGAGCTCGTCCACCGCGGCCTCGCCCCCAGTCGCGAGGTCGCCCGCGACACCATCGCTGCCGGTCGCGTCACCGTCGGCGGCGCGCCAGCCGACAAGCCTGCCCGTCTAGTCGGCCCGGGCGACCCGATCGTCATCGCGCCCGCCCATGCCTGGGCGAGCCGGGCCGGCGCCAAGCTCGACGCGGCCCTGACGCGGTGGCCGGTCGCGGTCGCCGGCCGCCGGTGCCTCGACGCCGGGGCATCGACCGGCGGGTTCACCGATGTCCTGCTCGACCGCGGCGCACAATCCGTCGTCGCCGTCGACGTCGGGCGCGGCCAGCTCATCGAGCGGCTGCGGCGCGACCCGCGCGTGACGGTCATCGACGGCACCAACGTCCGCACGGTGACACCCGGGGACGTCGGCGGCCCGTTCGACGTGGTCGTCGCCGACCTCGCCTTCATCTCGCTGCGGACCGTCGCCGCCGTCCTGGCCGGCGATCTCGCCGTCTCCGGCGCCGACCTCGTCTGGCTGGTCAAGCCCCAGTTCGAGGTCGGTCGGGAAGTGGCGGCCCGAGGGCGCGGCGTCGTCCGGGACCCGGCGGCCTGGGAGTCCGCCCTCGTGGGGGTCGGTCACGCGCTCCGAGGCACCGGAGCGGCGATCATGGGGGCGATGAGCTCGCCGCTGCGGGGCACCGACGGGAACGTCGAGTTCCTGGTGTGGGCACGCGCGCACACCCCGGGAGGCCTCGACCCGGCGGCGGCGGCCCGGGAGGCGCTCGCGGATGCCGGGTGACGATGGCGGCGGGGCGCTCCCGGGCCCGCCGACGGCACCCGCTGGGCCACGCGGTCAGCGCGGTGAGGCCGGTGACGGCCCCGCGACGCACCCGCGTCCCCCAGGGCTCGCCACGATCGGCCCGGGAGCCGACATGAGCTCGTGCGTCGGGTTGGTGACCCATCACGAACGCCCAGCGGCGCGCGACCTGGCGCGCGACATCGCTGCCTGGCTGCGCTCCGCAGGCCACGAGGTCCACGTCCCGGCAACTGACGCTGGCGTGGCCGGCGGCGCCGTCGTCCCGGACGAGCGGTTCGCCGAGGGGCTCGACATCGCCGTGAGCATTGGCGGCGACGGCACCATGCTGCGCACCGTCGCGCTCGTCGCGCCGGCAGGCGTTCCGATCCTCGGCATCAACCGCGGCCACCTCGGCTACCTCACCGTCGTCGAAGCCGACGCATGGCGCCCGGCGCTCGCCCGCGTGCTCTCCGGCGACTTCGCCACCGAGCAGCGCATGACCCTTGACGTGAGCATCTGCGGACGCGACGGCGTCACCTATTCGCCCCGCACCGCCCTCAACGACGCCGTCGTCGAGAAGAGCTCGGCTGGCCACACCGTCCGCGTCGCCGTCGCGATCAGCGGCCAGCACGCCATCAGCTACGCGGCCGACGCCCTCATCGTCTCCACCCCGACGGGGTCGACCGCCTACAACCTGTCTGCGGGCGGGCCCATCGTCAGCCCCAACCTGAGCGCGCTCGTGGTGACGCCGGTCGCGGCGCATTCCCTGTTCGGCCGCCCGTTGGTCGTCGGCCCCGGGGAGGTCGTCCGCGTGGCCCTCGAAGAGGGTGGGGCCGTCCTCGGCGTCGACGGCGTGCACGTCGCCCACCTCACGGCGGGGGACGTCGTGGAGTGCCGCGAGAGCGCGACGCCAGCACGGCTCGTGACCCTGGGCGGGCGTGACTTCTGGGAGGTCGTCACCGCCAAGTTCGGCCTCGACGTGCGCTGACGTGCTCGTCGAGCTCGCCGTCCGCAACCTCGGCGTGATCGAGGACCTCACGCTCGTCCTCGGGCCCGGCATGACCGCGTTGACCGGTGAGACCGGCGCCGGCAAGACCCTGGTGGTCGAGGCCATCGAGCTGCTCGTGGGCGGCCGGGCCGACGCGACTCTGGTGCGACCGGGCGCCGAGGAGGCGTGGGTCGAGGGGCGGTTCGAGACCGCCGACGGCAATGAAGTGGTGCTCGCCCGTGCCGTGCCGCGTTCCGGACGGAGCCGCGCCTACGTCGACGGCCGGATGGCGCCCGTCGCCGCGCTTGCCGAGTGGGGCGGCACCCTCGTCGACCTGCACGGCCAGCACGCCCACCAGTCGCTCCTCGCCCCCTCCGTGCAGCGCGCCGCCCTCGACGCCTACGCCCGCATCGACCACGGACCGCTCGACGCGGCGCGCGCCGCCCGCCGGGCGGTCGACGAGGCCCTGCTCGCCCTCGGTGGCGATGCGCGGGCGCGCGCCCGCGAGGTCGACCTGCTGCGGTTCCAGGTGGGGGAGCTCGACGAGGCGGCCATCGACGACCCCGACGAGGAGGCGGCGCTCGAGCGCGAGGAGGAGCTGCTGGCCCAGGCAGGCGCGTGGCGCGAGGCCGCCGCCGCGGCCCACGAGGCGCTTGACGGCGACGGCGGCGCCCGCGACGCCACAGCGGTCGCCCAGGCGGCGATCAAGGCCGGGCCCTTCGAGGAGCTCCGGGAACGGCTCGCCGCCGTGGCCACCGAGCTCGCCGACATTGCCGCGGACATCCGAGACACCGGTGAGCGCATCGTTGACGACCCTGAACGTCTCGCGGCCGTGCAGGCCCGCCGGCGGCTGCTCCGCGAGCTGCGCCGCAAGTACGGCGACAACCTCGCGGACGTGATCGCGTTCGGCGTGGAGACCCGGCGGCGGCTGGAGGAGCTCGAGTCGTTCGAGCAGCGTGCATCCGCGCTCGAAGCGGAGCGCGACGCGGCGATCGCCGCCGAACGGCAGGCCGCCGAGGCCGTGGCCGCGGCGCGGGTGAAGGCGGCGCCGGGGCTAGGCGAGGCCATCGAGAAGCACCTGCAGCGGCTGGCGCTGCCCAAGGCCAGGTTCGTGGTCTCGGTGGGCGGACCGCCGCCAGCCGACGACGTCGAGCTCGGTCTCGGTGCCAACCCGGGCGAGCCCGTGCTCCCCATCGCCAAGGTGGCTTCCGGCGGCGAACTCTCCCGAGCGATGCTCGCGGTCCGCCTCGTGCTGACCGCCGGGCCGCCGACGCTCGTGTTCGACGAGGTCGACGCCGGCGTCGGGGGCGAGGCCGCGGTCGCGATCGGGCGGGCGCTGGCCCGGCTCGGCGACGAGCCCGGCCGCCAGGTCCTCGTCGTCACCCACCTGCCCCAGGTCGCCGCCGCGGCGCACGCCCAGGTTGCGGTCGCCAAGTCCGTCAAGGGGGGCCGCACGGTCAGCCGAGTGACGACGCTGAGCGGGGACGCACGCGTCCGCGAGCTCAGCCGGATGCTCTCGGGCCGGCCTGACAGCGAGGCCGCCCAACGCCACGCCGCCGAGCTGCTGTCCGAGGCGGCAGGCCGCCGTACGGCGCTGTAGAGGCAGCAGGGGCGGGCGGCCCTACACTCCGCGCCCGATGGAGCTCACCGCCCCCGAGACCCGCGTCCTCGGCTGCCTCCTCGAAAAGGAGCTCGCGACTCCAAACGGCTACCCGCTCACGCTGAACTCGCTCCTCTCGGCCACCAACCAGACCTCCAATCGCGACCCGATCGTCACCTACGACGAAGCCGACGTCGTCGAAGCCCTGAGCGGCTTGCGCCAAAAGGGTGTGGCGCGCGTCGTCCTCGGCTCGGGCCACCGCGCCGAGAAGTACCGCCACACGCTCGAGGACATCTGGGGCCTTGACGAGCAGCACCGCGCCGTCCTCGCGGTCCTGATGCTGCGCGGCCCCCAGACCGTCGGCGAGCTCCGGCAGCGCACGGAACGGTTGGCCCGCTTCGACTCCCTGGCAGAGGTCGAACAGGTGCTGCGCCTGCTCGCCAACCGCGAAGAACCCCTCGCGCGCCGTCTCGAACGCGCCCCCGGCCAGAAGGAAGCCCGCTGGGTCGAGCTGTTCTCGGGCGAGGCGGCCGCCCTCGAGGCGGCGGCGCGCACGGAATCGGACATCCCGGACGAGGGCCGCCCCAAAACGTCGACCGAGGTGCTCCGCGAAGAGGTCGCCGCGCTGCGTGAAGAGGTCGCCGCGCTACGCCAGCAGCTGGAGGACTTGCTGCACTGAGGGCCGCGGGCAATTGCACTGATCGCGCCCGGGCCTGCGGTACCCTGCCTTGGCCGACGCACGAACGGGCGGGGCCGTTGGGAGGTTCGTGTGGCGAAGCACATCTTCGTGACCGGCGGCGTGTCGAGCTCCCTGGGCAAGGGCCTCAGCGCGTCTTCGCTCGGGCGGCTGCTCAAGGCCCGTGGCCTGCGCGTCACGATGCAAAAGCTCGACCCGTACCTCAACATCGACCCCGGCACGATGAACCCCTTCGAGCACGGCGAGGTCT
>Ga0070741_10021391_pt1 | contig 10069 bp, 13 predicted proteins | sample Coa_R1_4_FD_66440 | JGI IMG/M metagenome (GOLD analysis project Ga0070741, IMG submission 66440) | Surface soil microbial communities from Centralia Pennsylvania, which are recovering from an underground coalmine fire - Coalmine... | ecosystem: Environmental > Terrestrial > Soil > Unclassified ...
CGGCGCGAGCCCGTGAGCGCGACCGTGAGCGGGCCGACGAACTCGAGCGCCACGGCGATCCCGAGCGGGATCCGGGCGATGGCGGCGTAGAAGCTCAGGTTCATGCCCGCGAGCACGAGCCCGAACAGCGCGGCGAGCCTCAGGTCCTCGCGGGTGCGCCCGGAGAGGCGCGGGCGCCAGACGGCGAGCAGGATCAGGGTGCCGAACGTCAGGCGCAGGAAGACGGTGCCGGCAGGACCGACGCGATCGAACAGCGTCGCCGCGACGGCCGAGCCGAACTGCACCGACGCGATGCCGCCGATGACCAGCGCAGTCGACGGTGAACGTGCGAGCAGGCCTGCGGGCGGGACGTCGTCTCTGCGCTCGGTCATCGGCTGGCGATCGTAGCCCGCACCCCTCCCCCGCCCCGCCGTCGCGTCGCGGATAGGATCGGCCGCCACCGGAAAGGGCGGCACCAGATGGGCGAGACCAACCAGGCGGTCACACCGCAGCTCAGCGCCGAGCGGCTCGCGGGCACGTTCCCCGGCGACCTCGGGATCGAGCTGACCGAGATCACCGACGAGCACGTGCTCGGACGCATGCCGGTCGACCGCCGACACCTGCACCCGATGGGCTACGTCCACGGCGGCGCGTGGGTGGCATTCGCCGACACGGTGGCGGCATGGGGCACGCTGCGCCACCTCCCCGACGGACGCGGGTTCACCACCGTCGAGCTGAAGATCAACGTGATCACCTCGGCGGGCGACGGCGATCTGCTGACCGCCGTCGGAGAGCCGCTGCACGTCGGATCGCGCACGCACGTCTGGCAGGTGCGTGTGCAGAAGGCCGACGGCGGCCGGGAGTCCTGGAGTGAGGCGCTCACGGCGCCCTCGCTGCGCGGGCAGCGCCTCGCCGCCAGCTTCACCTGCACGCAGATGGTGCTGTAGCCCGGACCGGGCGACCGCCCTCGGAGCACGACGCTAGAAACCAGCTTCGAGCGCCGCCATCGCCGCGTTGCGACCGGGTATGCCGCTGACGCCGCCGCCGCGGCGCGCGCCGGCCCCGCAGAGCAGCACCGAGGGCACGTCCGTGTCCACCCCCCAGCGCCCGATCTCGCCCTCGTCCTCCGCGAACGGCCAGGACAGGGAGCGGTGGAAGATGTGCCCGCCCGGCATGCGCAGCTCCCGCTCGAGATCCAGCGGGCTGCGCGCCTCGATGCAGAGCCGGCCGTCCCGGTCCCGCATCACGCAATCCGTCAGCGGCTCGGCGAGCACGCTGTCGAGTGAGGCGAGCGTCGCTGACAGCGCGCGCTCGCGGGCACCGACGGGATCCTGCGCGAACAGCCGCGCCGGCATGTGCAGGGCGAACACGGTCAGCGTCTGCGCGCCCCGCGCCCGCAGCTCCGGGGCGAGGATCGTGGGGTCGGTCAGCGAGTGGCAGTAGGCCTCGCACGGCACGGGGTCCGGCAGCTCACCGGCGGCGGCGCGCTCGTAGGCGCGCTGCAGCTGCGAGGCGGTCTCGTTGACGTGGAAGGTGCCGGCGAACGCGCGCTCGGGCGCCACGCCCTCCTCGCGCAGGCGCGGAAGGCGCTCCAGCAGCAGGTTCACCTTCAGCTGGGAGCCCTCCGGGCGCTCCGCGCCCGCGGTTCCGCCGAGCCGCGCCAGCTCGTACGGCGCAGCTCCGAACAGCACCCTGCGGGCGGCGAGGCGAACCTCGCGCCCGCCTTCGTCGCAGATGACCTCGGCGCCGTCGGAGGCGCCGCCGATCGCGACCGCCTCGATGCCGGTTCTCAGCTCCGCCCCCGCCCGCGCCGCCGCGAGCGCCAGCTCAGCGGTGAGCGCCCCCATGCCCCCGACGGGCACCAGCCACTCGCCGCTGCAGCGCCCGATCACGTGGTAGAGGAAGCACCGGTTCGCGAGCAGATCCTCCCCGCCCGCCGGCGCAAAGGTGCCGATCAGCGCGTCGGTGAGCGCCACCCCCTCGATGAGATCGTCCCCGAGCCGCTCCCGGAGCGTCTCGCCGATCGGGCGCTCGAACAGCGCCGCCCAATCCGCCGTGCCGACCGCGGCGCGAAGCTGCTCGCGGCCGGGCAGCGGGGCCGTCAGCGTCGGGAAGACGGCGGCGGCGACGCGTCCGGTCATCTCATACAGCGCGCGCCAGGCGGCGTGCGCGCCCGCCGCGCCGCCCGCGTCCGCGAACGATCGCTCCGTCGCCGCCGCGTCGCCCGGGTCCACGAGCAACCCGCGCAGCCCCTCGCAGCGCGGATCGGGGGTGTAAGAGGACACGGCGCGGCGGGCGAGCGCGACCCGCAGCCCGAGCTCCTCGACGATCAGCCCGGGCAACAGGCTGACGAGATAGGAGTAGCGCGAGAGCCGCACGGGGATGCCCGCGAAGACCTCGGCCGAGACGGCGGCCCCGCCCAGCTCGGCGCGGCGCTCGACGACCAGGCAGGAGCGCCCGGCCCGCGCGAGGTAGGCGGCCGCGACCAGGCCGTTGTGCCCGCCGCCGACGACAACCGCATCCCAGCGGTCGCGCCCGGCGCCGGCGCTCACCGCGTCGTGAAGCCGAGGATCAGCTGCTCGGTCTCGAGCGGCACGTCGAGCTGCGGCATGTGCCCCACGCCGTCCAGCACGACCCAATCGGCGTTCGGCAGCCACTCCTCGCGGTAGCGCACGGCGGCCGCCGGCCACGGCAGGATCCGGTCCTCGGTGCCCCACACGATCCGGACCGGGCACTCGATGTTCTCGGCGTCGAGCGAGAAGCCGTCCGTGAGCGCGCTCTGCATCAGCTCGTCGGCGCCGTCGCAGCCGATCATCCCGCGCGCCTGATGGGCCAGCAGCTCAACGGGGATGTGCTCGTAGTTGACGACGGTCTGCGAGGTCGCGAGGCGGCGCCCCTCGGGCGTCGCGAGCATCGCGTCGAGATGTGGCTCGGCGACCGCGAGCTGCGCGCGAAGGCCGGTGAAGAGCGGCACCAGGGTCGCCGAGAAGAACGGGTCGTCTGCCGCCCAGCCACCGGCCGGAGCGAGGGCGACGACGCTCTTCGCGCGGCCGCGCTCGGCCAGCTTCACCGCCACGTACCCACCGAGCGAGTTGCCGGCGACGTGGGCGGTGTCCCACCCCGCAGCGTCCATCGTCCGCTCCAGCTCGTCGAGGATCGGCTCGGCGCCGAGCGGGCCGCCGGGCGGGTGCGCACCCGCGTGGCCGGGAAGCGTCGGCGCGAGCACCTCGTGGCTGCGTTCGAGCGCTGCAAGCACGAGCTCCCACGTGCGCCAGGTGTCGGTGAACCCGTGCACGAGCAGCAGCGGGGGGCCCTCCCCGCCGCGGTTCGTCTCGCTGAAGGCGCTCCCCACGAACGGGAAGCTATCCGGCCGCGATGCCGCGCGCGTCGCGCTCGGAGAGCTGCGCGATGTTCAAGAGCTGGCGGCGCATCATCACGAGGTCGCCGGCGGCGAGCAGGCCTCGCGCGGGCAGGCTCCCGAGGGGCCCGGCCGGCGGCGCGACCAGCAGCTTGGCAACGAGCCGGCACGCGCCGGGACCGGCCTCGGCGACGCGGTAGCTGACCAGCACCTCTCCGAACACGGTCCCTGTCGAGCGCACCGTCAGCGAGCGCCCCGGCTCGAACTCCACGAGCCGGAAGATCCGCATGAAGCGCTGCCCGGGCTCCAGGCGCTCGAGGCCCGGCGTCAGCGTCTGCGGGCTTCGCCTCGCGCGGTTGTCGATCAGGTCGTAGCTGTACGGCGCGGCCCGCAGCTGGCAGAGCCACCGGAACACGAGGTCGGGGGGCGCGGCCACGGCGACGGCGCGGTAGAGCCGCATGGGCGGGTGCGCCATCAGGCGGTCGCACGGGAAGGCCTCGGCGCGCTCAGCGGCAGTCGAGCCCCAGTTCCGCACGACCGCCGGGCAGCGCGGAAGGCTCGCCGCCGCCATCACGCCGCCTCAGGGACGGCAACGAGCCCCAGCGGGCCGCGCAGCGCAGCGAGCGTCGGAGCGTAGAGGCGCTGCTTGATCGTGCGCATCGTCTCCGGCGGCTTGCCGGACAGCGCGGCGGCCCGCTCACAGGCACGGCTCAGAACCTCCGGCTCGCTGACGGCCTCGTCGACGATCCCCGCCTGCGCGGCCTCGCTGCCGCCATAGCGGCGACCGAGCACGATCGCCTCGTGGACCGCGCCCGAGGGCAGCCGCGAGGCCAGCAGCTCGGTCATGCCGGGCGTGAACGGGATCCCCATGTCAACCTCCGGCAGACAGAACCAGCCGCGGTCCGCGCGCATCACGCGCTGGTCGTGCGCGAGCGCGAGCATCGCACCGGCGGCGTAGGTGTGACCCTGCATGGCGGCGACCGTCGGCACCCCGATCTCCACCATGCGGGCGAGCAGCTCGTGCACGCGCGCGAGGAAGTCGATCGCGCCATCGCCCTGCGTGGCCATCCATTCGAGGTCCAGGCCATTGGAGAACACCTTGCCGGTCGCGGTCGTGACGAGCGCGCACGGCGCCGCCGCTTCGACCTCGTCCAGACAGCTCTCGAACGAGGAGACGAACTCCGCGTCGAAGCGGTTGTGACCATCTCCGAGATCGAGCACGAACAGCTCCTGCTCTCTGCGCAACGACGGCATCGCGTCCTCCTTAGAAAATCTGCTCTAGAACGTATACTTTACAAGCTCTTGGCAAGACGCGTCTTCTCCACCGAAGCCATCCTCGACGCCGCCCGTGCCGTGGTTGTGACCCGCGGCGCCCGTGGCGCGACGGTCGAGGCGATCTCCCGGGAGGCCGGGGTGCCGGTCGGGTCGATCTACCACCGCTTCGACTCTCTGGCCGAGCTGCTCGCTCGCACCTGGCTGCGGGCGGCCCGCCGCTCGCAGGAGCGTGCGCTGGCGGTGCCCGTCTCGCCCGAACGCCCGCTCGAGAGCGCGGTCGCGGTTGCGCTCGCGATGTATGACCTCTGCCTCGAGCAGCCCGAGGACACGCTGCTGCTCGACGCGCTCGGCCGCGCGGAGCTGCTGACGATGGAGCTGGGCGCGCTGCGCGGCGAGCTCGAGGTCGTCAACGAGCGTGTCGAGGCGCTGATGGCCGGCCTCGCCCGTGCCATCTTCGGCCGCGCCGATGCCCGCACGCGCGATCTCGTGCTGCTGGCGCTCGTGGACATGCCGCATGGCTTCGCGCACCGTCAGCTCGCATCGGGGACACGCACCCCGGCGCGGCGCGAGCGGCTGGCGCCGGCGGTGCAGGCCGTGCTCGGGAGCGGACGCTGAGGGAGCGCTCAGCGCGGCTCAGGCGGCATCGCCACCGTCTCAGCGAGCTGAAGCTGGAAGTAGGCGACGTGGTGCCAGGCGCCGAGCTTGTAGCCGACGTTCGTGTACGTGCCGACGGGCCGGAAGCCCAGCGCCAGGTGCAGCCCCTCGCTGGCCTCGTTCGGCACGGTCATCCCCGCGATGGCGTTGCGAAACCCGCGCGCGCGCAGGCGCTCGAACAGGCCTTCGTATAGAGCTCGCCCGGCACCGCTGCGGCGGCGGCCCATCTCGACGTAGACGCTGACCTCGCACGAGAAGCGGTAGGCCGGACGGGACTGCCACTGCGCGCCGTACGCATAGCCGCAGACCGCGCCGCCCTGCTCCAGCACGACCCAGGCGTGACCGGCCCTCGAGGCGGCGATCCGCGCGGCCATCTCCTGCTCGCCGGGCGCGTCGAGCTCGAACGTGATCGCGGTCTCGCGAACGTAGGGGGCGTAGAGCGCGGCGCAGGCCGCGGCGTCGCCTGCCACGGCATCGCGCACGCCCGCGCTCGGGTCGCTGGCAGCCATCGCCCGGAGAAGATACGCGGCGAGGAGCGCCGTCGAAGCGACGCCGTGCCGGTCGCCCGGTGGCCGAGTCGCCCCGGCGCCGGGGCGACCGGCCTAGGGCGCCGACGCTAGGAGGCTCGTTCGGCAAGCAGAGCGACGAGCTTGTCGAGCTGGCTGTTCCAGCCGAGGGTCGCCATCTCCGTCATCTCGGCCGCGGCGATCATGCGCGAAGTCACGATCACCTTCGTGCGCTCGCCGCCGAGATCCACGAACTCGATCGTCGTCTCACCCGACTCGATCATCGGATGCTCGGTGATCTGCTCGCCGAAGGAGAGGCGCTGCGGCGGTTCCACAACACCGAAGTGCCCGTCGCTGGGGTACTCCTCCCCTTCCGGGCCGATCATCGTGATGCGGCAGACGCCGCCCGGTTTCAGGTCGAACTCGATTTTCTCGCGCGGGGTCGTGAAGTGCTCCGGGCCCCACCACCGCGCGACCTCGTCCGGATCGGTCCACACCTGCCACACGAGCTCGCGCGGCGCGTCGAGCTCGCGCTCGATCACGATCGTCTGCTCGCTCATCGTCTGCTGCTGGTCAACCATCTCCGTCCGCCTTTCGCTGGATTTCGTTCAGGTGAGTGGTCAGGCGATCGAGCCGCCCGTCCCAGATCCCGCGGTACTGCTCGAGCCATTCGGAGACCGCGCGCAGGGGCGCGCCCTCGAGCCGGGACGGACGCAGTTGCGCCGTCCGTCCGCGGGTGATCAGGCCGGCCCGCTCGAGCACCTTGAGATGCTTGGAGACGGCCTGCAGGCTGAGCGGGAAGGGCTCCGCCAGCTCGTTCACCGTGACCTCGCCCTCGTCGGCGAGCCGCGCGAGGATCGCGCGCCGCGTCGGGTCGGCGAGCGCCGAGAAGGTCGCGCTGAGCTGGTCGGTCGCCATCGCTATTCATCCTATCAGTTGATAAACCTTTTAGTTGATTAGGACGTTCTTCCTGTCGCTGAACCCGCGCTCGCGCGGGCGGCTAAGCTGCGGGCCGTGACCGAGGAGGTGCTCGAGATCGGCCCGGGGACCACGTTGCGCGTGCTCGCGCATCGACCGGAGCGACTGGAGCTGGAGGCGTGCTATGAGCCCGGAGGCGCCGAACCGCCGGCGCACCTGCACCCGAGCCAGGATGAGCGCTTCGAACTGCTCGAGGGGGCGATGCGTACCCGCATCGACGGCCGGGAGGGCGAGATCCCCGCGGATGAGCCGCTCGAGATCCCAGCCGGGACCGTGCATCAGATGTGGAACGCCGGCACCGAGCGGACCGTGCTCCGCTGGACGACGACGCCGGCCGGGCGCACGCTCGACTGGTTCCGCGAGGTCGCTGCGGCGCTCGCCGGCGAACCGATCGGCGATCCCGCGACGATGCTCGATCGCTACAGCGACGTCTTCAGGCTCGCCTGAGCCTCACGGCAGCGCGAGCGGCCCCGGCGCCAGCAGGTCGGGGTCGTGACCCGGGAGCACCGTGACGCCGTCTTCGCGCATCGCCCGCAGACTGCCCGCCGAGCGCCTCTGAGCGTCGAAGTCGTCGGCGAAGGACGGAAAGCGCAGGTCGTCGAGCGTGGCCGCGAAGTGGGTCACGTCGGCGCCGATCACGAGCTGCTCGCCGATCCGCACCGACTGATGGCCCGGCGTGTGGCCGGGAGTCAGAAGCAGCTCGACCGAGCCGTCGCCGAACAGGTCGTGGTCGCCGTCGACGAGCTCGACGCGGCGGCCGTCGAGCTCGTAGTCGCGCGGATAGAAGAAGTTGCGGCGGATGGTCGCGCCGTCGCGGCCCCCCTCCCACTCCGTGCGCTGCACCACGATCGGCACCGCGGGCGGCAGCAGCGCCAGACCACCGGCGTGGTCGAAGTGCAGATGGGTGAGGACGACCCGCGTGAGGGTGGAGACGTCGATCTGCTCGGCGACGCTCTCGGCCTGCTCGAGCCTCATGAAGGACGCCTGCTCGCCGTAGTGAGCACCGGGATCGCGGACGGCGTCCGGATTCAATCCGGTGTCGATCAACACCCGCTCGGTCTCCGTCTCGACCAGGTACGCCGGGATCGGAAACCGCAGCTGCGTCCGCGGATCTTCGCCCTGGCGCCAGACCACCGCGGGCGAGGTGATCCACCCGACGTTCAGCCTTTGAACCTGCATCGCCCCTCCCGTGGTCGCTCGAACGAGCGGAGAAACTATCAGACCGTCAGTCGGTTTACAATATGGCCATGGAGGACGGCCGCAGAGCACGGGGAGATGCCACGCGAGAGCGGATCGTGCTGGCCGCGCGCGAGCTGTTCGGCGAGCACGGCTACGAACAGACATCGATCGGGGCCGTTCTGTCGGCCTCGGGCGCCGCACGCGGAGCGCTCTACCACCACTTCGCGAGCAAGGCCGCGCTGTTCGACGCGGTGCTCGAGCAGGTCGTCGCAGAGCTGGCCGCGACGGCGTCGGCGCAGGCGCGAGCGGGCGATGAGACGCTTGCGAACCTGCGCGCAGGCGCCCGCGCGTGGATGCAGATGGCCCTCGATCCCGCGGTGCAGCGGATCTACCTGCTCGACCCGCAGGCGGTCGTGGGCTGGGCTCGCTGGCGGGAGCTCGACGAGCGGTACTGGCTCGGCGGCCTACGCGCGAGCTTCGCCAAGCTGGCCCGGGAAGGGCGCGTGCCCGCGGGCCAGGAGCAGTTCCTCGCGCACATGCTCTGCGCCGTGCTGACCGAGGCGGCGCTGTTCATCGCCTACGCGGAGGATCAGCGCAGCGCAGGCCAGACAGCCCAGGCTTCGGTCGACCTGCTGCTCGACCGCGTCGTCGCTTCCGCGCCCGGCTGAGGCCGCCCCGCCTCTCCCCCTGCTCGCTCCGCAGCAGGCCGGCCGTCGCAGGCCGGCGAGAGCTCAGTCGCGCCGCAGCCGTTCGAGCGCGCCGAAGGCCGGCTTGCGGTGGCCGTGGTGGTCCTCGATCCCGTACCCGCCGCCGTCGTGTGCGTCGCGGTAGCCGTAGAAGGTGACCGCGGCGACGTAGCCGGTCTGGCGCGCCCAGCGCGCGAACGACCCGATCGCGAAGGCCTGTTCGGCCTCGCTGTAGAGAAGGCTGTCGCCGAGGTTGTTGCCCGTCGGGAAGCCGACCTCGGTGATGTAGATCGGCTTGTGCGAGACGGCCTCGTCGGCTTCGACCTCCGCGCGGTCGCCGAGGATCGCGTGCGCGCGGGTGCCCGTGCCGCCGTAGGGATGGTTCGTGACCCCGTCGACATCGGCGAGAGCCGTGGCGTTCTTCGCCCACGCTTCGCCCCACGCGTTCGAGGAGTCGTGGCCGCCGTCCCAGGAGGCCAGCACGAGCGGCCGCCGATTGCCGAACGTGTGCTGGAGGGCGTCATGGACTTCGATCAGCAGCTGCGCGTAGCTCTCCCGGTTCTCCGCGGATTCCGCCTGCGAGCCCCAGAACCAGGGACCACCAGGCTCGTTGAGCACCTCGATCGCGAGCACGTGCGGGTTCTGCTTGACGAACGCCACGACCCGTGCCACGTACGCCGCGTGGTCCAGACCGCTCACTCCCGCCCGCGTGTACGGGCCCGAAAAGTCGGCGATCACCCGCAGCCCGGCCCGTTCCCAGCGCGTGAGGCGCGGCGGGTTGGTGAGGCGCACCACCGTGGCGACCCTGGGGAGATCCCGCGCTTCGCGGGGACCCCAGTAGCCCGCGTTGACCCCGAGCAGGAACCGGTCCGTGGCGGCCGAGCACCCGGCCGTCCAGGCGACGATCAGCGCGATGACAGCGAGGGCCGGCACCGCCACTGCGAGCGCGCGGCGCGGCACTTGCGGCGATCCGTGCCGCGTGAGGCTGTCCGATCTCGACCCGTCCAGAGGTGCGCACCCAATCAGATCTCCCGGCGCGACGCGCAGGTCGGCCCGGGCGCGTTGGCGTAGTCTGGCGGCATGCGCAAGCTCCAGACCCAGGGTGTCCACCACATCACGCTCGTCGGCGCCGACCGTCGTACCTCGATCGACTTCTGGGAGGGTCTCCTAGGCATGCCGTTCGTGTTCGAGCAGCCCAACCTCGACAACCCCGGCGAGAGCCACCTCTACTTCGATCCGGGCGACGGTCGCCTGGTCACGGTGTTCACCAACGAGGAGCGCGCACCGGACCCCGCGCGCACCCCGACCGACCCTGGCTGCGTGCACCATCTCGCGTTCGCACTCTCCCAGGCCACCTTCACCCAGACCGTGGAACGGCTGGACGAGCGCGGCATCCGGCACAGCGGGGTCAAGGACCGCGGGTTCATGGACTCGATCTACTTCACCGACCCGCT
>Ga0070741_10021392_pt1 | contig 10069 bp, 9 predicted proteins | sample Coa_R1_4_FD_66440 | JGI IMG/M metagenome (GOLD analysis project Ga0070741, IMG submission 66440) | Surface soil microbial communities from Centralia Pennsylvania, which are recovering from an underground coalmine fire - Coalmine... | ecosystem: Environmental > Terrestrial > Soil > Unclassified ...
GCCCGCGCATCTTCCAGCAGTTCCGCCGCCACAACGATGTCCGCGCCCACACTCTCGCTTTGCAGCCGCGCCGCCAGATTCACCGTCTGCCCGAAATAGTCCAGCCACTCGTTCGCGTTGACCGCCAGCGCCGGGCCGGAGTGCAGGCCCAGCTTGACCGTCAGCGGCTCGGCCCACGTGCGCGCTTCCTGCTGAATGGCGACGGCCGCCGCCAGCCCGTCCGCCGGATCGAGGAACGAGGCCATGACCGAATCCCCGATGGTCTTCACGACCGCGCCCTCGTGGTCGGAGATGATGCGGCGCAAGGCCGCGAAATGGTCACGCACGGCTCGATAGGAGGGCGCATCGCCCCGTTCCCGGTACATCGCGGTCGAACTCTTCAGGTCGCTGAACAGGATGCAGACCTGCCGGACGGCCACCTCGACGTCCGGCGACAGCACCTCCGAGGAGAAGGCATCCCGAAACGTCTGCATCGAAGTGACCTGCGCCGCCGTCACGACCGGCACGCCCGGCTCCTGCGACTCCAGCCGCAGCACGATCTCCGCGTCCGTGCGATTGGTCAGCGTCCACTCCGCCTGACTGCTGACGCAGGTCTCCACCAGCGTCAGCGCGATTCCCTCCGCCTGCCGCTCTATCCGCACGCACGGAGCCGACGGCGTCTCTTCCTTTCTATCGGCGGAAACCGCTTCGACGCACAGGTTGACGGACGCGACCGCCTGCAAGCTGGTCAGCGCATAGCGGCCCGGCGGCAGGCAGATCGGCGCGGCGCGCGTCTCGCCCGGCTCCAGGACGAACTGCGCGTAGACGTGCGGCGACAGCCCCGGCCCGCCCCGGCAGTAGAGTATCTCCTGCACCGGGCGTATCTGCGGCGAGACCGCAAAACTGACCTCGACCGACTGATCGAAATCGGCGTCGAAGCGAATGTTGCAGGAGGGGCAATGCACCTCCGAGGCGATGTCTCGCAGCGTCCGGGCGACATTCTCCGGGGCCGCGCCCTGGCACGCCGGGCAGAGCAGCCGCCAGCGCAGTTCCAGCAGTCCGACGCCCTGCCGCGCCGCCTGCAGGCAGGTCTCCAGCACCGCCTTTCTGTCCATCTCCCACGCATCGGCCAGCGCGAAGGGCCGCAGCGTCATCACGTCTTCCGGCGGGGCGTGTTCCAGATGGTCGGCCAGGCGGCGGATGACGGCCTCCTCCGCGCCCGTCCTGCGCAGCGCGGCCAGCGCCCGCTCCATCCGGTCGCGGACGACGGGAACCTGCGCGCTGTGCCGGGGATAGGGCGTCTGGGCCTGCCCGGTCAGATAGGCCGCGAAACGCTCCCACGCGCTCACGAGATCGTTCATCGCCTTGTTGCCGAACGTGGGCGTCAGCGCCCTGCCGGCCAGACCGCGCGGCGTCAGGTCGGTCACGCAGGTGACGCGCGTGCCGCCGTCCTCCGCATCCAGCGTAAAACGCGCCCGAAACTCCTGAAACGGGCCGCTCTGAAACAGCCGCCACTCGCTGTAGAAGTCGGGCCGCACCCACTCGAACGGACGCTCCCGGTAGCGCATCTGGACCGGCCCCATCTGCACCGTGCCGAACATCTCTGTGCCGCCGAGGGGGCGCGGCTGGAACTCGTAGCGCACCGGCGGCAGCCCCAACTCCCGGTTCAGCCGTTCTGTATCCGCCAGCAGGTCCCAGACCTTCTCGCGCGGGGCCGCAATCCGCAGCGTTCGCGTAAACCGCATGGCTCCCCTCACAGCGCGCCCTCGAAACTTCCTGAACTCTTCTCCCCCTTCATTCTATCGGAACCCTCTTCCATTGTCAATCGCACGCAAAATCGGCTTTCCTCCTTCACTGTGGTACAATAGACCTATCCCGACGATACGAGGTAAACCAGCATGGCAGCAACGAAACTGGAAGACCGAATCGTTCAAATAGAGCAGACCTTCTCCCGGCGCATTGCGGAACTGGAAGCGCAAGTTTTGCGGTTGTCACGACAAGTGAACACACAACCCGCTTTGGGGGAAACGGCCTGGTGGAAGAAGATCGTCGGGGTCTACAAAGATGACCCGGAGTTCGAGGAAGCTATGCGTCTCGGACGCGAGTACCGTGAGTCGTTGCGCCCGAAGGATGACGAGGACGCCTTCTGATGGTCTTGCTGGATACTGATCTTCTGAGCCTACTGGAACGCGACAACGCCGGATCGCTGCCTCTCCAGATGCGCCTGGATCAGATTCCGGCCCACGACATAGCCACCGCCATCATCACTTACGAAGAGCAAATGCGCGGCTGGTTAGCTCGTGCAGCGCAGGCGAATACGACGGAGAAGATGCTGATCGCCTATGCCCGTTTGCAGACACATATCGAGACGTTCAAAGGTGTTCCGGTGCTTCCTTTTGACGCGAAGGCTGCCGTCGAGTTCGAGCGACTGCGACAGGCGCATGTTCGCATCGGCACAATGGATTTGAAGATCGCTGGCCATCGCCCTCGCCAACGACGCGACCCTCCTCACCCGCAACCTTGCCGACTTCAGCAAAGTCCCCGGCCTCAAAGCCGAAGACTGGTCTGTCTGACCCCGCGCCCGCGTGCTGACGTTTCCTCCCGCGCCCGCCTACCGTCCCAACATCCGGCGAAATGCGGCGTCTACCGCAGGCAAGAGCGCCACCGTCTCTTGCATCGCTGCCAGCATTTTTCGGTAGTGTGCGATGTCCTCTTCCGTCAGGTGGCGGCCCGCCCGGTCATCCAGCCATTTGTATGCCGGTTGATAGCCGCCAACGCGAAACTCCCAGGCTTCCGGCGGCACGTTGTCGAAGTATTCTGTTACGTTCAGGCAGACGCGCCCCGGCTGACCGTCCGGGGTAGGCGGGAGATAGCGTTTAGCGGCGTTGCGCTTCTCCACGAGATGATCGCCGCTGACAGGAAAGGCGATGCCGGTCGGCTGGAGTTCGGGAGCTTCGAGCAGGTGCAGCGCGACGAGTTTCGCGCCGAGCGCGGCGAGTTCATGGAAGCTATCGGCGTCGGCGGGCAGGGGCAGGCGTGGGAAGTCTATTTTGAGGAAGGGCGCGTAGCGTTCGCGGTACGTGGGCGCGTGGAAAACGGCGTAGGCGTAGTAGAAAATGGCTTCGGGCGTGGGCATCTCGCCAACGCGCTCCGCCAGTTCCTTCACAAATGCCGGGTTGAGATTCGGACGCCGCTCTGCCCCGGCTTCCAGCGAGTTTTCCTCTGGATACAGCCAGAGAGGAAATAGGTAGTTTGCATCGTATGCTGCAAGGGCTTTATGGCCTATCAATGCCTTGCATACGGAACAGTCAAACTCGTCTTTGGTCATTCGCGTTGTGATAAGACCGATGTTATCTCCGGCCATCATATGGCGCATTACCTCTGAGCGTGGCATACAATGGAAACCTCGCGTAATGCCTGTATAATAGGTGTGGCGATTATCGAACGGACGATAGAGAATAGAGGTATACCGGCCTTTTGAAAACTTGAGGTCTTTCTGAGCGAGTTCAACTTTCCAATCTCTCACGTCTTCGCCAAGTGCGTACTTCAATCTTGCTTCTTCAGTCGGCAGATTCGCAAAGTCTTCAACAGTGCCTTTAACCTCTTCTTCAGTAAAGTGTATAGTCAACGCATCACGTGCTGTAACAATTCCAATACTGCTTACGGGAAATACATCTATGATCGCCCAACTCTGCTCGTACTCTTCGCGGAGTTCTTGTTCCTGCGGGCGGAAGAGATAGAAGGGCGCGTTGGGAGAGAGTTCCTGCCAGGCGATGCTACGCACATCCAAGTTCAGGAGCGTGTCGTATTTGTGTTTGCGTGTGCCGTATAGATCGGCGTGGAAGATTCTGGCCGTCATAGAGTGAGCCTTTCCAGAAGTTCGTCGCGTGTCAGACCGAAATGCGCCTGCACGTCGGAGAGGATATTCGCCAGCGTGCCGACGCGCAGCGACTTATGCAGAGGGATGGTCAGATGATGTTCGCCGTTCTGCTGCGTCGTCAGGCGCAGGTGGTCGCCGTCCTGGCGGGTCGGGGCATAGCCCAGAACGCGCAGTGCGTTGGCAAGGCGCTGCCCGGATACATCACGGGGCAGTCTCATGCGGCCAAAACCTCTTCCCGTACAATATGAAGGCGAATAACTTTCGGCACATCGGCGGCGTCAAAGTGGCAGCGCACGGCCTCGCGGATATTGGCGCGCAGTTCATCGAGCGTATCGGCCTCTGTAAAGATAGAGGCGCTCAGGGCGCGGGCCGTATATCCGCCTTCCGGGTCTTCCTCCACCAGAAAGATCAGTTCACTCATTTCCTGCCTCCTTCCCATATTTTACCATCAGACAGATCACGACGCCCTGCGTAATATCGAACACGTTTTCGTCTTTGCCGCCGTCCGGAGCGCGCTCCTTCTTTTTGCTGTTGCCGTGCAGGTCGAGCAGATAGATGACATCAAACGTCTGCATGAGGCTGCGGCGCATCCCCCGAAACGTCGGGTTGTCCAGGTACGAGTTGTCTGTGATGAACGCGACGATGCCCTGCCCGTTCCGTTCGATCTCCCACTGCGCGAACCGGAGGAACTTGACATAGTCATTTTGCAGCCACCTTGGGTTCTTCTCGCCGAGCGGCACGCCGTCCACCGTGTAGTAGTCCTGGATGAGCCTCCCGATGAAGGTCAGGTTCCCCTGCGCGTCCTTGCTTGGATTGTCCGATTTGCCAAAGTAGGGCGGATTGCCGAGGACGACCAGTATCTTCTCCTGATCGCGCACCTGCGCCGCCTCCCGTATCTCCCGGCTCAGCACGTCCGCGCCCGGTAATTGAATCGCTTCGGGAGCCTTGTTCATCATCGTGTCGGCCAGGTAGATGGGCAGGCGTTCAGTATCCGGCAGAGGCGCGTCCAGTTCCGCCAGCAGTTGCCGCAGCTTGACGTGCGCCAGCGTATACGCGGCAGGCAGACGCTCGAACCCGTAGAAATGCTTCGCCAGATGATTGCGCGCCCGGTCCGGCCAGAGACCCGCGTCGCCGTTTTGTCGCATCGTCTCATAGACCTGCCGATAGGCCCGCGCCAGAAAGGTCGCCGTGCCGGTCGCCGGATCGAGCAGGCGCACGCTGGAGTCGGCCAGTCCTTCCCTCTTGCCGAAACCGCCTTTGTCGAGATCGCGCTTCAGCAGGTCGTCCACCGCCCGGACGATGAAATCCACTACCGGGTCGGGAGTATAGTAGACCCCGGCGCGTTCTCGCAGCGTCGGGTCGTAGGCGGCAAGAAACGGTTCATAGAAATGAACAAGCGGGTCATCGAACGCGATTCTGTGCCGTGTCGCCGCCGCCCTGTCCGCCGCTTCCAGGTCGGAGCAGATGCCGTCCACGATCCAGTGAAACGGTTCGGGCAGCGCGCCGATGTCGCTGAACTGCATCAGGGTGCGGATGGGCGGCACGGCTTTCGGAATGGCACGCAGGGCCGTTTCACGGTCGAAGATCAGGCCGGAGGTATTCAGCCACGCCAGAAAGAGACCGTAGGTGAAGGTCTGCGCGTAGACATCGGCGAACTTCTCCCTGTCTATGCCATCGAAAAGCGTCTGTTTGTAGAGGTTCCAGTAGGGATGCAGCGGCGAGTCGTCTTGCGAGAGCATGGCATCCGCCGCCACCCGCAGGAAGCGGGCGCGTCGCGCCAACTGCTTCGCAATCTCTTCGGGGGTCACGGCGGCGGGCGTGGAGGCATCCAGGAACGTTTCGAGCAGGGGGCGCAGTTCGTCGAGGGCGGAAGCAGCAACGGCAATCGCGCCGTGTGCGGGCGGGTCGGGCAGTTTTGCCGCCGCCACCTCTTTGCTGTCGAGGTAGAGCCGAAATTCGGTGTGGTTGGTCAGCAGGAAGTTGTGCAGATTGGCCCGGAACCGCTCGTTCTGCTCCTTGGCATGGCCCTTGAGTTGCGTAAGCGGTGTTCCCAGCGCCTCCGCTCCGATGTAGCCGATGACCCGCAGCCCGTTCGTTACCTCATAGTCGGGACGCCCGAACGTGATTTTCCTGGCTTCGCCGGTGAACTGCGCCGTTTTGCCCAGCGCCGCCGCCGCGCCGCGCAGGAACTTGCCGAGAAAGTCCCGGTAGGAGAGTTCATCGGTGGTATGCAGTTGGGCGCGCTGGCTGCGGATTTCCGTGAGATAGGTGACAGCAATCTCTTCAAGAGCAGGCATAAGCGGACATTCTCCCGTGGAAACTGCCGGAGAATTCGGCGGAAGGGTCGGGACTTCCTACCCGGTATTGTCCTCCGGGCCTTTCAAGGCCCGTCTGGAAGCGCCGGGGCTGCCTGCATAGGCTCTATTCCCTCCCCCTGCTCTGGGTCGGGCGGTCTGGCCCCCATCGTTTCGGAAGCAGACCGGCCATGCTATAGGGGCCAGAGGGTGAGAGTGGGCGACTTCCGAAACGCCACAGCCGCCCGCCTGGTTGCGTTCGGACGGCGACAAGCGCAAAAAGAGGGAACTCGACCGCGCGAATCCGGTTTGATACAGTGAACCTCACCTTATCGAACGCTGCGAGGAACCCGGAGTATGGAACACGACAACCGACCTTTTGAACTGGGCAAGAACCGCATCGAGGCGCTCAGCGACGGCGTGTTCGCCATCGCGATGACGCTGCTCGTCCTGGAATTTCATGTCCCCGATCTGCCGTCCAACGCCTCGAATGTGGCCGTTCTGCCCGCCCTGCTCAAGCTCTGGCCGAAGTTCGTCGCCTATGCGGTCAGCTTCATCAGCCTGGGCGTCTACTGGATCGGCCATCACAATATGTACCACGTCATTCGGCGCGCGGATCGCGTGCTGCTCTGGCTCAACATCCTGTTCTTCATGTTCGTGTCGTTCCTGCCCTTCTCGACGAGCGTGCTGAACGCCTTCCTGCAGACGCAGATCGCGCCGCTCTTCTTCGGTATAAATCTGGCGATCATCGGCTGGATTCTGTTCCTGCAGTGGGCCTACGCCTGTACGCAGCCCAACATGCTTGCCGATTTCGTCTCGGCGGACTATCAGGAGACGGTGCGCTTCCGCTTCCTGCTCGTTCCCCTGGTGACAACGCTGACGATCTTTATCTGCTACTGGAGCATCGAGATCAGCCTGGGCATCTATCTGGCGCTGCTGCCGCTCTACATGATTCCCGGCAAATTCGAGCGACATCCCATGAGGGGTTCGGAACCGGCCCTGCAGGACAACTAAAGGCAGGTGGCTTACGTAAGAACCAGGGAGACGTTCCGCAAACGGAACCGCCTCGAAGGTGTCGCGTAGAGAGGAACAGCCATGCATTCTCGCCTCTTCTGGATACTGCCGTTGCTATTCGCGGCCAGCTGCGCGCCCCCGGCAGCGCCGCCCGAAAAGCCGCTCGTCCCCGCGAGGGCCAGCGCGCCGCGCCCTACAGGAAAGGAGACGCCCATGAGTAAAGAAGCCCCGACGAGTCAGGAGAAGATCGTCAAATCCGAGCAGGAGTGGAAGCAGACCTTGACGCCGGAGCAGTACCATGTGCTGCGCGAAAAAGGCACGGAACCGCCGTTCACCGGCAAATACTGGAACCTGAAGGAAGATGGAACCTACGTCTGCGCCGCCTGCGGCCAGGAACTGTTCAAGTCGGACACCAAGTTCGATTCCGGCTGCGGCTGGCCGAGTTTCTGGGATGCGATAGACAAGGGCAAGATCAAGACCCAGGATGACTACAGCTTCGGAATGCACCGTATCGAAGTGCTGTGCAGCCGGTGCGGCGGGCATCTGGGCCACGTGTTCGAGGATGGCCCGAACCCGACCGGCCTGCGCTACTGCATCAACTCGGCCAGCCTCGCCTTCCACAAAAAAGGCGAGACAACGCCGCCGCGCTGAGTCTTCAGTGGAAGGTGACGGCAGTTAGAGCAGGTGGATCATCTTGTGCGTCTGCGGGATGACACGCACCTCCGCCAGAGAGCGCGCCGCCCGCGCATGAAGCTCTATCAGGCGGGCGGGGGAAACCGGAGCCGTCTCCTTGCCGAAGGGCGTGACCGGCTGCAAGATCAGAGGAATGGCGCGGTCTACGGCGCAGAGCGTCTCCACAACGCGGTCTAGCTCCGCCTCGGTCGTGGCGGGCGTGATGACCAGCTTGCCGTAGACGCAGGTCGCCCGCGCCAGCGCGAGGAACTCCCGATGCCGCGCCCAGGTGGTTGCGGCGTCCATGCCCGTCGCCGTCGGCGCTTTGAAGTCCATCGAGATGTAGTCGAGCAGGGGCAGAACGCGACGGAGATGGTCGGGGAGCAGGCCGTTGGTCTCCAGGAAGATCTTCAGGCCGAGGGCGCGCGCGTCCGGGAGCCAGCGTTCCAGAAAGGCGGCGTGCAGGAGCGGCTCGCCGCCGGTGATCGAGAGGGAGTGATGCGGTTCGGCCAGGTAGCCGCGCACGATGGCGGTCAGAGTGTCGGCGGAGACGGGATTGGGAATCTGCCGGAATGTCCAGGAACCCGGCGCCTCCTCCACCCGGCACGTCTGCGGCCTCCCTGACTCCTTCAGTGTCTCCGGGCTGTCGCAGTAGGTGCAGCGTATGTTGCAGCCGAATGTGCGGACGAACACCTGCCGCTGCCCGACCAGGATTCCCTCCCCCTGCAGGGAAGAGAAGACCTCGACCAGATGCGCGGTGGCTTTCATGTTTACCCACCCCCCATCCCCCTCCCCGGTCGCGCCCACGATAAAGCCTGTGGACGCTGGGGAGGGGGAGCAAAACAGTCACGTCACCCTCATCCCCGGCCCTTCTCCCTCAAAGGGAGAAGGGAGCTAGAACGCAAGCGTGTACGTTCCTCCATCACCCTGAGCGCAGCGAAGGGGCTTAAGAGATTCTTCGCTGCGCTCAGAATGACAGAACAGGCTACCCGCAAGGACAATGTAGAAGCACAGGCTTGCGCCCTTGCTCCCCTCTCCCTAGCTCGGACAGGCTTTATCGTCCGGGCGGTGCAGGGAGAGGGGACGGGGGTGAGGGTAGACGCCCTCAGTTATCCAGGGAGACGACGGCATCGAACGCCTGCTGGCCCGCCCCCGGATTTTGCAGCCCCATCGCGAAGACCGTGTACGCCTTCCCGGAAACCGAAAAGAAGCCCCGGTTCAATATCGGCGTCGGAATGACCTGGCCGGTCACATGGTCGCGTATTTCCAGGTAGACGAAATTGTTGGTTCCCGTCGGCACGATGACATAATCGGAGGCATGACCATAGGTAATCGTCGTCAGGCCGATAAGCGGCAGCGCAGGCGCTTGCGCTGTCGGAATCGCCGTCGCATAGTACAGGTCTATCGCGCCGCTGTCCGGGCTGAGGTTGACGAGACGGATCACGGTCGTCTGCCCGCCGCCGGAATTGGCCGGGATCGTGTCCGTGATGTCGAAAATGCGCGGGGCCAGCGCGCCCTGACCGCCCACGACGCCGGAGACCACGATGGTATTGTTTTTCAGCGGCGTCGGGCTGATCGAAGTCGGGCCTGCCAGGACGGTCTGTGTTCCCGTCGTGTTCACCGTCACGTTGGCGGCTCCATACGGGCCTTGCACATAGGGTGAGATGCCGCCATAGGCGACATTCTGCGCCGTCTGGACGCTGCGCGAGGAGACAAAGTCCACGTTGGCGTTATTGGGAATGCCGACCAGCGCATTCATCACGCGCGCAATCGTGAAGTCATTGACGGCCTGGGGGTCGCCGCAGCCGGCGGCCAGTACGAAGATACCGAGCAGCGCCAGAAGAGCCGAACGTCGTTTCATGCTTGTCCTCCCTGCCTCTGAAAAGGTGTGATCGGGCGCTTTCCAGGCGTCCCGCCGCCCTCTCTGGCCGCCGCAGGGACAGAAACCGTCGTCTCCTGTCAGCATGGAGGGGCGTTCCGTTCGGTTCTATTATAGCGTATCTGTCAAGAGGGAGAGGAAGCAGGCCAGCCGCGCACGATGGCGTCGCTCATTTTCGCCACCCGCGCCATCGCTTTGACATCGTGGACGCGCACGAGGGCCGCGCCGTTGGCGATGGAGAGAGCGACCGTCGCGGCGGTTCCTTCCAGGCGGTCATCGGGCGGAAGATCGCCGAGAACCCTGCCGATGGTGGACTTGCGCGATGTGCCGACCAGCAGCGGGTAGCCGAGC
>Ga0070741_10021393_pt1 | contig 10068 bp, 4 predicted proteins | sample Coa_R1_4_FD_66440 | JGI IMG/M metagenome (GOLD analysis project Ga0070741, IMG submission 66440) | Surface soil microbial communities from Centralia Pennsylvania, which are recovering from an underground coalmine fire - Coalmine... | ecosystem: Environmental > Terrestrial > Soil > Unclassified ...
CCGCGCTCAACCCTTGCGGACAGGAGCATGACCGGGTAGAAGAGAACCCACGGCCGCGCCCCCGGGGTGGGGGAATCCTTTTGAGAAGCCCCCGGGGGAAACCTTTCGGGAAACGACACTCAGCGAGAGTCGGGCTGGTAGCACGGATTGGTGGCAGCTCCAGCCTGGCGCTCTTCAGAATGGCCTCCGCAATACCTCGAAAATAGACTTCAGTGTGACTTCAAACCCCGCCGCGACCGCCTCGGCATATGCCGCAGCAAGCTGAGCCCCGAAGTGATTCGGGTCTGGATCCCAGAGCGGGTGGGTAATGATCTCGACACGATTGGCTCCCCGGCCGGCCTGCAAACCGCCAAACGTAAGCCGCTCCCAGCCAGGCATGGCCGAGAAGTATGGCCCAGCCGCTCCAGCGTCGCACCCTTGCCAGTAGGACGCGGAGAACCCGACTTCAGCAGTCGCGTCGAGGGCCAATCGAGCTAGGTCAAGGCCAAGCCGCCAATCCAGAATGTTGTGGTATGGCAGGTTGCTGAAGTCGCGCAAGCAGTCGGGGCAGGATGTCTGGCAGACGCCGGCGTGGGATTGGGCGACCAGAGGCCCGTAAAAGACGTCGCTCGTCTCACCGGCTACAAACCGTAGCAGGTTCTCCGCTTCACTCGGTGTTCCGAAGTATCTGCTGTACCCGGCCCCATTCTCCAGACTATCAGAGATGAACACCTGGCCAACGACCTGCCCATTAGGCTGCTGGGTGAGGCGCAGCCCGACTTTCAACTCGCGCTCGTGCACATCGAGCAGGACGGCCGCGGCTCGCCGGAGAAGAAACCCGAATGAGTAGAGAGCAGAGCGACCTTCTACGCCCGAACGGTGACCGGTCGGGACGGGAACCGCACTGACGCCAACTGGCCACGTCCTGATCCCGAGAACAAGGACGTCGGTGGGCTTCACGGACGCCAGCGCCCGGCGGTCTGGGCCACCGGGGGACATTGGTACGCCATTAAGTCCGACCTTCGCCAGTGCCTCTCGCGTTACCCACGTTTCCCGACCCGCAACGCGCTCGAAGTCAAACTGCTGGCCGTCGTTGTCATTGATCACGAACACCGTGTCCTGGTCGCTCCAGATTTCAAAGTTCGCCACGGGCGTCATCGCGATCGGCGCGACACCGACTTTCGGGCGCGAGGCGCGCGGCGTCCACTCGAACACCCCATCGAAATCGCGGCTGCCCGCACCGAACCACGTGCAGAAACCACGCGGCTGAGACAGGCGGACGAGCTCGTATTCCGGCGGCGCACCACCACAAATTGGACAGGTCGCCGCGGGGACCTGCGAACCATCAACCGCCTGGCACCTCCGGCACATCCCGATCAGTAGTGGAGGGCCGAGCGGATTTGGCTGCTCCGGCGGCGGGTTGCCGAGTGGTTGATAATCGACGACGCCGACCGCCGTGTGGATTAGCCCGTCCTTAACGGTCTCCGAGCATGGAGCGAACTGGCTGATCGCGATATCGAGTTCGCGGTCAATTACATCGTCCGGCGGCCACTCCTGCGACGACCCAGGTCGCTTGTGGAAGAGGAATCGCACCCGGGTGGGGAAGCCAAACATCGGCAGCACTCCGACGTTAGCCAACCGCTCGCTCAACGACGCCTGGGGAAGTCGGGGGTCAGTGGCCGCAGCGGTCACCCGAGGTATCAGCTCGCTGACAGCATAGTTGATCAACATCGCTCGCTGCGCCTGTAGCTCGGGTGTCGTGTACGAGAGTAAGACATCCGTCGTCGCTTCGAGGGCCGCCTGATTGTTCTGGATCCACGCGCCAATCAATTCCGCGACCGTTGCACCCGCTGGCGCTCCAGCCGGCGGCCGCGCCGGCGGAGCGTTCCAATCGGCTGCGTCGCCGAACTCACCGTGAACGTTGTCACCGCCCTGAGCTATGAACAAGCCAAGCGACACGAACGCCTGTCTCAGCACCTCCTTCGCGAGCACGCGTTTCAGAATCGTCTCGCGCCGCATGTCCACATATGGCTGGGGTGGTGGGTCCGAGGTGATCCGGTCTGGCCGCTGAAAGTAATAGTCGTCATGGCTGCGGCCGCGGCATAGCGTAAGCGCGACTGAAAGACCCGCACCGCGACGCCCTGCGCGGCCAACTCGCTGTTGATAATTGAATCTCATCGGAGGCATGTTGGCCATCATGACAGCCAGAAGCGACCCAATGTCGACGCCAGCCTCCATCGTCGTCGTAACACTTAAGAGGTCGATTGCATCAGCCAACTGGATCTCTTCGGGCGGTGGCAGGCAGATGTCCTGAAACAGTCGCTGGCGCCGCTTGCCCTCGCTCTTATTCGTCTGCCCGGTCAACTCCTCACAGTTCAGGCGAAAGACCGGGCCCGCTTGTGTCGCCAAATAACCGTAGTACTCGACAGCGCCGCCAGGAGCCATCGGAACAGGCGGTGCCAAGGGAATGTGACAGTCCGTACAGATACCGCCCGACGGATGGAGATGCACTCGCCGGCACTGCGGGCATTCGAAGCACACGGTCCCTGGGCGCGCAAGACACAAATTCTCGACCACAACCACGAAGTCGTTACTAAGGCTCCCGCTAACTCGAAGATACTCGAGAACATCCTGAGTAAAGGCCTGCGGACTAAGGCCGTGCCGCTGGGCTATCGCTGCAACGTATTGGGCCGCGTACTGAGGTAGGCTCTGCACGACCAACGGACTGTGTGTTGACAGCCGCCGGCGTGCGCCAAGGATTCGGATCACACCGTCGGCAGCCTCCTGAACAAGATTGCTGGGAGCGGGAAACGCGATCCGGTCGGCCGTCGCGTACGCTATACGAAGCGACTCCAAACTCCGCCGCCCCGAGGCAAATACGATCCCCATGACCTCAACGAGCGACTGCCCCTCGATTCGCTGGAGGTGATTTCTCTGAGGTTGCGTAAGCTGCCCTAAGCCCTTGGGCTGCGGCCGAGCTCCCGCCGGCCAGAGGTAGAGATCACGCCAATTGCCTGACTGATCGGTGGGATCGGTCCAGAGAACGTCCTGCGTGAAGCCCCCAGGATTCATGCCAACCGACAACAACTGAGCGCATGCGTCGATGGCAAGCTGCGCGATCGGGAACGGTCCCTGTGCGGCTCGCGCCAGTATCACTTGTGCCGCCTGCTGGCACGTCATTCCCGGATGTGACGGCGCTCCGACCGCGGCGGTCGCTGGATTGCGAGCCATCGACAGGGTAGCCGCATCCGCTGGATGCGCGCTCGCAAAGGCGGCGGCTAGCCCCTGCTCCTCAGGGGATAGGGCCTGTCCGCCCAGCTGAGCCGCTAACAGCTGCGCTCCGGTGCCCTGTACGGCAATCGCTTCGGTGATCGCCTGGCGGAGGGCATCACGATAATGCGAAAACCGCATGCCCGCGGACAGCTTGGCGGCGTCGGAGCGACTATCCGAGAAGACCACAAGCTTGCGGCCACTGCTCTGCGCTGATGGTGCGATTTCCCGCAGCAGTGTATCCGATAGGACCTGAGCAATCTTTTGAAAGCCAGTTCGAAGTGTTCGGATCGGTGCTGCGATCTGCCTGTTAGGCGAGCGATAGTCTGCATCGCATCGCGGGCAGATTGCTGGATAGGCGGCCCGTGCGCTCTCGATGTTCGGGGGAGTCGCGGCGTGCATTGCCGGAACGAAATACAGGTAACCTGCCCCCCCGAGCGCAACGCGGCCGTCCGCGGTCGAGAGGTTCGCTCTTCTCCAAAACCGCTGGACCGTGTCCTGAGTCCACTGCTGCGTTGTCGGTGCCATACCGGCCGCCGCGGGCCAATACACGGCGAACCGCAGGTAGTCTCGGTCTAGAGACGCCATGTCCGGCGATGCCTCAAGATCGGGGTGATCCGGACTCAGGTACCACTCATTCGGGTTGAGCCCCGTGTCGCGCCGATAGCCACCGAAGAAGACCTCGCCGCATGCCTCGCAATAGAGGAGTTCGAGTACTCTGGAACCGCAGGCGCACGTAAGCGCAGGTACGTAATGGAGTGCCCCGACGCGACAAGGGGTTGTACGTTGAGGCGCCTGCGTGCAATGGGGGTTCGTGCACGCCCACAGGCCCTGCAGGTTGCGGAAGAATATGTGCGCGCGGACAGGAAGAGGCGACCCGCCGAAGCCGCGCGCGGCAGACAAGGCCGCCAGCAGTCCCTCCACCGCCTCCGCCCGATCTGATGCCTGGAGATCTGGGAAGATCGCCGCGCCAATCTGACGAGGGAAGCGCGGCTCAAGCCGTGGGGCTTCCACCGCGCCAGCATTGCAGGCAAGTCGGAGAGCGTCGGCAGCCGAGATGTGCTCGAGAGCGCTATGGAGGATCTCGGCGGGTGGCGCTCCCGGCGCTACTGGCGGAGCACCGACTGCAGCGTGAAAGCTCTCAGCCGCTGCTGCGGTCAATGCCGGAGCCGTTCGCAAATCGGCGCAGAGCTGGCGCAACGCCATCGCACAGCCCCGCACGGCCGCGAACGCCTCGGGATTGATCGGCCGCGCTGCCCCCTCAACGATTCGGAAACGTGTGCGATCCCGCCCGAAGAAGTGCTCCAGATATTGCAGTCCGGCACTTCCGCTCCCAAGCGAGGCACTCGACGCGATGATGCGAAGCTGACCAGAATCCGCAGAGAGGCCTAGGCGATCGAGAAGCACTCTAATGAGATACGCGATCTCGGTTCCTGGTGTGCCTCGATAGGTGTGGAGCTCGTCCACGACCAGGTGAAAGATGTTGCCGTGGTCAGACTGGAGCCAATGACGTGTCTGATCAAAGATCGGCGCTTCAATGCCTCGCATCAACATGATGTTCAGCATCGAATAGTTAGTAATGAGGATGTCCGGCGGATGATCCTGCATGTCCCACCGCGACCACATTTCACCGCCGTCCATACTGGGAAAGAACCGTGCCGCGAACGTTCCCTGGACCAGCCGGGCATCTCGCTCCACAGTCGCCAATTCGTTCCGCAGCCGTGCTGTCCCTGCGGCGGTCCGGCCGCCCGATATGGGAGTGCGGCCAGTGTACCGGCCAAAATAGAAACGGTTACCCGCCCGCCGCGCCGCGAGCCAGGCTCGCGCTTGGGCGCCATCGAGGCCATCTCTCAGTCGGGACAGCTGATCCTCGACTAGCGCGTTGAGAGGGTACAGGATGAGGGCGCGCATAGCGGCTGGGCGCGCATCAGCGTCTTCGTGAGCGCGCTGCGCGATCCGAGGAGGCCAGGTTTGCTGCGTGCGGTGAACCGGATTCCACCAGTTCCACTGCGCCGATCGAGCACCAGGCGCTCCCCAGCGGGCTGACTCTCGGACCAGCGATGCCGCGATGGGCAAGAGGAAGCATTCCGTCTTGCCGGAGCCCGTGCCGGTCGTGACAACAACGTCATGGCCATAGACGACGGACTCCTGAAACACCTGCCGTTGGTGTGAGTACATCTCGCGTTCGGGCGGAAAGAGACCTTGGGAGACGAAATCGGAGAGGTCAGCAATATCGCTCGGAGCCCAGGATGGACTCGAGAGGGACTGAGCAACCTGTTGAAAGTTCTCCCCGCAGTCCTGGTAAGCCGGCACGGGTTCTATCAGAGGATCTCGATGAAGCCGGCCATCGATGTCGATCAGTTGCCGGCGCTCCGAGACAAGATCGGGGTATCGCAGGTCGAACGGACTGTCGAGGTATCTCAGATAGGTGTCCCGCAGTTTTTCAAAGATGGCGAGCGGGTTCGTCATCGGAGATCCTGTCGCAGGAGCGCCGCCGCGAGGGCTGCGACGGATGGCGGAACGTCCGGATATTCCAGTACTCCGGATGTGTATGACGGAGGCAACCCTGAGCACAGAATCAACGCTCGCTCGACAAGAAGCGGCGGCCGGCAGCTTGCCGGCACTAACAAACGGTGCCCCGCGGTATCGTAGCGAAGGACCTGCCGGCGCCGACGTCTCAGCACGATGTACTTACCCACCTGGCCTGGCACTCGATACGTCGCGCCCCTGGAGCAGAGAAAGAAATGACGCTGATGTCTGAGCGAGAAGCGAAATAGGCCCAGCTGGGCAGAGACCGCCTCGTCGCGCCTCGTGGCTCTCCATCCCAGCCCATCCGGCGTCCACTGATCAATTCTCCAGTCAGCGCCGAATGGCAGTTGGGCCGGCTTGCTCACCGTCGCGTCGTCCACGGCGGGCAAGCTCATCAGGATCGCGACCGGTGCATGCGGCTGTCCGAGCAGTCTGGCTGCCTCCGCGATGCCGGCCAGCACTCGGGAATCGTTCGCGCGCATGCGGAGCTGGTCGGGACATGCAGGGATCGGCACCGCCTCACATTCAACGCCGGAAGCCACCTCCTTCAATCGCGCAAGCAGCCCCAGCGAACGTGCTCCTGCGACCACCCCTAGCCAGCCTGAGCTATGCTGCGTTATTGCGAGACTCGGGGGTGTCACCCGCCACTCGCTTCCGCCAGCGCCACCGAAAAACTCGGCGTGCCCAAGGCGCTGCAAGTTCAGGCGGAGCACTTGATAATGAGGAAGTGAGTATCGATCTCCGGTGTCCTCTTCCGTTCCGGGTTCCGCTGAACTCTCCATCAGGTCGAGCTCTTCAACCGCACCTCGGAACTGCTGCCAGGAACCTTGCCGCCGGGCGGACATCCAGAGCAGCAGCTCGTTTGGGGTCATCGCAGCTTTCTCGCGATAGCCCTAGCCGACATCTTGTACTCTCGCCACAGCGCAGCCACCGTGGCCGTCGCCGGCTCGGTAACGAGACCCTTCCTCCGTGCCGTCAAGATCGCGGAGCACCATGCTTCTACGCGGCGTTTCTCGTCGTGTTGAGTACGCCGGCGCCGCTGGCGCTCCCCTGACGCGCTACGCGCCGGGAGCTTCGGTGTGACGACGGGCCGTGGATCGCCAACGAGCAGTACCCGAGCAAGACGCTTGTCGCTCCTTAGAGGGTCAGAGGGCAGCGCCCACACAGGAGCAAATGAGACGAAGCCGATACACGTGCCGCCTCGCACATCATGGCGTAGTCCGCACGTGTGAAGCTGGCCCGGGGTGGCGCCGATGAGGACTGGATTCGACGCCGGGACCAGGACCATAGTGCTGTCCGCGGGCGCTGCGCGCGGCGGCCGCACAAGTGCGCCGCAGATCGCAGGCCGGCCCTGTTCATTATCCTCGCTGCGCTCTTCCAGTGACCAGGTATACGCGTCCCACGGTTCCCAGTCCTCAGCCCCGCTGCAGATGGCATACGTTCGAGAGCCGCTGGGACACCAGACCTGATGCTGCCCTGGCGAATCCCAGCCTGGTACAACATATCCGCCATCCTGGCCGAGGTTCGCTGGCTGTCCATCGATGAGGACCTCACCGGCCGCTCCAACGGCACCGTGAAGACGAATGCGCGGCGGATAGCCCGCGAGCCACGTCTGCCTTTCAAGGCGAATACCGCCGTCGAACACGATGTCAATGTCGGCCAGCGGCCTAAGCGCGTCGAGAATATCTCCTTCCATGGTCGTCGCGCTCGGCATCTGCGGAATAACACCGCGGAGCCCGACCCAGCCTGGAGGTAGTCCGTGCGAGCTATCGAGCGTCGTCGGGGGTGGACCGCCTGCAGCCTTAAGCTCGCGCTGGACCTCTTGGAGGCGCTCTCTGGTGCACAGAACGACGTGCTGTTCTCCGAGAATCAGCCGCGATGTGCTGACGAAGCCGCTTATGGCGTGATGGCGGCAGAGCACCCAGATCTCGCGCCCGCTCAGCGACCAGCGGGCGGAACGTCCTTCTGGCAGGGTGCCCACCCAGACGACCCCTTGGCGGAGCAAGGTCGCTACGTCCGCGAGGACTACGTCCTGGTACCAGTCATCCTGTAGTGCGATTAACTCCTGGGAATCGCCGGAGCCCGCGACAGTGATCTCCTCTGGCAAGTCCGGAGATCGACGTGGCAATAGCGAGAGGCGACAAAACCCGGCCCTCTCAAAGATGAGCCGAACCTCAATTGACAGTGCACGGTCACGACCTGAACCGATTTCACGCTCCGGAGAGCTCGGCTTCGGTCGTCCTGGTGCGCGACTAGTTGGACGGTACTGGCGCGGGGATCTCGGGCACAACTCTCCGCCAGGGGCGATCACCGCCCCGCCCTCAGCGTGGCGCTCGTCATCCATGCTCGTTTCGCCGCGTGGTTCGCCGGCGAGTGTCACTCCCGGAGCGAAGCGGGCATTCGTCATAGCCGGCGTAGCATCGCCGGGAGCGTTTCCCTCTGGCTTTATCGCTTCTGGCTGAGGTGCCGAGCCAGTTTGATGTGGTTGATCGCTCTCGGCCGCAGAAATGGCGGCACCAGACATTTCGTCGGGGTGCCGAGGCCAGGCTGCAGGTGCCGCGGTCAGCGCGGCCACGCTTACAGCGGCCGTAACGAGTGGTTGTGCCTCGTCTGGTGTGGAGATTGAACGACGTTCGTCCGGTGCTGGCGCGGCTTGCAGAGCAGCAGCGGCTGCGGCCTCGTTCATAGGCGCCAGCTTGTGATCCCTGACGGCGAGTTCACCGGCAAGGCTTGGCGACTGATTTTCTCTCTGGACCGACTGCGCATCACCGGCTTCTTCCTGCGGCACGCGTTCCCGCGCTTTAGAAGACGAAGCCGCCCTGTAATCGGCCAATGCCTCATCGGGCAGGTTGGTCCTGGAGTCGCCGCGGATCTTGCGGAGCATCGCCCTGCCAAGAGCAAACACGCCGACGATGCTCGCTCCAATGAGGAGCAGGGCTACATTCATTTCGCCACCGCATTCGGGAGTGCGCGCCTCAGCCCGGAAAGAACCGCTCCTGGCGCGCTTCTCCTGGAGCTAGCGCGTACTCCGGTCATCGAACATAGCGCCTGTACCGGACACTCCGGACACCTCGGCTTGTCCGGCAGGCATATCCTCTGGCCATGCAGAACGAGGTTGACGTGCAGCCGCCTGCGGCGTGGCGCCGGCACGGCTTCTTGAATGGCATCGTGCGTCGCGCGGCGCCGGTACACCGCTCGCGGCTTCAGCACACCGACGCGCTTCAGAATACGAAAAGTGTTGCTGTCAATCGGCAGGACATCTCGCCTGAGGCTATAAAGGAGAACGCACCGAGCTCCCTTCCAGGATAGGCCGGGCAGCCGCGTTAGGACGCGCTCGGCGTCCTGGTCGCTCATGTCACGAAGCCAATCGAGCGAGAGCTGGCCGGTCATCCTGCGGACCTGAGAGAGGAGGCGCTTAATCGTGCGCGCCTTCTGCTGGTGGAGCCCCCCCTCCCGTAGAGCGGCCGCGACTCTCGACACGGGTGCCTGATCGACGTCCGCCCAGGTCGGACACTCAGATCGAAGCCGGGCCCAGACGGTCGTGAGCCGGCGGAGGTCTGTTTGAAAGCTGAGGATGATGTAGATCGTCTCGTCGAGTGGGTCTTCTTGGTTCCCGAGCTTGGATTCCGGCGACTCGTATGCGCGGTCAAGGTGGCGGCCGAGCCTTTCGAGAAGGCTTCCGGCACCACGTAGGAGAGGAGATGAGAAGTTCGGCATGATTACGGAGAGCTCGACTTCAGCCCCCCAGAACCGATCCCAGTACGCGCTCGATCAGGAGCGGAGGTACCGAGTTCCCGATCATCTCGTACGCGCTGCGGCGACATGCGAGCTTGGCCGGGAAGGTGACCCGATCGGGAAGCCCTTGGAGCCGGGCGTACTCTCGCACAGAAAGCGATCGGTCAACTGCATAGTGATAGACGCAGTCGTACTTTGTTGAGAGCGCCGTTGACGGGGCGTCCGGGTGGAGACGGCGATATGCGGAGTCATACCTTCGGGACAGGCCGTTCCGCAGCTCCGCCGGGATCGCGCGGGCGCATCCTCCCGGCGGGATTCGGCCGAGCCGCTCCAGCGTCTCACTGCGCACCGCGGGGGTTCGTGTGTCTCGAACGAAGGAACCCGCCCCCAGCCGCGCCCAGCGTTGAAACGCTGTCGAAGGCTCGGATGCATAGGGCCGTTCTTCGTCCTGCTCACCCGCTGGAAGGACCGGCAGATCCGAAAGAGCCTGGTGAGCAGAGGTCAGCGTGAAGTTCTGAGGATCCCGGAGCGGGGCGAGAAGGGGGCGCAAATCTG
>Ga0070741_10021394_pt1 | contig 10068 bp, 11 predicted proteins | sample Coa_R1_4_FD_66440 | JGI IMG/M metagenome (GOLD analysis project Ga0070741, IMG submission 66440) | Surface soil microbial communities from Centralia Pennsylvania, which are recovering from an underground coalmine fire - Coalmine... | ecosystem: Environmental > Terrestrial > Soil > Unclassified ...
GTGCTCGTCCGCGACGACGTGTTGATCGCAGGAGACACGATCCTGATGGGGATCACGCCCACGGTTGGGCTGTACCCGAACTCGCGCCCCGATCCGCTCGCGGACTACTTCGAGACGCTCGCACGCATCGAAGAGCTCGGCCCGCGCGTCGCGTACGCGGGGCATCGAGACGCGGTCGCGGACCCCGCCGGCCGCGCCGGCGAGATTCGCGCGCACCACGAGGATCGGCTCGACTGCACGGAAGCCGCGCTCGGTGGTGACCCGCGGTCGGCGTACGCAGTCTCGCTCGCGCTCTTCGAGGAGAACCTCTCGACGACGCTCCGCCGGTTCGCGACCGCCGAGGCCCTCGCGCACCTCGAACGGCTCGTGGGCGACGGCCGAGCGGTGCGCGCCGACGGCGGCTACGTCCAAGCCTGATACCGGGGCCGCGCCGATACGATTCACCCATGAAGCCGCTTCGGATCGGCGTTCTCGCCGTGCAAGGGAACTTCCGCGAGCACGTGCAGATGCTGCGCCGGCTCGGCGCGGATGGCGTCGAGGTGCGCAAGCCGGAGCAGCTCTCGGGGCTCGACGGGCTGGTCATTCCGGGAGGCGAGTCGACGACGTTCATGCGGCTGATGCAGCTCTACGGGCTCGACGAGGCGATCCGCCGCTTCGAGCGGCCGGTGTTCGGGACCTGCGCCGGCATGATCGTGCTCGATCGCGACCATCTCGGGCTCGTCGACATCTCGGTGCGGCGGAATGCGTATGGCCGCCAGGTTGCGTCGTTCGAGACGGAGCTGCACGTGACGGGCGAGAGCGAACCTGTGCACGCGGTGTTCATCCGCGCGCCGTGGATCGACGATGCCGGCGCCGGCGTCGAGGTGCTAGCCGAGCTCGACGGGCATCCGGTTCTTGCGCGCGAGGGCCGCTACCTGGTCGCGTCCTTCCATCCCGAACTGACGGACGACACGCGGCTTCATCGGCTGTTCTTGGAATCGGTACGGGAGGCGGGACTTGTCAGGGCATAGCAAGTGGTCGTCGATCAAGCACAAGAAGGGTGCAGCCGATGCGAAGCGCGGCGCGCTCTTCTCGAAGCTGTCGAAAGCGATCATCGTCGCTGCGAAGAACGGTGGGGGAGACCCGACGAACAACCTTGCGCTGCAGAACGCGATCGAGAAGGCACGTTCGTACTCGATGCCGCGTGACAACATCGACCGCGCGATTGCGAAGGGGTCGGGCGCCGATGCCGACGCGGACGCGTTCGAGTCGATCGTCTACGAGGGCTACGGCCCGGAGGGAATCGCGGTGATCGTCGAGGCGCTCACCGACAACCGAAACCGCACAGCGGCCGACGTGCGCCATCTTTTCGCGAAGCACGGCGGCAACCTCGGGACCGCAGGCGCCGTCGCGTGGCAGTTCGAGCGGCGAGGTGTGGTCGTCGTCCCCACGGACGGCGTCGACGCGGACGAGCTCTTTCTCGCCGCCGCCGACGGCGGAGCGGAAGACATCGAGCAGGACGGGAGCGTGTTCCAGATCACATCCGCGCCGGAGGAGCTCGCCGCAGTCCGCGCAGCGGTCGAAGAGGCCGGCTTCACCGTCGACTCGTCGGAGCTGATGCTGATCCCGAAGACGACGGTGTCGGTGGACGACGAGCAGAAGGCGCGGCAGGTGATGCGCCTGATCGACGCGCTCGAGGAGAACGACGACGTCCAGGACGTCTACGCGAACTTCGACATTCCCGAGCAGGTGCTGGAGGCCGTCGCCGGCTGACCGTCGTCCGGGGAGGCACCTACCGTGTCTCCGTGAAGGTCCTCGGAATCGACCCAGGGACGGCGGCGTGCGGGTACGGAATCGTCCACGAAAGCGGCGGGCGCCTCAGGGCCACGTGCCACGGTTGGTGGCAGACGCGCGCGCGTCAACCATCGGCGGATCGCCTGCTCACGATCTTCACGGGCGTCCAGGAGCTGATCGAGGAGCACGCGCCGGATGCCGTCGCTCTGGAAGAGTCGTTCGTCGGCGCAGACGCCCGCATCGCGCTCTCCGTCGGTCAGGCGCGGGGAGCCGTTCTCGTCGCCGCGGCGTCCGCCGGCGTCGCGTGCACCGAATACGCGCCGGCGTCGGTCAAGCAGGCGGTGTGCGGGTACGGGCGCGCCGACAAGGATCAGGTGGGGAAGATGGTGAAGGCGATCCTCGGCCTCCCGTCGGTGCCTGCGCCGAACCACGCCGCCGACGCGCTCGCCGTTGCGATCTGCCATGCGCTCGCTCCGCCGCTTCTCCGAGTGGCCGGCTAGGCGTTTCGAACTGGTGAACGGTGCCTGGCACCGTCCCCGGGTGGTCCGTTAGGGTCGGGCCCGAGATGACGATGGTGATGGTCCGTGTCCGTCGCCCGCGTGCCGCCGGCACGCCCGGGCGGTCGGCATCTTCTTCGCAGTAGCGCGCTCGCCACGGCAATCGTTGCCGACGCGGGAATCCGTCCCGGCGATCTCGTGCTCGACATCGGCGCCGGCTCCGGCATGCTCACGCGCGCATTGCTCGCGGCACAGGCCCGCGTCATCGCGATCGAGCCCGACCGCAGGCTCGGGGCACGCCTCCGCGGCAGCGGAGCGAGAGTCATCGCCGCCGACGCCCGTGCCTGGCCGTTGCCGGACGAGCCGTTCAAGGTTGTCGCGAACCTGCCGTTCGTGCACGCGGCCGAGATCTGCCGGCGCCTCTTCGACCCGGCCGTGCCGCTCGTCTCGGCCGACCTGATCGTCGAATGGGACTTCGCCGCGAAACGCGCGCGCCTTTGGCCCAGCACAGCTCAGACGGTGATCTGGAGCGCGTGGCACGAGCTCACGGTCACCCGCCGCATCGAGCCGCCGGCGTTCGTGCCTCGGCCGTCAGTCGCCGCGGCAGTTCTCAGGGCGCGGCGCCGCTCGCGGCCACTCGTCCGTCCGGCTGACAGCGCACCCTACGAGCAGTTCGTGCGACGCGGCTTCCGCCTCGGACGGACGGCGCGGGAGCGCGACCCGCACGCGTGGGCGCATGCATTCGCCACGTCCGGGCGTGCCCGTACCCTGAGGCCGTGATCGCGAGGCTTCGCGGGAAGGTCGTCGGCCGGCACGGCCAGGGGCTCGTCGTCGACGTGAACGGCGTCGGCTACCTCGTCCACGCAACACCGTCCGTGCATCGGCTCGGCGGAGGCGAGATCACCGTCGAGATCCACACCGTCGTCCGCGAGGACGCGCTGCAGCTCTTCGGCTTCGCCTCGACAGACGAGCGGGAGCTCTTCGAGCTGCTGCTCGGAGTGAACGGCGTCGGCCCGAAGGTCGCATTGGCGATCGTCTCCGGCTCGACGCCGTCCGAGCTTCGCCGCGCGATCGCGCGCGACGACGTCAAGCGCTTCCAGGCGATCCCAGGCGTCGGTCTCAAGACCGCGCAGCGTGTCGTGCTCGAGCTGAAGGAGAAGCTGACGCTCGTCGACGGCCTCGACACGGACGGCGATCTGACCGCGCGCGACGCACTCGTCGAGCTCGGTTGGACGCTCGTGGACGCGGAGCGCGCGCTCGTCGACGTCGACCCGCAGCTTCCGGTCGAGGAGCAGGTGCGGCACGCGCTCCGGCAGGCTGCGTGAGCACAGACCAGTTCCTCGCGCCGGAGCTCGTCGACGCGGACGAGGAGCTCGAGCGCTCGCTCCGCCCGCGCACGCTCGCCGACTTTGTCGCGCAGGATCGCGTCAAGGAGCAGCTCGAGATCGCGCTCGCGGCGGCTCGTGCGCGCGGCGAGGCGCTCGACCACGTGCTGCTCGCAGGCCCGCCCGGGCTCGGCAAGACGTCGCTCGCCCAGATCGTGCGCAACGAGCTCGGCGTCGGCATCCGCCAGGTCGCCGGGCCCGGGCTCGAGCGCAAGGACGTGGCTGCGATCCTCACCTCGCTCGAGCCGCGCGACGTTCTGTTCGTCGACGAGATCCACCGCTTGAGCCGCGCGGCCGAAGAGATCCTGTATCCGGCGCTCGAGGACTTCCGGCTCGACATCGTGGTCGGGCAGGGGCCCGCGGCCCGTACGCTCCAGCTCGACCTGCCGCCGTTCACGCTCGTCGGTGCGACGACCCGCACGGGGCTCCTGACGACGCCCCTGCGCGACCGGTTCGGACTCACGTTCCGCCTCGAGCTGTACGCCCCGTCGGAGCTCGCGGCGATCGTGCGCCGCTCGGCGCGCATCCTGGATGTCGAGGTCGCGGACGACGCTGCGGAGCTCGTCGCAGCACGCTCGCGCGGCACGCCGCGCATCGCGAATCGCATCCTGCGCCGGGTGCGCGACGTCGCGCAGGTGCGCCACGCGGGGATCGTCACGACGGCCGTCGCCGAGGAGGCGCTCACGCTTTTGGAGGTGGACGGCGCCGGGCTCGAGCGCTTCGACCGCGAGCTATTGCGCTGCATCGTGGAGAAGTTCGGCGGCGGCCCGGTCGGCGTCTCGACGCTCGCTGTCTCACTCGGCGAAGAGGCGGAGACGCTCGAGGACGTCTACGAGCCGTACCTCCTGCAGCTGGGCTTCCTGCAGCGCACGCCGCGCGGCCGCATCGTCACCGATCGGGGGCGCGCGCATCTCGGCTCGCTGCCCGAGCCGTCCGTCCGTACGCTCTTCTAGGCTCCCGCCGATGAGCACGAGCTCACCCCGCGCCGACGCTGCGGCAGCGTCGGTCGGCGCGTGTGACCTGTTCGTCCTGCGCCGCGTGCGGGACGACCGGTTCGTGCATTTCGGAGGCAGCGGCCGCGGCGCCGGCTGGGCGGGGCTCGTGCAGGTCGAAACGGGCGAGTCCGACGCGCTTGCGCGCAGCCTGTCCGACCGCGTCCCGACGCGCATCTCGACGGGCGGGGAGAAGCTCGTCTTCGGCCCGTACTACGCGGCGTCGGCGGCGTTCGTGCCGGTGACGGGCGACGTTGTGGTCGTGTTCGGCTACGACGGCGACCAGCTCGCGGCCGCGACCGACGATGCGCTGCAGTCCGCCGGCACGATGGCCGCCGACGCGGTGACACAGGTGACGCCCGCGAAGCGGCTCGCCGACGAGCTGGAAGAGCTCGAGGCGGTGCAGGCCGCTGCTGCAGTCGACGTCGACGACGTCCACGAAGCGATGCGGGCGACGGCGCGGATCGCGGCGGAGTCGCTCGCGTGCGAGGTCGGCGCGCTGTACCTGGCCGAGGGCAACCGGCTCGTCGTCGTCGACCGCGGCTGGGAGCTCCACGCGCGTTCCGAGAACGTCGGGTTTGCGCTGAAGAGCGTGCTCGACGACGGGCGCTTTCCGTACTGCGTGCAGGACGCCTCCGTCGTGCCGCTGCCGACGCCGCTCGACGAGGAGCGGGGAATACGCTCGTACTACCTGCTCGAGCTGCACGGTCTCGCGCGCGGCGTGCTGTTCGTCGCGCACACCGACGCGGCGCCGCGCGGCTTCACGCTCCTGTGCCGCCGGCTCGGCCTGCGGCTTGCCGAAGTCGCGTCCGCGCAGCTCGGCGTCGCGCTCACGCGGGAGTGGTGCCGCGCAGAGGACGCGCGGCTTCGCGAGGCGTTCGAGCAGCTGCCCGCGTCCTGACGCGGTTCAGTCGAACAGCTGCCAGTGGCCTTCTGAGACGACGTCGACCTGGCCGTCGACGACGCGGATCGCGGTGTCGTCGTCGATCGCGTACGACGGGTTGCCCAGGCCGGCGGCCCACTGCTCTGCGGCCGCCATGGTGTTCTCCGGGAGGCTCGGGTGATCGACGTGCGGGAAGATCGAGAAGCCGACGATCCCGAGCGCGTCGTCGCCGCCTCCGGGCGGGTCCCATACCTTGAAGTCCTCGCCGATCCGAGGCGTCATCACCATGCTCCCGCCGCTCAGGCCGACCCACACCGGGTTGAGCGACGGCAGGAGGTCGGCAAGGCCGGACGCTCTCATGTGGTGTGCGAGGTACAGCGAGTCGCCGCCGTTCACGAGCAGGACGTCGGCCTCCTCGACGGCCGGAGCCCACAGCTTCTCGTCGAGGGTCGGAAGCGCGGCGAGCTCGAGCACGCCGAGCGACTTCCAGCCCAGCTCGCACATGGGCGTGGTCGCCTGTCCGGTAATGAACCGATACGACCCGCGAAAGCCGCCCGGCGTGTGCCCATACGAGGCGGTGGGAATGCAGAGGGCGTCGCACTCGGCGATCGGCTTGCCGAGCAGGTCGAGCATCGCAGCATTGATGCTCGGGTTCTTGATGCCGGCGGAGGTGAGCAGCAGCTTCACGGTGTTCCTTCGGTTGCGGGATACGGCTGGTGGTGCCGTCTGGTGAGACTCGCGATCAGCCGAAGAATCATCGGTGCGACGAGGAGCGCCATCACGTCGAACCACACGTAGCCGCTCGCAACTCCACTTGGCGGATTGCCGTCCGGGATGCCCAAGCCCGGCAGCGTCGGCGCCCAGCGCCACGTGCCGATCGCGGTCCCATAGAGCTCGAGGCACGCGACGACGAGGAACACGCCGGCGTAGACCGTGCGGTTGCGCCCGCGCCACAGGAAGAGGAGCAGCAGCGGCACGCCGATCGCGCCTGCGACGTCGCGGCGCGGGAGCACGGTCAGCCCGAGGATGCCCCAGCCGGCCGACACGACCGCCGCGGTCGCGACGAGCGCCACCGCGTTGCGGCGCAGCGCCGCCGCCAGCGAGAGCCCGGTCAGATAGACGAGCCCGTGTGCCGGTGGGATGAAGAGCGGCAGGTTGTGCAGCCGATAGTGGTAGACGCCCCAGATGAGCGAGCCGGTGACCTCGCCGACGGTCGCGAAGCAGACGACGCCGAGGGTCTGCACGCGCCGCTCGAGCGGCACGCGCGCGAGCGCGGCGGCGAGCACGAGCCAGGTGAGCACACCTAGCGCAAGCTGCTCGTGGTAGCTCGCGAAGTGGTCGAGCGCGAGCAGGCCGGCGAGGTAGCCGCAGCCCGCGGCGACCGCTACTGGGGGCGGAACTGCAGCTCGTGCCACGACGGCACCGGAGCGAGCTCGAGCAGCGGCCGTCCGCCGCCGCCCGGGTGCTGGTAGGCGAACTCCGCGTCGTCCTCGTCCCAGACGACCTCCAGTGCTCCGCGCTTCACCTGGTGGTCGAGCCAAGCGCCGCGGAAGATGAGCTTGCGCAACCAGTAGACGAGGGACTCCCCGTCGACGAGCGACACGCGCTCCCAGTTGCGCAACAAGTAGCGGCCGAGGCGGGAGGACGGCTCGCCGATCACGCCCTGCGCAGCGAGCGAGACGAGATCGGCGGTCTCCTCGTCGTCGAGCTCGGACGTCTCGACGACGCCGAGCTTGACCGCCGCCGCGACGACGCGGCCTTCGAAATCGGCGGCGCCGAACGAGAAGCGGTAGCCGAGGAACTCGACGATGTAGTCGCTCCCCGACGAGTAGTTCGCATCGGGCGAAGGCAGCGCGTCAGGCACGATCCCATGGTAGTGAACGTGTTCGGGAGCATCCGCTGGGAGCGCGACATCGTATGGCTGCCGGCCGTCGTCTTCGGCGGTGGGCTCGTCCTTGGCGTCTTCATGCTGCTGGGCCGCGCATTCGCCGCGACCGTGCGCGAGGCCGGGCATCCGCGGCTCATCATGGGCGGCGTCGCGCTCGTGATCGGCGCCGTCGTCCTCATGACGTGGCTCGGCGTGACGCTGCCTAGAGAATGACGACCGGCGTCCCGACGCGGACGTGCTCGAACAGCCACTCGGCGTCAGGCACCTGCATCCGGATGCACCCGTGCGAGGCGCTGTAGCCGATCGAGGTCGGCTCGTCGGTGCCGTGAATGCCGACGCCCGGTGCGTTCAGGCCCATCCAGCGCGTGCCGAGCGGGTTGTCCGGGCCGGGCGGGACGGGCTGCAGGCCCTTCGCCCATGCGTCCTGCGTCGGCGGATACCACCACGGGTCGCGCTGCTTGTCCATGATGTGCCAGAGCCCTGAAGGCGTCGGGTAGATCGCCTGCCCGGTGGCGACGGGGAACGTGCGGACGAGCTTGCGGCCCTCGTAGAGCCGAAGGCTGTTGGTCGCGCGCGTGACGACGATCACGGGACCGAACGCGGCGACAGTCTTCTTCGCGGGCATGGCGTTCGTGATCAGCCGAAGCGGCGCACGATTGCCGCTCGCGACGAGCCGTGCGATCGCGGCCTGCATCGCCCGCGCGTCGACGGCGAGGCCGGACCGTGCGGGCGCGAACGTCGGGCCTGCGACCGTCGCACCGGTGACGCGCGCGGCGACCGGATGCCGGTCGTAGCGGCGCGCAAGCCGCGCGACGATGCGGGCCGCGTTCGAGCGCGAGTAACTGACCGGCACCGCGATTTCGCTGCCGGGAGTCGCCGCGAGCGCCGAGCCGACCGCGGCGTCGACGTCGACGCGCGCACGGAGCGTCGCGGGAGCGATCGTCGTGCTCTCGCCGGCGTAGGTGATGGAGAGCGGCTGTTGGAACGCGGTGTCGATCCTGCTCCGGGCCGGCTCCGACGTGAGACCGCCGACGTGGATCCCGGCCACCGAGACCCCGTCCGGGATGGCCCGCGTCGGCGTCGACGCGGGGGCGGCGGCGCACGCGAGGCCGGCGGCGGCACAGAGCGCGGCGAGCGTTCTCAGCACGGCCCCGAATTACAGCACGTTCCAGGGACTTTTCGCGAACGCCGTCCGGTCCGCTCCGTACCGTCGTCGGCATGGCGTCCGGCAGCTGGCAGATCGATCCCTGTGCCTTCGGGGAGGCCCGCGCGCTCGTCCGCGAGCTCGCCGTCTCCGAGACGACGGCGTCCGTTCTCGTCCGGCGCGGCTATGCGGACATCGCCGAAGCGCGGCGCTTCCTGGACGGGGCGCTACCCGGGCACGACCCGTTCTCGCTCGGCGACATGAGCGCGGCGGTCGAGGCGCTTCGCAGCGCGATCGCCGCGGGCTCGCGGATCTGCGTGCACGGCGACTACGACGCCGACGGAATCTGCGCGACCGCGCTCGCAGTCCTGCTGCTGCGCGAGGCCGGTGCGGACGTCGACCGCCATCTTCCGTCGCGCTTCGAGGAGGGCTACGGCCTCAACGCATCGACGCTGTCACGGCTCGCCGAGGACGGGTTCGAGCTCGTGCTCACGGTCGACTGCGGCATCACCGGCGTCGCCGAGGTCGAGCATGCGCAGTCGCTCGGGCTGCAGGTCGTCGTGACGGACCACCACCGGCCGGGCGGCGAGTTTCCGCCGTGCCCGGTCGTGGCGCCGCTCAAGGGCGACTACCCCTTCACGGGTCTCTGTGGAACCGGCGTCGTGTGGAAGCTCGCGCAGGCGCTCCTCGGTGACGAGCATCCGTTCCTCGATCGGCACCTCGACATCGTCGCGCTCGCCACGGTGGCCGACGTCGTCCCACTCGTCGACGAGAACCGCGCACTCGTGCTTGCGGGCCTGCGCCGACTCGCACAGACGCAGAAGCCAGGGCTGCGTGCGCTGATGCGTGTCGCGGGCGTCGACGCGGCCGCGGTCGACGAGTCGTCGATCGGCTTCCGGCTTGCGCCGAGGATCAACGCGTCCGGCCGGCTCTGCCGCCCCGAGGCGGCCCTCGCGCTTCTCGTCACCGAGGACGAGCGCGAGGCGAACGCGCTGGCCGAGGAGCTCGAGGGCTTGAATCGCGAGCGGCAGGCGATCGAGGAGCGAATCCTTCGCGAAGCGATCGACGAGGTCGAGTCGTGGCCGGAGCCGCGGCGAAGACGGCGTGGCTACGTCGTCGCGGGAGAGGGCTGGCACGAAGGTGTGATCGGCATCGTCGCCTCGAGGCTCGTCGAGCGTTACAACCGGCCGGTCGTGCTCGTGGCGGGCGAGGGTGACGTGTGGAAGGGGTCGGGGCGGTCGGTCTCCGCGTTCGACCTGCACGGCGGGCTCGGTGCGTGTGCGTCGCACCTCGAGCGTTTCGGAGGTCATCGCGCCGCAGCCGGGTTGTCGATTCGCGCCGAACGCATCGAGTCGTTCTCGGCGGCCTTCGCGGCGCACGCCGACAAGGTTCTCGCCGAGGACGACCTGCAGCCGATCACCCATGTCGACGCGGTGGTCGAAGGATCGAAGCTGACACTGGAGCTTTGCGCCGAGCTCGGCCGGCTCGCGCCGTTCGGTCTCGGCA
>Ga0070741_10021395_pt1 | contig 10067 bp, 14 predicted proteins | sample Coa_R1_4_FD_66440 | JGI IMG/M metagenome (GOLD analysis project Ga0070741, IMG submission 66440) | Surface soil microbial communities from Centralia Pennsylvania, which are recovering from an underground coalmine fire - Coalmine... | ecosystem: Environmental > Terrestrial > Soil > Unclassified ...
TCCACCGCGGTTTTAACATTGTCGTAGTTTTTCTCAAACTCAAATTCCGGCGTATGCACGCCCACTATTACCAGCCCCTTGTCCGCGTACTTGTCGTACCACGCGTTCAAATAAGGAATAGTTCTGATGCAGTTGATGCAGCTGTAGGTCCAAAAGTCGACGATCACGACCTTGCCCTTCAGGTCCGCAAGCGTCAGTTTCTCGCCGTCGGCGGTGTTGATGTAGCCAGAGATCCCTGCCAATTCCGGCGCCAGCTTGAACTGCGATTTGTCGATATGCACCTTTGTGGTGGTGCCGTTCTGGACAATAGTTGCAGGCACAAAGTTGTTGTCCTGTTGGCCCGATGCGGCCTTGTTGAGGGCAGGGTTGTTGAAATAGATCCCAAAGCCGGCGATGAGTGAGACGACTCCGATGCCGACAGCCAGCGCGCTCAGGTTGTCCCTGTTCACGCTCCACCCTCCAGGTTGATTATCTGATCCGCAAGAGGAAAGTTGCCGATGACGCTCAGCTGGTTGGTGAACACCAGAATGCCAAGTATTATCAACACCGCGCCCATTATCGGGTTGAAGTACTTCAGATGCTTTGTCATCTTTCTGATGATCTTGGTTGATCTGGAGAAGAACGCCCCTGTTATCAGGAACGGTATGCCAAGCCCAAGCGAGTAGGCAAGGAGCGAATTGTACGCGGCTCCAGGCGACGTGGCTGCAAGCGTAAACGTGGTGCCAAGTATCGGGCCTACGCACGGGGTCCAGCCAGAAGCAAATGCCGCGCCAAACACAAACGAAGTCAGGTAGCTGGTCTTGAAGCGCGGGATGTTTGTCATCTTTTTCTCAAAGTTCAGGATGCGCAGCTTTGTAGACAGGATAAGGTACGCGCCAAAGACGATTATCACGATCCCACCTATCGACTGGAGTGTGCTCTGAAAGCCCGTGCCGACATTGGCAAGGACGCTGTTCAGTATGACTCCAAGGACCGCAAACACCAGCGAGAACCCGAGCACAAAGTAGACGGTGTTTAGGAATATGTTAAGCCGGGTGGACTTTTTGATCGTGACTGAAGAGCCGCCGGCGTTCTGCTGGCCGGAAACCTCGCTGAGGGTTGTGCCTGACAAATATGAGACAAACGCCGGTATTATTGGCAGAATGCAAGGCGAGAAGAACGAGCCGGCTCCCGCAAGTGCAGATACCAGAATGCTTGCTTCTACCAATTCAAGAGGGAGCTCGCCGATTTCGCTTTTATCCTTTTTTCCAGATTTGCACCAAATTACAACAATATATGGCGAGAGGTTTCATGTTGTCACATTTTATGACATCAATTGTATCTATTCCGCAGCTTTTGGAGGCTGCTTCACTCCTTCAGGCCATACAGTGACCTTCAGGAGAGCAATCAGGCCGCCAAGCTCGGCGATGTGTATCACCACAAAATACGGCAGCAAGTCATCAGCATACAGCTTTGCCATCGCGAAATATCCATAGACTGCTATCACATTATGCAGCATCAACATGCCGGCAAATATCATGAGGCCGACCGTGAACGTGGCCTTGGTCTTGCTGTATATGTTTGCATATACTGCGAGCAGGGCAACAAGTATCGCCATGTTTGCCATGCCAACAATGGAGCTGATGTCCATCAGCAAAGACATGATATTACGCGATTGAACTAGCCTTATTTACTTTTTTCCAGATCTACGTTTCTCTATCGTCGCCCTGACCTCGTTGAACGCCTCGATGTTGGCTTCGAGATAGTTCGAGATGAAGTAAAGCACGCCATATTTTTCGCCTGCCTTGCTGACCATGTTGTTCTTTTCAAGCACGCCGATGTGGTGCTGCGCGGCCTTGTAGTCTACCCCGAGCGCCTCGGCAAGCTGGTTCATGTTGTACGGGTGATCTTTTAGTAGGTCGATTATCCTGATCCGGTTCTCGCCGCCCCGCGAGCCGGCAAAAAGATACCACAGCAGGCGCTTGGCGTACGGGTCAGGCATGTATTACTGCTCGCTAGGGTAGGGATTTAAACCTGGCATTTTAGATTGATGTAATGCAAGCTGACAAATTAATATGCATAAAACAGGTATCTCTAATTATGGCCGGCTTTGCTGACAATATGCGGGTTCGCCCTCCTTGCATAATTTGTGGAAGCAGCAAGATGGAAAAGAATGACTTGCAGGTCGACTGGATCAAGGGCAGTTGGAAAGGGGAATGGACCTGCAAGAATGGCCACACGAATGTCTTCAAATAGTTATCAGAATCGCACGCTTAGCCGTGTTGCACTTGTATCTTGATTCCGTCCATATCGTAAACAAAACCTGATCTTTCGGACATGGTCGATGCCATTCCTGACTTTGACAATTGATCTGCCAGTCTTTGAAACTCCTCTTTATTTGGCATCACGATGCTGAAATGATTCAGCCCGACGCTTTCCGATGAAGCAGGTGAAATATCGGTTCCAAGCCAAGTATTGGCTGCTATATGGTGATGATACTTGCCTGCTGCAAAAAAGGCAGCGCTTGGAATAGTCGCAGTCAAGTTCAACCCAAGAATTTCATTGTAGAACTTTATTGCCTTGGCTACATTGCGAACATGTAGGTGGACATGGCCTATCGTGGTCTTAATCGGCATTTTCTTCCAGCCTTGATCAGTTGATTCCCTGAGCAGGTCACTTGTGTCCAGGGGAAGCGTTGCCATTTCTATCCGGCTGCCGCTCCAGCTCCATTCTGACGCTGGTCTGTCTCTGTAAATCTCGACTCCGTTAAAGTCTGGATCGCGTAGGTAGATTGCTTCTGACACGAGATGGTCTGCAAGGCCGTCGAAATGCACCTGATCGCGGTTTTCGCGAAGATTTTGGAGCATATCTGCCAAGTACTTTCTCTCTGGAAGCAATATCGCAAAGTGGTATAGTCCTGCTCTTTTTGGTTCAGGGTTCTCCTTTACCTGCAGCAATTCGACTAGATACGAAGAGGCACCGGCTGCGGAAAGCAATGCTTTCTCGCCTGACGGTTTTCCAATTATTTTGAAACCCAGAATATTCTGGTAAAAGTCGAGCGAGCGCGAAAGATCCGACACGTTCAGACTGACGTCTCCTATTTTCATGGACGGGTTCATCCTGAACAACTGCCCTTCGATCCTGCTCATAGTAGCAATAATGCCACGCCTCTCTAATAAAGACGGTAGTGATTTAGGACCAAGTCAGTAAGTCTGACCTTACCGCAGTTTCGTAAACATGCACACCGTATACCTTATATCTCCGTCCGGTCTATCAAAGAGCAGACAAAGGTATTACGGCGGATTTGTCAAGTGTGCATGAAAAACTGCACGGAAAAAACTTTTCATGTCTTCCGTTGCTTTTGCGGTAGTTTAGAACTACAAAAACAACACAAAAGTGAAAAATAGAAAATGACGAAAACGTTTCAGGAATTGGGATTGAGTGCAGAACTAACAAAGGCACTCTCCGAAAATGGATTTGAGGCGCCATTTCCCATACAAGAGGCAGCCATACCCCTTATTTTGCAGGGTAGGGATGTCGTGGGCCAGGCGCACACAGGAACCGGCAAGACGGCAGCTTTTGGTCTGCCAATTTTGGCCAAGATAAAGCCAAACGGCCCAGTGCAGGCATTGATACTTGCCCCGACAAGGGAACTTGCGGTGCAGGTGACAAACGAGATCAACCGGTTCGCAAGGTACACAGGAATCAGGACGGCCGCGATATATGGCGGGCAGAGCATCGGAGTCCAGCTGGACAGGCTCAGGCACGGCGTGCAGATAATAGTAGCGACGCCAGGCAGGCTGATTGACCACATCAAGCAGGGCTCGATAATTCTAGACGACGTCAAGTTCGTAGTGCTCGACGAGGCAGACAGGATGCTGGACATGGGGTTCATTGACGACATCAAGTTCATCCTGTTCTACGTGAGCGACAAGAGGCAGACTTGCCTTTTCTCGGCCACGATGCCGCCAGAGATACTGAGGCTCGCAGAAGAGTACATGGAAGACGACGTCGAGAACATCAGGCTGAACGAAGAAGAGATCACGCTTGAAACAATCGACCAGTCGTACCTGGTGATTGAAGAGCGCGAGAAATTCAAGTACCTGTGCGAATTCATAAAGAAGAACCACGACGCAAAGGAGCAAACAATAGTGTTTGCAGCGACAAAGCAGAGGGCTGACAGAGTATCGCACAACCTCAGGGGCGAAGGGTTCAAGGCAGTAACAATACACGGCGATTTGTCGCAGAGGCAGAGGGACAACTCGATGCAAAGGTTCAGGAAGGGAAGCGAGGAAATTCTTGTCGCGACAGACATTGCGGCAAGGGGAATCGACGTCCCGACAGTCGGCCACGTCATCAACTACGACGTGCCAGACGACCCGAACATCTACTTCCACAGGATCGGAAGGACCGCGAGGGCAGGCGCAGAGGGCAAGGCCATCTCGCTTGTGTCGCAGGACAGGGTTGCCGACTTTGACAGGATACTAGCCCAGACAAAATTGCCGATACGCAAGCTAAACGATGAGATGGGAATTGCCGTGCCAGTGGTGCAGCAGCGCCAGTCGTATGGCGGTGGACGCAGGAGCTATGGCGGCGGAAGTCGCGGTGGCGGATATGGCGGTGGACGCAGGAGCTATGGCGGCGGTGGAGGTTACGGTGGCAGGCGCAGCAGCTACGGTGGCAGCAGTGGCGGCGGATATGGCGGTGGACGCAGGAGCTATGGCGGCGGAAGTCGCGGTGGCGGATATGGCGGTGGACGCAGGAGCTATGGCGGCGGTGGCAGGCGCAGCTATGGCGAGAACAATAACAGCAGCTACAGCAACACTAACTACGAGCACGGCTACACCGGCGGAAGCACCCAGTACTAAAACAACAAGCGGGCATACCAATCATTTTTAAAGCCCGCTCGCTTTTCATTTTTCAATGTCTTTTGGCGTCGATACCCTCGGCGGTCTGACTGAGAAGCTGAAGCTATTGGTCAATGATACGCAGAATTTGTACGAGTCGTTTATCGACGCAAACCAACTGTACAAGCAGGGCAAGATGAATGACAAGGAATTCTTTGCCAAGATAGGCGAGTACCTTGTCGCTACCTCCGCGATGAACTTTCTTGCTGTTCGCGTAATACTTGAATTAAAGACCGCGATGGAAAAGGGCACGACCATCAAGAGCCCGACAGGCGGAACCCCGACTCCGTCGGGGCAGCAGGCTGGATTTGGCATGGGCGGCTTTGTTAATGCAGGCGGCATGGCCGGACCTTCAAGCGAATATACGATGCCTTCGCCCCAGATGCAAGAGCCCTCGTTCAAGCCTGTAGAGATCGAGCTTCCAAGGCCGCAGTCAGGCACAAAGAACTGCATAATATGCGGCGCCTCCATACCGGCAAAGGCCAAGTTCTGCAGCAAGTGCGGGCGTTCGCAATAATTAATAGCCACGGCTGGACAACCAAAACCATGACCAAGGTTTTCAATGGCAGGTCTGCCACTGAGGAGTACATGTCCACTCACTCGCTTACATTTTCCACTCCCGAGATGACACTGAGAAAGTTTGCGTTGTGGCTCGGGGAACAGGTGAACCTAGCCGGAACAGGGCAGGGCCCGCGCCTACTGCTCTATCTTGAAGAAAAGGGCGGTAAAAAAGACTCGGAGCTAGCGCCTGACACGGACGACTCGTTCAGGCCAAGTGGTGCAGTCACCGACATGTACAAGGGCGCCGAATCATCGATGCCGACAGAGGAGACGGCGCCGCAATTAACGCCGCTAAACAGGGAGACTCTGGAGCCGGAAGGGAAATTCTGCATTTCTTGCGGCAACAAGCTAAAAATCAATGCAAGGTTCTGCACAAAGTGCGGTAGCGCGCAGAGCTAGCGTTTATTCTCTTTTTCCTTCATTTTCAGGTAGCACTCGTTGCAGATGGTTTTCGAGAACAGGAAATTGAGTGAGTAGAACCTTACTCTGCCGCAGGACTCGCAGGCGCGCACACATAATGCTGGCACGAGCCGGCGGATAAACCTACAGCAAAATGCAAATAGCGCATGGCAGCATGCAGCATGGTTGAAGCATTTCAGGCTAGTCATCACGGGCAACCCGGGGGTAGGCAAGCACACAAGCGCCAAGATAATCGCGGAAAAACTTGATGCAGAAATAATCGACATCAACAAGGTTGCAATCGGCAACAACGCTATTGCAAAAAAGACAAGCAAGGGTCTTGACGTTGACACCAAGAAATTATCCAGGCTGCTTGCAAAGGCGCTTGCCGCAAAAAAAGATCTGATAATAGTCGGGCATCTTGCGCCGTACGTGCTCAAGCCCGCCGGCGTTGACATGGTAGCTGTCCTGCGCAGGTCGCCCTACGAGCTTGAAAAAACATTTGAGAAGAGGAAATACACGGCAGAAAAGAGCCGCGAGAACATGGCAAGCGAGATTCTCGGCGTGTCGCTTTATGATTCATTAAAGACGTTTGGCAAGCGCAAGGTAGCCGAGTTTGACACCACCGGCAAGACGCCAGAGCAAACTGCTGGCGAAATAATATCCACTCTGCAAAAAAAATCGCCGAAAAAAACCGTGATAGACTGGCTGGCGATGGTGTCAGAAAAAGGCGACATGCAGAAATTCTTTGAATACTGATTAACAGGATCAGATGATAAAATACCGTTGAAAAAATGGCTCCTGCCCATTATGTTCATACTAGGCGTTGCGGCGATGGCTTCCATGCGGCCAGCCCACGCAGAATGCGGCCCGGACAGTGACTGGCCGGATAGGCGCAATTGCAGGAATCGGGATAGCAGGAGCTGCAGCTGTGTTATACATATTTAGGAAAGCCAGGCAGCGATGACAGTATGGGCAGGGCGCGCATGAGCGACGATGCTGTTCAGGCAAAGACAGGCAAGAACTGGCAGCAGTGGTTTTCAATCCTTGACAGGATGGGCGCGACAAAAATGACCCACAAAGAGATTGCAGGATACCTCTACGAAAAGCAGGGTGTGCCCGGCTGGTGGAGCCAGATGGTGACAGTCACCTACGAACAGGAGCGCGGCCTGCGCGAAAAGCACGAGAGGCCTGACGGCTACTCTGTGAGCGCAAGCAAGACATTTGACGTTCCGCTGAGCACCATGTACAAACACTGGAGCGACGAAAAATTGCGGAGCAAGTGGCTCAAGGACAGGTTCGCTATCCACAAGGCAACAAAAGAAAAATCGATGCGGATCACTTGGAATGACAACACTAGCGTCGAAGTGAATTTCTATGAAAAGAACGGATCAAAGAGCCAGGTGGCTGTGCAGCACAGCAAGCTAGCAGATTCAAAGCAGGTAGAGGGCGCGAGATCATACTGGAAGGCTGCTCTTGTACGCTTGCAAGATGCACTTGCCTAAAAATTCGTATATATACCACCGTCAAGATACCGTTCAGGATGGCAGCAGTTGTTACCCGCAAATTTGGAGAGGAGACGCTCCAGTTCCTTGGGAAAAAAGTCTCCATAGAAACTTCAGATAACAAAGTTTACAACGGCACGCTCGCCGGCATTGACGAAAAGCTTGACGTGGTGATTGACAACGTGGAAGGCCACGGCATCCTGAAACTGATCTTGAACGGCGCGTTTGTAAAAGAGATAAGACTGATGGAAAAGCCGTTTGACTTCAAGGCCCTTGCAGAGAGGCTGGCGCGGGTGTTCCCCGGCCTTGTCAAGATACGCGAAGACGTCGGCGCGATAATCGTCATGGACAAGATAAAGGTCACGCAGGCGGGAGTTGAGGAAGGCTCTGGGCTGTCTGCCGACAGGGTCAGGCAGATCTATGACGATTTCATGAGGGAGTCAAAGAAGTAGTTGTGTTCGAGGTCCGGTACTCGGATCTGGCTGCAAGGATAGGCAGGCTTGAGACGCCCCATGGGGTCGTCGAGACCCCGGCTTTTGTGCCGGTTGTACACCCTGTGAGACAGACCGTCAGCACGCAATTTCTAAAAAAGATGGGCTTTGACATCGTGATCACGAATGCCTACATCACGCTCCGGCACTTTGGTGACGAGGCCCGGAAACGCGGCATCCACGACATCATAAATTATGATGGCGCGGTCATGACCGACTCGGGCGGCTACCAGGTGATCGAATACGGCTCCGTAGACGTCGAGCCGGCTGTCATGGCGCAGTTTGAAAAAGACATCGGAAGCGACATACCGATCCCGCTTGACAAGCCCACTGGCTATGGCCTAGACTACCATCGCGCAAAGGAATATGTCGCGACCACTCTGGAGAACTGCAAGGAGACTCTGCGCGTTGTAGGGGACACGGACGCGATATGGGTCGGACCTGTGCAGGGCGCAGAGCATTCTGACCTTGTGGAGCACTCCGCAAGGGAGCTTGACAAAATGGGCTTCAGGCTGATGGCGCTTGGAAGCCCGGTTGAAGTGATGGAGGCGTATGAATTTGCGACGCTTGCAAAAATGATAGTCGCCGCAAAGAAAGTCATCCCGGCAAAGCCGGTGCACCTGTTTGGAGCAGGCCACCCGCTGACAATCCCGCTTGCAGTTGCCCTTGGCTGCGACATGTTTGATTCGGCTTCCTACATGCTGTACGCAAAGGACGGCAGGTACATGACCCCAAATGGCACAGTCAGGCTGGATGAATTGACATATCTGCCCTGCCAGTGTCCCGTCTGCAGCTCGCACAACCTGCAGGAGCTCCGCGGTATGCAGAATGACGAGAGGGTGATCGAGGTTGCAAAGCACAATCTGCACATCCTAAAGGCGGAAGTGGACTCGGTAAAGCAGGCGATAATGGACGGCAGACTGTGGGAATACGTTGTCCAAAAGGCCAGAGCGCACCCAAAGCTGATGGAGGCAGTGCAGCTTTTCAAGGACATCGAGATGCTTGAAGACGGGACGCCGATGTTCAAGGAAAGGGCGATCTTTTTCTACGGCCCGGTAGACCAGCACAGGCCGGAGGCAAAGCGATTCAGGCGAGCGGTTGAACAATTCAAGACGTCAAAGAAAAAATTAATCTTGTGTCCCGAAGGCGAGCTCCACCCGTTCTATTCCACCAGAAGATTTAGGGAGATCGTGAAAAAGTTCCCTGACGCGCAGGTGTGCAGCTACAGCCCGTTCCTCGGGATTATCCCGGCCGAAATATCTGATGTGTTCCCCGCGTCGCACAACCTTGCTACAAGGACAGGCCAGAGGCCGCAGGATTTTCCCACTTTTGTCGAGTCATTGAGCAGGTTTGCATCCAGATTTGACGAAGTGACAATAGTAGCCGATGGCTTCATGAAAGAAGCAGTGGCGGCTGCAAGGCTAAATGCACGAGTCGTAGATGATACTTTAGAGCTTTGAAGTACGGTGACGCGGTCAGGCTGCAGAAGGAAATTGCAGGAAAGGTAGTTGCGTATGATGACTTTAGCGAGATCAAGCGCATCTGCGGAGTAGACGTTGCCTATGACGGCAATATCGCATATTGCTCCGCATTGGTTATGGAAAAAAACCAGGTCATTGAAACAGCTGACAACAAAACTAGAGTGACGCACCCGTACATACCCGGGCTATTGATGCTGAGAGAGGCAGAGCCCATCTTCCAGACAGTCAGAATGCTAAAGGATGATTATGATTTGCTGTTGATAGATGGCCATGGGCTCTTGCACCCAAGGAGGTGCGGCCTTGCCTGCTATGTCGGCGTGACTCTGGACAAGCCCGCGATAGGAGTGGCAAAGAGCCGGCTATGCGGCACTGTCCAACCCGACGGATTTGTCGAGCTTGGCGGCCAGGCCCTTGGCTACCTGCTAGGCAGGCTGTACATAAGCGTCGGCCACAGGATAAGCCTGAAAACTGCGATAGAAATCGTGAAGCTTGGCACGGAGCCATTGAGGCTTGCAGACGCCAATTCAAAGGCGCAAAAAAGAAGGAAAGGGCTCTAGGCTTTTACTATCACTGGCTGCTCTTCGACTTTTTCAAGCTCTGGCTCGGCTTCTGGCAGCTTTATCTTTGCCCTTTGCTTGTGCTCGTAGTACATGTAGTCGCACATTGCTAGACGATATGCAAGTCATTGCAGATAAGGCTTTTCATGCAGGGATTTCGATGTCTGGAACCTTGATTCGCAGGCGC
>Ga0070741_10021396_pt1 | contig 10067 bp, 5 predicted proteins | sample Coa_R1_4_FD_66440 | JGI IMG/M metagenome (GOLD analysis project Ga0070741, IMG submission 66440) | Surface soil microbial communities from Centralia Pennsylvania, which are recovering from an underground coalmine fire - Coalmine... | ecosystem: Environmental > Terrestrial > Soil > Unclassified ...
GCCCCTTCGTGTGATAGAGCGCGCCGGGCTGGGGTCCTCGCTTGAGGTTGTACATCGGCACGGCTTCCACTTCGAAGCCGTCAAATTTCTTCGTTTCTCCGTTTTTCAGAACGGTAATCCCGTGGACCTGGTCGGCCACGGCTTGCGGCCCGACAACGGCCGTCGATTCCTTTTTCAGCTTGTCGATCATGCCCTTGTCGAGGTGATCGCCATGGATGTCGGTGATGAAAATATAGTCGGCCCGGGGCAGGCTCGAATAGTTGCCCTGGCTCCACGGGTCGATGTGAATCACCTTGCCTTCAAACTGGAGCATCAGGCTCGCGTGATGGATCGGGGTGATCGTCAGATCACCAGCGTTTGTCTGGATGACGTCGGCCGCCTGCGAGATGCCCGCGGCGGCAGCGGCCAGCGCGAAATAAATCAGAAAAGAAGCTATGGGAAACTTCATGCCATCGATTTAACTACACTTGGCGCCTGACTCGCAATCCGCGCACCTTCTCCAAGGCGGCAAATCGTGGAGTAGGAAAGCTGGCGGGAAAGCCAACGGCGCTATTGCAGCACGGGCACTTTGTGGGCTTCCAGCGCTTCCGACAGGCGTCGAATGTCATCGTCGAGCGGACGGTCGGCGTCAACAAAAGCGCCGAGTTCTCGGATGCTCCGGTAAACCGGCCCCGTGCCGGCGCCCAGAATCTCCGCGCCCTTCCGTAAGTCAATGGCCTGGGCCAGCGCCAGCAGCACAATCGACATCGAATCGCGCAGCACCCGAACCATGTCCATCGCCGTGAGCGCGGCATGCGCTCCCAGGCTGACCACGTCCTGATTGAACTGCTCGGTGGGCAGCGTATGGATCAAGCTCGCCGCCGACATCTGGCGCAGCGCCGTCACCAGGCTGGTGTGCACGATCTGCATGCCTTTGAATCCCTGGTATACGCCGGGATGCGGGCTCAACGAGTTAGGCAGCCCGGCCGAAAACCGCTCGTCCATCAGCAGGGCCATGAGTGAGTGCATCCAGTTCGCCAGGTTGGCCATGTCGAGCTTGATCCCGTCCATCGCCCGCGCGATGTGACCTCCATAGAAGTTGCCGGTATGGAAAACGCGTCCCTGCTCGGGGTCGATCAGCGGATTGTCGTTCACCGAGTTGGCCTCGCGCTCGATCACCAGCCGGGCCTGTTCCAGGCTCTCCAGCATCGGCCCGAGCCCCTGCGGAACGCAGCGGAGCGAATAGGGACTCTGAATCGCCTCATGCGCCACTACTACTTCATGGGAATGCACATTCTCCGCCGCTGCGCGCCGGCGAATTTCGTTCAGCGGGACGGCCAGCTTGCTGTCCATCAACAGAGAGTTCAGCATTTCCGCCGCCCGGAGCTGGCCCGGATGGTGCTTCACCATGTGAATCAAGGGATGGAAATAATCGGGCGACGATTCCAGCGCCTCTACCGCCAGCGCCACGGCTGCCAGGCCGATCCGGAGCAAATAGTCGGCATCCCAGACCACCATCGCCGCGATGCCCGTCATGGTGGTCGTTCCGTTAACCAGCGCCAGCCCCTCCTTGGCCTGGAGGCGGATCGCCTCGAGTCCCTCGCCCGCCAGCGCTGTTGATGCGGGAACAACGGCGCCCCGGTATCTCACCGTCCCTTGACCCAGCAGAGTCCGCGCTACGTAGGCCGAAGGGCATAAATCACCGCTGGCGCCCACCGACCCGTAACGGGGAACAATCGGCGTGATCCCGTGATTCAGCAAATCGAGCAACCGCTCCAGCACTACCCACCGGACGCCCGAGTAACCGCGCGCCAGAGCGTTCGCCCGGAGCAGGATGGCGGCTCGCACCGCATCCTCGGGCAATGGATCTCCGACGCCGCAGGACAGAAAGCGCAGCAGGTTCTCCTGATGATGCTGCAACTCTTCATCCGGGATAATGAATTTCACATTGCCGCCGAACCCGGTATTGACGCCATAGATCAACTCCCCGCGCTCCAGCATGGCGCGAACGGCTTCCGGCCCGCGCTCGATCCGGCGCCGGAAGTCCTCGCTGGACGGCAGCCGCACCGGCTGGTAATGCCGGGCAATGCCGGCAATGTCGTCAATGGTGAGGAACTTTCCGGAGATTTCGGTAGGCGTCGAGACGGCGGCGGCGGGCATGGCGTCCTCCCTGTGGGAAATATAACACCACAACACCACTATTAGGTGGTGCTATATATAGTATCCGCCTTCCGGCCGCCTCGGGTCAACCGGATGGCGTTCGGGTGCAATGCCTGGATGTTTGGCGTATGATGTAAGGCGCTTTGCGCAAAATCCCCAGGAGAGGTATCCGGAAATGAGATCCAAATTTAGGCGCTTTTGCGGCATGGCCGCTCTGGCGGTTGTTTCGGCCGTGGCATCTCAGGCGGCGGCGCCCGAGCACGCCATATTATGGGTGGTGGACGGCTTTAGTTCACAGGCGCCCGATCGCGTTAATTTGAAAAACCTAAAGGCGTTGATGAAGGAGGGCGTATATTACCGCAACAACTACACGGTCCAGACAGCCGATCCCTCCGGGCAGCCGGGCATGTGGTCCGAGTACCACACTTCTTCGATTCCCAACCCGGTCTTGCTGGCCGGCACGGCGATGCTGCTGCCGGGCAAGCAGCACTACGTGCAGGAGTCGTTTTTTCCCTTAAAGATCACGGCCCACGCCGTCAATGAGATTAGCTACCGGGCGCTCAACGTTGGTTTCCATTTCACGGCCCAGGCGGGCGGCCAGCTCATGATTCGGGCGGGCTACAAAACCGGAGATGACCGCACGCTTTACTGGGCGACCCAATTCCTCAAAGTGGCGCATCCTGCCTTCATGCTGATCCACATGCAGGATACGGGCTTCGCCGGCGGCGCCAGCCGAACCGCCCCTCCCGGGTCTCCTTACAAGGACAATATTTGGGGTGAAGGGTCGCCTTATATGAAGACGGTGGCTCAACAGGATGTTTATTTGGGCCAGTTCATCGACGAATTGAAGAAAGAGGGAATCTGGGATAAGACAATCATCTTCATCACTGGCGATCATGGCCAGACGACGCTCGGCTGGCATCCGCCGGAGGCGAGCGACGCCTGGACGATGCCGCTGGTAATGGCCGGTCCGGGAATAAAAAAAGGCCAGACCTTCGACTATGCCGAGTCCATCGATGTCGTCCCCACTCTCTGTTATTTGATGGGCGTCCGGCCGCCGATCAATTCCGATGGGAGAATCCTTGCCGAAGCGCTGGTTGATCCGCCGAAAGACGTGCCGCCCCGCCAGCAGAAAATCAAGGAGCTCGATTTCCTGCTGCTGGATGTGCAGAAGAAGCTCGAAGCCCTGGAAGCCAAGGCGCCTAGGGGCCGCAGAGACATTCGCGATATGTCGCCGCTGGCGCAGGCCGAAAGGGATTTTTACCGGATCGAGCGCATTCTGGAATGGCACCAATTCGGAACTTACGACCGCCTCATCGCCCACCACAAAGCGCTCTTGCAGCGCCTGGACGCGATGGCCGCGAACGGCGGCGCGGCCGGCAACTAAACGAACCGGAAAGCTCCGGTTGCATCCCGTTTACGCGTGCGGCCGCCGCGCCGGCCAGACGGCGGCGGCCGCCTTACATTCAGGGAACAAGAAAATCAATCTTTGGAAGTCCCCCGAAGGTTCACTATTCGCCAGAGCAGACGGACTTCTGGAATCCGCGCTATCGATCCAAACGCCGCAGAGGCGAGAATAGAAACCAAATCAAGCGGTCAGAAGGCAGTCTGCGGTTCCACGAGCCGATTCAGCCCTTGGATCCCGGATGATACGCGGCTCCGGAGTCGACTCGGTAGCCGGTCCCCCAGCCTGTTGCCCGCGAAGAGTGTAATCGGCGTTGCCTACGCGCCCTCGGCTGCTTCGCATCTTCGGCGTCCTTCAGGAACTCGTCCGCCTTGCGCGGCAGCGGTCTTGGAAGCCTCAGCCGCGGCGGCGCTGCTCGGCTTCCTTTTCGATATTTTCGAGCAGCGTTTTCATGTCTTCGGCGTGTTCCTCTTCTTTGGCGAGAATTTCTTCCATCAGGCGCCGGCTGGTCGGGTCGTTATTCCCCAGGTATCGGACGATCTCCGCGTAGGATTCGATGGCCACTCGCTCGGCCACCAGATCTTCCCGGATCATATCCACCAAAGTTTCTCCTTCCACGTATTCCGAGTGGCTGCGGGTCGCCAAACCTTCCGGATTGAAATTTGGCTCGCCGTCGAGTTGGACGATTCTTTCGGCGATCTGGTCGGCATGGACCTGTTCCTCCGCCGCGTGCTCCAAAAATTCCTGCGCCACGGCTTGCGAATGAATGCCCTTCGCCATGAAGTGGTGCCGCTTGTACCGGAGCACGCACACCAGCTCCGTCGCCAGAGCTTCGTTCAGCACGCGGATCACGGTCTCCCGATCGCCTTTGTAAGCCTCTGTGACGGCCCCTTGATCGATATGCTGGCGGGCGCGCCGGCGAATTTCGCGGATGTCCGCCAGAAAATAACCGGCCTTTTCGGCCGCAGCTTTGCTCTCGCTCATTTTTTCAGCCTGCCTTTCGTCGGCGGCTTGCGTGCGCCGATCTTGGTAAATCTTTACCGTTCCCCACCTCCGATTGGCTTGAGAACGGTCTCACCAGTTAGCACCAACGGGGCCACACCCTCGACTAGCTTGCATGATTTGTAACGAATGCCCCCGCGCGCCCGGCAAGCGAGGCACGCGGCCAACTCGCCCCCGGCGGGCAGGGTGTTTATTCGACAGGGGAACCCGTCTTTCCTTCCACCTGCGTTCCACCTGCGAGCCGCTTTCTTTGCGGCCAAGCAACGCGGCGGCCAAACAGGCCAATCCGCCGCTGACAACGAATCAAGGACATTCAAGGCAAAAGGGTTCGCCGTCCAGCGGTCCAGAGCCGGCATGCGTCCCTGTGAGGGAACGGACGTTCTGTTATAATATCCCCAGTCTGCGTCCCTCCTTACTGTGAGTAATGAAACTACCGGTTTGGATAAGCGCTTTGGTAGTGTTGGCGGCTTTCGCCCTTCGGGCGCAACCCGCCCGCACCCCGCCCCCCGGCGACTCTGAGAAGCCCGCCGAGATAGCCATCTTTTACGACGGCCCCACTCAGCCCCTTGCGGAAGGCTACCTCGATGCTTTGCAGATCGAAAACCTGCTTGGCCACTTCGGCCTGCGCGGCCGGCACATACCCATCGCCGCTTACCAGCCCGGCGAACTGGCCGGCTATCGCGCGGCTTTTTTTATCGGAACTGTCTCGGGCACGCGTTTCCCCCAAGGCTTTTTGGGCGAGGTGCTGGCCTCGCACCAGCCGTTTTGCTGGATCGGCCGCCACATCGGGAGCCTCGCGAATTCGCCTCGCGGGCGCCGCCTCGGATTCACCTACATCGACTACCGCGACGACCTCGAGTTTCGCCAGGTGGTTTACAAGAACACGCGTTTGCCCAAGGGAGATCCCGATCTCAACATCGTCTCCGTCACCGATCCGCGTTCGGTTCAGGTGCTCGCTGTCGCCGTTAACGACGAAAACGACCGGCATCCGTACGCGCTGCGCCAAGGCCGGTTCTGGTATTTCGCCGATAGCCCTTTTTCTTACGTGGAGGAAGGCAGCCGCTATCTGGTTTTCTGCGATCTCCTCCATGACATTCTGGAGATTCCTCACGGCGCCAGCGCCCGGGCACTGGTGCGTATCGAGGACGTAAGCACCGAAATCGATCCCGGTGATCTGCGGGCCGTGGCCGACACTCTCGCCGCCCGCCGCATTCCGTTCCAGATCAGCATCATCCCGATCTTTCGCAATCCATCGAAAGGATTTGAAGTCTATCTTTCCGACCGGCAGAATCTGGTCGATGCCATCCATTACATGATCGCTCGCGGAGGCGCGCCGGTGATGCACGGCACGACGCACCAATACCGGGGGCCGAGCGGCGACGATTACGAGTTTTGGGACGAGGCCGGCGGACGGCCGATTCAGCGAGACTCGGCTGGTCTGGTGCTCGAACGGCTCGGGCTCGGCTGGAAGGAGTGTCTGGCGAACGGGATCTTTCCGATCGCGTTTGAGACGCCTCACTACGGGGCGTCCGAGACCGATTATCTCGCCATGCGGCAGGTGTTTTCGCTTTTCAACGAGCGCACCATGCCCACGCCTGATGTGGCCTCCATCCAGTACTTCCCCTATCCCGTAATCGACCGGTTCGGGCGCTATGTGGTTCCTGAGAATCTGGGCTATCTGCCGGCGGAGAATCCCGATCCCAGAATTTTGATCGAGCGCGCGCGGAATATGCGCGTGGTGCGGGATGCAATAGCTTCCTTTTATTTCCATCCGTTCCTCGATCCCGCGCTGCTTGCCGAGACGGCGCGCGGCATTACAGAAGCGGGCTTCCGCTTTGTTTCACTGCGTGAATTCGGCGGCGCGGTGGATCTCGGGGGCCATTACGCCCTGCGGACCTCCTCCGATCGCGTGCGCCTCACGCCGCAGAAGCAATACTGGCGGAGCCGGGGTTTCGATGGGGCGGGGAAGCTGGTGAGCGAAACCGTGTCGGCATCCCCTTCATCCGGCGCCGTCGAAGTGGATGTCCGCCCGCCGGCCGGCGGCTGGGCGGTCGTGGATTGCATAGCCGAGGCCCCCCGGCGAACTTCTACGGCCGGCTGGCGAGCCCGTCTCGCCCAGTGGGAGAGCCGGCTGTGGCCGGCCCGCCGCTTCCTGGGGGGCAACGGCGATCTGGCGCCGTCCCCTCGGGCTTGGGTGTTGTGGCTGTCCGCAGCCTCGCCCGCGGAAGATAACAACCAGCGAAGCTATCGAACCCTGCTCGAAACCTTCGGCTACCAGACCGCCATTCTTCCCCTGGATCGGTTCCGGGCCGGGCCAGCCGGCCGCGGAACCATACTTGTCGTTCCCGAAGGCGCCGGGGAGCATCTCGAACCGTTCCAGCAGGACGCCGTGCTCTCCTATATCCGCGCCGGCGGCTTGGCCGTGTTGGAAGGGCGGCAGAAGTGGCTCGAACCGCTCGGCTTCCGCTGGTCAGGACACTCCATAACAGTCTCCACAGTCACCGATGTGCTTTATCCCGAAATGGACTTGCGCTGGAGGCCGGAGGATCGCGTCGAACGCTTCACGCCGCCGGAAGGCGCCGAACAATTGATGGTCGAGCCGCAAAGCAAGCAATTGCTGGCTCTGGCCGGGGGATACGGCTCGGGACGCTACGTCTACCTTGCTGTCCCGCTGGATCCTCACACGCCCGGCGCAACCAGCCACTATCCTTATTTTCCCGAGTATCTGGCAGAAGCATTTCGCCTGCCGCCCTCTCCGCGCAGCCCGGGAATAGAGGCGTATTTCGACCCGAGCTACCGCGAGGGCGCCAACCTGGAACGGCTCGCGGCATCCTGGCGTCAGGAAGGTATTCGTACGATCTATGCGGCGGCGTGGCACTTCTATCGGGACTACGCGTTTGACTACGAGCGCCTGATCGCTGCTTGCCATCGCAACGGCATCGCCGTCTATGCGTGGCTCGTGCTCCCGGCGACCACGCCCCTCATGTGGGACCAGCACCCGGAGTGGCGGGAGCGCACGGCCTCCGGCGGCGCCGGCCGCGTGAGCTGGCGGTACTCCATGAATTTACAGAACCCGGCGTGCTTTCGCGCCGCCATGGAGTGGATGAACGGCCTGCTCGCCGGGCGCGCCTGGGACGGCGTCAATATCAGCGAGCTGAACTTCGACGCCGATTTCGAAGACTACCTCCGCCCGGATCGCTTCGTTCCGATGAACGCCGATGTGCGCGCGGATTTCCGGAGCCAAGCCGGCTTTGATCCCGTTTTGCTGTTCGCTCCCGCCTCGCCCTACTACTACAAGCGCAATCCGCAGGCGCTCGAGCGCTTCTTGAAATACCGCGAGGACGTCGTCGCAACCTGGCATGAGCGCGTGCTTTCCGATCTGGCGCCGCTAGCCCGCGCGCGCGGCTGGGAAGTGATTATCACCATGCTTGACAGCCTGCACAGCAGGTACGTCCAGCCTGCGCTGGGCGTCGATTCGCGCCGCATCATCGCCTTGATGAGCCGCTTTGATTTCACTTTGCAGGTGGAAGATCCCTCGGAGCACTGGATCGCGCCGCCTGATCGCTACCGGCGGTTCGCCGAAACGTACCGCCGGTTGGTTCCCGATCCGCGCCGCCTGATGTTCGACATCAACGTCGTCCCCGATCGCGGCGTGGAGGGAACCTCGCTGCCTTCCTCTACGGCCGCCGGCGTGGAGCTGGCCCGCACGGCGGCTGCGGCGGCTTCGGCTTCGGGACGCGCCGCCATCTACTCGGAATACACAGTCCCGGCGCAGGACTGGCGGCTGATCGGAACCGCCCTGGCGGGCCCCGCCGCGGTCTCGGCCGCCAACGCCGGCTGGCGTCTGCATTCCCCGGTTCCGCTGCTGCTGGGCTCGCCCGCCGGCGCCGAGTATTATCTCGATGGCCGCCTGTGGCCGGCGCGGCTTTCCGACGGTTTGCTCGTGCCTGCGGGGCGGCGCAGCCTTTCCGCCGTCCGGCCCTGGTACGCCGCCTTGGACCGCGGCAGCCCTCCGGCGAGGCTCGTGGACCTCAACGGAGAGCTCCTCGACGCCCGCGCGCGCCGCACGGGCATCGAAATCCAATACCGCAGCCCCGGCCGCGCGGTCCTGGTTCTAAATCAAAAACCTAGGGAGATGTTTGTGGACGGCGCCCCGGCCCAAGCCCAGTGGGAAAGAGCATCCGGCGGCGACTGGGTCGTTGCCGCTCCGCGCGGCGAGCACCGGATCGTGGTGGAAACGTTTACCCGGGCGGGCGTGCTCGTCAACTTCTGGGGATGGATGTCGGCCTCCGCCATCGCCGGCTTCGGCGCCCTCACGACCGCGCTGATGGCCGTGATTTACCTTCACATCCGCATGCGGCGTCTGGCCCGGCGCGGAGGCCTGTCTTGACCGGCGCCGCGCTAGCGGCCTGCCTCGCGACTCTCGCCGCGGCCATCCCAGGAGCGGCTCAGACGCCATCCGCGCCGCGCCGCGTCTCCGCTCCGATTTCTTTCTATGATGACGCCGATCCCACAGATCCCGGCGTGCTTTCGGCCAGCGCGTCGTTCTCCTACACCCGGGTGGACGCCGGGCACGATCTCGACGGCCCGTCGGCCTACCTGAGCCTGGGGCTGCACAAGCGTATCGAAGTGTCCGCGGATCTGGGGAGGGCCGAGTCGCTGTTCGAAGAGACCCGCATTTCCGGCATAGCCGATTCGTACCTCGCCGCCAAGTTTTTAGTTTTTCCGGAGGGCCGCCGCCGCCCGGCCCTGGCCCTGAAGCCCATGCTCGAGATTCTCGGCCCAGCCAGCATTCACCAAGACGTGCTGGCCCCCGGCCGCGTGAACTTCGTCCCTTCGTTCATCCTGCAAAAATCGTTCGATGACTTCCGGGTCTACTACATGGGCGGATACGTCACCCGGGGCATTCTGTTCCACTCTCTCGCCGGTGAATTGAACCTGTGGAGCCGCGTGACGCCGACAGTGATTCTTTCGGCCGCGAGAGTGACCCGCGAAGCGGCCTTGATCAGCGATTTGGGTCTGAACCGGTCTCGCGCGGACGCGACGGTCAGCCTCACCATCATGTTGACGCCGCGATGGAGCGTCTTCGCCGGCGGCGGGCGCAGCTTCGGACGCTCTGATCTGAATAGTTCGTGCTACGCGTTCAGCGGCGGCGCGGCTTTCCATTTTCGCCTCTGGGGTGAAAAATGAGCAGAAATTTCTTCCTCGCCGCGGCCCTGTCTGTGATGCCAATGCTCGCGCAGGGGGTCGCCTACATTGTGGACAATAGGAACGGCCAGGTGGATGTATTCGATCTGGGTTCTTGGCGAGTGATTTCCAGTATTCGGACCGGGAATCAGGCCGGCGAGATTTACATTCTGCCCAACAACCGTTTCGCGTTTGTTTCCAACCAGGGCGACAGCAATGTCACGCTGCTCGATCTCCAGGCCGGCGCCTTCGTGACCTCCCTTCCCACCGGCCAAGGTCCCGGCAGTCTCGCCGGCACGCCCGACGGGCGCCTGCTCTATGTGGCCAACGAGGG
>Ga0070741_10021397_pt1 | contig 10066 bp, 6 predicted proteins | sample Coa_R1_4_FD_66440 | JGI IMG/M metagenome (GOLD analysis project Ga0070741, IMG submission 66440) | Surface soil microbial communities from Centralia Pennsylvania, which are recovering from an underground coalmine fire - Coalmine... | ecosystem: Environmental > Terrestrial > Soil > Unclassified ...
CATCGGCGCAGCGCAGTGTCATCGAAGTCGCCAACCAGCCTTCAATGAGGCCGCGGTGAATTCACCGCGGAAACGCTATGCGCGATCGTCGATCAGGGTGGCCTGACCAACGCCTTCAATGAGGCCGCGGTGAATTCACCGCGGAAACGGTAGATGAGCGCGGCAAGAAGGAGCTGGTAAAAGGCCTTCAATGAGGCCGCGGTGAATTCACCGCGGAAACGGCTCCTGTGGAACCCTTTTAAACTCAGACAGTTCAACAGCAATCTGCGAGCGGCTGGCCGCCGATGGCTGAGTTAAAGCATAGCAGTGCATAGACGAACCTCTCAACTCCTTCTATCTGATGAGATTACAGGCTGCGAGCGCCTACCGGGTTTAGCACATCACCTTACTGCTCGCTGCACGCATCAGCGGGTAACGAATACCGGGTAGTCGTCGATTTCGCCATTCAAAAACCGCGCCAGCAAGCGTGCCTGAATCTCCAGAAGCCGACGATAGCTCACACGATAATCGAACATAGGATGCGTCACAAGAGTATCCATGCGCAGTTCAAAGGCGCGAAAGAAACTTTTTCGTCCAGTCGCCTTCAGTGCGACAGATGGTCCGGATCGAATAAAATCTCCAGGCGTCACCATGCCGGTATTGATCGCTGTCAGCACTACTGAGTCGGCGATTAGTGGCCGAAACGGCTCCATCAAATCGAGCGCCAATGCTGGCCGCCCGAATCGTGGCTGATGATAAAAGCCCCAGTAAGGATCAAAACCGAGCGCATAACAGGTGATGGTCAGATCCTTGACGAGAATACTGTATGCCAACGAGAGCAGCGCGTTCACAGGATCACGAGGAGGACGCCGATTGCGCTGCGTGAAATCGAAGCTGAACTCAGCTGCTCCCCCTCGATGTGCGTTGTCGATGTTCTCTGACTTCAACATTCCAGCAAATTCGCTGAAGTAAACTCGTGCCGCAGAACCTTCAATGCCAAGCAGGCTCTCAAGCTCGAATACTGTCTCCGCTTTTTCTGCCAGTATTTTCATCTGGCGTAATGCCGTTTGCGGCGGTTCAATATGATTCCGTTGCAGCAGCGTGCGTTGATTGCGAATTTTGCCAGCGACGAGTTTGCGTGATAGACGGAGTGCGGTCGATTCATGACCAGCAGAAACGAACTGTCGATGGCGTAGGAATACATTTCGCGCATTCAGTCCGTTTGTGATGCCGTAGAACCACCCTCCCTGAGAGAAGTAGCAGACCGGCAGTTCAGCAGCACAGAAGGATTGCACTGCCTGAGTCGAAAGCTGAACATTGCCGAACAGATTGATCTGGGAAACTTCGCCCAGACGTATTTCCTGTTTCAGCGTGTCGCCATCCTTGACCTGAATGACTTCTCCCGATTTGCCTACGCGAAAACCCTGCGAGTTCAGATAGAGAGGTCGAAGATCGTCACGCGCGGCTACTAACTGCCGCACTTCTGCATCAGCTGGTTCTTCTTCATTATCGAATAACGAAATCTGTATCGGACGGCGCTCTTCAAATCGCAATGCACGGGCGCGGAGAGCGTTCGTTTCATCAGGCAGGCAGATGCCGACAAGTGAGCAGCGCGGGCATTTGGGGCTGTCTACCAATGGCTCGGGTATTTGCTCGCTCACCGCTGCTTTTCGCGCCTGTGCGATGAATTCTTCGGTCTCAGTAATCAAGGCATCGTCGATTACGATTCGCACGCGCTGCTTTGTGCTGGTATAGTAAAGAATGCCTTCATCGCAGGTATAACCGTTGTCACGCAGCACGAGCGCCTGCGCCGCTACCTGAATACGATCGGAAGGCCAGGGTGTAAGTTCGCTATCTACCTCACGCGGTTTGCCTCGTTTGTAATCCACCGGACGTACAGACTTTCCATCGCCTTCTATCAAGTCCAGTTTCGCAGTCAGGCCAACACGCTCACTCGATAGTGTTACCGAGCGCGAATGGATTGCTTCACCATTCATGTCTTCTGCGGGAGGCATTTCACTTGGACCAGAATCAACCCGCGAATGCTTCGCCTGTCCATCAAGCGTATCGACGCTGTTCTCAAAAACGCCTTCAACCCACTCATAGAAGAAGAGCCGTGGGCAATAGACGAACTCGTTCAGCATGCGGGCTGGCAGCAGGTCAGGCGGTTTCAGTTTGAGGTGATGAACCAGCCCTTCATCCACGCGGGCAGGCCGCACACGTTGAGCGTCAGCGGACACAAGAGAACTCCTTTTCGGCAGCTACAAAGATCAAACAACAATGCAGGGACTATCTAAATTCGTATACGGCTTGCCAAGAGCAGTAATGACGCGATCTCCCCGGCCTTCGGCAGGTCCAAGATTTACAAAGAGAACCTGATCGTTATCGTGATGAATGACCGCACGTAAAGCCTCCCGGCAGCGCACCAGATCGGAAGGCGTAAATTGGCACTCGAAGACTGAGAACTGAAGGTGGTCGCCGAAGCCGCGCATCAGCTTGAAGACCTTCCGCAGGCGCTTCTCATCCGAAATGTCGTAACAGACTAAATAGGAACTGCGCATGTTTATGCTGATCCCTTTAAGTTTGCGGAAGGAATCATATCATGGCTATTTACTGAAAATTCTTTGTATTTGCAACTGTTCGAACAACTCCACCGTGGAAATTGCGTCGATGCCTGGGCGGGTGGTTGCGCATTGGGAGCTTCAATGAAGCCGCAGTATGTTGCACTGCGGATATAGGGGCAATCACATTGCATCCCCAATTCACAACGTTGCTTCAATAAAGCCGCGGAGGTTCGCGGAAAATATGAAGGGGCGCATAAAGGCCCATCAGTGCTAAAAGGCCGCTCCGAGACAAAAGTCCGCAGAACGGCCTGCAAGGTTAGGGAAATATCGACGTCATCACAGTTACCGATTTAACTTCAATGAGGCCCCAACCTACAACGTATTTGTCCACATTAGCCTTGCCCGACGTAATTTTTGACGTATCCTCTTTAAGTAAGAGGCTAAGGGCGGAGGCGGTGGGATTCGAACCCACGAGACGCGGACACGCCTGCCGGTTTTAAAGACCGGTGCATTTAACCACTCTGCCACGCCTCCGAAGGGCCCGAACTGTAGTTCGGGCCTTTTTTTATTGGGAAATCATAACATAAATTCACATTTACCTATTTACAATTCAACATTTGTAGATGTAACTTGTATCCATTCTCATGGAGGAAGTCATGAATGCTGCCACTCTCGCTCAAATAGTTACCGAAGATGCGGCCTTACGTCGTCGTCAACGCCTTCAGCCGGTCGGAGGTAAAGGAGACAAAATTTTCCCGCCGACATATCCGGGCGAAGGCTCACGAAATCCACCGCCACGCCATGTTTTTGAGCGTCGCCGCATAGATGGGCATGAAATCTGGTGTGTGTTAGTGGACAGCGTGCAGTCTCAAGCTAACCGGCTGGAAGAGAGCCTGCTTGGTGCAATTCGGGATGGGATACAGATTCCGCACGTTGTCGTGGATTTCAACGGAAAAGAGCTAGAAGGCGTTAGTAAGATTACTTCGCTGGATGCTCCTCACCGTGTGTACGACGCTATCCTGCGAGACAGCCTTCTTAATAGCCAGCCGTTCATGAAAAGCGCTACGGGGAAACGTATTACCAAGGCAAGTAACCATGATGCATCTGCTTTGCTGGAAATTTCTCCTACCGCATTGTTATTCGGTTCCTGGCACTCTACGGGTGAAGGTGGGGGGATTGGAGCAAAGTTCGCTCGTTGCCTTGTCTCTGAAATCGTGGCGATTGATGCACCGGTCGAAGAACTGATTGTGATTGATCAGCGTAATGGAAAAGTTGAAGTTCGTACTGCCGGACGGCGCACCGGAAGCCGTATTGATCCGCTTGGAGTGTTGCGCAAAGTAGAGGTTTATAAAGGCGAGAGTGGCTGGGATGTTACCGAGGCTGGCGCAGGTAAAAAAGCGAAAAAGGTGCGCCCTTCGGAGATCAATCATGGCAACATTGCTCCCTCAGTACAGGCCCTTGGAATTACATGCGACTACCTTGAGCACATGTTTGTATTGAGTTTCGCCGGGCTGCGTCGTCTCGGCTTCGGTTCGCCGGAGAAAAACACGGCAGGCCGGGCATTGTTGGCCGCCATTGGTCTATTGGCAATCACAGAACAGGATGAGCAAGGGTACGCGCTTCGCTCGCGCTGTGACCTTGTGTGCGAAGGCAAAGCACCGCTCGAAGTGGTCCATCCGGATGGAACTACGGAGAACATAGCCCTTGGCGTCCAGGAAGCTCGGGCTCTGTACGCAGAAGCTTTCGGTGCGGCGAAGAAAGCCGGCTTCGAATTTGCCGATGGCCCTCTTCGCCTTACTCCGCAGGACAAGCTGGTGGAGATCGTGCGCAAGAGCCAGGAACTGGCGCTGCAAGGCAAAGGAGGCGACGAGCAAAACGAGAACACGGGGAGCGAGGTTTAATGACATGCTCGTTCTCGAAATTGAATATCTCACTGGAGTTGTCTTTGCTGCGCGTGGGCCGGAAAGCAGTCTTCCCGACTGGCCTCCTCAGCCCGATCGCATTTTCTCAGCATTGGTTGCTACATGGGGAGCACATGGAGAGCGTAGTGATGAGGCAGAAGCGCTCAAATGGCTGGAGAAACAATCTACGCCTGTAATTGCTGCTTCTGAAGCAGAAGCACGCACATCGGCATTGCGCTTCGTTCCACCGAACGATCCGAAAACTGGCAAATCGGGAAATAAGGAGATCCTGCCGATTCTCCGACGCCGTCAGCCGCGCATGTTCCCAGCCGCTCGTCCACATGATCCAGTAATTCACCTCTGCTGGAAGGACAGCGTTCCGGATGAAGAGACTCTCGCATCCCTGAAACAGTTGGCGGCAAACACCGCTTATGTAGGCCACTCGTCCAGCCTGACACGCTGCCGCTTTCTGCAATCAGAAGAACCCCTGCCTTTGATGGCGGAGCAGCCACGGCGGAGAGTTTACGAAGGACGCTTCGATGAATTACGCCGAGACTATCAGAGGTTTAGCGAGTCTGGCGGCAAAATAGGCCGTCCGCGCCCTGGTGACTATGTCACGCGCACACCTGAACAAGAAGACAAAACCGCTCATAGTTCTTTCTCTTCTGATTGGCTGGTCCTTGAGCACATCGGCGGTGAGATGCCGGACATTCGCGCTGCCGCGCTGGTTGCCAAAGAAATCCGGAATACCATCCTTTCCGGCTATCAGCAAAGTGGCATGGAAAACCAAATCTCCGCAGTTGTAAGCGGACATACGTCTGATGGCAAACCAACCTCGGAGCCGCACCTCGCCATAATCCCCCTGACCTTTGCCGGATTCCCATACGCGGATGGACACTTGCTCGGCTTTGCGCTTGTGCCGCCGCGCAACAGCCACCTTTTTGAAGACGCAGGCTTCCTTCAGGCCCTGCGTAAAGTCGCTCCGCTCAGGAAACAGGAGGAGCGGCGAAGCATGCAATGGGAAGGTACAGAAAGAGAAACAATGCGTCTCCGTAGCTTTGATCTCAGGCTTTCCCCTACATTCGAGCCTTCAAAAGCGTCGTTGAATTCGCGCCTTTATACAAGAGAAGCGCGAACATTTGCTACAGTCACCCCGATCGTGCTGGATCGGCACCTGAAGGAAAAAGGTGTAGAGCGAGAAGAAGAGATCGCCGCGCAAATCAAAGCCGCATGCCGCAATATTGGTTTACCGGAACCTGAAAAGGTAGTCGCGGATAAGCATTCTGCCATTGAGGGCGCGCCATCGGCCTACCCTTCCGGCAACTCTCCAGAATGGATGCGTTGGCAGGTGCCTGCCTCTCTGGCCAGCCGGGCGCTGACGCATGCGGTGATCCGCTTTTCCGAGCCTGTGGCCGGGCCGGTCATCCTTGGAGCCGGACGTTTTGTCGGACTGGGACTCTGCCGTCCCCTGGATAATGCGGAGGATGAGGCATGACCACTGTTCTGACCGCCGATGACTTCCCAACTTTCTTTCAGGAGATTCACGGATATCAGCCTTTCCCCTGGCAGACTCGTCTTCTTAGGCAAATTGCCGAGACCGGACAATGGCCTGACATACTTGATTTGCCTACAGGTTCCGGCAAAACCGCAGCGCTGGATGTAGCAGTTTTCCATCTTGCTCTTGAATCTGATCGCGGGTCCAATCGCAGAGCACCGGTTCGCATCGCCTTTGTCGTAGACCGCCGTCTTGTGGTTGATGATGCATTCATGCGAGCCGAAAAAATTGCAGATAAGCTTGCCAGTGCAGAACGCGATACGGTGCTTGGTCGCGTAGCTGGACGTCTTCGGCTACTGGCCGGAAAAGAAGCCCTGCCTCTGCTTGCGCGCCGTTTGCGAGGTGGAATTCCGCGTGAAGATAGCTGGGCCCGCACGCCTTCGCAACCCACCATTCTCTGCTCAACTGTCGATCAGGTTGGCTCTCGACTCTTATTTCGAGGCTACGGTGTTTCAGACCGGATGAAACCCATCCATGCAGGACTGATCGGCAGTGATTGCCTGATTCTGCTCGACGAAGCACATCTCTCCGAACCATTCCGCCAGACACTGAAATGGGTGAAGCACTACAAAAGTGAAAGCTGGCACGAAGACCAAAGTATTGTGGCTCCATGGAGCGTGGCTTTGCTGACTGCGACGCCGGGTAGGAATGAAGCGGAAGCGTTCAGTCTTGAAGAGGATGACCTTAAGAACGAAATCCTAAGTCGGCGATTGAATGCCCCCAAGCCCGCCCGGCTTATAGAAGTATCCAAGTCAAAGATCACCGAGGAAGCAACTGATTCTGACGAAGAAGATGGGGCAGACAAGAAATCTGAAGATAAACGGCTTGTTTCTGCGCTCGTGGACAAAGCGCAGGAGGCTCTCAGAGACTTACAACAAGATCGGGAGACGCACAAACACCCGGCCTTGGCTGTCGTAGTCAACCGTGTAGCCCGAGCGCGTGCCGTATTCGAAGAATTGAATAAGCGTCTCGGCAGCGAGGCTGAATGTATCTTGCTGATTGGTCCTTCGCGTCAAGTGGAGAAAGATGTCCAAACGAAGAAGTTGAAACCGATATACACGGGTGTACAACCGCGCACTTTAGACAAACCTCTTGTGATCATCGCCACGCAGTGTATCGAGGCAGGTGTGGACATCGATCTCGATGGGCTTGTCACTGAAATAGCTCCAATTGATGCCTTGCGCCAGCGTTTCGGGAGGCTGAATCGAGATGGCCGGGAAACAGAGACTTATGCAGCTGTTCTCGGCGGAAAAACACGCGCCGAGGATCCCGTTTATGGAGATGCGCTGACTGAAACCTGGAAATATCTGACTTCCAATCTAGATACGCCAGCCACCAAAAAACAAAAAGAAGCTAAAGTCGATTTTGGTCTCGCCGCATTTGCAAAGCGTATGGATGCGCTCTTCTCCGATGAGGCGACTAAGGAAACATATAAAACCTTGCTTTCTCCCAGGCAGGATGCGCCAGTGCTTATGCCTGCCCATCTTGATCTTTTAACTCAGACATCTCCTGTTCCCGCTGCCGATCCGGATGTCTCGCTCTACCTGCATGGGGCGGACCGCGCCGCCGATTCCGTCAGTGTTGTCTGGCGTGCCGACATAGATCCGAAATTTCGGGAAGTTATCGATGCCCGCCAACTTTTGATCCTGATGCCGCCTCGTGCTGCAGAAGCAATCGAGCTTCCACTGTGGACAGTGCGCCGATGGCTTACAGGGCAGAAGGCCCAGCTTTCGACTCTTGCAGATATTCCGGCAGGAGATTTTGACGAAAATTCTCCAGGGCAAAATGGCAGGCAGCAGATGGTGTTTCGCTGGGCAGGCGATGATGATCGTTCCACATGGATTTCCCCCGCCCAAATTCGGCCCGGTGACACGATTATTGTCCCGGCGAAATTTGGTGGCGTCGATGAATATGGCTGGAACCCGGATTCCACCAAGCCAGCTACAGATGTGGCAGACAAAGCTGCCGCTCCATTCGAAGGCCGCCGCTTTGCCGTGCGAGTGGCACCGGGGCTGCTCGGGGAGGGTGGCGATGACGAAGCCCTGGCCAATGCAATCGCAGCGAACAGCACTGCGAACTGGCAAATTTTGAGAGATGCAGTCCGAAAAGAAGTTTTATCCATCGAACTCAGAGAGATACTCGATAAACTGGATCACGCCAAAGGTAAACGAGGAGTAAAGGTTCAGGTCGATATCGAGTCCTATGGAAAAGATGAAAATAATCGTCCGCGTGGCGTTGTCTTCCATGCTCCATTCGGTTTGAGAGTTGGAAAGAAAGAGACAGGCGATTCTCCGGATACTACCGAAGACGATGTCGCCGGCTCATTACCTGGTTTCGAACTTTCTCTTGAGGAACATTGCCGGGACGTGGAAAAAACAGCAAAAGGCTTCGCGCAATCTGCCGGGTTGCCAGCGGAGCGCGCCCATGACTTGGAATTAGCGGCATACCTGCACGATTCCGGCAAAGTAGATACACGTTTTCAGGCTTGGCTGGCGTTTGGTGACCCATTAGGTCCTGCCCCTGAAAACGTTCTTGCGAAATCAGCCCGCCCGCTTTCACGCATAGTTAGAGAACAATCAAAATTACCAAAGCATTGGCGGCACGAAGCGCTTTCCGTCAGGCTCGCAGCTGCAACTCCGCGCTTTGAGGAGGCCAGAGATAAAGAACTGGTGCTGTGGCTCATCGGAACGCATCACGGTCATGGACGGCCCTTCTTCCCGCACACTGATCCAGAAGATGAAAATACACGTACCGGTTTGCCAACCGTGCTCGGGACTCCTTCGACAATTCCTCCCGGCCATGGACCTCAGTCCTTGGCGTATGACTGGAACGGGTTAGATTGGCCCGGCCTCTATGAGCGATTAAAAATCAGATATGGCGCATGGGAGTTGGCTCGGATGGAAGCTATCCTGCGTCTAGCAGATCACCGAGCTTCAGAAGAAGCTGCGCTCAAGGCAAATGAAAAGGAAACAGATACCAAATGACCCTTACTACATCCCACCGCCTGGAAGGGCTTGAGCCGGATAATCTCCTTGCCTTTCTCGCCATGCTTGGCTTATTGCGATCACTCGAAGCCGTTGATCGCTATAGATCGGCGAGTGAGAAATTGCGTCCACGCATATCCTGGGACATCTCCAATCCACCACGCAGACCGAGACTACACATTGCCGTAGCAGCTTCGCAAAACGATGTGGCGGATACTGCCAATAAGGGATTAGCTCTGCTATCTCCTAGTTATGACCTGGGAGATTCCGTTCGAGCCGATCTCAACTATTCACGCGAGGAGGCCCGCACTATGCTCCTGGGTGCAGCCGAAGTCGCGACATCTTCTTCGCGGAACCATGCCGATCTTTTAGCAGCACTTATGAGTGATGCTGCTGTCAAAGATAGCAAGGATTCGGAAAAAGCTCCCATAGACCCCACCCCGTTTTGCCTGTTATTTGGTCAAGGTCATCAACACTTTCTTGAACGTTTGACAAAAGCTCCAAACGAGGAAAGTCCTCCACAACGTGGGAGGGGAAAGAGTGCCAAGACGATTTCCGCCTCCGAATGCCTTTCTGAGGCGCTGTTTGCGCCATGGCATCGGGAAGATCCAACTACACTCTCTTTTCGTTGGGACCCAGAAGAAGATGTCCGTTATGCTCTCATGGCTGGAGATCCTACGGATCCCCTGTACAAGGGCGGCACACAACATGGTGCGAATCGTCTAGCTGCCGTTGGCTTGGTTACTCTTACTATTCTTCCCGAAATGCGTGCTGGGCGAGTACGTCCTTCAGTAATCGGAGGCACCTTTGGAACGGAGGGATTTTCCTTTGCATGGCCAATTTGGAAAGAACCTTTGTCTCTATCTGCTATTCGCTCGCTGCTTAGCCATCCTGACTTAAGGAAGAACGGTGACCTTGATTATCTGGGTATTGACCATGTTATGGTTACCCGACGAATCTCCGTCGGCAAATTCATGAACTTTACACACAGCAGAGTACTTGCGATGTGAAATCAGAGGATTAAATCACAAGGCGAAAGCTAATTCATGCGCTGTCAAAGAATTATCCGGGTACCCTCTTACA
>Ga0070741_10021399_pt1 | contig 10064 bp, 7 predicted proteins | sample Coa_R1_4_FD_66440 | JGI IMG/M metagenome (GOLD analysis project Ga0070741, IMG submission 66440) | Surface soil microbial communities from Centralia Pennsylvania, which are recovering from an underground coalmine fire - Coalmine... | ecosystem: Environmental > Terrestrial > Soil > Unclassified ...
TTCACGCCACCAAGCCGGGAACGTATCACCTGTTCTGCGCCGAGTATTGCGGCACCATGCACTCGGGCATGATCGGAGATGTAGTCGTCATGGAACCCGCTCAGTTCGAAGCGTGGCTCGGAGGCGGTGGCGCGACTGGTTCGCTGGCCACCACCGGAGAAGCACTCTTCCAGCAGTTGGGCTGCAACACGTGCCACCGGCTGGATACACAGGGCCGTGGGCCAAATCTGGTTGGCGTATACGGCCACCCCGTGCTATTGCAAGATGGCCGAACGGTAGTCGCGGACGATAACTACATCCGCGAGTCAATTCTCAGCCCCGCGGCAAAAGTGGTTTCGGGATTCCAACCGATCATGCCGACATTCCAGGGGATCGTGAACGAAGATCAGGTTAATGCGCTGGTCGCTTACATCAAATCGTTAAGCAATCCGCCGCAGGGCGCCGAGAACGAGCCGAGTCTCAGATCGCCCGGTAAGCAAACGCAGAATCCGAAGTAAAAGGGGAGTTATGGCTACCGCCACCACCATAGTCGCCGAACGCGAGAACTACTTGAATAAAGAGTTCGGCATCCGTTCGTGGCTGCTGACGACTGACCACAAACGCATCGCATTACTTTATCTAATCTGGATTACGTTCTTCTTCTTTATCGGGGGGTTTTACGCGCTGCTGATCCGGCTGGAGCTGCTTACTCCGGCGGGCGACCTGGTCCAATCCGATACCTATAACAAGCTTTTCTCCATGCACGGTCAGGTAATGATTTTCTTTTTCCTGATCCCATCCATTCCGGCTGTGCTGGGCAACTTCCTTGTGCCCATGATGATTGGCGCCAAGGACCTGGCTTTCCCCCGAATCAACCTGCTGAGCTGGTACCTATTGGTCGTCTCGGGCATTCTGATGCTCCACGCCATGATGTTGGGTGGTGTGGACACAGGCTGGACCTTCTACACGCCATTCAGCACAGCGTTCAGCAACAGCCACGTAATCGAAGCCGGAGTATCGATTTTCATTGCCGGATTCTCCTCGATACTTACCGGCCTGAACTTCGTGGTGACCATTCACCGCATGCGGGCGCCGGGAATGACCTGGGGACGCCTGCCGCTGTTTATCTGGGCACATTACGCGACCAGTATCATCCAGTTGCTCGGCACGCCTGTGTTAGCGGTGACGCTTCTGCTGGTTGTCGCCGATCGTGCGGCCAATATGGGAATCTTTGACGCAACCCGCGGCGGCGATCCGCTGCTGTTTCAGCACCTGTTCTGGTTTTATTCCCATCCCGCGGTTTACATCATGATCCTGCCCTCGATGGGCGTCATCAACGAGGTCATCACCTGCTTTTCGCGCAAGCGGGTGTTCGGCTATGCCTTTGTGGCCTTCGCGAGTATTGCCATTGCCGTCCTGGGCTTCCTGGTTTGGGCGCACCACATGTTCGTGGCCGGGATATCGTTGTATTCGGCGCTGATCTTTTCTCTCCTGAGTTATTCCGTCGCCGTGCCGTCGGCAATCAAGGTGTTCAACTGGACGGCGACGATGTACAAGGGGTCAATCCAGTACAATACGCCGCTGCTCTATGCCCTGGGTTTCATCGGCCTGTTCACTATGGGCGGCATGACGGGACTGTTTCTCGCCTGCCTCGGTATTGACGTGCACGTGACCGACACCTATTTTGTGATCGCTCACTTCCACTACATCATGGTTGGTGGCGCGGTGATGGGTTACCTCGCGGGAATCCATTTCTGGTGGCCGAAGATCTCGGGCCGCATGTATCCCGAAGGTTGGGGCAGACTCGCGGCCTTGATCGTGTTTATTGGCTTCAACCTGACGTTCTTCCCGCAATTCATTCTGGGATATCTCGGGATGCCGCGGCGGTATTGGCAATACCCGCCGGAGTTCCAGGTGCTGAACGTGCTCTCGACGGCGGGTTCCACGATTCTCGCTGTCGGATATGTTCTGCCCATGATCTATCTTCTGTGGTCGATGCGGTACGGCAAGATCGCTGATGAGAATCCGTGGCGCGCTGCAGGACTGGAATGGACTACTGCGTCACCGCCGCCGACCACAAACTTCGAAGAAACTCCGGTGGTGACTTGGGAAGCCTACAACTACGACGAAATCGACGCTCCCCAGCAGGAGGTTAAGGTTGGCGGATAGGCCGGCAGTGGAGAGCATCGAGCAGCACAACCTCGCGCTGCAACACCATTTCGTCAATATGGAGCAGCAGCGCAATGCTGCGTCGCTGGGTATGTGGCTGTTCCTCGCCACGGAAATCATGTTCTTTGGTGGATTGTTCTGCTCTTACTTGATCTACCGCTACTGGTATCCGAACGAATTTGCGATTGCCAGCCGCGCTCTGAGTCTGCCGATCGGAACCGTCAACACCGCGGTCCTGATTTGCAGCAGCCTGACGGTCGCTTTGTCGGTGCGCGCCGCACAGGTGGGGCAGCGCAAGATGCTGGTCATCCTGCTGCTGCTGACTATGCTGTTTGGCTTGACCTTCCTGGGCGTGAAGGGCTACGAGTGGCATGACGAGTACGAACGCCATCATGTTCCCGGCCTTGCTTTCAACATCAGTGATCTGACCGCGGAGTACCCGCAGATCCACATCGATCCGGTACACACCCAATTGTTTTTCGCTCTTTATTTCGCCATGACTGGCTTGCACGCCCTGCACATGATCATCGGCGTAGGACTGTTCTGTTTCATCACGTTTTACGCGTGGAAAGGCCATTACGGGCCTGACTATCACACGCCGCTGGAAAATTCCGGCTTGTACTGGCACTTTGTGGATATTGTCTGGATTTACCTGTTCCCGTTGCTTTATCTGATCGATCGTCACCCGCTAAAGTGAGCCGCCATGTCTGAACACATTGTCAGCAGCAAAACGTACTACACGATCTGGATCATCCTCCTGGTCCTCACCGCGGTGACAGCATGGATCGCGACGGTCGACTTGCGGCCGCCGCTGAACACAATCGTGGCGCTGCTGATTGCATCGGGAAAAGCGACTATCGTCGTGTTGTTCTTCATGCACGTGAAGTACACCAGCGAGAAGCTCACCAAGACTGTGCTGGTCGCGGCCGTGTTCTGGTTACTGATCTTACTGGCACTCAGCATGGCGGATTACACTACCCGCCATCTGCTTTAAGGTTCGCCGCCGACAATCCCTGCCCGCTTGCGGTATACTCCGCCCGTTACCTCCTCAGCCGAAAGAGGTGCAGCATGCCTTTCTGCAATTCCTGCGGAACGAATATTGAGCCGGGAGCGAAGTTCTGTCCCAAATGCGGGAAGCCGGCCGGTGCAGCAGCAACTGCGCCTACAACAGGCAGTGCCGGCATTGCGGGTACTCCGGCGGCCGCGTCAGGGAACAACGCTGTCAAGATTATTTTGATCGTAGTCGCTGTAATCGTTGGCTTGGGAGTACTCGGCACGATCGCTGCAACCCTGGTCGGCTTGCACATTGCGCGCAAAGTTCACGTAGAAGAGAAGAACGGGAAGGTGAAGGTTCAGTCTCCGTATGGGACCGTTGAAACCAGCGACAACCCAGCCGATATGGCCCGCAACCTGGGTGCCCCGCTGTATCCCGGGGCTCGCGCCAGTAAGGACAATTCGGCGGACATCACCTTCGGCGGGAAGCACACCACCACCGTTCAGCTGGAGACCGACGACGCGCCAGACAAAGTGGCCGCCTTCTACCGCGAACATGTGCCCAACCTGAACGTGAACACGACTGAGGGCGACCACTACACGATGGTATCCACGAGCAAGGATTCCGCGCTGACCATCAATATAGAACCTGAGGGTGGGAAGACGAAGATCGTGATCACCAACGTGAGCGGTGAAGGCGCAGGACACGGCGACTCGGAATAGAATCGCTGTGGAAGAGCGGCGCTTTGAATTGCTGTGGAACGTTGGCTTTCAACCGCATACCAGTTCAGATTGTGGAAGAGCGGCCCTTCAGGGCCGCGTACCAGTTCAACTCGTGGGGGCTTTAGCCCCTGGATTTGCGATCCAGCTTAAGCCGTAATGTCCTCGCCCTCTCACGCCAAACTCGCGCAGGCCGCCAAATCGGCCTCGATTGATGCGGCCGCGCTTGCCGCCGCTCTCAGCCGCCAAATTCGTGGGGAAGTCCGCTTCGACAATGGTAGCCGCGCTCTGTACGCAACCGATGGCTCCAGCTATCGACAGGTACCCATCGGCGTCGTCATTCCTCACGCCGTAGACGACGTCATCACAACCATGGCTGTGGCGCGCGAGTACGGCGCTCCCATTCTTTGCCGCGGCGGTGGAACGTCACTCGCCGGGCAGTGCTGCAATGTGGCCGTCGTGATTGATTTCTCGAAGTACATGGCAAGAATTCTGGAAATTGATCCGGCAAGGCGGCTGGCGCGGGTGCAGCCGGGAGTCATTCTCGATCACCTGCGCGCCGCGGCGGAGCACCATCACCTGACCTTCGGCCCCGATCCAGCCACTCACGACCGCTGCACGCTGGGCGGAATGATCGGCAACAACTCCTGCGGCGTGCACTCAGTCATGGCCGGCAAGACCGACGACAACATTGACGCGCTGGAGATCCTCACCTACGACGGTGTGCGCATGCGAGTCGGGCAGACCAGCAACGACGACCTGGAGCGCATCATTCGCGAGGGCGGGCGTCGGGGACAGATCTATGCCGGATTGAAGTCCCTGCGCGACCGCTATGCTGATCTTGTCCGGCAACGTTATCCGAACATTCCCCGGCGCGTGTCCGGCTTCAATCTGAACTTCCTCCTGCCTGAAAACGGTTTTCACGTGGCTCGCGCGTTGGTCGGATCGGAAGGAACCTGCGTCACCGTTCTCGAAGCCACATGCAATCTGGTGGAGAGCCCTCCAGAGCGCGTCCTGTTGGTGATCGCTTATGGCGACATTTTTCAGTGTGCCGACCACGTGCCCGAAATAATGAGCCATGGGCCGATCGGCCTCGAGGGTATCGACGATCTTCTGATCGAGTACACCCGCCGGAAGGGAATCAACTCCGAGGGTCTCGCGCTTTTGCCCGAAGGCGGAGGCTGGCTTTTGGCCGAGTTTGGGGCCGAAACCGCAGCGGAAGCCGAAGCACAGGCTCGGCGCCTGATGAACGCCCTCGGCACCTCGGCAAACACACGCCTGTTCACCGATCGGCAGCAGATCAAGCGTGTGTGGGAAGTCCGCGAGTCCAGCCTGGGCGCAACCTCTCACGTTCCCGGTGAGCGGCTTACTTGGGAAGGATGGGAAGATTCCGCTGTCGCTCCGGAAAAACTCGGCCAATATCTGCGTGAGCTTCGCAAGTTGATTGATCGGTATGAATACCGCAGCGTCATGTATGGCCACTTCGGGCACGGCTGCGTCCATGGCCGAATGACCTTCGACATGGAATCGGCTGCAGGTATCCGCAAATACCGCGCTTTTGTCGAGGAAGCCGCTGACCTGGTGGTCAGCTTTGGCGGCTCACTTTCCGGCGAACATGGTGACGGCCAGTCGCGCGCGGAACTTCTGCCGAAGATGTTTGGTCCCGAACTGGTCGACGCCTTTCGCGAGTTCAAAGCGATCTGGGATCCCGACTGGAAGATGAATCCCGGCAAGGTGGTCGAGCCGTATCGGCTGGATGAAAACCTGCGGCTGGGCGCCGACTACAATCCCTGGCAGCCGGAAACGCATTTCCATTATCCCGAGGATCACGGCAGCCTGGCGCATGCGACGTTGCGCTGTGTCGGGGTGGGAAAGTGCCGCCGCTACGAAGGCGGGGTGATGTGCCCCAGCTTCCGCGTCACTCGCGAAGAAGAGCACTCCACTCGCGGCCGCGCTCACCTGTTGTGGGAGATGACCCAGCGCGGTCCCATCAGTGGCGGCTGGCAGGATGAGCACGTCAAGAATTCGCTCGACCTGTGCGTCTCCTGCAAGGGCTGTAAGAGCGATTGCCCGGTCGGTGTCGATGTCGCCACCTATAAGGCCGAGTTCCTCTCCCACTACTACGAAGGACGTCGGCGTCCCCGCGGCGCATACGCGTTTGCGAATATCGACATCTGGGCGCGGCTGGCCTCCATCGCTCCCGGCCTGGTTAATCTCACGACGCAGTTGCCGGTGGCGCGCGATATTGCCAAGCTGATTGCGGGATTGTCGCTCGACCGCAGCATCCCCGCCTTTGCGCCGCAGACGTTTCGCTGCTGGTTCAAGAGCCGGCAGCTGCGGAACGTAAGCGCCGACCCCGTCGTCCTCTGGCCGGATACGTTTAATAATTACTTCCTGTCGGATACGGCGACCGCAGCCGTGGACGTGCTCGAAGCTGCCGGCTTTCGGGTCGTGCTACCGGATCGGACCCTGTGCTGCGGACGCCCGCTCTACGACTTCGGCATGCTCGACCGTGCCAAGCGCCTGCTGCTCGAAATCTTGGACGCGCTCGCGGGTGAGATCGAGGCCGGAATCCCCATAGTGGTTCTCGAGCCCAGCTGTGCCGCCGTTTTCCGCGATGAGCTGCTGAATCTCTTTCCCGGTGACGCTCGCGCCCGCCGCCTGTCGCAGCAGACCTTTCTTTTGAGCGAGTTCCTCGAAAAGAATCGCTTTTCGCCGCCCAAGCTGCCGCGCAAGGCACTGGTTCACGGCCACTGCCACCACAAGTCAGTCATGAAGATGACCGCCGAAGAGGCGATTTTGCGCAAGATGGGAATCGACTACTCGATGCCCGCTCCGGGTTGCTGCGGGATGGCCGGATCCTTCGGCTTCGAACCGGATAAATTCGGTGTCTCGCTCGCGGTGGGGGAACTAGAGCTTTTGCCAGCCGTGCGCCAGGCCTCTTCGGATTGTCTGATCATCGCCGACGGCTTCAGTTGCCGCGAGCAGGTCGCCCAGTGTACCGACCGGCACGCGCTCCACCTGGCCGAGGTCATCCAGATGGCGCTGAACGAGGCTGTGCCGCAGGGAACTTACCCGGAATCCAGCCGAGTCCAAAGCCGGCGTGACGGGGTTCAGGATTCGATGAAAAAGGCAGCTATCGGCCTGACTGCTGTCACCGCTGCCGCTGCTCTGCTATGGAAACTGAATCGGCGCTCCTGACGTAAGTATCTGTGGGCAAACGACTTACTCGATTGTTGGTTGAAACTTTGAAATCCTCTAGTTCTGAAACTTGAAACAGCTTCTTCTTACCTCGCCAGCCCTTCCCGATTCTGGGACAATAGACAATTGACCGCGTGCCGGCGGGGACACCTGTAACCCCCTTCCGGGCGTCGGGGGCAAGCATGATCCCAGACAGCCAAACCTCCTCGGTGGCAACCGACACTACGATCCAGTTAGCCACGCAACCGGAACCACGTCGGCCGGTGCCGGACGTCTCCGTCCACGGCGCGGTACTCGTTCTGATCCAGTTCGACGTCTGCGAAGAGATCCGCCTGGACCGCCTGCGCGAAATCTTCGGCGCCCGGACGGTGGAGCAGCCCAAGTTCAAGCAGCCCGCCCCCGGGTACGTCCGTTACCAGCGGCCCCCGGTGGTCGAGAGCATCGAGCCGCTGATCCTTGAAACGGGCGAGCGGCTCGAGGGACAAATCAAGTATTACGATTACGGCGTCGTCAGCGTCGTGCTGGAGCTGCCGTTCTCCGGTGACTGGGACACGTTGGTCCGTTTAGCCAGCCGCTGGGTCTGGGACCTGGATTTTGCCGGACACGCGTCCCGGATCGCCCGCAAGAAGCTGGAACGCGCGGCTCCCGCCCTGGTGAAGCCCTATCCCGAATGGCTCAGCGAGGACTATTTCATGTTTCATGTTCGTGAGATGACCGGGTCGCCCTCGGCTGCAGACCTGGTGACCACTCACGGACACCGCATTGCCCAGATCGTCCGCGGCGAAACCGCCGAGCTTTCCGACTACGAGCGCAATGAGATCCTGCAGTCGCGAATCTCTTACTACACCAGGGACCTGGCCGTGATTGGCTACAATGCGGCCTTTATCTACGACACCGCCGACGGCGCCGATACCGCCATCCAGTTGCTCGAATACGCCAACTCTCAGCTGCTTGAATTCCGCCACTACGACGAGCTACTGACCCGTGAGCTGGAGAGCGTCTACGCCGCGCTTGATAAGGGGACAGGCATGTGGGCGCGCTGGCGATTGGCGCGGGCCGCTACTAAGCTGCACACTGTCCTGCTTGACGTCAACGAACTCACCGAGCACGCTGACAATGCGATCAAGTTCCTCAGCGATATGTTTTCTGCACGCTTGTACAAAGTGGCCGCGTCGAAGGTCGGCGTGCCAGATTACAAAAACCTGGTCACGCAGAAACTCGCCACCGCCGAGGAGCTGTACCGCTTCATGGTCGACCAGTTCAACCAGAGCCGCGCCTTCGTGCTCGAACTCATGGTAGTAATAATCCTTGTCGTCGAGCTGATCTACCTATTCCACGGCAAACTCTAGGAGAGAGAACGAATGCGGGGTCTCGAAGGGAAACGTGTGCTCATCACCGGTGGCGCGAGCGGAATCGGCGCGGCCACCGCGAAACGCTTTCTGGAGGAAGGCTCGGCGGTGTGCGTGCTCGACCGCGACACGGCAGCTCGAAAATGCATTCAGCACGAACTTCCCGATCTCGCCGGCACTCTCGACGCCGATGTTTCCAACTTGCAGCAGGTCCAGGCGGCATTTGCTGACGCCATTCGCATCATGGGTGGCGTGGACGTACTCATCAACAATGCCGGGATCAGCATTCGCCATAAGTTTCTCGACATCACGCCGGAAGAATGGGACAAGATCATCGGCGTAGACCTGACGGGCGTCTTCTATATGGCCCAGACTGCCGCCCGGCATATGATGGAGCGCGACGGCGGCGTCATTCTGCAAACCGCGTCGACGAACGGCATCGTTGGCCACCGCTACTATGCGGATTACAATGCCGCAAAAGCTGGAGTGATAGAGCTGACCAAATCCATGGCGCTGGAACTCGCGCCCAAGGTCCGCGTGTGCGCGGTGGCGCCGGGATATGTCCTCACGCCCATGCAGCGCGCCGAGTATACCGACGAGATGCTCGAGGAAGTGAACCAGAAGATTCCGCTGCGGCGCCACGCTTCGCCTGAGGATATTGCCGCACTATTCGCGTTTCTCGCCTCAGATGACGGCGCCTATATGACCGGCCAGGTCGTGACCATTGATGGCGGCGAAACCGCCGGGGGACTCGCCAGCCGATAAAAGGCTCACGCTGTCAATTCCAGTAATCCCGCACTCTTGCCAGTAGCCTTCCTGCTGGGCTTGACTTGGTCGATCGTGCACTGCTGCGGCTTCTTTTCCGGACGCCAGCGCAAGAACTTCGTTCCATGCCGGAACCGGCCTCCGGAAAAATGATCGTATTGCACTTCACACACCAGCTTGTTCTTCAGCGGCTGCCATTCGGTTGACCGCTTGGTGCTCCAGCGGCTTGGGCCTCCGGGCGCGCGGCCGGTGAATCCTGGCGGGCCGATCAGCGGCTCGACAACTTTCTTCAATTCTTTTCGCTGCTCGGCATTGAAGCTGGACGTAAATCCGACGTGATCGAGCAGGCCTTCATCGTTGTAGAGTCCCAGCAGCAGCGATCCGATCCCGCCACCCTTCTCCGCGTAGCGGAAGCCTCCAACTACACAGTCCGCAGTTCGGATGCGCTTCACCTTCACCATGGAAGTACGCTCACCGGATGCATAGGGCGCGTCGAGGCGCTTAGCGATAATTCCGTCGAGACCAATGACACCAAGCTCGCGCATCCATTGCTGGGCCTGCTTAAAATCGGTTGACGCAGGGGAAAGCCGGATTCTGCCATTTGGCGGGATCGCAACAAAGAACTCCTCCAGCCTGCGCCGCCGCTCCGCCAACGGCAAGTCGGTTAACAACTTTCCCGACGCATCCACCAGCAGATCGAAGCACATCAGCGTTGCCGGGGTTTCTGCAGACAGTTTTCGGATCCTCGACTCCGCTGGATGTATCCGTAGCAGCAGATCGTCGAACGACAGATGCCCGTCAGAAAAAATGACAATTTCGCCATCCAGCACGAACCGCTTGTGCGGAAGTTCCTGGAGCGCGGCAACTACCTCGGGAAAATAACGGCCG
>Ga0070741_10021400_pt1 | contig 10064 bp, 13 predicted proteins | sample Coa_R1_4_FD_66440 | JGI IMG/M metagenome (GOLD analysis project Ga0070741, IMG submission 66440) | Surface soil microbial communities from Centralia Pennsylvania, which are recovering from an underground coalmine fire - Coalmine... | ecosystem: Environmental > Terrestrial > Soil > Unclassified ...
CACGCTCATGGCGCAGGAGGCCTGCGGCTTCGGAATGCCGACGACCTCGATCAGGCACATGCGGCAATTACCGGCGATCGACAGCCGCTCGTGGAAGCAGAAGCGCGGGATCTCGGCGCCTGCGGCCTCGCACGCCTGGAGCAGCGTGTACTCCGGCGGGACGTCAATCTCTTTTCCGTCAACGATGATCTTGGTCATGCCGCGCGCTCGCTCTGCGACCCGGAATGCGCCGCTTTCCATAATCTGGCCCCCGGCAGCTGCCGCCAGCCGAAGGCATGATCGCTCGGACCGTGCGCAATCAGATGGTCGAGCCGCGCGACACCTTCCTCGAGGCCCGGGCGATGTCCGGCCGGAATCCACCATAGCACCAGCGTGGTCCTGACCGGCGCGAACCATTCCAGCCGGCGGGAAAAGAAACGCCTGTGCAGCGTCTGCCAGACGAAGCGCTCCAGCGCCTCGACGTTCTCCCAGACGGTCAGGTTCGGCAAAATCATCGGATCGTCATAGACCCGCATGTTCATGGCATGGCCGCTCTCGTCCTTGAGGCGCCAGACGAAGCCGTCGATCTTGTCGGCGAGGCCGTTCACCCGCTCGACGTTGTCGACGAACTCGCGCATGCGCGGGTCATCGAGCGGATAACGGATCCGCGCGATGTTGAACTGGGCGAGATGGCGGGGTTCTGCCGTCATGCTGCCGACTCGCTCGGCGCACAGCGCGCCGTTTTCCAGAGTTGCACGGTTGTCGCCTGCCAGTCGAAGGCATGCTCGCTTGCCCCGTGCGCCCTGAGATGATCGAGGCGGGCGACCGCTTCCTCGACGCTCGGCCGATGCCCCGCGGGCACCCACCACATCACGAAATAGGGACCTTCGAAGTGCCCGAACCATTCCGCGCGGCGGCCGTAAAAGCGCTTGTGGATCGTCTGGTAGACGAAACGCTCCAGCGCCTCGATGCTCTCCCAGACCGATAGATTGATCGCGATGCGCGGGTCGGCATAGGGGCGCGTGCTGGTCGAGTTGCCGCTCTCGTCGATGTAACGCCAGACGAAGCCGGGCGCGCGCTCGGCAAGGCCGTTCACCATCGCCAGATTGCTGGTGAAGTCCGCCATGCGCGGATCCTCGATCTCGTAGCGGATCCGCCCGATGTTGAGCTGTGCGAGATGATGGTTCGCCGGCTGCTGCATTGCCCCTACTCCGCCGCCTCGGGAACCGGATCGCGCTCCCCGTGGCTGTCGGCATTGCGCGAATATTCGTCGATGCGGCGCTCGATCTCGGGGCGGAAATGCCGCAGCAGGCCCTGCACCGGCCAGGCCGCACCGTCGCCGAAGGCGCAGATGGTGTGGCCCTCGATCTGGGTCGTCACCTGCATCAGCATGTCGATCTCGCGCTTCTGCGCGCGGCCTTCCGCCATGCGCGTGAGCACGCGCCACATCCAGCCCATGCCTTCGCGGCACGGCGTGCACTGGCCGCAGCTCTCGTGCTTGTAGAAATACGAGATGCGCGTCATCGCGCGCACGATATCGGTCGACTTGTCCATGACGATCACGGCGGCCGTGCCGAGCGCCGACTTCTTGTCGCGGCAGCCGTCGAAATCCATCAGCAGCGAATCCGCCCAGTCCTTGCCCGCCGGCACCAGCGGCATCGACGAGCCGCCGGGAATGACCGCGAGCAGGTTGTCCCAGCCGCCGCGCACGCCGCCGGCATGCGTCTCCAGGAGCTCGCGCAGCGGAATGCCCATGGCCTCTTCCACGTTGCAGGGCCTCTCGACGTGGCCGGAGATGCAGAACAGCTTGGTGCCTGTGTTGTTCGGGCGCCCGATGCCGGCGAACCAGGTGGCGCCGCGGCGCATGATGTCCGGCACGACCGCGATCGATTCCACGTTTTGCACCGTGGTCGGGCAGCCGTAGAGACCGACGTTTGCCGGGAACGGCGGCTTCAGGCGCGGCTGGCCCTTTTTCCCCTCGAGGCTCTCGAGCAGCGCGGTCTCCTCGCCGCAGATATAGGCGCCGGCGCCGTGGTGGACGTAAAGGTCGAAATCCCAGCCGTGCACATTGTTCTTGCCGATCAGCTTCGCCTCGTAGGCCTCCTCGACCGCCGCCTGCAGCCGCTCGCGCTCGCGGATGAATTCGCCGCGAACATAGATGTATCCGGTGTTGGCGCCCATGGCGAAGCCGGCGATCAGACAGCCCTCCACGAGAAGATGCGGATCGTGCCGCATGATCTCGCGGTCCTTGCAGGTGCCGGGTTCGGATTCGTCGGCATTGACGACGAGGTAATGCGGGCGCCCGTCCGACTTCTTCGGCATGAACGACCATTTCAGGCCGGTCGGAAAGCCGGCGCCGCCGCGTCCGCGCAGGCCCGAGCTCTTCACTTCCTCGATGATCGCGTCGCGGCCTTTTTCCAGGATAGCTTTCGTGCCGTCCCAGGCGCCGCGCGCCCGCGCGCCCTTGAGGCCCCAGTCGTGCTGGCCGTAGAGATTCCTGAAGATGCGGTCCTTGTCAGCGAGCATCGCTCACGCCTTCTCCTTCAGCGTGGTCGGGCCGCCCACCGGCGCCGACAGCTGCCGGTCGATCTGCGGGCCGGGCTTCACCTTCCTGCCGGCCGCAAGATCGTCCAGGATCCTGTTGAAGCTCTCCGCCGTCAGATCCTCGTAATAGTCGTAGTTGATCTGCACCATCGGCGCGTTGACGCAGGCGCCGAGGCACTCGACCTCGACCCATGAGAACTTCCCGTCCTTTGTCACCTCGCCCTGGTCGCCGATGCGCTTGCGGCAGACTTTTTCCAGATCGTCGGCGCCGCGCAGCCGGCACGGCGTCGTGCCGCAGAGCTGCACGTGGAATTTGCCGACCGGCCAGAGATTGAACATCGTGTAGAAGGTCGCAACCTCGAGCGCGCGGATGTGGGCCATGCCGAGAAAATCGGCGACGTGGCGGATCGCGGCCTCCGGCAGCCAGCCGCCGGCCTGCTCCTGCGCGCGCCAGAGCAGCGGGATGATCGCCGACTGCTGGCGGCCTTCCGGATATTTGGTGATCTCCTTCTTTGCCCAGGCAAGGTTGTCCTTGCTGAAGGAAAATTCCTTCGGCTGCATCCCGGGCGGCGCGAGGCGGCGGACGCTCATCGGTCGACCTCCCCGAACACGATGTCGATCGAGCCGAGAATGGCGGAGACATCCGCCAGCATGTGCCCGCGCGTGAGGAAATCCATGGCCTGCAGGTGCGCGAAGCCCGGCGCGCGGATCTTGCACTTGTACGGCTTGTTGGTGCCGTCGGCGACGAGATAGACGCCGAACTCGCCCTTCGGCGCCTCGACCGCGGCGTAAACCTCGCCCGCCGGCACGTGGTAGCCCTCGGTGTAGAGCTTGAAGTGATGGATGAGCGCTTCCATCGAGCGCTTCATCTCGCCGCGCTTCGGCGGCACGATCTTGTTGTCCTCGACCGTCACCGGCCCCTGTCCCGCCGGCGAGCGCAGCCTGTCGCAGCACTGCTTCATGATCTTCGCGGACTGGCGCATTTCTTCCATGCGGATGAGATAGCGGTCGTAGCAGTCGCCGTTTTTCCCGATCGGAATATCGAAGTCGAGCTCGGAATAGCATTCGTAGGGCTGCGCCTTGCGCAGGTCCCAGGCGGCGCCCGAGCCGCGCACCATCACGCCGGAGAAGCCCCAGTTCCAGGCGTCGGCGAGCTTGACCACGCCGATGTCGACGTTGCGCTGCTTGAAGATGCGGTTGTCGGTGAGCAGCCCGTCGAGATCGTCGACCACCTTCAGGAACGGATCGCAGAACGCTTCAATGTCGTCGATCAGCTTCGGCGGCAGGTCCTGGTGCACGCCGCCGGGGCGGAAGTAGGCTGCGTGCATGCGCGAGCCGGAGGCGCGCTCGTAGAACACCATCAGCTTCTCGCGCTCCTCAAAGCCCCAGAGCGGCGGCGTCAGCGCGCCGACGTCCATCGCCTGCGTGGTGACGTTGAGCAAATGCGACAAAATCCGCCCGATCTCGGAATACAGCACGCGGATCAGCTGCGCGCGCTTCGGCACCTCGAGGCCGAGCAGCTTCTCGACCGCGAGGCAGAAAGCGTGCTCCTGGTTCATCGGCGCGACGTAGTCGAGCCGGTCGAAATAAGGCACCGCCTGCAGATAGGTCTTGTGCTCGATCAGTTTTTCGGTGCCGCGGTGCAGCAGGCCGATATGCGGATCGACGCGCTCCACGACCTCGCCGTCGAGCTCGAGCACGAGGCGCAGCACCCCGTGCGCCGCCGGGTGCTGCGGCCCGAAGTTGATGGTGAAATTGCGCAGGGAGGTTTCGGCCATCAGCTGACGGGCTCCACGGCGGCCTTGGTCTTCTCCGCAACCTTGGCGTTGAAGCGATCCCACAGCACGACGACGCGCTCGTGACGGCCCTCTCCGATCAGGTCCATGCCGTCATGCGCGCTGACCTTGAACGTCAGCTTGCGGCCGTCGACGGCGATCAGCTCGGCATCGACCTTTACCGTGAATCCGATCGGCGTCGCGGCCAGATGCGAGACGTCGACATGCGTGCCGAGCGAACCCTCGCCCGGCTCCAGGTGCGGCTCCATCAGCTGCGCACAGGTCCACTCCATCAGCACGATCATGAACCCCGTCGCAAAAACCCTGGGCATGCCCGCAATGATCGGCGATTCCGGGTAGGTATAGGGAACCGTCTTGTTTTCCGGCACCTTGTACGAGAACGAATGCCTGAGGCCGGGCTTCAGGGTCGGTTTCATGCGTTATGACCCCTTTCCTTCGGTCTTCGCCTTCTCGTCGCCCGGCAGCACATAATCCGTGCCCTCCCAGGGCGAGAGAAAATCGAAGCTGCGGAATTCCTGCGCCAGTGCGACCCTGTCGTAGACCACGCGCTTTTGTTCGTCGTCGTAGCGCACCTCGACGAAGCCGGTGAGCGGGAAGTCCTTGCGCAGCGGGTGCCCTTCGAAGCCGTAATCGGTGAGAAGTCGCCGCATGTCCGGATGGCCGGTGAAAAGGACGCCGTAGAGGTCGTAGGTCTCGCGCTCGTACCAGTCGGCGCCGCGGAAGACGTCGATCAGCGAGGGCACCGGCGTCGTCTCGTCCGTCTCGACCTTCAGCCGCACGCGCCGGTTCAGCCGCGGCGACAGGAAATGGTAGACGACGTCGAAGCGCTTCTCGCGCGAGGGCCAGTCGACCGCCGTCACGTCGATGATGTTGATGAACTGGCAGCCCGGATCGTCGCGCAGGAACGTCGCGACCCTGACGACATCCGCGGCTCTTGCATTGACCGTCAATTCGCCGCGCGCGACCGTGTAGCCGGTGACAGACGCGCCGAGCGCGTTCTGGATCGTCTGCCCAAGCCTTTCGAGGGTGTCTTCCATGCCGGAGCTCCGATCAACGCTCGATCGTGCCGGTGCGGCGGATCTTCTTCTGCAGCAGCATCACGCCATAGAGCAGCGCCTCCGCGGTCGGCGGACAGCCGGGAACGTAGATATCGACCGGCACGATGCGGTCGCAACCGCGCACGACCGAATAGGAATAGTGATAGTAACCGCCGCCGTTCGCGCACGACCCCATCGAGATCACGTAGCGCGGCTCAGGCATCTGGTCGTAGACCTTGCGCAGCGCCGGCGCCATCTTGTTGGTGAGCGTGCCGGCGACGATCATCACGTCCGATTGCCGCGGCGAGGCGCGCGGCGCAAAGCCGAAGCGCTCGGCATCGTAGCGCGGCATCGACATCTGCATCATCTCCACCGCGCAGCAGGCCAGTCCGAACGTCATCCACATCAGCGAGCCGGTGCGCGCCCAGGTGATCAGATCGTCGGCGGCAGTGACCAGAAACCCCTTGTCGGAAAGCTCGGCATTCATGCCGGTGAAAAAGGAATCGTCCTCGCCCACCGGCCTGCCGGTGCGCGGATCGAGGATTCCTTTCGGCGCGGGCGCGACAATGCTCATGTGCCGGTCAATCCCATTCCAGCGCCCCCTTTCTCCACTCATATATGAAGCCGACGGTCAGGACGCCAAGGAACACCATCATCGACCAGAAACCGTAGGCACCGATCTCGCGGAACACGACGGCCCACGGGAACAGGAAGCTGACTTCCAGGTCGAAAATGATGAAAAGGATCGCCACGAGATAGAAGCGCACGTCGAATTTCATGCGCGCGTCATCGAATGCGTTGAAGCCGCACTCATAGGCAGACAATTTTTCGGGATCGGGCTGCTTGTAGGCGACGATGAACGGCGCGATCAGCAGCGCAAGGCCGATGCCGAGCGCAACCGCTATGAAGACCACGAGGGGCAGGTAGTCCATCAGCAATGCGCTCATCGGCGACCTCAAGCCTACAGCCCGGCCTCGCTGGATTGTACGCCCGTCCGGACCACGCGGCAGCCCGAACGGCGCCGGTTTACCCCGCACAAACAGGCCCTTGATTGTCGGATTAGCCTCAAGAACGGGAACCGGCGAGGCTTAGCGCAGCATATTCGGGGTGGCAAGCCGACATTGGCCGGCATCCACGATGCGAACGCCCCTCCCGGACGCCCTCGATTGACAGGGCGACGATCGGCACTCGATAGTCGGCGCGGGCGACATCAATGACACGACCCGGAAGAAAGCCCATGGCGCTCTCGCGGCACATCGCGGCCCTGCTCGCGCTTGCAGGCGTCGTCATAATCCCGGCATCACCTGCAATTGCCGACGACTATCCCTCCCGCCCGGTCAAGATCATTGTTCCGTTCGGCGCCGGCGGCCCGACCGATGTCTATACCCGTGCGATCGCCGAGGAACTGCGCAAATCGTTGCGCCAGCCATTTGTCATGGAAAACCGGCCCGGGGCCGGCACCACGATCGGCACCGACGTGGTGGCTAAGGCGCCGCCCGACGGCTACACGCTGCTGATGGTGTCGGGCACACAAACCGTCAACGAGACGCTGTATCCGAACAAGCCCTACCAGCTGATGCGCGATCTGGTGCCGATCGCGCCGCTCATCGACACCGACCTGGTGCTCGTCGTGCATCCGTCCGTACCGGCCAGGACGCTGGGCGAGCTTCTCGCGCTGGCGCGCGCGAAACCCGGCACGCTCAACTACGGCTCCTCCGGCCCCGGCTCGAACTATCACATGGCCGGTGAGCTCCTGAAGAATCTCACCGGCATCGACATCGTGCACGTGCCGTACAAGGGCTCGACCGGCGCCCGCAACGACATCCTGAGTGGCCAGATTCAGATGCTGTTCGATTCGGTGCCGACGATGGCGCCGCAGATCAAGGCTGGCATGGTGCGCGCGCTCGGCACCAGCGGCAACACGCGCTCGCCGACTTTGCCCGACGTTCCGACCATGGCCGAGGCCGGTGTCCCCGGCTTCAACGCGACGCTGTGGGTCGGCTTCATGGCCCCCGCCGGCACACCCAGGCCGATCGTGGACAAGCTTCACGACGAGATCACGAAAATCCTGCGACGCCCCGAGATCAAGCAGGCCTGGGAAAGGACCGGCGCGACTCCCATCGTGATGACGCAGGCCGAGTTCAAGAGCTTCATGGACGCGCAGGTCGCAAAGTGGGCGAACGTCATCAAGACCAACCACATTGCGCCGATCAACTGACCCACAGGTGACGCGATGAACAAGCCGGCTGCCGCAATCAAAGGCGAGGATCATTGGACGACAAAGGAAGGCGGCGTGGAGCTCTTCCTGTTCGAGAAATGCGCCGGCGACCCCGCGAAAAGCATCGGCACGATCTTGTTCGTGCACGGCTCCTCGATGGCTTCGCAGCCGACATTCGACCTGCAGGTGCCTGGCCGCCCCGATTCCTCGGCCATGGATCACTTCGCGCGCCGTGGTTACGACTGCTGGTGCGTCGACATGGAGGGTTACGGCCGCTCGACGAAGGATCGCGACAACAACGCGCCGATCTCGCAGGGCGCCGATGACTGCTACGCCGCGGCGCTTTACATCCAGAAACTGCGCGGCAGGCGGCCGCTGCTCGTGTACGGGATTTCATCCGGCGCGTTGCGCGCAGCCATGTTCGCCGAGCGTCACCCGGAGATGGTCGCGCGGCTGGCGCTCGATGCCATGGTGTGGACCGGTGAAGGCTCGCCAACCCTCGAGCAGCGACGGAAAAAGCTTGCCGAATTCCAGGCGAAGAACCGTCGGCCCATCGACAAGGCCTTCATCCACTCGATTTTCGACCGCGACCATCCGGGCACGGCCGACGAAAAGGTGATCGACGCTTTCGCCGACGCCGTGACCGCGCTCGACACGTCCGTTCCGACCGGCACCTATGTCGACATGTGCGCGAAACTGCCGGTCGTCAATCCTGAGAAGATCACGGTGCCGACATTGATCATGCGCGGCCAGTGGGACGGCATTGCCTCGCTGGAGGATCTTCTGAAATTCTTCGAGAGGTTGCCGAACCCCGACAAGCAGTTCACGGTGATGCCCGGCATCTCGCACGCAAGCTTCCAGCAGAAGAACTACATGCTGGTCTACCACATCCTCGCGAGCTTCTTCGCGCAGCCGGCGCCGATCTACCGGGGTTAGGCACCCACCTTATCGGCCAAATCAGCCAGATCCTTCGCGGCCACATCGACCGTCACTGTCGGCGCCCGCTCACCTGTGTCGGGTCCGTATTCGCCAGGGCGCGCGGTGTGGCCGGTGCGCAGGCCACATGCGGCGGCCGCCGCGAGATCGTTGCTGTGCGCGGCAACCATCATGCACTGCGCCGGCTTGAGATCGAACGCCTCGCAGGCCGCGAGATAGACGCGCGGCTTCGGCTTGTAGTCGCCGGCAACCTCCGCGCCGAGAATTGCATCCCACGGAAATTCGTTGCGGCGCGCGAGATCGACCATCAAAGAAATGTTTCCGTTCGACACCGGCGCGAGCAGAAATTTCTGTCGCAGTCGCCTGAGTGCCGCCGGCACGTCCGGCCACGCATCGAGCCGGTGCCACGCCATCGTGAGTTCGTGCAAAACATCGTCGGACAAATCGCGCAGGCCGAAACGCGGCAGGATGCGTTCGAGATTGCGCCGGTGCAGCACGTCGAGCTTTGAGAACGGGCTCCGGCCGGCGCGGACCTCCTCCATCCCGGGCTGGTATTCGCTCCGCCAGGCGTCGGCGAACGCCAGCCAGTCGAGCTCCTGACCGAGGGGAGCAACGATCCGTTCGGCCTCCCGGGCGACCGACGTGCGCCAGTCGACCAGGGTCCCGAACACGTCAAAAAACATCGCCCGAATGGCGGTCACGAGCGCCCTCCCGGCGGCACTTTGCTGCCCCGAAGAGCGCCCATCGGGCAACCCAAAACCATGGTTAAGTCATTGATAAAATGGCGGGAGCGACGGGACTCGAACCCGCGGCCTCTGCCGTGACAGGGCAGCGCTCTAACCAACTGAGCTACGCCCCCGCGGGCGTCCGGACGAGTTATAGGCGCCTCCATGCATAGTCAAGGTAAACACTGGAAATTGCGAAAAAGCCTTATTTACCGCGAAGAATCGATGGTCAGACCGCCCCCGAATCGTCTATTCGGGCAGTGTGTTTGGCGCTTCGCCAAGCTCGCGGATTCAAGAGGAGGGTCCCACTGATGGCAATGGTTCCTGGAAAAGCACCGACGCCACCGACCGTCACGCTGAAGCATCTTGCTGCGGCACTTGCGGAGCAGCATGAGATGTCGAAGAAGCAGGCGGAAACGGTGCTCGGCGATCTCGTCGGCAATATCGTGAAGCACTTGAAGAAAGGCGAGCGCATCCGTATTGGCGGTCTCGGCATCCTGCAGGTTCGCAAACGCGCTGCGCGCATCGGCCGCAATCCGGCGACGGGCGAACAAATTCAGATCAAGGCGAGCAAAAAAGTCGCCTTCCGCGCCTCTAAGGAGTTGAAAGAGTCGATCTGACAGCTTCCTGCCTGACCCTCCGGGGAATTACGGCAGGCGTGGAGCGAGTTGCTCCCGCCTGCCGTTTCTTTTTTGCAGACAGGCCACCGCTTGCATAAGACTACGGTGGCGCGATATTGGCGGGGACTTAAGGGCGGTTAGCTCAGCTGGTAGAGCGCCTGCTTTACACGCAGGATGTCGGCGGTTCGAGTCCGTCACCGCCCACCAAA